>Ga0351889_10033_pt1 | contig 57368 bp, 50 predicted proteins | sample TotcelFGM3001M14_FD_206767 | JGI IMG/M metagenome (GOLD analysis project Ga0351889, IMG submission 206767) | Enriched cells from coal bed in the Powder River Basin, Montana, United States - Total cells FGM rep3 HSBNCT.FGM.300.1.M14 ...
TGATATCATATAGAATATGTTGGGACGAATATATCATATTAATATGCTATGGATACCTTAAATCAAATAGTGAGGAATAGACGATGAGATGGATTAGTATCACCTGTTTTATTGTATCCGTCCTATTATATCTAGGGGGATCTATGGGCCAGTCAGATGATGTTGTAGGTCCTTGGGCAATCAGAGGTGACCTTCCCATAGCTGGCGACTTCAATGGAGATATGGTAAACGATGATGTCGGCGTGTTCAGGCCAACAGAGCGCAATTGGTACTTTGACTATTTCAGAGATGGAACCACCGATAGAAAGATCGGACCATGGGGCAACCAGGGAGATCTACCAATAGCTGGTGACTTTGATAGCGATGGCTCTGCGGATGATATCGCCGTATTCAGGCCATCTGACCGGGGCTGGTACTTTGACTACGATGCAAACGGAGATACCAATAAAGTCATAAAACCATGGGGTCGTCAAGACGATCTGCCTCTAGCAGGAGATTTTGATAACGATGGCTACTATGACGATGTTGGCGTATTCAGACCATCTGAAACCAAATGGTATTTTGATTTTGATGCCACAGGAAATACGGATAAAGAAATAGCACATTGGGGCTGGTCAGGAGATTTGCCAATTCCCAATGCGGCTGATTTCGAAGGTTACGGCGAATATAATAACGATATCGGGGTATTCCGGCCTTCCGTGAAACATTGGTTCTTTGATTTTAATGCTAATGGGAATACTGATCACGATTTTATCTACGGTTGGCCGGGGGATCTCCCCATCGCTGGTGACTTCGATCGAGATGGATGGAACAATGACATAGGCGTTTTCAGGCCTTCCGAAAGAAAATGGTATTACAAATATCTGCATTTAGGAAAGAGCTTGCCGGGAATGACTGGAGGTCCAACTCCTGGATATGTAAATTCCTAGGCAAGCATCTCCCGCGCCAGATCAGGGTCATCGACCGCTAGATCGATGCCTTGGTCTGCGGACTTTGCAAGCCTGAGAGGAAAGGAGCAAGCGCGTCTTTCTTTAGGAATGCGAATTTCTGTCGAATTCTGCGAAAATATGCAAACGGGTAATACCATAGCGATTTAGTTATTCGAATACTTCTCAGCAGCATAATGTGCTTTTAACCCGGTTTGCGAAAAAGAGTTGCATCGAACAAGACTTCATGCTTCAATCTCATCTTCCTGCGGGTGCGCGTTAGGCAAGAAATCCTGCAATTTGTTATTTCCTCTTATATTCTCAACGTCGTATTCGGTTTCTTTCGCAACCTTTGATTTTAGGGTCCATATAATTTCTTCTAGCTCGTAAGTATCTCCTGTGGAATAGCACCTGACCATCGGAGCACCCATAAATTCTACTCGTAAACCGCAGAGGGGGCAGATTGCGACCTCGACCTCTCCTTTTTCATTCTTTCGTTCAGTATTAAACATGATTTATTCTCCATTGAGCGTTTCTTAATGCCATTGCGTTAGATATATGTTAATGTTTGTACTATGTTTAGGTTTTTTAAAGAGAATGCCCTCAACTTGGACCCCATCAATGCGATTCGAATCTTGTTGCTAAATGGGCATATTTTCTATTTAAATCTTTTTAAGAAAAGTTCATAATTTTTCATAACAATTCATAAGGCTCGGCAATTGCATGTTCAATTTCCCTAATTGTTGCGTAGATCCTGATTATTTTTTATGAAACCAATTGGTTTATCTATCAAGCATAGCTTATATTGGCCATATTTCTATTTATTTGCATAGGCCCTTGATGGGGCGGACCTACATATAAAAAGAAGAAAGTTAGCCATTTCTACAAAAATGGTTTATCTATGACAGATATCATAGAATTTCTGCCGGATGCCACATTTGCAGTCGACCGAGATGATGGGCGGCAAGATCGGCCTGAAAAGCAAAGAATGCAAAGGGTCCACCTTCTGGTTCACAGCGGCCTTTGAAAAGCAGCCCGCCGGGTCGGAATCGAGGGATTAAGACATACGCCAAAATTGAGAAAGAGAGCGCGACAGATCGCTCCACCGCGAAGCCTATCATTTCTGAAAAAGCAAAGCACAAGATACGTATCCTGGTGGCGGAGGACAATCCCGTGAACCAGGAAGTTGCCCAGGCTATGCTGAAAAAGATGGGACGTGCGGCGGATGTAGTGTCCGATGGACAGGAGGCAGTCGATGCTCTGCAGGCCATTCGTTACGATCTGGTATTGATGGACTGCCACATGCCTGAGATGGACGGTTTCGAGGTCACACGGGTAATTCGCCGGGATGGCTCGAAGGCGCAAATCGGGGCATTCCCATCATTGCCAAGCCGGTTCAACAAAAGGAGCCGGAGAAAATGCTTGCCAGGTGGCTGGCAATAAAAAAGGATGATAATGTTTGACTTCGCGGCTTCGCGCCTTCGCGTGAAACCGGACCTTCGATTGAATCTCATGCGAAGCCGTGAAGAACTGTTTTTCCCGCTTCATCACATCCCTACAACATCAAAGGGGATACAGGCCACATTCAGGACTGCATATTACCCCTTCCATACCGCATACAGGAGTGACTATGCCGTGGATTCGCCCTTCCGAGTCTACCCCGGACTTTTGCTCCGCTGCTTTTCTCACCTCTTCGGGCCAGGATCCCTTGCAGATATAATCGAATGTGAAATACACATCACTAGCCGGGTCCGGCATGGTTCCTTCCTGCTCCTTTTCCATGGTCTTAACCTTGGTCTTAAGTATGAACTTCGAACCCGCAGGCACATCCTTGAAATAAGCCATTCCCTTCTCGTCGGTCATTTCACGAAGAGTATCAGGCGTAGCATCGGAATAAGCAGGCGGTATATATGTAAAGGTCAGTTCTACCGGAATGTCGGGCAGGCCGGCATCACAACCGGTGGTGAGGATCTCAATGGGATTATCGCAATTTCCATCGATTACGATGTCTGCTCTGACGGTGCCTTTGCTTTCCGACTGCTCTTTCTTGTCGTCTTTTGCAGCAGGATCTGCTTGTACAGGATATCCTTCCACCTTAGCAAGCCCGCAGGGTGATTCAGAGTTTTGAGACCACGTCCTCGGCTCTGAATCGATAATTATGTAGTTTCCTTCAGGGATGACCACATTGGGGCGAGCTATCCACCAGGCATTAGCTGCACCTGAGGCGGACTTTGCTTCAACCGGCCAGGGCCCAAAGGTCTCGCCATCTCCATTTTGCAGACTGATGCTTCCGCCGGATGCTGTACCCTGGCCGTAGTTCCAGTGGTATGTATCGATATAGGTGATCATATGCGGTTTTGAGATAGTGAGAATTGGGCTGCAGGTGGGACCGTTATCCACGTCGCCGGTATTCCAGCTGTCCAAGATCGCTGTACCGGAATCCTCCTGATCAGGTGATTGATCTTCAGATCCGGATGATTTTGAATCGCCTTGCAAGATACTATCAATCTTTGACTTGCCATCTGCGTTATGGTCGCCCAGCTGTCCGGACGGACTTTCAGATGAGCCTATGAAGGGCTCTCCAATAGATGTCAGCCTCGTTATTTTTGTGCCGTCTCCCAGAGTTACCTCTACTGCAAACCAGTTGCCTTTTTCAAACCAACCCGAATCCGCCCCATAAAGGTCAAATTGCACATCCCCTGAGAATGTACCAAAGGAGGGTACGTGGTTATGATAAAGCTGCGTGCCCTGATCGAAGACACCCAGGATATAGTAATTGGTGGCTGCGGTATCCCAGAATTGCCCGCCCACGGGGTGGGCGTCCTCGTCTGCCGTGTATAGCAGGATTGACTTTATCTCTATTGGATCGGGAAGGTACATCTTTATGCGAAAATGCCCATCCATACTCCCATCAGGATTTCCGTTATCCCATGTGCCGACCATGTCGGCATTCTTGCCCATCCAATTAAATTGGGAGATATCCGTTCCCATTGCCGGCAACAGGCATATGCCAAGCAATGTGAATATTATTATCAACGATTTAAGTAAAACCAATTTCAAGCACCCCATATAATCTTAATTGGGATTATAATTATCGATCATATGATCTTTTCGGTTGGATGGGAGGAGATGCACCAGGATCTCATTTCCTACATCATTCTTGAAGCGGCACTGAAAAAGAACCCACCCACTTCTAGAAAAATTCTATAAAAGTTGATGAGCCAAAATAGATATCATTAATGCGGGGGACGGGAACCCCTACCATCCTTACTAGTATCAATCTTCATATTATTAATAATTGTTGTTTAGAATTCACTATGATTTGGATTCTATCTCCGACTTAGCAAATGTGGCCAAATATCATCCTTCACAAATTCCATAATCTTTTAATTATAGTAATGGAATTTGTTACTGGTATCTCATGGTAGCGATGCGCATTGGTTTTGGTGAAATATGGGAACCTGTCCTAAACCTGGCCAGTAGTCATCCTAATATCATTAAAGATTCTCTGGAAGAATTTAATATTTATGTTTATTTTTGTCGATTTAAGCCAATTATTCTCTACTACAAATTTTTTATATATATATTAATTGATCATCTTACATATACAAATGCAGAGCTTAAGAGGTACCTTCTAATTTAAATCACAAAGTCTTTTGAAAATATTTATATCTCCGCTAGATTTAAATATAGGTATTTGGATGTAGCGATGTGAAAAGACTAGGAAGGATCAATAGATATATAAAGATATAATTACAAGCATTGTGAGAATATATCATGCCTAATTTGATAAAATATCTGGTATCTAGCTTATGTATTTCCACTTTATGCTTTATTGCAATGGCTATTGCAATTTTTATGTTTGCGATATTAATACAAAATAATATATTTATTATTAATGGTACATATTTATTTGCATTTCTACTTACAATGGCAATTTTATTTATTATAGATCAAATTATCATTAGATTCTTTTGGATGCGAATAATTAATCAAGAGACCTTAAAGGAATTAAATAGGTTATCTGGGGCTCGTAGAAGGGATAAGAATAGACATTAGCACTATTAATGAGTCAATTATTTTGCCGCTATTAGCAATTGTTCTATCAACATTATATTTTTTAATTGTCGATGGATTTATGAATAGTATAATTTATTTGCAGCTAACAAGGAATTCAGTCATGATCGATTCATTAACTATAATGAATCTCTGGGCAGCTTATTTTATATCCACTTTAGTTTTTGTATTTTTGTATAATTATATTCCACTAAATTCTGATGCGACTCTGAGGACACAGATGATATATTTTTTCATCATCATCATCATTAATTCTAATAAGTCTCGCTATTATTTTTTTAGGCAGAATAATTACACGACTCAATGGCCCATTCTACGGTAGATCTTTTTTTAGTACGATAATAGTCATTGCCTCAATTAATGCCGCGATAAAATTTATGAATCTAAATGGATTAAACACAAGCCTTGAATCAGTGATAAATCTTCCTGCAGATTTTGTAAGCTTTTATAGTGGCCCCATTATAATCTTAGCAATTAGCAGCCTATTCTTAGCAACTTTTGGCGAAATTTTTCTTTTACATATTCCATCCAACGAGAGCCCATTTTTGGAAAATTTATCAGAAGCATCAAATTCTGGTTTTAAGCCAATTGAATCCCATATATATACATTAAGTTCATTTAAGAAAAATATTTTCAGTTATAATGATAAGATTAAAGAAGAATTGTTCATAATATTAACCAAGGAAGATATAAAAATAATAAGGTGTTTTACCCACTCAATGTGGTTGATTTCCCAAATTCATGAATTCGATATGAACTATTATTTAAAATTAGAAAGTTCTAATTTTAAAATTGTTAAATTACCTGATTACTTAAATTTAGAAAGGATGATAAGAAAGGCTTATCGTCTTCCCACTATTGATCGTGTACTCGGTTGGAAAAGATCTGCCATATATGAATCCTGGTATTATTATCTAAGTAGATTGCCGCTATTAAATAACTATGATGTAAGAGAATATGATATTGGGGATCTGCAATTCTTAGTAGTGGAATATCTAAGCGGGCGCAACTGTGTAATACTCTTTAAAGGAGCCAGAGCATATTATTCTGACGAAATAGATATCAAAGAAAAATACTCAACCATTTTTGATAAAACTTGGGAAAATTCAGAAATTAATTGTGATAACACAAAAAATGGTCTTGTCTAACATAACATACTTAGCTCTCAGCTCACATCAGGTTTACAACCTAAACATATCCTTTTCCTTTCCATAGGCCACACTTCTGTCTAAGGAACGAAGGAATGTCATTCTCATCGGAAATTCAGGAACAGGGAAGACGCATATGGCGATTGCAATCGGAATACTTGCATGTGAAGAGAACTATCGGGTATCGTTCCGGACGGCAGCTGGTCTGATCAATGAGATGGTTGAGGCGCGAAACGAGAACCGGCTCTCCCTTTATCTCCGGCAGTTCAAGAAGATCGATCTCCTGATCCTCGATGAACTCGGGTATGTCACATTCGACCTTGCTGGCGCGGAACTGCTTTTTCAGTTACTGGCAACGCGATACGAGACGATGAGTACTATCATTACGTCGAATCTGGGATTCTCGGACTGGGTGAAGGTGTTCCATGACAGAGCACTTACTGCCGCAATTCTCGATAGGATTACCCACCACGCAATGATCCTGAATATGAACGGACAGAGTTTTCGGAGAAGGTAGAGAGACGTGAACTTTATACACAAGGTGGTTGGTTAGCTTAAATAGGGGGTCAAAATCGGATCGGCGTTGGGGGTCAAATTTGGACCGGCGAAAACAATGATGGACCTCAAACTAGAATTGAATACAGCATTCTCCTGTAGTGGCCTCTAACCGAATGGCAGGGATGTCGAGACGAAAATGTCTCCCATATTGTCGAAGAAGTGCTCGAAGACCCATAGCTTGCCTAGCTTGAAGAGGGAGATCTTCTTGCACCGCGGGATTACATCGAAGGTGTTTGGCTGCATCATATCCGAATAGAATAACTCTCCCTAAGTTTCGTGATCTTTTTTTATTTTCAGCAATTTTTCATTCATCAAATTTCTTATAAATAGTATAATTTCTTGATTTTTTTGTAGCATTTCCGAAGTGACCTCATATTTATTCATATTAAATTTTGTAGAAGCATGTATAATTTTATGCCTTAATGTGAAATATTCCTGCAAATCTTCATTATATTTATTTTTTTGCTTATCTAATTCAGATTTGATATCAAAACCAAAGAATTTTTTATACGCCCAAAATCCACCCAATGTACCTTTCAATTGTTGAAAGCTTATTCGATTCATTGCATGTTGACTATCTTCGGTTTCTCCGAATAAAAGTGTTTTCAAAATATTATTGTGATATATTATCTCCTCTTTCGGAGAGCTAAATTCTCCTTTGCCAAGAACTATTAACTGTTCATAAAATTCATCTTTTAATTTTAATTCTTTAACTATTTTTATTATTTCTTTTTTTGCAATTTGTGCATTTGATTGATTTTCAAGCAAGTGCATAAACCAACTATTATATCGTGATATGAATGAATCTCTCATGAAAGCCTCAAAGGCAGATACTTGGATGACAAGTGCATAATTGAAGAAACCACATCTGGCCAATACCCTACTTTCAGATAAATTTCTGTTTATTGAGTCTACAATATTCTTAGTCCCAAGGTAAAACTTTAAATTTGATTTTATGTCCACTAAATTATGTTTTTGTTCACAATCATCGCAGACATATATATCTCCCTCCGGTAGCTTTTCGCCCTCTTTTTGTTCTCCTGGATCTAGTGATAAAGAAAAGGTTTTTACTTTCCCACAATTACATTTCAACTCAACACTAGAGTGTTTTATTGTCTCTGGATCATCCAATATACACTTGATTTTATCAGGTGAGTATTCAGGTCTTTGTGCTTTTAAAACGGGAAAATCATAATTATAAATTATGATATCATTAATTATTAGTTGGAAAAAATATAGTCCATCGATTGGAAATATTACATCCTTAAATATAAATACAAGGTTTAAGCTTATTTGGAAATCATCCGGAATTTCATCGGGAATTTCTTTTTCACCTAGGGCTGTAATGGCTAATTGTGTCCCATCTTTGTCTACAATTCTTCCAATAAATCGATATTTGCTTTTAGCAATTTGAGTCAAAGCAAGAAAATAGATATTTTTAGGTCGCGATGGAAAATCGAAAGAAACCAATTCTCTGCTAACTCCAACACATGTATTAGCGGGCTGGATTCCTAATAACTTATCAAATGTGTACATATATTCACATGGTATTATAGATTTAATTTTTATTTCATTCAAGATGGTATTATCCCCTTCCATGTGAAATGTTATAACTCTCAATTGAAATAAAGATATCTCATGGGTATGCTCTTTTGCTTTAGATCCTCTCGAAGGTTCTTGATCTCATTTCTTAGGCTTCCTAGCTCCTTAACCAATTGACCTCGGAGTTTGGCCTCTGTATCGTTGGCTATGGCATTCTCGAATACAGAGATCACATATTTGGAGAGGTTAAGGTTAGCTTTCTTTGCCAACTCAGTCCATCTTAGCTTGTCCTCATGTGAGGGCATGTAAAGATATATGTATCTGGGTCGATCAGGTTTTACCAAAATACTCACCAATATGTAAAAACTACATACTAGTATTTGTGGGATACGGGTAAGATCACGCGGGGGTGAGTTCAATTTGGAAAGTCTTTTGAGCTAGTTCCTGTTATCAATATCAAGAGACTTCACGGAGGGTAGGATTTACCGGTGCATCGCGAGGATTCAATTTGGTGCCATTTTGCATCGGCACTTTTGAGGGCATGGACCTACATATAAAAAGAAGAAAGTTTGCCATTTCTACAAAAATGGTTAATCTATGTCTTTTTACACAAGAAGCAGGTATAAACAGATGAAATCTGGCATATTTGGCTAGTAGAAGATGAAATCCAAAAAGAATGAAAAATCCACAAGAAAAGTCTTGACAAATACTAGTAAGGTTATGCGGGGGACGGGAGTCGAACCCGCGAACACCTTCGTGACAGGGTCCTAAGCCCTGCGCCTTTAACCACTTGGCAACCCCCGCGTTTGTGCCCACCTCAGTAAGGCTTGGCCACATAAAAGAACTGTGCTCTACTAGAACTTTGCGATCCCCTCAACACCTGCCGCAGGCCCTCAGCTTCCTCGACGCCTGGATGAGGGCTCTCATCTCCTCCAGGCTCACCTCTTGCCTGTGCTTTTGGTCCTCCCATTCGCGCCGGAAGGGATAGAAATACTCGTAAAGCTCCAGGACGTCCCTTGCGTACACCACGAGCCCCTCCTCAATCACATGCGAGATGAACTCTCTCCAGAGCGCGGCTTTATCGGCTGCCCGCGGGGCTACTATGCACAGGTCGATGTCGCTTCTCGGCCCAGCATCACTACGAGCCACGGAGCCGTAGAGGAGCACACCCTGCACATGATCCTGCCAGAAGGATTCATGCAGAAACTGCAGGTCGTTTTTCACCTTGGCGGCAACATCTTCTCCAACCATATTATATTTGGCCCATCAGCCAGGCCATTACTGCTTTGCTGGTGTGCATCCGGTTTTCCGCCTCATCGAATACGGCAGACTGAGGCCCGTCCATCACCTCGTCCGTGATCTCCTGGCCCCGGTGGGCAGGCAGACAGTGCAATGCGATGGCCTCGCCTTTGGCCAGGCGCATCAGATCCGCGTTCACCTGATACTTGCCGAATACCCGCAGCCGTTCCGCCTCTTCACCCTCATCTCCCATGGAGACCCAGGTGTCCGTAACCACAACATCCGCCCCCTCTGCCGCAGCAGCCGGATCTTCCACAACTTTTGGCCAGCCGCCCAGAATCTTGGCCTGCTCCAGAATGCGGGCCTTTGGCTGGTAGCCTGGCGGCGCAGCCACAGTGATCTCCATTCCCAAAATGGCCGAGGCCAGGATGAGGGAGTTGCAGACGTTGTTTCCGTCACCCACCCAGGCGAGGCGCAGCCCCTCCAGCTTTCCGAAGCGCTGGCGCATGGTCTGCAGATCTGCCAGAATCTGCAGCGGATGCTCCCAGTCCGACAGAGCGTTGACCACGGGCACGCGAGCGTGCTGGGCGAGCCGAACGACTGTGTTGTGAGAATAGACGCGGGCCGTGATGCCCTGCACATAGCGGGAGAGCACGCGCGCCGTGTCGGCAATAGTCTCACCTCGCCCTAGCTGCAGCTCGCTTGCCGACAGGTAAAGCGGATGGGCCCCCAGCTCCGCAGCCGCCACCTCCAGGGAGACGCGCGTGCGCGTGGAGGGCTTCTCAAAGATCATGGCCAGGTTTTTTCCCAGGAGTGGGTGGCCATGCCAGCCCCGCCTGGCCCGAAAGGCCTCGGCGCTCTCCAGCAGTCGCATGATGTCCTCTTTGGAGAGATCGGAGATAGAGATGAGATCCTTCTTCATGTTCGTTCCTCAGCTTTGCATCCTTGACTGGAGCTCGGATATCCGGGTTACGTCGTTCTGCTCGGCGGCTGAGATCGTGGCCTTGATGCTCTTGAAGCCAGGAATGCTGCAGTCTGAGACGACATCGGAGACGAGCTGATTGGACCAGGGGCTGTTGTACATGAAAGCCAGGCCCGGATGGGCATCATCCTCCGATGTCCTGGCCGCCACAACTATGCTTCCTACATCATTTTTCACCAGCAGCTTCTGCCCATCTTTGGCTGCCAGCCGGCCCATGTCCTGCTTGTCCAGAATGATCAGAGCGCTCTGGTTTTTGTACTCATCGGAAAACCGGCTCTTCCTTCCCGCCTCGTCCTGGAAGATGTCGCGCACGGTAACTATGGCGACCGCTAAAACCTCAGCCATTTAAATCGCCTCCATTATGCGGGTTAAGATCTGCTCGTCCGAGAGGAGCTCTGACCTGATGATGGGCTCGAACTTGATCTTCACCCCATCCATGCGTACCGCCGTACCTCCCACCTCCAGGCCGGAAAGAGCTGAAGGAATGACAACCTTGGCGGCATCCGTGGTTAAAGATCGTCGTGGATCTATGGCGATTAGCGGCAGTTGTGCCAGGGCGCGGGCCGTGCCGAAGGGCAGGGCCGAGAGTGGATCTGAACCGATGACCAACGCAGCGTCGCATGTCTTGGCCGAGGCCACAACGCTGTGCTCCGGCCCGTGCGCCGCCGCGCCGCCCTTAAAGGAGACGCGATTGATAAATCCGGTCTTCTCTCGCATTAGCTCGTTAAAGCCGCGCATGTTGTAGTGCCCCACCATGGGGATGACCTTGAAGGTGGTGACCTCATTTAGCTTGGCAAGCAGCCGCTCGAAGAGCTCCATCTTATCCTGCAAGGAATAGATCATGCCCAGTCCCGGAAAGATCGCTCCCCACTTCGTCTTCTTGAGGACACTTCCTAGCTCAATCATCTTCTTCTTGTCCCCCACCTTGGGAATCTTTCCCTCAAGAACAGCCAGGATCGCCTCCATAAATTCGGCATCGCCTCCTGGAGCTACCCGGAAGTAGTAGTTGCTGCACAGACACGCCGTGGCGGACTTTCTCACATCCACAACAATGCAGGTCCTCTCCTCCTCGTAGCTCTTCTGCCTCTTCTCTCCTCGCGGATAGTAAGAGAAGCGCGATAGATGCCGGGGATGGCTGCTGGAGGGATCCGACCCCCAGAAGATGCTGGTGTCGGCATAGTTTCGCACATCATCCAGAGTGCAGGTCGGAATCTTTCCCGATAAAATGCGCTCCATTAAAATTCCCTGGCAGAATGAGGATGTATCGTCTATGGTCGCGCCCAATTTTTCCGCCAGTTTTATGCCTGCCGCCTGTGCTCCTAAAGTGGAGTTGGACCAGCCGTACAAAAGCGGGCTCTTCGCGCTCTTTAAAATTTCAGCAGCCTTTGCAATTGCCAGATCCATGTCAACTTGCTCTCCATTGATCATGGGCACCGTCCTCTCCGTAAAGGCCGCCTGGAAGTGGCCATGCCCCTTGCGGCAGAGGTTCTTCACATGGGAGAATGATCCATCCTTTAAGGCCGCCTCAATATCCTCGCAGAGAAGCGAGCATCCCGTGCATATTGCCATTTGCTTTTCACCTTCCCTTTTTCACTTAAACGAACTCTATGGCCTTGCTCGGACAGGTCGCAGTGCAGGCATTGCAGAGGGTCTTGTTCGGCCCGAAGCGCCGGCATTCTTTGAGATTGTTTGCCACTACTACACCGTCTTCCACCCGCAAGATGACCTTTTCGCTTTGGGGGCCAAGACCTACCGCAGAGCGGGTAGGCTCCGCGGCCACATTGACAGGGCAGGCGACAACGCAGTTGCCGCAGCCAAAGCACTTCTCCGGATGTATGATCAGGCCGGTCTCTGAGGCATTCTCAATGGGTGCCATCACCTCTCGCAGCTTTTTCAGCTTAGCCTCGTACTTCTTCTCTTCAATTAGGGGAGTACACTCATCTATCTTCTTCTCCCGGCCCAAAAGGCCCACGGCAAAAGCCATGCAGGTAGGAAGCCCGCACTTCTTGCAGTTGGTCTTGGGCAAAAGCATATAGATCTCCATGGCGCCGACCATAACCAGAACCTCAATTTGGGAAAGATTTGTCTCGATTATATTTAGGTCCTGCGCAAACCTTTTCATAGTTCTTGAATTAAGAGACACTTCTAATGCCTTTCAGGAATCCCTTGGCCCTTCTGGGTCTCCTCTCTATAATTCCCCTGATAATAATATACCTCATCCGTCCCCGGCCCAAGGAGATCCGCTTCTCCGCCACGCAGTTCCTGCGAGAGGGCGAGGCGGAGCGCTCCGCCGTGCTCAGCCGTTTGATCAACGATCCCTTATTCTGGGTGCAGCTTCTGGTTCTCTGTTCTCTATCCGTCGCGGCAGCCGGGCCTTTCACAGTCGAAACAGGGCCGGCCAGCAGCCATCTGGTGGTGGTCCTGGACGGCTCCGCAAGCATGCAGGCCAGCTCCCCCGCTCTGCAGCAGATAGATCCCTACCTTGACAAATACCAGAGGATCAGCGTCGTGCTGGCAGAGAGCATGCCCCTGACCGTTCTTTCGGAGGGCAGCCCCACCGAGGCCAGGAACGCATTGCTTCGCCTTAAGCCCAAAGCCGTCTCTGCAGACCTCTCCAGCGCCATGACGCTTGCCGGCAGCTTGCTTGCAGGCGAGGGCGGTCACATGCTGGTGGTATCGGATTTCATTAGCTGGATAGGCGACGATCCCGATGCCACCCGCAAGATTCTGCAGGCAGACGGGCGGCTGAGCATTGTATTTGCCGACACTTACCAGGGAGGCGACAACCTGGCCCTGGTGGAGGCCTGGGATGTGCCCGGACCGGGATATGTCAACCACACTGCACTGGTGCATAACTATGGCCCGGCAAGAGCGGTCCCCATCACCATCCGCGGCCCGAGCGGTGCCACCGCTAGCCGCACGGTGCAGATGGCAGGAGGGGCAGACTACTACCTCTCTTTTACGGCTTACCCAGGAGTCAATGAGATCTCTTTGGACCTGGAAGATGCAATTGCCTGGGACAATCGTGCCTACGTTTATGTGCCGGATCTGGCCAGGAAGAGGGTTCTTTACCAGGGCGAAGAGGGGCCGGCCCTGGCAGCTCTTCGCTCCCTGCCCAATGTACAGGTAGAGACCTCCGGCGAATTCAATGGCTTCGACCTGATAGTTGTGGCCAGGAATTCCTCCCTGGACGGCAAGCTCAATCGCTACATCGACGGCGGAAGGGTGATATTCATCGCCTCTGACCAGGAAAGCCCCGAGTACCTGCCCGTGCGGGTGACCGGCGAGCAGGCTGGTCCTGCCAGCCTCTGGGTTCGTAGCGTTGGCTTTGCCAAAGGCGTGCACTTCGATGAGATCGGCCTTTTCCGTTTTCCAGAGGCCGTATCCAGAAAGGGCTCCACCACAATGATTGAGGCCAATGGCCAACCCATCCTCACCTACTGGCGCCTGGGAAAAGGCATGGTGATTTACAGCGGCCTGGAGATGGATTCTGATTTCTATCTGCGTCCGGAATATCCCATCTTCTGGTATCAGATGGTGAGCTGGATCACTGGTGTACCGGACATAATGGAGTCCAATCGGAGGACGGGCGAGATGATCCATCTGGGCGAAACGGCTCAGGTAGAGACGCCCTCTACAAGCCTTGCCGCCAGCACTCTGCTGCTGGACGAGGTAGGAGTCTATCGCTTCCAGGGAAAGGCAGTTGCTGCAAATATCTATGATCCCAAAGAGTCCTCCCTGCAAAGGAAAAATGGCGTCGATGCGGGAGCGTTCGTGGGCGGCAGCCGGGAAACCATAGTGGAAAAGGACCTCTCCAACTGGATCATAGCACTCGCGGCTCTCGCCCTCCTTCTGGAGCTGGCCATTATGCAGAGGAGGAGAGAGACATGATCCAGGATCTATATTTTGCCACGCCAGAATTACTCTGGGCCATCCCATTTATCTTGCTCTTGGGTGCATTCATAATTCGCACAAGAGCCAAGAACAGGCTCTTTGCCGCCTCAAGGCTTCTCGCTTTTTGCCTGATCATAGCTGCCGCCGCCAATCCCTACTTTGTAGAGGTGCATACCGCCACGTCGCCAAAGCCCAGCATCACCATCCTGGACGACCGGACCGGATCTATGGGTATCTTTGACCCAGATGTCGCGGCACGGGTGAAAAGCTTTGTAGACGCGCCGCTACGCACCTTCTCCGGGGATGCCACGCCTCTGGGCGACAGAATAGTGCAGTACGCCCTGCCGGGCAGTACCCTCCTTTTGGTCTCGGATGGCTACAGCAATAGCGGCCGCCCTCTGGCCGATGCTCTATCACTGGCGCGCTCCTCCAACACCACGACATTTGCCATCTCTCTCGCACCCCAGAGGGATGACGCGGGCGTGGAGATCTCAGGAACGAACACCGCCGTCCTGGCCGGGGATTATCCCTTCAGGGTGCTGGTGCGATCATCGAAAGGCTACCAAGGGCCTCTTTCCGTCTTTGCCGACGACAAATTGATCTACAGCGACACAATAGTTGCCAACACCAGCGCCTCCATCAAGATTTCCCATTTCTTCCTGGAGACGGGAAACCATATTCTGCGAGCGACTATTGCTCCTGATTTGCAGCCCATAAACGACAACTACCAAAAGGCGGTCTACGTCGTCCCCAAGCCACAGGTTCTGCTCATCTCCAGCGGCAACTCACCCCTGGCTACCAATCTCAATGATCTTTACAAGCTGACACTCGTTTCCGAGCTTCCGGACCAGCTAAAGGGCTATAAGGCCATAGTGCTCGATGACATCAGATACAATTCCAATCTGGATCAACTGCAGGATTATGTGCGCGAAGGCGGAGGGCTGGTAGTGGTAGGGGGCGAGGATGCCTATGACATGGGCGATTATCGAAACTCCAGCCTGGAGGAGATTTTGCCGGTGCGCTCTACGCCCAGCATCTTTGAGGGCGGCAAGACGCTCATCTTCGTGCTGGATATCTCCTTCTCCCTGCTCTCCACGCGCGCGGGGGATGGCACGCCACTGCTCGACTACGAGAAGGCTCTGGCAGTGGAGCTGCTCAAATCGCCCCATTTCCGGGACTATAAGGTGGGACTGATAGTATTTGGCACAAAAGCCTACAATGTGCAGGACCCCGTTCCCCTGTCCCGAGCAGAGAGCGTTCTTAGAGAGAGGATAATGAGCCTGGCGCCCACGGGCACGGAGAACAGCTATCTGGATAGCGGTCTGCAACTGGCCTGGGACATGCTCAATGTCAGCGGCGGCCAGGGCGAATTGGTAATACTCTCAGATGGTTACCTCTACAATTACCCGGAAGTGGTGGCGCGCTCCATCGACATACTTCGGCAGATGAACGTCACCACTCGTCTTGTACAGGTACAGGCCTTCCCGGGGGCGACGGGCAGATTCGATTATCTGGCAGCCCAGACGGGATCGGACTATTCAGCCTTTGTCTATCCGGACTCGCTCACAACGACGATGCAAGAACTGCCTCTTGAAACAACTCCTGAAGAAAGTAGCCTCTCCGGATATGCGGTAAATGTGGTTAATAAGAACCACTACATCACAGCCGATCTGAACTTAAACGCCACAGTTACCGGCTTTAATGATGTCACACCAAGATCCGGAGCCCAGCGTCTGGCGGCTCTGCCCGACGGCAAGCCCGTCTTGACCGTGTGGCGTTATGGCCTGGGCCGGGTAGCGGCGCTAACTGTCGATGATGGCAGTGCCTGGGCCGGCGGGCTATACGCTAGTCCAAACTCGCAGATGATTTCGTCCACCGTCAATTGGGCGGTAGGCGATCCGCGGCCCCAGGACGATCGTGTCGAAGCAGATGACGGATGGCAGGGTACACCCTTATCCGTCACCATCAGCAGCAATGCGCGGCCCAGCCTTGCCGATGCAGATGTGGAAAAGGTGGGCGACAATCGATATGTAGCTACATTTATTCCCAATAGCTCAGGCATCTACTACATCGGCAGCTATGGCCTGGCGGTCAACTATCCGCTGGAGTATCGAGATATAGGCTTTAATCCTGAGCTTTCCCGGCTGATCATGGCCAGTGGCGGAAAGGTCTTCAGCGAAGATGAGGCCCGCCGCAGCCTTGTGGTCGAAGCCGGCCGTGTCAGCCAAAGAACCATACAGGAGAGGCTCTCAAGAAGAGACATTTTGCTGCTCTTAGCTCTGCTGATATTCCTGGCAGAAATAATATATCGAAAGCTGGACGAGATGCGTAGAAGAGGTCGATTTCGGGCATGAATTTCGAGCATGAAGCCACACCATTAGATTTTAATAGCATAATCAGCTTTATCGTTGGTATATTGCGGAGGTAACTGCCACCAAATGAGTTCTCAAATGTGTACCGTCTGTGGCCTTCCCACGGAGCTCTGTATCTGCGAGGAGGTTGCCAAGGAGCAGCAGAGGATAGCTGTGAAAGTACAGAAGCGCAGGTATGGAAAAGAGGTGACGGTCATCCAAGGCATTGATCCTCATGAGATTGATCTTCAAGAGCTTTGTACGCATCTCAAGTCCAAGCTGGCCTGCGGCGGCACTGTAAAAGAAAGCCTTATCGAGCTGCAGGGTAACCATATTCAAAGGATTAAGGAGATCTTAGTGAAAAAGGGATTTGGCGCAGATCAAATAAGTACCTAAATTCCTGGAAAAATTCTCAAGATCTGCAGGCCAATCCTAACGCTTGCTCATTTTTCTTTCAGTAGATCTCTTCCAAATCCTCGATATGAGCGAAGGCATCGTCGAGCTGTTTTCGGGCTCTGCACCGCTTCTCCTTCTCGTCCTGCATGCCTCGAGCCGCCTGGGCATAAATAGATTCCAGCTCCGGGGCGCTGGCTACGGTGAAGACCGAGAGCACCTTGGGATTTCCCTTCTTGACAACAATTCCCTTGAATACGTGGCCTGCACTGGCTGTGAGCCTCTCCACCTCTTTGGTGATCTCATCCACGTCCAGATGCTCCCGAGAGCCCTGAATGATTATCATGGCTCGGGCGGCGTCGTCCGCAACATTGGCGGGATAAAGCAAATTGACAGGCTTGAGACTATTCTCAATGGCGTCCCTGATGGACAGATTCTTGCTATCGGCCTGATAAAATCCCATAGTGCCAATGCGCAGGCCCCCATTCATCACCGTCTTGAAGTCGCCTAGATCAGTTACAGAGAGCATCTCGGAATCCAGAGACTCGATCAAGAATAATAAACGTTTGGCGATCATGCCGTTGATCTTGTCGTAGGCAGAGGCAATATCGCCGCTAAACCTCTTCATGTACTGATTGTCGGCCAGTATGATGCCTTCTGCATCAACCTCCATCAGCTCCCTCATGCTGAAGGCGGCATTTTGCAGGTAGATCGACCCCTCTTCTCGGGCGGGCAGAATGGCAACCGTGACGACGGTGATATCTCGGTACTGCCTCTTCAATTCATTTATGAGCAGAGGTGTGAAAGATGAACCGGTCCCGCCGGAAGTCGATGTGATCACAAAGGCAATATCGAAGTCACCCCTCTTCTCGATCTCGCCCATGATCACGTCGCGATTGTCCATAAAGGCTTGCTTGCCCACATTTCTATTGGCACCCACACCGTGCAGATTGGGGACATGCAGTCTATCTTTGGCCGCGGTGAAGCGCAGCTCCTTGAGATCATTTATGGCCGTATTTATGGCTAAAGTCTCCACTCGACTGGGGAACTTGGGGCGCAAATAATACTTGGCCAGATTGGCGGCTGTGCCGCCCCCAAACGCTTCCTTATTTATTGCGTCCAGTATTCGATTACCGCATTGGCCTACGCCGAGTATGAGTACGTTGAGCATGACATCAAATCTCTCTTTATATGTCTCTTTATCAATATTTATACTCTCGGTATCGCCTATACATCCAGGCAATGATAATTGCTATTGGGATAATAAGTAGTAGATATTGATATTTATACTCTCGTTCCAGGACAACTACCTCAGCAGTACCTTCTCGGATAACGGATCCGTCTCCACCATCATAATTGACTCTGAGGCGAATTGTGTAGTTGCCCGGCTTTTGGCCCAGGAGCCTGGCCGAGTAATTCCCATCTGCTCCCGGCAAGATCTCAAAGAAACTCTTCTCCAGGCCCGTGACCTGCAGGCCCTCAGAGGGCATGACGGTCCCACCTGCTTCTATTCTGGTAGCTGAAGCGGTTCCTAGATTGGAGATGCTGATGTTCAGCATGCCTTTCCCATCCAGAGCTATCGGGCCCGAGCCGGTCAGCTTTATGGACAGATCCGCTTTGCTCTTGGGACTTATCAGAATGTTGAAAGGCTCTGAGCTATTTGATTTGGCATTCTTCTTTACGTCAGTGTAGCTGACCATTATGGCAGGGACCCGAATAGAGCCTTCTTTTACGGCATTCATCACATAAACCGCCGAATCCGACTGCCCGGAGTCCAAAGTCTCCTTGATCTTAGGAGGATAGCCGGCGACATAAGAGAATTCAGTAAGGGGCGGTATATCTTCTGCTTTTATGCCCTGGGCCAGTCCCGTGCCGATGTTCTTGACGGTGACGGTGACCTTAACCACGTCACCTACACTCATTTGATTCCGCTCGAAGCTCTTTTGCACGGAAAGCTCAGGCCTGTCTAATGCCGCAGCAGGCCTTTCTGAGGCACGCTTCCTGGGCGTTCCCAGGCCCTTCTGATACTCGATCCTCACTTTAGCAGACTGCTCGTCGAAAATATCGGCTACCGTAATGGTAATGCCCCTGTTTTCCGCGCCTCTATCGAAATTATTGGGGCTGTCCAGCAAGAGGGCTCTTTGCTCATCTAAGGGCCCGCCTACCTTGGAGATCCTCATCACCACCAGCCCATCCCTTACCGACTGTATCTCAATGAGCTCCATCTGATAGTCGCCCAGATCAATGCGATCACCAATATTGAGGTTATAATCCTTGAAGGTCACCTCATCATCGTTATCATTGGCTTCTTTTGCATGCGCTGCTTGGATCAAGAGAATTACGGATAGCAGATAGACGAAACGTCGCATCTCGGGAACACCGTCTTTGAGCATTATCTTCTTTCTTGATTTGAATTTTGCTCTATCTCTGAGTCGATCTCCAGGCTTAAATCGATCCATCTCGCGTTTCTGGTCAGGGCCCCCAGAGAAATCACATCCACTCCGCTAGCGGCATATTCCTGGATATTATCGAGCTTTATGCCTCCGGAGGCCTCCAGAAGCATGCGGTCTCTAAGGCCCTTTTCCATAAGTAGCTCGACTCCCCGAGCAATCTCCTCCGGGACCATATTATCGAACATGATGATATCTGCGCCGCCTTTCGCAGCTTTGATCATGTCACCCTGGCTTTCTACCTCCACCTCGATCTTCTTGGTGAAACTGGCGCGCTGCTTGGCGCGGCGCAGGCATTCTTCCAGGCCCAGAATTTTTATGTGATTGTCCTTGATGAGCACGGCATCGGAGAGATTGAACCTGTGCGTGTCGCCACCACCTAAGAATACAGCCTTCTTCTCGAATACTCGAAAGCCGGGGGTGGTCTTGCGAGTCGCGGCAATGCGCACCCGCCCGCCAGCGGCAAGAACGCACTCTCGGGTTAATGTGGAGATGCCGCTCATGCGCGCCATGAAGTTCAATACCAGTCTCTCTGATTGCAGTATGGCTCTGGCACTTCCGCTTACAGAGATAACCTGGCCCGCGGCGGGCACAAACTCGCCATCATCATAAAGAGGCGTGGCCAACAGACCGAAATATGCAAAAATTTCCTGGGCCTCTGCCAAGCCAGAGATGATACAATCCTCTTTAGCGATGATGACGGCCTGAACATCGATTTCAGGAACGAGACTGCTGGATTCGTCCCACTCGCCCAGGTCCTCAACCACGAATCTCTCCAGCTCTGAGGTTAGCATACCGCAAAGATTTTGATGTCCAATTGATTTATAGCCTCCGATGCCTATCAAGATTGGGCTTGTTGGGTGCGGCGCTATTGGGGCCGAGATTGCAAAAGCAGTAGACTCCGGTGCGTTAGACGCGAATTTAGTTGCGGTATGCGACCATAATCCGGAAACAGCGGCGGCGCTGATCGATAGCTTGCAGCATAAACCGGCTAGGCTCAAATTGGAGGAGCTGGTGAGCCTCTCCGACGTGGTAGTGGAGGCGGCCAGCCAGAAGGCCGTTCCGGCAATTGCCAGGGCTGCGCTGGGAAAGGGAAAGAAGCTGATGATCATGAGCGTAGGGGCTCTCGCGGACAGGGAGTTGTTCGCCGAGGTGAAGTCCCTGGCCAAAGAGCACGGCTCGCGGGTTTATCTCCCCTCAGGAGCGATATCGGGCCTCGACGGGCTTAAGTCCGCCAGCATAGGAAAAATTCGCAGCGTGACTCTCACCACCACCAAAAACCCCAGCGGGCTGAAGGGCGCTCCTTTCATTCTGGAAAATAAGATCGACCTGGATGCGCTCGCGGGGCCGACGCTGATCTTCGAGGGAAGCGCGCTGCAGGCAGTGAAGGCTTTTCCGGCCAATGTCAATGTAGCCGCCACCCTTTTCCTGGCAGCCGGGGAGAGCGAGGTACGGGTTAAGGTGGTCGCAGATCCAGGCATCCATGTAAACCGGCATGAGATTGTAGTGGAGGGCGACTTTGGGCGGATCTCGACCTTAGTAGAGAACGTTCCCTCACCCAGAAATCCCAAGACCAGCTATCTGGCGGCGCTATCCGCCATAGCTACATTGAGATCCATTGTGGAGCCGGTGAAGATAGGAACTTAATCTCTTCGCTTTTTTCGACTGCGGTACCTCAAAGCTCACAGATTCCGGCTTGGCCCTGTAATGTTTTAAGGCGCCCTCATAAAAGGAAGCAAATGAAATTAATTCACTAGAATAATCGCCGTCGAGTTCTGCCAGCACGAGTGCAGGACGCCTTTTTGCTTCTGTTAAATCTGAGAATGGAAAGGGCACGACGACCACATCTCCTTTCACAAATTTTTCCAAGCTTCATCCTCCTCAGGGCTTAGCCAATCCTTTTCGAGCACTGATTCGCTCAATATCGCGGTCCCCATTTTTTCTTTTGATGCTTTCCCTTTCAAGAAATGAATAAAATCGAGTATCTCTTCGAGATAAGTCTCAGGGAAGACCTCAATCTCTCGGTAAATTAATTCCTTTGTCTCCATATCAATAATACATTTAACGAAGAACGGTAAAATACTTTTTGTAGCTGGAATATTCCATCCACCTCTGCCGACGCTCCGGGATTGCATTCAGGCAAATTAGTGCTTGAGGTTTGGCGATCATAGCTTCGCACGAGATCCAGGATTTCACGCGAAGGCGCGAAGCCGCGAAGTCCCGATGAATAGGGCGTCCCCAAAGAGGTCTGGGAGTTTCACGTGGGCGGCTACAAGGTCTGCGAGAAGTGGCTGAAGGACCGCAGAGGCAGGTAGCTCTCCTTCGACGATCTTATGCACTATCAAAAAGTCATCGTGGCCCTGGCGGAGACCCGGCGGCTGATGGAAGAGATCGACAAGGCCATACCCGGCTGGCCGATCGAGTGAGATCCCCATTCGCCTCATTTTCGCACCGTCCACCCTCTCGCACCCGCTCGTGCGCGCGGAAGCATGATTATCAAGTTTGGGTGCAGGGGTAGAAAAGACCCCAGACTTCAGGCAGGGCACGATTCATACCCCTAGAGTGCCCCCCCTAAACCGCCCCGCACCCCCTCTCCTTCGTCCTTACCCGCACCACGTCCTCCACCGGGTAGACGAAGATCTTGCCGTCTCCGGCTTCGCCCGTCTGGGCAAACTCGCAGATGAGGTCGATGACAGCTTCCGCGTCCTTGTCATCTACCACCATCTCCAGCTTTATCTTCTGCAGGAACTCCACCCTGTAGTCTCCGGCCCGCCACTGAAGGGCGATGCCCTTCTGCCGGCCCCGGCCCTTGACATCCGTCACAGTCATTCCCGAAAAGCCCTTCAGGTCCAGCTTGCTCCGCAGCAGGTGCAGCTTCTCGGGCCGAATTATAGCTTCAATCTTCTTCATCTTTCCCCACTTTACATGTAAGCGCCCTCGCCGTGCTGGCTGATGTCCAAGCCCACCGATTCTTCCTCATCCCGCACGCGCAGGCCCATGACAGCGTCGATGATCCTGGCCAGGCCAAAGGTGACGACAAAGGAGTAGCCCCAGGTAACAGCTATGGCCATGAGCTGCACCAGCACTTGATGAGAGTTTCCTGCTAGAAGGCCCGTGGCCCCGATGGTGGCGAAGATGCCCGTAGCCAGTACGCCCCAGGTGCTGCCGATGCCGTGACAGGCCAGGACGTCCAGCGAGTCGTCCACCTTGCCGCTGCCCCGGATGAGTACGATGGCATAATAGCCGGCAACCGCAGCCACGATACCTATGGGAATGGCCGCCAGGGGCGTCACGAATCCCGCGGCAGGCGTTATCGCAGCCAGACCGGCCACCGCACCCGTGACCATGCCCAGAGCAGAGGGCGCCCTCTGCCGCCAGGAGAGGAGCATCCAGGTGGTAGCCGCAGCCGCAGCTGCTGTGTTGGTAGTGACGAAGGCATTGGCGGCGATGCCGTTTGCCGCCAGAGCCGAGCCCGCGTTAAAGCCGAACCATCCAAACCAAAGCAGGGCCGCGCCCATAACTGTGGTGGGAATGTTGTGCGGCTCCATTGGGTCTGTGCCAAAGCCCTTGCGCACACCGATGACCATAGCCACGGCCAAGGCGGAAACGCCAGCGGTTATATGCACCACTATGCCACCCGCAAAGTCCAGGGCGCCCATCTGCTGCAGCCAGCCCCCGCCCCAAACCCAGTGGGCCACGGGATCGTAGACCAAAGTAGCCCAGGCTAAGGAGAAGACGAGAAAAGAGCTGAACTTGATTCGTTCCACGTAAGATCCCGTGATCAGGGAGACCGTAATTATAGCGAACATGGCCTGAAAGATCATGAAGGTGAGGGAGGGAATGGTCAGGCCCTCTTTGACGCCCATGCCTACGCCCGTCAGGCCCAGGAAGTCCAGGCCGCCGATGAGCCCGCCAATGTCTTTTCCAAAGACCAGGGTGTAGCCGTACAGGATCCATTGCAGGCTTATGATGCCCATCACGGCAAAGCTGAAGATGATCGTGGAGATGGCGTTCTTCTTTCTGACCATGCCCCCGTAGAAGAGGCCCACGCCGGGGATCATGATCAGGACCAGAGCGGCGCTGATGAGCACCCAGGCGTTGTCAGCGGCGTTGATGGCGGCATCTTCTGCAGAAGCTGAGCCTGCCAGCAGAGCTGATAATAATAAGCATAATAGTAGTGACCGGACTGAAAACAATGTTACCACCAAGAATTAAGAGAGAAACCTAATTAATAAGCATATTTGGGAATAAGTATGCGTAACTCATAAGATTTAAGAAAACATCTTAATATCTCAATTCTCAGAGCCCGGAGATTCCCCGGCAAGCTTTTGCTTTCTCTTCTCTTCCTTCTTTCTTTCCACCCGGTACTCCTGGAAAAGGCTCTCCAGCCGCTCTTCCTGCAACCTGGCCAGGCGATCCTTCATCTCCTCCTCCCAGGCAGCGCTGGCCGCAGCCACATCCTCCGGCCGCATGAAGGGCATGCTATTGATTTTCTGCACAGGCAGATTTTTGCGAGAGAAGATGGGAATGCCCATCTGCAAGAAGTGCTCACGCACGGCAGGGCTCAACTCGCCCTGCGCCACCACTCCTGCGATTTCCTTTTCCCGCAGAAGCTCAACCGTGCTCTTTCCACCGCCGCTGGCATCCTCCAGAAAAAGCCAGTCCCCCTTTTCCAGGCCATATTGCGCCGCAGCAAGCTGCACCGCCTCGCGGGTAAAGGCCGCCAGAGGCTTGAGCTTTTGCAGGCCGCGTGTCTCCTCAATTAGCTCCGCCTTCTTCTGGCGTTCTAATGTTTTCTTCAGTTTTTTGATGTACTTTCGCTCCGAGCGCAACACCGACCGCAGACGCTCGATCTCTTTGTCTCGGATCTTGATCTCATGCTGCCGCTTGATCTCGCGAGCTGTTTTGTCCCGCAGGCGATCCAGTTTGCCGTTCGCTACCCTCAGGGCGACCTCTTTTTCCGCTAAACCGGAGCGCAGCTCATCCAGGTAAGAACGCAGCGTTCTGACCTGCTCGGCAAGCTGCTGGTTTTGCAGGCGCAGGGCTGTGACATCAGGAGAGACTTCGAGTTGTACATCAAGAACGGCTTTCGCCGCCCCCGGCAACGTTGCCTTCGGCCTGGCGAGGGCGAGAGAAGAAGGCACCAATTCAGCGATGGCATTTTCAATGGAATAGCCCCGCACCACAAGGGCCTTCACCTCGTCGGGATCGATCTCGGAGGGAACCTTCTTTTCCACTTGCAAGAACTTGTTCCTGTATTTTTTAAAAGCGCTAATGGCCGCCGCCAGAGAATCACGTTCATGATCGTTCTTGTAACCAAATTCCTTTCCCAGAGCAATCTTCTCTTCCGCAGGAATGTCCCCGCCCGGAGAATAGAGAACTGCATTAAAAGCGCGCTTGACCTTCTCCACGCTGCCCGGCGTTGGAAAAACATCTGTGGCGACTACAAGCGGTCTGCCCCGCGCCGCGATCCATTCAATCACATCCGAGGAGGACATAGCCCTGGAGCTGATCAGGTCCACCAGCTCGCCGGACAGGTTCAGCGCGGCGATGCCCGTCGTCGTTCCCGGATCCAGGCCCACGATGATGTATCCGCGCCCTTGCGAAAGTGGTTTGTACTGCAGCTCGGGCCGCTCCATGCTCTGCACCAGCAGCTGTGCATCGCTGTAGTAGCCGGGATTGATATGCACCTTCTCGCGGGAGGCTTCCACCACAAACTCGGCCCGGGTATAGCCGCCCAGGCCCTCCACTGCCCTGGTGGTGTACTGCAGCCCAGCCTCCCGAAGTTGCCGCTCTACCTCGCGCGCCAGGCTCATCACTGCGCCATGAATCTTGCGAGTGTAGCGGTTCTGGCTCCAGCCGCCCCGACCCAGCGAGCGTCGCCGGCTCACCTTAATCCATGTCCTCTCCTGGAAGGCGGATAGAACAACGCCTACTCCCTTGGCAGCCAGCCGGGCGCAGGCCTCCGCCTCTTGCAGGGGCTTGGTGCGGTCGAAGGTGATGCCATGGTAGCGGGCCAGCTTGACCAGGGACTCCGGCTTTTCTGCGCCCGTCACCTGCACCATCTTAGTGGTGGGAGGCATCCGGCGCAGAATATTGATCAGCTCCCTTCGATCCGAGGCCAGCTCGTGGAGGTTGTCCATGGCCACAATCTCCGGCTGGCGCTCCCTGATGAGCCGGATCAGCTTATGCCGGCTGATCATGTGAAAACAGGCAACGTCTCCCCCATCAAGCATCACCATTGAGTAGCTTGGCGGCCTTCTGCCGGATGGCGAGCCGCTAGCGATGTCCACACCAAATATGCTCAATGGTTCTCTGCCTCCCGGACGCGCGAGAGCGCCCTTTCTAATGGCATTTCTATTCTGTATTTTCGCTCGAAGAAGCGCAAGACGTTGACCAGATCCCTCTCCAATAGCTCCTGGGCATGGGGATGGGTGACCTCTACCGCCTGAGGCCAGTCGATGATCTTGGGGCCGGACTCGTCCACCATTACGTTAAACTCGGAAAGGTCAGCGTGAATGACGCCCAGCCTCCGGGCCTTTCCCACCTCGCCCAAGATCATGTTCAATCCGTTCTCGGGATCGGAGAGCGTGATGCGGTTGAGGGCGGGGCCGCTCACAAATTCCATGGCCAGGACATGGCGGCTTACAGCAAACGGCCTGGGAATGGATACGATTGGATAGAGCTTCTCCATAATGGCAAACTCGTGGCGAGCTGCCAGAGCGGCGGCATAAATCCAGGGCACTTTGGTCTGATCGGTGAGATGATCGCGCAGGCGGCGAATATGTTTGAAGCTGGTCCTTCCCTGACGGTGGAATTTGATGGCCAGGTGAGTCTCTCCCAGAGCTTCGTATACCACCGACTCTTTGCCTACCCCGATCCTCTCACCAAAGGCTTTCACCGTCCCCCGTTTCACTAAGTCGGACAGTGCCAGAAGATCATAGGCATCAAAGTCAATGCGGTAGCCGAGATAGTGCATGCTCTCCCGATCTACCAGCTTCTTTTCAAAAAGTTGGCCCAGCCGAAACTCCACCTTGCGGACCGGCAGGCCGGATAACTCTGAGATCACGAAGGATGGGACCCACTCGTGAGTCTTCATCCCGGTCTCAATAGCACTGAGCAGGGAGCGGTCCTCCCGGCTGAGGCCCAATAATGCTTCAGCTAGATTTTCCACAGATACTATTATGTGATTATTTTAGCTAAAGCTTTGCCCCCAGGGTCTGCATCACATAATCAGCAAACTGTGCACCTGTTGCCCCATCTGCTCTCCCGGTAAGGACAACCTTCCTCTCCAGCTGGCCGCAGACGTCCAGCGCATTCTCCAATTTGGCCGCCTGATTCACAAAGCCGATGTGCCGCAGCAGCATTACGCAGCAGCGCATCATGCTGGCCGGGTCGGCATAGGCGGCTCTGCCTTCCTCTACCATGCGCGGAGCCGATCCGTGGATGGCCTCGAACATGGCATAACGCTTGCCGATGTTGGCGCTTCCCGCCGTGCCCACTCCGCCCTGAAACTCGGCCGCCTCGTCGGTGAGAATGTCCCCGTAGAGGTTGGGCAGCACTATGACCTTGAAGTCCTTCCTGCGCTTCTCGTCCACCAGCTTGGCGGCCATGATATCCACGAACCAGTCATCGAATGCGATGTCCGGATATTCCTTGGCCACACGCTTGGCCGTCTCCAGGAATTTGCCGTCCGTGGCCTTGATGACATTGGCCTTGGTGACCGCTGAGACCCTTTTAATGCCATTCTTCTTGGCATACTCAAAGGCCAGGCGCACAATCCTCTCTGCGCCGGGCGTGGTTATGACCTTGAAGTCCACGGCCAGATCGTCGGTGACATTGATGCCCTTGCTGCCTAAAACGTACTCGCCCTCAGTGTTCTCCCTGTAGAAGATCCAGTCGATGCCTTTCTCCGGCACCTTGACCGGCCGGACATTGGCGAAGAGGTCCAGCTCGCGGCGCATGGAGACATTAGCGCTCTCCAGGTTGGGCCACTTGTCTCCCTTCTTAGGAGTGGTGAGGGGGCCCTTGAGGATAACGTGGCATTCTTTCAGCGCTGCCAGGACGTCCTCGGGAAGGGCCTTCATGACCTTTACCCTTGATTCGATGTCAAGGCCCGGGATGTCCCGCAGCTCCACCTTCCCTTCGGCAATCTCATCGGCCAGTACATAGCTTAGGACGCGTACGGCCTGCTCTGTGATGTAGGGGCCGATGCCGTCGCCGCCCACCACGCCGATGATAAGGGGCTGGAGTTTGCTGTAGTCAACCCAGTCCTCTCCTGCTTTTATCTGCTCAACGCGCAAAAGCTGCCCTTCCAGCAGCTTGGCGAAGTGCTCCTTCGCCTTCTCTATGGCCTCGGTATGAATCATGGATCGCACCTATTTCTCAGATGTAGGGGAGGTTCTGGGAGATCAATCTTTTGCAGAATCGGATATTTTCGCCCCGCTCACTGCAACTATTTGGCTCTTTGCTATTTCCGGTAGCTGACTTCAGGTTATTGTGGTTGAAACGTTATAAAACCAAATAGGCTGACGATACCACCGCCACCGCATAAACAAATCGCACGAAGGACTCGCATGCACGGACGTCTGGGCAGCAGGTCCCAGGAAAAATGAAAACGCGGCTTCTTTTTCAGTCAAATCTTTAAACCAGAAATGACAAGCATCCCTCCATGGACATAATGAGTATAGCCTTCTACGTCATCCTATTCGTCCTCGCCTTCATGATCGCCCGCATCATCATGAGGATCATGCGTGGCTACTAGGCGAAGCACATATCGCCCGAAGATTAAGCGACAGGCTTAATATTTGCGGATACCTAATCAGCAGCCATGTTTCCCCAGGTCTTAGCCACCGTCGGCGGCTCAGGAACGCGTTTGTACCCGCTTACTCTAGACCAGCCCAAGCCCCTGGTAGAATTGTGCGACACCGCCATCATCGCCAATCTCTTCCGGGTTTTAGCCAGTCAGGGCTGCAGAAGGTTCATCCTGGGAAGCAAGGGCGCCAGCAACACCCTCAACCTGAGCAATTACTTCAAAGCCGGCGAGGGCTTCTTCAAGCGCCTGGGCATCACCGACCACCAGGACTTCAGCTACCAGCCCCTCTACGACGACAAGGGAAGTGCTGATTCCCTGCGCTATTGCATGAACTACTACGACATCAACGATGACCTGCTGGTGGTCTCGGGCGACAACGTCATCGACATCGACCTCGCAAGCTTTGTCGAGTTTCATAGAACGCACAAGCCCTTGCTCACCGTGGCCCTGAAAGAGCTGGGACCGGAAGAGAATGTCTCCCAGTACGGCGTGGCCCGCGTGGATAATGATATGCGCATAAAGGGGTTCGTGGAAAAGCCGAAAACAGGAAGCGAGCCCAGCCGCATGATTAACACCGCCTTCTACCTCTTCTCGCCCCAGATTCGCGAGGTACTGGCCAGGATGGGTGATAAAGCCCGCGACATCGGCGGCGACTTGATCCCTTATTTGACAGAGAACGGCTATCCCGTTTACGGCTTCCCTATCACAGGATACTGGATCGACATAGGCACGCCAGAGCGATTGCATCAGGCGGCCATGGACAGCCTCTCCGGAGCCGTCCGCCATTTCGATCGCAAGTACCACTATAAGCCCAATCAGTGGATTCATCCCAGCACATTAGCGAAACTCGAGCCCTTCCTCGCCTCCGGCGACATACAGCTTTTAGGCAATGTCTCCATCGGCAGAAACTGCCACATCGAAAAAGGCGTGACCATCGAGAACTCTCATATAGGCCATACCAGCCTTATCGAACGCGATGTGGAGATCAAAGAAAGCATGATCATGAGCTTCGCCCATATTCAGCACATGGTGAGCATACGCCGCACCATCGTTGGCCGCCACTCCACCATCGAGGAGCATAGCGTTTTGGGGGGAGAAAATGGCACGGGAGAGAGCCTTATCGCCGTTATCGGCGAGAATGCCACTCTGCCGCCCGAATCGGTAGTATCCGCAGGCGTAAGGGTAGCACCGCTCAAGCACAGCCACAGCATTCTGGCCACGGGCAGATTCGTGGAGCTGGGAATTGATGAAAGAAATATCTACTTTGCAGAAAAAAGTGCGATGAAGCGCTAGTTACTATTCATGGTAACTAGTAGTAGCGCTCCCAGACAGCGTCGATCTTTCTTATTTTATATTTTGCCCCGTTATCCAGTAGGTATCGGTTCAGATCCTGAGCATCCTGGAAAAAGCGCTTATCTCTCAGGTTATTATAGATGTCTTCCGTGGTGAATCCCTTCAGCTCACCCTTGCCGTAAACGATCCTCTCAATGGTATAATAGATGTCGTCAAACTTCCTCAAGGGATAAGTCCACTCTGCAAACTGCATCTCGTGCCCTCCTCATTTGGCTACAGGTTTTGAGCAAATAAGAACCTTTCGTTTTCTGTGGAGAAAAAGATATCAATAACGTAAATGAAAAAGTCATCTTCATGGACCATGTCGATCTTCGCCACCTTGACCAGCAAATCTGTACATGCCGCCTTTGCCCCCTCTCGGAAGGGAGAACGCAAGCCGTACCGGGCAGCGGCCCCGCACCCGCCGAAATCATGCTGGTGGGAGAAGCCCCCGGCAAAGAAGAGGACCTCACCGGAAAGCCATTCGTAGGCCGGGCGGGAAGACTGTTGGATGCGGCTTTAGAGCAGGCAGGCCTGGAGAGAGCAAAGGTATTCATAACCAGCGTCATTAAATGCCGCCCCCCGCAAAACAGAAAGCCGAAAAAAGCAGAGATCGATCAATGTCGCCCCTATTTGCAGGCTCAAATCGACGTTCTCCATCCTAAAATCATCTGCCTGATGGGAAACACGGCTACACAGGCCATCTTAGATAGGCAGGGCGTCACAATCTTGCGCGGCCAGATTTTGCAGGATCGCTTTTTTGTCACCTATCATCCTGCCGCCGTCTTGAGAAATAGAAATCTCATGAATGATTTCGTCTCCGATCTCAAAAGTTTGAATAACCTTTGATGATAATTACATACTCACAATTAGAGCCAAGATCTAATACCAACGTCCTGAGGAGCTTTTGACTTGTTTGGCATTACCTACGATCTCTGGAAGGAGATCATTGATGAAATTGCTATAGCCCACGATTCTCTCTTTGCCGCCATGCATCAGGCGGCGGATGATCTCGAGCTCTCTACGGCACTGATCGATGATCTGAAGAGCAAAGGAGAACTCAAGATCGCAAATGATCCCTGGGAATTTCTGCTCATGATTGACTTTATAGAGGATAAGATCAACGGTTTCATAATCTACCTGGCCACTGCAGAGCAGCTGGAGATCTTAGAAGAGATTAAGGCGAATGTTGCATCAGACCATGGCTTTTCCCTGGAAGAGATGGAGGGCTTTGAGCTTGAACACGGCCTGGATATGCAGGAAGAAATATTTGTAGAGATGGAAGAGAGCTATGGCATTCGGGCAGAGGTAAGAGAGAATGAGGTCATCTATGAGCTGGTGATCTTTGACAGCCAGGACATTGACAATAGCCAGTCCAGCGATCTGGCATGGCAGGAGGATCTTGAAAATTGAAGATCATGTGAAACTCTTAAATATTACATCTCATTATCGAGAACCATGGATCAAGGGAGGAGGAGGAGCGAGCCGGCAGAGCTTTTTGCAGTTTTAATCCTGGGCCTCTTGTTGAGGTTGTTTGCGGGGAGAAACTCATTAACCGAAAATGGCATTCTGCTGCCGGGTTACGATGAGTATTACCATATGCGCAGAATTTTGTTTACTGCAAACCATTTTCCCAATACGCTCTGGTTCGACTCTTACCTGAATTATCCTCAGGGATTGGAGATAACCTGGCCCCCCCTCTTCGATCAGATCTCTGCCGCCCTCTGTGTGGCTTTTGGCCAGCATAGCAAAGCAGGAGTGGAGATGGTCGCCTGTCTTGTACCTATGATCATAGGCATCATAGCCATAGTAGCGGTCTATTACATAGTCAGAGAGCTCTTCGATCACAAAGTCGCACTCCTCGCCGCATTCATGGCCGCCCTGGCACCATATTATCTCCTCTATACGATGTTTGCAGCCATGGATCACCACTGTCTGGAGGTACTGCTTTCACTCATCATACTCCTATTCATGATCATGGCCATCAGCCGGAGTGAGAAGAGATACCACTACGCCATTGCTTCAGGTGTTGCCATGGCCGCCCTGGCATATACCTGGCAGGGGGCAGATATCTACCTGGCAATATTCCCGCTTTATGCGGCCGTCCAGATGACATTGGACCTCAAAGAGGGCAAATCATCTAAAGCGACCGCGACAATGCTCTTGGCTGCTTTTGCTATTGCTTTTGTCCTTGTTCTGCCGTTTGGGAATACTTCCGCTCTCTCTGCATCCTTCCAGGGAATAGGAGCAATGATCGTTGCCCTTTCGATCATGTTTGCCCTTACCAGCATCGTGGCAAAGAGGAAGATGTCCTGGAAGGCATTTCCTCTGAGCATCCTGATAATATCTGCCTTATTTGCGCTGCTCTCAGTGCTTGCCGGCGGATTTTTCGGTGTGGCTGCAATGATTCAGTCGGGGTTCGAATACATATGGGGAGGAGGGATGATTGGAAAGATCGGCGAGGCCGAGCCACTCATCTATGATGCAGGGACCTTTTCGCAGGTGGTCTTCTCTCTACTGGGATTGAATCTTCTCTTCTCCCTGGGAGGGATGGCCGTGTCCTTAATTTACATCCGTCGCAGCACTGGTGCAAAGAGGCAGGGCCTGATCCTTCTCTTGCTATGGATGGCATACACAATCATTCTCACCTTCGGGCAGTCCAGATTCCTCTACATCTCTACGATCTCGATGGGACTGTTGATAAGTATACTCTTCTTTTTTTTACTGGATATAGCCAACAAGAGGCAAAAAGAAGGGACCCCCATGGCTGCAAGATCTCCGAGATTATTGGTTGCAGTTTTATTTTTGCTGCTTGTCCTGCCCACCGCCTGGGATGCTGCCTCCTTTGCCCAGAGTACTCCCCCTGCAGTAGCGGGCGACTGGGCGGAGTCGCTTACCTGGCTGAAAGGAAACAGCAACACAACCAGCTTCTTTGCGGCTCCCCAAAAAACCGCCGAGTACAGCGTCATGAGCTGGTGGGACTATGGCAACTGGATCCTCTACCTGGCCGAGAGGCCGGTAGTAGCCAACAATTTCCAGGCGGGTGTGGAGGATGCTGCAAAATTCTATCTATCGGAAAGCGAGGATGAAGCCACAGCCGTGCTGGATGCGAGGAGATCTAGATACATCCTTGCTGATTATAGCCTGATTTACGGAAAACTTGCCGCCCTCACTACCTGGGCCAATGAGGATCTGAGCAGCTATATGAGAATGGAAGACTATGGCTCGCAATATGCGGCCATACCACTGGAAAGGCTCTTCAATACCACCTTGGCAAGGCTCTATCTCTTTGATGGCGCGGGCACAGGCCACTTCCGGCTGATCTATGAATCGAAGACATTCTTGGGAGATAGCCGGGATAAGAGCACGGTCAAGATTTTTGAGTATGTTCCAGGGGCATTGATAAAGGTTCGGACCGGGCCGAATCAGAAGGTAGGCGCCCTGCTTAATATGACCTCTAATCAAGGGAGGCCCTTCATGTACGGCAATGAGGCGAACGCAAATAATGACTCATTTGAGATAAGAGTTCCATACTCCACAGAAAGCAGGAATGGGTGCCATGCCGTCAATCCGTATTTGGTCTTCTCTGGAAACAAAGATGCCGTGAAGACGATAAATCTCGATGTGAGCGAGGAAGACATAATGAACGGCAGAACCATTGAGCTGACTTTTTAGGCAAAAAAGCATAGGTGTGGAGATTCGCTTCCTCCAACCTAACGTTCTGATTTTACAGGCCGAGCTTGGCGTACTCCTTGGCCCAGTATGTGATTATCATATCCGCGCCCGCTCTCTTGATGCAGGTTAAAGCCTCCAGGAAGGCCGCCCTCTCATCCAGCCAGCCCTGTTTTGCCGCAGCAGCGATCATGGAATACTCGCCTGAGACCTGATAAGCGGCGGTAGGCATGCCGAACATGTCCTTGACGGCGCGCAGAACATCGAGGTAGGGCATGGCCGGCTTGATCATGACCATGTCCGCACCTTCTTCGACATCCAGTTGCACCTCCCAGAGCGCCTCGGAAAAGTTGGCGGGATTCATCTGGTACCCCTTGCGGTCGCCCCAGGCAAAGCCGGACTCGGCCGCCTCTCGGAAGGGGCCGTAAAAGGTAGATGCATACTTGGCAGAATAGGAGAGGATGGACGTGTCTGTGTATCCGTCCAGGTCCAGAGCAGTTCGTATGGCCTGCACCATGTGATCCATCATGCCACTGGGAGCTACAATATCAGCACCCGCAGCAGCGTGGCTCAAGGCCGTCTCTCCCAATAATGGCAGTGTCTCGTCATTGAGGATCTTCTCGCCCCGGACGAGGCCGCAGTGCCCGTGGCTGGTGTACTCACACAGGCATAAATCGGTTATTACTATCAGACTGGTGGTCTCCTTGATGGCAGCTACCGCCTTCTGAATTATGCCATGCGGATCGTAGGCACCAGAGCCTATCTCATCCTTAAGAGCTGGCAGGCCGAATAAAAGCACAGCAGGCACGCCCAGATCTTCGAGGATTCCCGCCTCCGTCGCCACGCTCTCCAGGCTCTGCCGGAACTGACCGGGCATGGCCTCAATTGCCCTCGGCACGGATATTCTCTCATCCACGAAGATGGGCTGAACCAAATCATTGCAGGATAGACTGGTTTCCGCCACCATCTCCCGGATTCCTGGCGCTCTTAGCCTCCTCATTCGCCTCATATCTTTTCCTCCAGCCGGAATAGCTCACTGACAACCTTAAGGACCTCTGTATCTCCCTGCTCCGCCGCTCGCTTGAGCGTCTTGGTGGGCTCGGAGAAGAGCTTGTTAACGATGGAATGGCTCATGTCTTGCAGCACCTTCTGCTCGATCTCTCCCAGAGTATGCCTGGCCGAGAGCTTGTTCATGGCCCGCTTGACCTCTTGATCCTTGATGACCTCAGCCTGGGAATATAGCCGGGCCAACAGATCCTCAGCCTCTTTCCTCTTGTATTTGGCCTTTAGAAGCCCCATCTCTTCAGCGATGATGGCTTCGACTCGATTGACCTCCGCCATCCTCTGCAGCATGTTCTCGCTGCTGATATTCCTCAGGCTGTCAATGTTATGCAGCTCGACCCCAGGAACCTCTGCTGCCGCCTCATCTACGTCTCTGGGATTGGCAATATCGATGATAAGCAGTTTGTTATCTCTGCCCTCCATGGCCTTCTCGATATCCTCCTTGAGAAGAATATAATGGGGCGCCGAGGTGGCACTGATGACCACATCGGCCGTCTTGAGGCGAATTTTCATCTCCTCGAAGGGCACGGCCTGCGCGCCCAGACAGCCGGCGAGAGACTGGGCAGAGCTGTAGGTTCTGTTAGTGACCGCCAGCGAGCAGATATCCTTAGCCATGAGCGCCCGGGATATGAGCTCCCCAGTGTCTCCGGCACCAATTACCAGAACGGACTTTCCCTTTAAACTCCCGAGAATTTCCTGCGCCAGGTCAACGGCGGCAGAGCCCACGGATACGGACCTCTCGTTAATTTGGGTCTCCTTCCTTACCCGTTTTCCGACAGCAATGGCTTTTTTGAAGGCCGTATCCAGAATCCATCCTGTAGTTCCGGCCCTGGCCGCCATCTGCACAAGCTCCTTCATCTGACCCAAGATCTGATCCTCGCCGAGGATCATAGACTCAAGACCTGAGGCCAGGCGCAGGAGGTGAAGCAGAGATTCATCATGATCATGAAAATCGATTATACGAGAAGAAACGCGCGCTTTTTTGGCCAGGTCGAAGAGCACCTTCTCGCCGCGTACACTGACGATATAAATCTCGACACGGTTGCAGGTCTTGAGTACAGCGCACTCTTCCACCCTCTCCTGTGAGCACACCCATTTGAGAAGGGTCTGCACATCTCCGTGCCAGGCCCGCTCAATCTCATCAATGGAGGCCTTGCGGTGTGTCACCAGCATCGAGGCTATCTCGCTCATCGAGACAAACATGTGAGCGGGCTCTCATATAGGCCTTTTCATAGGAGACTTCTAGAAGCCTCCAAACCTCATCGTCCAATAATATCTCCCAGATTATGCGGGCGCGATCCTTCTGCATGGGCACAAGCTCTTTGTTCTCCCTCCTTATTTGAGAGAGCAATCGGGCCATGTCCTGATAGTTCCCAGTCAGCTCCTCTTCCAACCGGAGGCGAAGATACTTGGTAAGGCCCGGGATTTCGGTAGAGATGGCAATAGCGATGGAGCCCCTTTGCAGAATTGATGGAACCACCACATCGCCAACACCCTCCACTTTGTTCACGAGGATTCCCTGCGCTGCAGCCTCCTCTTCTATGGCGCGATTTAATTTTGAGTCGCTTGTGGCTGGTATTGCGATGAATGCACCCTGCAGATATTTGGCGAAATCACAGGATAGATCGCACTCCACAAGCTCAATCTGCCTTTGCGGGTCCGCCGCCAGATCCAGGAGGCAGGGGGAGAAATCGCGAGACAAAACTCTCACCGGCCCATATTGGGAAAACAGCCCGGCCTTGCGCTCGCCGACCTTTCCTCCACCGAAAATCACCACAAGCTTGGACGTGAGGTCCAGAAAAAGGGGCAGGATTGGCCTTCTCGATATTGTATCTCTTTGTTCGACCATATCGCCCCACTTAAATCCTGGCACTTGTCTTCTTGTACTCAAAATCGCTGAAGAGCACCTTGTAATCACTTATGCCTGATCTTTTCGATAGCTGATCTGCTATCTTCAGGCAGTCATCCCGGCTTTTTGAATGGACCATGGTGTAAAGATTATAAGGCCAGTCCTCGGCTGTCGCCCTCTCGTAGCAGTGAGTGACCTCATCGACTGAGGCAAATAGAACGCCTGCTTTTTCCAAATCTTCGGGAGCCGCCTTCCAGGCAATCATGGCATTGGCCACAATTCCCAGAGCCCTGTGACCAATGGTGGCGGCAAAGCGACGAATTATGCCCTCCTCTTGCAGGGCACGCAGGCGAACTATAACCTCCTGCTCGGATATGCCCACCAGATCTCCTAAGACCCGATAGGGCCGCGATGTAAGCTGCACACCGTCCTGGGCGATCTTGAGGAGATCAAGATCCTTTTGATCCATCAGAGCCACCCCCGCGGGTCCTGGAAAGGATAGCGATCTACGCCGCCCCCGGGAATTTGGCGCGCCGCATTTCCTGGATTTCCTAAGACCTGATGGTCGCTCCAGTAGTTGCCGCCGACCGCAGGCCCGCCATCCCACTGGTTTTGCCCGTTATCCGCAGCGTTCTGGAAGCCATTTTTTGCGAAGATGTTATGGTAGAGCAAATTTCCAATGCAGTCCACCAGATTAGCGCCTGCGATCTGGTTATCATAGATGTTATTCTCGGTGATGTTGATGTCCTTAGAGCTGCTCATGCGCAGGCCAAAACGGCTATTCTCACCCAAGATATTTCCAGCAAGGTTCAGCCGGCGAGAGGACTGAACATAGATTCCCTGACCGTTTCTCAGGGCGATATTGCTCTGGACATCGGCATCTAACAGCTGCTGAAGAGTAATACCGTCTAACTTGTTTGCGCTGGCATTATTTGCTTGCAGAAAACAGGAATTGCTGCCAGTGAGGGATATACCTCGATCATTGGAAAATGCAGCATTTCCGATAAGAGAGCAATTATGGGATTTACTTAGAAGAACACCATCCTCCTGGTTTTGGCTGGTACTGCAGTTCTGAATCCTGCATAGACGGGATCCATGAAGAGCTATACCTCTTTGGCAGGACTGTATTTCGCACCCCAACAGACCCAGGCCCTGCGCGTCGTCAGCGCGAAAGCCCTCGGCAGAGCAATTGCGGGCCAGGTCGTAGGCAAACTGGCTGCCGGATGATCCCTCTGCTGCAAAGCCGGTCTTGCAGTCCAAAGCCCTGCAGCGGGATATGGTGCAGGCCAGGCTGTCTTGAAGAAGAAATCCCTTTTCAGCCCATGAGACGCTGCTGTTTAAGATATTGCAGTTGGTGGAATTGACCAGCAGCACGCCCGTGCTGCTGTTTCTTATGGTCAAGTTGGCAGCACGAATGTTTTTGCAGGATACAAGCCCCAAAAAGCCGCAGTCTGTTGGCACCATGAGATCGGCTTTTCCTATCAGATAACAGATCGGCTTATTGTCTGCCAGATTGCTCTGGTCTATGTCCTGCACAAAGAAATTATGATTTGATGACCCTGATTGGCCCTGGCCGGGCTCAACACGCAAGTTGTAAGAGTTTTCCCGAAGGAGGTTCTCCCTCAGCACATTTTTCGTGCAACCGCGCAAAGAGATTCCATAGGTATTCCGGTATGCCTGGTTGGAGGAAAGAGAGTTTTCCACCGAGCCCTGAAGAAGGATACCGTTGCCGTTCTCGGAAAGATTATTGCTCGCTAGGAGGTTCTGATAGGCTCCTTCGCCAAATATTCCTGCCCTCTCGTTCTTCAGACAGATGTTGCCGGAGACATTGCAATTTTGCGATCCCCTCAGGCTTATGCCTACTTTACCGCCTGTTATGTAGTTTTTCGTCAGGTTACTGCTGCGTGATTCGAATACATCAAGACCGCTCACAAAGCCGCTAGAAAGGCTGTTGTGGGAGACTTCATTGCCATGGGATCTGGTGAGCACCACCCCAAACCCGTTTCCAGAAAATGTGTTATTGACAACAGCGTTTCCTTTGGAGTCTTCAATTAGCACGCCCTGCAGAGCAGTGATTTGGCAGCCCGAGATCAAGCCTTCCGATGTTCCATTTATCCTAACTGCCGTGCCGCTCGAAATCGTGCCCGAGATGGTGCTGCGAAGGATCTTATTTTTCGCGCCGAATATCTCCACGCCCTGCGGTGAATCGATCCGGCAATCCCTTATGGAATTATTCTCACCGGTCACTTCGACGCCCGTCGCGATGCCGGCTACGGTGCAGCGCACGAGTTGATTGTCTTGAGAGGCGAGGCTGACGGCAGCATCTTTTCCACTGGCCTTTATGCTGATGTCGGATATATTGCAGCCGGGCGCAGTTACAGCTAATAATCCCTCTACAATTACAGCTCCTGTGCCGAAGATGTTCAGCCTTTTGTCCACAATAGCCCCTGCATAATTTCCCGGCTGGATTTGAACCGTATCTCCTGAACTGCTAAGCTGGACCGCGGCCAAAAGCGTCTTAGCATCTCCTGATTCTCCCGGATCGACAATCAGGGTCTTGGCCTGGCAGGAAGCGACGAGAAGCAAGAGAATGAGGGCCGAGCATAGTTTCATCTTTTCTACTTTATGCGTTTGCAGGCTATTAAATCTATGGCGGTCGGAATAGATTTTTATTAAATTACTTAATATTTTTTGAGATTAATTAACATCACTCTCGGGCTAATTGCGGCTTTTAGCATAGGACCCACGAACACTTCTGCCACCAATACCTTGTTAATAGTAATTATATATATTTTGTATTTTTTTGAGTTGAGGTCCATTGGTAGAAAGGTAGAAATATGCAAATATATCATCCTTATTTTGAGCAGGGAAGGATTCTCATGGCAGGATTTCGCATTCTTATTATCGAAGACGATCCAGAGCATGCCGAGCTGATTAGAATGGGCTTTAGAAGGCATGACGAATTCTTCTTAGATTTTGCCGCCTCTGGAGAAGAGGGGCTGAGGATGATCGCCGCCACCGCCTATGACCTGATCTCCGTGGATCTGGTCTTGCCCGGCATTGGGGGCCTGGATGTTCTGGTGAGGATTAGAAAGCTTGATCCGGACATTCCCGTGGTCATGGTTTCAGGCCACGGCACTACAGAGATGGCAGTGGTGGCCTTTGAGAACAGGGCTACCAAATATGTGGTCAAGAGCCTGGAAAGCTTCAAGAGCCTTCCTTATATCTTCGAGAACCTTATTCAAGAGGCCCGATTCAGGGGTAACGAAAGAGCAATGCGTGGGCAGATCGAGCGATCAGAGAGAATCCATAGGAATATTGTAGAAAACGCCCTGGCAGGCATTTACATTTTGCAGGAGGGGGCTTTCAGGCTTGTCAATCCAAAGCTGGGAGAAATATTCGGCTGCTCTGCAGAGAGCCTGATTGGCCGACCCTTCTGGCAACTCGTGAAGCCCGATGATATGCAGTGTGTGAGCCGCCTGCAGCGCGACTTGCAGTCCGATATACCCGTTTATGAGTCGAAGGTGCAGCGCAAAGACGGAACCTGTCGCTGGATAGAGTTTCGGACCGTTCCCATTGAGTACGACGGCAAAAGAGCAATCCTGGGCAATCTCCTTGACATAACGGCAAGAAAAGAACTGGAGATTGGCATAATGCAAGCAAACCGGGAACTTGCCGCCATCGACGGCATAATGCAGACCAGTTTGCCCTCAGCAGAGAATATGGATAAGAAGCTGACCGATGCCCTGACCCATCTCATAACAGGCATGGGTGGTGCAGAGGTGGGGGGAGTATTTCTCAGGGAAGAGAGTGGCCTGGTGCTGCGGGCGCTGCACGGATCGGTGGAGGAGCTGATCGAGTTTATCAGTGGAATGGAAGCCGGCATTCTTCTCGGCCAGCCTAGTGTCCACAAATGTGAGGCAGGCTCACAACCCAGCTGGATGTCGGCACCCATAATCTGCGCAGGGGAGACAAAAGGTGCTGTGGTCGTTGCCTGTGCTGATGCCAGCAGCACGCAAGGCCTCAACTTTCTGGAAAAGGCTGCCGGGCGCATAAGCCATCTCCTGGATGTGTGCGGCCCAAATAAGATGATGCTTCCGTCAGACGAGATGCTGGCCCAGATCAAAACCAGTTCCGCTCCGGGCTAAAAATCTATCCTCAGCCAAAAAATTCATCCAGCCAGTTTACCTGGCCGGGGGGAAGCTCAAGCCTTCCCTGGATTATTCCGGTCACTAGATCTGCCACCTCTTTGGGGCTCTTTTCTGTGGTATCAATCTCATCAACCCGGGCGCATAGCTCTACCGCTTCGACCAAAATAACATCCAGCGCTTCTGCCTCCAGGTTTTCTTTTATTTTTGGGGCAGAGTAGCCTCGCGCCTCCAGCCGCGCCTTGAGCATGACGGGATCCAGCCGCAAAACAATGGACCAGTCTGCGAAATGATGGGAGAAATGGCCTTCCAGGATAAGGGTCTCATCTGGGTCCAGATTTGCCAGATAGTTCGCAAGAGCATCCATGTCCGCTTCCAGGCAGCCCCTTTCCGGATCTTTGCCAAAATTCATGCCCCCTTTCACCAGGGCATTTATATCGATGACCTTGAAGGGCAAAAGCCCGGCAATGGTGGTCTTTCCCGTGCCGGGGGTGCCGGTAAGTGCTATTTGCATATTTCCCGGAAAGCGGAAAGGAAGCGATCGTTCTCAGAAGGCGTTCCCACGGTTACCCGAGCATGATGCTCGCCTGCTCCCCAAAAGGAGCGGCAATCGCGTATGATTATGCCTCTGGCCAGAAATTTCTCCACAAATTCACGGGAATCTTGCTCTGTCTCCAGGTAAAGGAAGTTGGCCTGGGAGGGGTGCGCCTTTATCTCCTTTTGCAGCCGCTGCCGCTCTGATATTATCTTTTCCACGGACTGTCGCATGAATGGCAGATCAGCTAGCGCGGCAGCACCAGCCGCAACCGTTGCACAGCTGATGCCGTAGAAGGGGGGCGCAGCTCTTCTGTACTGATCTGCGATCCAGCGGGGCGCTACGCCGTAGCCCAGGCGCATGCCTGCCAGGCCGAAGGCTTTGGACAGAGTGCGGCCCACGATCAGGTTGTCATACTGCTCTACCAGTCGGATGAGACTCTTGTCGGCAAATTCCACATAAGCCTCGTCCAGGAATACAATTCCGTTCGTGCTCTCCAGAAGGGCGCGAACTTCCTCCTCGCTTGTCAGGTTGCCGGTGGGATTGTTGGGCGAGCAGAAAAAGGCCATCTTTGTGTCCGGCGGCATATCAGTTGTGATCTCAAACTGCGGCCCGCGCGGCGAGAGGAAAGGGGTGGCACCGGCCGTAATGGTCAGTATCTCATAGTAGCTGAAGGTAGGAGTGGGAATGAAAGTCTGATCGCCCTTTTCCAAAAAGAGACGAGTCAGGGTGTCCATAACGCCATCCATGCCCGCTCCGATTATTATCATCTCTTCGGGAAAGCCGGTATAGGCGGCGATGCCCGCTATCAGCTCCTCGGGCTCTGGATATCTCTCCGGGGAGATGCAGGCCAGAGCCTCTGCGACCCTGGGGCTGGGGCCATAGGGATTCTCGTTGCTGCCCAGCTTCACAATCGATTCCTGCGCGATGCCGTATTTGCGGGAGATCTCGCCAAAGCCCTTGCCGGCCACGTAAGGCTTGAGCTGACTTAAGACCGGGCGCAGCATGGACTGCCGCCAGGAATCAGAGTGACTCTCCAATCACGCTCACCACTTTATCGATCTCTTCTTTTCCGACCACCAGGGGCGGTATGAAGCGGAGGGTGTGCTCGCCTGTGCTGTTGATCAGCACTCCCTTTTGCAGAGCCTTTTCTACCAGCAACTTGCAGTCCGAGTCGAGATCCAGACCCACCATCAATCCCAGGCCGCGTATTTCGCGGGGCGCGAGCTTTTCGAGCTGGCTCTTCAGGTATGCGCCCATCTCCTCCGACCTTTGCACCAGCTTCTCGTCCTTTATGACCTGAATGGTGGCAAGAGCTGCGGCGCATATGAGGGGGCCTCCGGCAAAGGTGGAGCCGTGGTCGCCCTTCTGGAAGGCCTCTGCTGCCGGGCCCGCAGCCAGCATGGCACCAATGGGAAGGCCGCCAGCCATGGCTTTAGCTAAGGTGATGATGTCCGGCATAACCCCGAAGTGATCTTTGCCAAACCATTTTCCCGTACGTCCAAAGCCGGTCTGCACCTCATCGAAGATGAGCAGCGCTCCTTTATCATCGCATATCTGCCGTGCCGCGCGCAGGTATTCGGCATCGGCTACATAGACTCCGGCTTCTCCTTGCACCGGCTCCAGGATGACGGCACCCGTCTCGTTTGTCACAGCAGCTTTGAGTGCTTCTGCATCGTTGTAAGGAACGAATGTCGCTTCGTTCAAAGGCTGGAAAGGCGCGCGATAGATGGATTTGTAGGTGGTGCCGAGTGCTCCCAGGGTGCGGCCGTGAAAGGCGCGCTCCGCAGCCACGATCTTCGATTTGCCGGTGGCCCGGCGGGTGAGCTTTAGGGCAGCCTCCACGCTCTCTGCGCCGGAGTTGCAGAAGTAGGCCCTCTTCATGCCGGTAAGAGCCGTCAGCTCCTCCGCCAAAAGCACCTGATTTTCCGTGTAGTAGAGGTTGGAGGTGTGGATTAGCGTCTCAGCCTGCCTGGCTATGGCCCGGGCTACGGCCGGGTGGCAGTGGCCTACGTTGTTCACGGCGATGCCGGCCACAAAGTCCAGATACTCCTTTCCATCCGAGTCCCATACGCTGGCTTTACTGCCGCGCACGAGGACTACATCCTGGCGGGCATAGGTCTGGATTATGGCTTGCGACTCCCGATTCTTCAGATCATTTTTATCGGTCATAAGTATTGATTCCGGTTTCGTCTCTTTTGCTTGGGTTTACGTCTCAATAACGTGCTCAAATACAGACTCTTACAGCGCACTCTTCGCAAATCTAAGGCTCATTTGAATCTGGCGGTTGACGTCGCGAGAGGTGATCTCCATGTGTCCGGGATACATGGTTTGCACATCCAACGTGGTCAGCCGTTCAATGGATTTGACCAGCTCCGGCGTATCGCCTCCGTACATGTCCGTGCGGCCGATGTTCCCGTCGGGAAAGACGGTGTCTCCGGAGAATAGCACCTTCGCATCCTTCTCATAGAGGCAGAGGCAGCCCAGTGAGTGGCCGGGGGTCTCCATGACCTGCAGCTTCCATTCTCCAATATCCAGGACCATGCCCTCCTTGAGGGTCTCATCCACCTTATAATCCGGGGCCTGCTGGCCGAAGAGATAGGCCACCGAGGCCATATCGTCTCCTACCGCGCCCACCTCTTTCTCGCTCAGCAGGAGCCGCGCACCCGTGGCCTCCTTGAGCGCCGGCGCAGCTCCGGAGTGGTCGTGATGGCAGTGAGTGAGAACGATCATCTCGATCTTGGTGGGATCAATAAATTTCTTGATATTTTTTAGGGTCGGGCCGGCCATCATGCCTGCATCTACCAAAATGGGCTTTTCGTCCAGGATCAGGTAGACATTGCCATCGAATGCCGCACCGCTAACCTTATGCACTTCAACCATGAGATAAACACCTTAGCTCTTACAATATATTAGTTGGTATTAATGACGTTGATGCAAGAGGCAAGCAGAGGGCGCGTGCCCAGTTCGATTGAGGACGTGGCCAAGCGCGAGGGAATAGAGCCGGCAAAGCTGGCCCGTCTTGTAGCCTTGGGCCGGGTGGTCATACCCAGAAACATCCGCCGCGAGAGGCTGCAGCCCACCGGCATAGGCGAGCTGCTCACCACCAAGGTGAATGTGAATGTGGGCACATCGCAAAACCTGGACTCTCCGCATAGCGAGGTGGAAAAGGCTCTGGCAGCCGTGACAGCAGGCGCAGACGCTGTGATGGACCTGTCCACGGGCGGGGATCTGGACGCAGTGCGGCGGATGATTTTGGATGCAGTCAGCGTTCCTGTGGGCAGCGTACCACTCTACAATGCGGCCGTCAAAAAAGATCTGACCAGCCAGGGATTCTTCAATGCCCTGGAAAAGCATGCCAAAGACGGAGTGGACTTCGTCACAGTGCATGTGGGCGTTAACAAGAATTCTCTGGAGCGGCTGGTTAACGATCCGCGCGTCTTGGGCGTGGTCAGCCGGGGCGGCTCCTTGACCATGAAGTATATCAGCGAGACGGGCGAGGACAATCCCTACTACTCTGAGTACGACTATCTCCTGGAGATGGCCAAAGAGTATGACCTGACTCTCTCTTTGGGCGATGGCCTTCGGCCTGGCTGCATTGAGGATGCCTCTGACCGCGCCAAGTACATGGAGTTCATCATGCTTGGAGAGCTTGTAAAGAGAGCTCGCGCCGCAGGAGTGCAGGCCATGGTGGAGGGGCCGGGGCATGTGCCAGCCGATGAGATCGAAACCAGCGTCAAGGCCATGAAGCATTTGACGGACGGCGCGCCCCTCTATTTGTTGGGTCCGCTGGTCACAGACATTGCGCCCGGCTACGACCATATCACCGCCGCCATGGGCGGAGTAATTGCGGGCATGGCGGGAGCGGATTTTCTCTGCGCCACCACGCCATCCGAGCACCTGGACCTGCCCACCATTGAGGATGTGATCGAGGGCACATACGTCACAAGGGTGGCGGCCCATGCCGCGGACCTTACCCGTCCGGGCGTGCGGGATAGGGCAAGGGCCTGGGATTTGCAGATGGCCCGCGCCCGCGCCGAGCTGAACTGGGAAGGGCAGTTTCAAGCTGCCATAAATCCGGCCAAAGCAAAGATGATCCGTCACCGCAGGGGCGTGGAGACGGACACCTGCACCATGTGCTCGGAGCTATGTGCCATCAGGCTAGCGAAAGAGGCAATGGAGAAGGGTATGAGTAAGAAATCGACAGGCGATTAATAGTGGGAGAAAGGGTTTTGGAAATTACCAAATGACTGCGTTGAGAGGATAAATTTTGATCAAAAGCCTCGATCGCGAGTTTAGCTAAATCTCCGGCATCAACCCTACTTTTCCACCATATCAGTTTTCCCCTTACAACGACTACACAATCCTGTTATCTCAAGAACTTGTCCTGTTACGGAGAATTTTGCATCCGCGGCAACCTCCGCTATGACCTTAGATACAAGTGGATGTCTCCAGTCGATAATGCTGTCGCATTGCAAGCAAACCAGGTGCACATGTGGCTGCATATCTGGATCGAATCTTGCTTTGCTCTGAGGCAGATTCATTTCCTGAAGCAAACCAACCTCTTTTAGAATCAGTAAGGTCGCATAAACTGTAGCCAGGCTTACAGTTGGATACTCCTTCTTGATTTGGCTATAGATCATCTTCGCGGTTGGATGATCGCGACAGCATAATGCAAATCGGCTAATCGCCAGCCTCTGGGGTGTAGCCTTGTAGCCCTTTCCCCTGAAGGCTTTGATTATCGAGGAGTTCAAATCATGAATGTCGCTCATGGCAATTACTAGGTAATAATCATTCTTAAATAAAGCTATGTACAATATAAGCAAGTGTGTTCTCGCAATAGAATCAGATCACCAGTCATGCACTATCAGGACTAATTGTATATCCGGCAGCAGTAATAGACGGTTCTGCTGCAAGAGAATCATCGGTCAACAAGCGGAGCATTTCTTCAGAGGGCAAATAGGAACGAGAAGTTCAGGAGGCTCCATGATAGATAATCTGGATAGTACCGATCGCATGTTAGCTTCTGTTGAAAGAGAATTAGAAAAAAATCCGGACAGCTGGGAAGCACAGGCTGCGAAAGCTGATATATTATTCTCATTAGGCATGTATGGATTGGCAATTCAATGTTGTGACAGGTCCCTGGCACAAAACCCAGATAATGTGCTGACCTGGGTAACCAAAGTTGCGGCTCTCAAGAAACTCGGGAGAAAAGAGGAAGAAGAAGCTGCCCTGACTAGAGCCATGGAGTTGGGATATAAAGGATGATTCATCCTCCAGGCATCCCAACACCACCCAACAAAAACTCTTTTCCGGCTAATTGATGAGCTGCTAAGTTCGGTCTTCAGACTCTGACTGTAAGAATATCGAGGCCAGTCGATATGCTTATCTTCAGTGAAATCATTAAATAGTTTTACTGTGAATAGAACAATGCTTGAGCGCTGCCTTGCGGCGAAAAGCATCCATAAGGTTGATCTGCCATGAGTTCGATATTTGGAGAGTTTTTGACCTTCCCCCAGGAGAAGGGGCCTGAGGTGCAGCTTCGGGTCTACGGAGATGAGTTCTATTCCCGGTATGAGAATATGGACGGCTTTACCGTGGTCTACGACCAGGACCATGGGCTGTACTGCTATGCATTACTGATCTCAGGCGAGTTCGTCTCCAGCGGAGTGGACGCTTCCCAAAGCCCGCCGAAAGGTGTTCGCCGCCACTTCAAGGAATCAGAAGAGGTGAGAAACCGCAAGTTTGAGGCAAGGTACGTCAAGATGAATCCACCCGCATCCGCCTTCAAGCCCAGCCTTAATTTCAGGACATTCGGGGCGGAGAAGGGGCTTTTAGAAGGAAGACGGGTGAGCGAGGGTGAGATCAGGGGCCTGACGGTGCTGGTCGCGTTCAATGACGTGAAGAGCACCGTCACAAGAGAGGATGTAGACGCTCTGCTCAACGGCCGGGACTACCATGAGAACGGCAACTTCTGCTCCGCGCGGGAGTATTTCCGCCTCATGTCCAGCGGCAAGCTGGACTACACCAACGAGGTAGTGGGGCCCATAACCTTAAGCCGCAATCGTCAATACTATACGGAAAACCTGCTCGTCAAGGAGGCCCTCGGCATGGCTGTAAAAGGCGGCCTGGAGCTGGAGAAGTTCGACTCGCGGGGAGCGGGAATTGTCGATGCTATGAGTTTTCTTTATGCCGGCCAGACCCAATATACAGGGGAGCTGTGGCCACATAACTACTTCATCGACCTTCAGTACAAAAACATGAAGACCTTTTTTTATATGCTCTCCAGCATGGGCAGAAGCAAGGAGGACCTCTCCATTGGAACCTTCTGCCATGAGAGCGGCCACATGCTCTGCCGCTGGCCGGACCTCTACGATTACGGCAATCGAGACGGTGACTTCGAGAAGAGCGCGGGCCTGGGCTACTTCTGCCTCATGAGCGCCGGAAATCATAACGATGAGGGAAGAACTCCTGCGCCGGTATGCGTCTTCCTGCGAAACCTGGTGGGGTGGTGCGACAGGAAGGTTTGCCTCAACCAGCCCGGCCAGTACCAGGCGGATCACGGGGATTACGGCACGATCATGATCTACGAGACCGGCAAGATAAACGAGTATTTCCTGGTGGAGAACCGCTCCGGGATAGGTCTTGATGCCTCCATTCCCGCCAGCGGCCTGGCTGTCTATCACTGCGACACTTTAGGCTCAAATGAATGGCAGGGCGGATCCGCTTCCAGGCATTACCAGTGCGGGCTCTTGCAGGCGGACGGCAGCTTGGATCTGGAGACCAACCGCAGCATGGGCGAAGAAAAGGATCTCTTCGGCCGGATGGTGGGAATCGCCCTCAGCCACGACACAAGGCCCGCCTCGGTTTTATGGGACGGCTCAGACTCGGGCCTGATGATATCAAATATCGGAGAGCCTGGCCGTGTCATAACATTTGTGATAGGCCAAGAAAAGATAGATCATGTGGCCAGAGGATCAACGCCATCCGGTGAGAGAATCCAGGACAATAGTCCTCCGGGCCCTGTAAATGCTATTTTCCTCGACCAGGAGGGCAAGGTGAAGAGTCTGGGGGTGGAAGTGGACATAAGCCACAACAACATCTCCAATCTGCAGGTAGAGCTGATCTCTCCGAGTGGCAAAAGAGCTGTTTTGCACGATCGCACCGGCATCGGCAAGAAGAATCTACTGAAGAGTTATGATTCCAAATCACAGGCTTCTTTAGCCGCTCTTCTCGGCCAATCCATGAAAGGCAAATGGACCCTCAAGATCAGGGATTTAGCAAGCATAGACACAGGCAAGCTGAACAAATGGAGCCTGGAGGCAACTTACTAAAGGGCCCGGCGTCCAATTTTTTACGGGACACATGGGGAATATATTTTATTTTTAAGATATTTCCTGCCGCGATCTTCTACGCCCTGCCCGGAACCTAACGCGGCTTTTAACAGAGTCACCCGGATGATACAAGCCTATTTCTTCCTCCGGCTGGCCGGAAGAATTTGGCTCTTGCGGGCAGTCATCCAGTTTCCATGATCTTCAGATGAGGCTCAGGAGAGACCTAAAGCTAAATATTACATGCACGAGTAATAGCTAGTGAGGTGTAATAATTGAGATTTAATTGCTTATGTCTATGTATTCTGGCCCTTATTTTGGGTGCAGGAGCAGCAGGAGCGCAGGGCTTTTCCCTGGAGCAGTCCTTTGGTATGACCGGCGGGGCCTTTAGCGAAGACTTCGTGAACAGCCTTTTCGGCATTGGTGGCATGGGCACTGAATCGAGCGGCCCATGGTTTGGCCCGGAGTTCGAGAACACCAGCAGCGCCTATTCCTTCTTCTCCGAGTTCTACATCAATACCAGCGTGCCCGTGATCAGCGGATTTACACCCGTGAAAATTGATGTCACGCATAAGACGCCCTCCAAGATCTACTTCGGCAGCGGCCGAGAGGTCCCCTATACTCAGTACCAGTCGATCGTAGCCACGGCCAAGAACAATGAGCTGTGGATTCAGAAGGGTCTGGATTGGTCAGCGTATGCCATAGTCCCTGCCGGAACTGGCATGCAGTTCATCGCCTTTGCACCAGCGGGCGGACAGGCCGATTACTATGAGCTTGATCAGACGGATGCTCTAAAAATAACCAGCAAGCGTGTTAATTTCTACTCTGGCTATAACAGCATGAACTTCATGGCAGACAAAGTTGGCAGGCACATTCTGCTCTTCGTGCTCAACAATCAGCCCAGCAACGCTATCATTGTTGACGTGATCAGCCAGGCACCACCGGCTCAGCAGGCCCCAGCCGCGAGCTTGATGCCGCCCTCCACTAATATGCCATCATCTACCAGTATGCTGCCATCTACCAGTATGCCACCATCCACTAATATGCCGCCTGCCTACAATCAGCCAAATACAGCAGTGAGCGGCTACAGTCAGACCACTACGAGCGGCCTCGGCCAGACCACCACCAGTTCATCGACCTCTTACCAGACGTATGGCACATCTTATCCGCCACAGACAGGAGCCGTGGCTGGGGACACTCCAGTTACAATTCAGTCTCAGGGAATGAGGGGCTATCAGGTCTATCTGGATGAGGTTTTGATCGGCACAGAAGGGACTGGCGGCGACCCTCTTGATGGGAAATTCAGCTTCAATGTGGTAGGAAACCAAAACCACAACGTAAGAGTATACGATGGTCAATTCAATTATCCCAAGAGCATGTATTTCCAAAGAGGAGTTTTGAAGATAATTAATGTGGAGCCAGGAACTGCAGTCTACATTTAATTTATATTTTCTACAAATTTTTTATTCTGTGAAACGTTACGATGTGCGGATCTTTGTAGATCTTATTTCGGTATGCAATGTTCCTATGTTGCTTTTATATTGCGTATTAATTTCGTCAACCTGCCACATCTCCTACTATTATTTCCATTCGCGATTTTATCGGAAAGAAATAAATCCAACCGAATGGTTTAATGAATGGGGTTGATCATCTTGAGAAAAGACGAATTCTTGCAGCAGTTCGAAGGCATCACGTTCCCGGAGACGTTTGATCAGGATCTACTGGATCACGCCGCAGAGATGTTTGGCAAATGGGGCAAGAGCGCTCACATGAACGAGAAGGAGCATCTCTTCGAGGCCTTCGGGCTGGCCTCTAAACCTGAAGACGGCACCGAGATTAAAATGCAGAAAATTGCTCTGCGCTTTGTTTGCACCAGAATGATGGAAGCCAACTTCAACCGAAAGGATGCCGCAAATCTCATCCGCAATTTTAACAAGATAAAAAATCCGGGCTACGAATGGCTGGAGTAGGGCGGAGCGAGGGGAGGCGCAAGCTTTTTTGAGCCAGTCCTTACGCCTCCCCGGCATGCGATTGATGATCTCTTTCAGGCAAACTGTTCAATAGTACAGTCTCAGATAGATGTGAAATCCCAAAATAAGGGAAACCACCCATAAGCCAGCCGCCGCCTGCATGGCGAGCCTGGGAGCAAGCCGGGCCTTTAAATGCCGCAGATAAACCAGGTTGATGTAAATCCATAGCAGTACCACTGCCAGGCCCAGGCCGTGATGTACCAAGACCTCGGCCCGAAAGAGACCGTCGGGCCGGCCTGGCTCCAGGATTTGGCCCATGGCAGGAGACATCAGCGCCAAGATGGCCAGAATCTGTGCGATAACCGCCAGCCTGAGAACGAGGCAGTGCCTTTGAAAATTCTTCTTTTTGGCCAGGAAGACGGCAAAGCCGAGGGCTGCGGCTAGGATTAATTGCAGGATGAGGTTTGATGCAACCAATGTCTGATAATCCAGGAGCATAGATCCTAACTGACTTCAAGAGATCTTAAGGCTTTGCGGAGCACCGCGCAATTTTGCGTCAAGTAGATCATCAAATTTTTTAGCCCTGCTGCAGCCATTAATTGCACGTTCTGCCAACTGATCTCTTGGTTGGTTAATTGGTTGATCTCTTCTCCTCTCTACTCCTTGATCTTCCTCATCAGCCAGGCCAAGTTCTGCCCAAGAGTTCTCATGATCTGTATTCCCTCTGCATCCTTTTCCGCATCCTTTTCGTGCAGACCCATACCGATATTCCAGTAGCTGGAGCCGGCGATTATCATCTGGTTGATGAGGAAGAAGTGGTTTATGGAGTCGAAGACGTGAATGGCTCCCGCCCGGCGCACGGCCACCACCGCCGCACCCACCTTGCGCTTGAACATATCACCGTTGGCCTTTCCCACAAACCCGGCCCGGTCGATGAGGGCCTTCAGCTCAGGCGTGAGATCGGCAAAGTAGGTGGGCGAGCCCAGAATGATCCCGTCCGCCCCGCTCATTTTTTCGATGCATTCGTTTAAGATATCCTTATCCAGGGCACACTTGCCGTCCTTTTTCTTATGGCACTTGTTGCAGGCGATGCAGCCGGAAAGGGGCCCTTTCAGATGCACAAGTTCCGTCTCTATGCCCTGGTCATCCAGCTCCTTGAGAACAACGCCCAACAGGGTAGCGGTATTGCCATCCTTGCGAGGACTGCCGTTAAATGCAACAACTTTCATGCTTATTTCCTCTTATATTCAAGTCAATGTTGCGTTTTCAGATCTCGACCAGCCGGTATTCTTTATTCCCCAAGCCGATCTTTTCCCCGTAATCCACCTGGATATTTCCGAGGGTACTCTCCCAGATGCCCAGGAACTTGTCTGCTCCCGGCTCATGATTCTTTTGCAAAAGCGTGTGGGCAAGGCCCATCTGCCGGTTTACCAGATCGTAGCTGGCCTGGTCTATGGCCACCGGATCGCGCGAGGCCAGTATGCCGATGTCCGGCACGATAGGAGCATCGCTCCAGGGCACACAGTCACAGTCCGGGGTGATATTGAGCAAGAAGTTGAAGAAACCCACCCGACCCTCCTTTCCCGTTATCGCACCCAGAGCGTACTCCGTCATCCTCTCCATGAAGGGCGGCACCTCTACAAACCAGTCGAAGTCCAGAGCGTGAGTCGGACAGACGCGCAGACACTTGCCACAGCCTGTGCATAGATTGTGGTCGACGGCCGAGATCCTCTTTTCCACGGTTATGGCGCGGTTAGGGCAATTGTCCATGCAGGCCCGGCAGCCGCTGCATAGCTCAACATTGAAGATGGGCTTCGCCGAATGCTGCTCTGCCTTGCCAAGCGCAGGAGCACAGCCCATGCCCAGATTCTTTATAGCGCCCCCAAAGCCGGCCGGAAGGTGGGCCTTGAAGTGGGATACTACGATCATGCTATTGGCAGAGGCGATCTCTCCAGCTATCATGACGCGACGAAAATGCTTCCGGTCGATTTGAACCTCCCGAAAATTGTCGCCCTGCAGGCCATCGGCAATGATAGCCGGCGCTCCGGCCACGGCCGGGGCGAAGCCGTGCTCGGATGCTGTTTGCAGATGATCGACGGCATTGGCCCGGCTACCTCCATAAAGAGTATTGGTATCGGTAAGAAATGGCTTTGCCCCGAGAGCCCGGATCTTTTCTGCGATGGGCCGGACCAAGACCGGATTTACATAGGAGTCGTTTCCCAACTCTCCGAAGTGAATCTTAATGGCTGTGAGGTCGCCTTTTTGCACCACTTCGTCCAACCCGGCGGCATCAAAAAGCCCCATGACCTTGTTTTGCTTATTATCCGCAAAGCTTCTCGTCCTGACGCCGGCAAAATAAACAGTGCTTTTCAATTCTTGCCCACCTCCAAATAATCTGATGTGGTATTCTCCGCTGCAAATTAAAGAATTTGATGCTTGCAGGGGAGAGAACAGGAGAACTGCCCGAATTATTGACACAGGCTTCACCTATCGGTTTTGCTTATCCAGTGTCTGACAGATGAGGACAGCAGAAGTTATTCGCGATTTCTGCACCCCGATTTTTCCCGGCTAAACGCGCCTGGCGAAAAGATATATGCCAATAATGGCTTTAGTAGCTTAGAATCTATTGGAGAGGATGGCAATTGACCGGTAAAAACTATGTGGCATGGGATGTATTGGAGTCCGACTATCCTGCTGATGGCCCTATGGAAGAAAGGCTCAGGTTCCTTTTACGCTATGCAATTTTGGCCCCCTCCGGCCCTAACACCCAGCCCTGGAAGTTCGCCATTCATGACGGCGGCGTTTCCGTCTTCGCCGATTTAAGCCGGGCCTTGCCTTTTGTCGATCCCAGCAACCGCACCCTCTACATGAGCGTGGGCTGCGCCATCGCCAATCTGGCGGTCGCCGGAGCGCATTTCGGCTTTGCTCCGAGCGTGAGCTATTTCCCCCGCGGGCAAGAGAGCGATCTGGTGGCCGAGGTACAGCTTTCGCCCGCTGGCCGAAGGCCAGCTGATGGGCAAGAGGATCTCTTCCCCCAAATTCAAAGAAGGCACACCACCAAGGACCGATATGAAAATGCGGCAATCGAACCTTCCGTTTTAAAGGAGATTGAAAAGAGCATAAATCTTCCGGGCTTTTATCTCAGCTACATGCCCGATGAGGGTTCCAAAGCCAAGATGGCGGATCTGGTCTCCCGCAGCCATCAGATCCAACTGGCTAAAAAGGAGTTTCGCCATAATCTGGGGGAGTGGCTGCGCAATAACTGGACGGCTGAGCCGGACGGCATGCCCCTCTATACCTTCGGAGTGCCTGATGCCATATCTTTGGGATTTCCCGCCGCCTTCAAGGAGTTCGACCTCTCCCGGCCGGTCATCTACCGGGACTCGGGCCTTATCCACGGCTGCTCCACCCTTGCCGCCCTTACCACGGACCAGGACGATAAACTGACCTGGGCGATGTGCGGCTTCGCCCTGGAAAATCTGCTGCTCAGGGCCACCAGTTACGATATCCGAGCATCCTTCTTCAGCCAGCCCATTGGTCTGCCTGATCTCCGAGAAGAGCTGAAGGCCCGGATCAACCGCGGCCATCCCCAGCTTCTCTTCAGCCTGGGAATGGCAAAACCCATGCGTCCCAGCCCCCGGCGGCCTCTTGAGGATGTAATTATCAAGCCGTCTTAGACAGTATCTGTATTATCCGCACAGAGAGGGATATTTTGCAGGGCCGACCTCAGCTCCTCAAGCTGCACCGGCTTGGAGATGTAACCGTCCATGCCGGCAAGCAAGCACATCTCTCTGTCCCCCTCCAGCGCATAAGCGGTCATAGCCAGAATCTTGGGCCTCTTTTTTAATTTCAAGTCCAAAATGGCACGAGTAGTTTCCAGACCGTCCATCTCCGGCATCTGCACGTCCATGAGGATCACATCATATGACTTTTTTAAAAGAGCCTGCAAGACCTCCCCGCCATTGGAGACCACATCGGCTCTGTATCCCAGCTTCTTTAGCATGAGAAGCGCGACCTTCTGGTTGACAAGGTTATCTTCCGCCAGCAATATGTCCAGATTCGAGTGTTCGGTTGCGCTGCTGCGAGGCCGCATCTTCTTATGATTTTGGGGCATAAAAGCCTCTTGCAGAGCGAAGAGAATGCCGCTTTGCGTAATGGGCTTGATAAGAGATTTTTTGCCTGCCCTTTGCCGGCCGGTCGAGGCGAGGGTGATAGTAGGAAGGCGCTCCTCTATCTCCTCTAAGAGCTCTTCGGCCCCAGGAACCTCGAGATCCAAAATTGCGGCATCAAAATGGCTCTCTGCCAGCTCTCGTGCCTCAAAAGCCGAGACAACGGGATAGATCTGCATCCCCCAGGAGCGTCCGGCGTCTACCAGTTCCTTCAAGCTGTCCTCGCAGCTGAGCAGAGCCATTACCTTCTTGCCGGCCAGATGCAGCTTGGCAGCCTCTCCGGAAAATGGCTGGGCAGAAATCAGGAAGTGGAAAGTTGAGCCCTTGCAGAGTTCGCTTTGCACCCAGATCCTGCCGCCCATCAGCTCCACCAGCCTCTTGCTTATGGCCAGTCCCAGGCCCGTACCGCCATATTTTCGAGAGGTAGAAGCATCGACCTGGCTGAAGGAGAGGAAGAGCTTTTTCATATCCTCTGAGCAGATGCCAATTCCCGTATCGGAAATCGAAAAGTGAATTTCGTCTGCATTTTCTCCCGGCTGAACATGAATTGCTATGCTGCCTTTTTCAGTAAATTTTACCGCATTGCTGAGCAGGTTGGCCAGGACCTGGCGCAGACGAACCGAGTCCCCTAGAATGGTTGGGGCAACTTTCCCGTCAATCGCATAGGTCAGATTCAGTCCTTTCTCCATAGCCTTTGCCGCCACCATATCCAGGGACGACTCGATGCTGTCACGCAAAGCGAAGGGCAAATGCTCCAGCTTCATCTTGCCTTCATCGATCTTGGAGAAATCCAGGATATCGTTGATAATGGCAAGTAAAGCGTCACCGCTGCTGTGAATAGTCTCCACGAAATCACGCTGCTCTTCTGCGAGGTTGGTTTCCAGCAAGAGCCCTGCGAGGCCTATGACCGCATTCATGGGAGTGCGTATCTCGTGGCTCATATTGGCTAAAAACTCGCCCTTCGCCCGTAAAGCCGCATCTGCTGCCTGCTGCGCAGAACGAAGCTCTATTTCTGTTTTTTTATGTTTGACCATCTCCTCTTGCAGCGCCGCATTTGCCCGAAGTAGCCAGGCCGTTCTCTCCGCCACTCTCTTTTCCAGCTCTTCCTGCGTCCTTTTCAGGGCCTCTTCCGCCATTTTTCTCTCCGTGATATCATTGACGAATCCCTCCAGGGCGAGCAGCACCCCATCCGGCAGGAAGATTCCCTGACCCTGCTCCCAGGCCCATTTGATGCCAGAGCGCGATCTTATCCGGTAAATCAGACGGAAAGGCCTTCTCGCTGCAATTGCCTCCTGAACCTCATTCCAGACGTAATCTTGGTCATCGGGATAAATCAAATCGGCAAAAGAGATGGCTTTGTTCTCAAGCAGTTCTTCCGACTGGTATCCTGTCAACTCCAGACAGCCGTTGCTTACGAATTCCATGGTCCTTTGCCGATCGTTTTTACAGCGGTAAGCCATGCCTGGCAGGTTGCTCATCAGCGTAGAGAGAGCCCTCTGGCTCTCCCGGAGAGCCTCCTCAGCACTTCGCCGCTGGATGATCTTCCACATGCCGCTCATGAGCAGTGTGAGCTGGCGCACATCGGAGTCGTCATACTCCTCAGCCTTGTTGCCAAGGCCCGCCACAATCACTATCCTGCCCTTGTCCATGATGGGCACATTCATGTGACGGACAACCTTAACGTGACCTGCAGGAGTGCCTCTTTTATGCGGGCAGGAGGCATAATCATTTGTTATAACCGCTTTCCTCTGACGAATAGCCTCGCCCCAGAGCCCCGTTTCCTGCAGATGATAAACGATCCTTTTATGTTCAATGTCGCACTCCTGCATGGCCTTCTTGGACCAGGAGTGCATAAAAAGCGTCTTTTCTTCTTCGTCAACGAAAGCCAGGTAGCCAAGCTTAGAGCCGGTCAGCTTGACCCCAGCCTCAAGAGCAAAGTCGGCGATCTCTTTAATGGAGGCCTCGTCCATCTGGTTGAGCCTTTGTAGTGCCTCCAGCCGCGAATCGTCCAGGAGCAGGGCTTCTTCTGCGCGCTTTCTGTCGGTGATGTTATAGAAGTTTGCCAGCAGATAGATGGGTTTGCCGCAGTTATCTTTGACAAGTGCGCACATCATCTCCGCCATATAGGATTGGCCGTCCCGCCTCTTTAACGGAAGCTCGCCCTGCCACTGCCCAACGGAACAAAGGGAAGGCATGATCTCTTCGTGCAGCTTGGCTTTGCCCTCAGCATTCGTAAAATCGAAGATGGATAGTCCTTTAACCTCGGAGAGGTCCCGAAACCCGGAATTTTTCAGAAGGCTGGCGTTTGCATACTCAATATTTCCTTCGAGATCCGTAAGCACAATGGCCGTAGGAGCTGTCTCTACAGCACTTGTCATCTTCAGGATCTCTATTTCAGCTTCTTTCTGAAAGGTAGCATCCCGCACATAGCCCGTCAGGCCCAGGATCTTTCCGGATTCGTCTAGCCAGGGATAGTAAATGCAATCAAAAGAGCGCTCTCTTCCTTGCAGCGTCAAACGCACTTCGGTTTGCGCCCGGTTTCCTGTCTTCACGACCTGCTCTTTAATCTCCCTCAATCGCCTGGCATCTGTTGGAGAAAAAACCTGGCTCTCGGACTTTCCCAGGACCATTGAAGCCTCTATTCCGAAGGGCTTCTCACAGGAAAACCAGGTATAGCGCAGATCTCGGTCTTGAAGAAACAGGCAATCCTCAAACGGAGAGGTCATCCTGCCTGGATGCTCTCTTCCGGCCATAGAGGAGCAGTGCTCCGGCAAGCAGGCCAATAGATCGTCTAAGTTCTCCTTGAGACCATCAAGCAACGCCGGCATTTGCTCTACATTGCTGTCACTCTCCTGCATATTAAATATCTTCTGCAGCATCTGCTTGATCTTCGTCTCTGGATCGCTGCTTGCAGCTTTCTCTTCG
>Ga0351889_10034_pt1 | contig 57350 bp, 51 predicted proteins | sample TotcelFGM3001M14_FD_206767 | JGI IMG/M metagenome (GOLD analysis project Ga0351889, IMG submission 206767) | Enriched cells from coal bed in the Powder River Basin, Montana, United States - Total cells FGM rep3 HSBNCT.FGM.300.1.M14 ...
CGCCGCACGAGCGAGACTGGCGCAACCCCTTGATACAAAATGCCTTGTAATGCGGGACGTCCCGCTTGATTTAAGGGCTCCAAGTAGCCCTGCAGTTCAGTTTACCGAGTTTTTTCGAAAGGAAGAATAGTGAGCGCAATTGCCGACATTCACGGTCGTCAGATTCTGGATAGCCGCGGAAATCCCACGGTCGAGGTCGAAGTTACGCTGATCGATGGCTCCTTCGGCCGAGCGGCGGTTCCCAGTGGCGCCAGCACGGGCGCCCACGAAGCGTGGGAGCTGCGCGACGGCGACAAGAAAGTCTATCTGGGCAAGGGCGTCAGCCAAGCCGTCGAGAATGTGAACAAGAAGATCGCTCCGGAACTGGACGGCCTGGATGCGCTGGACCAGATCGGCTTGGATCGTAAGATGATCGAGATGGACGGCACGCCGAACAAGAAGAATCTCGGTGCCAACGCCATCCTGGGCGTGTCGCTGGCCATCGCCAAAGCCGCCGCGGGCTTCACCAACCAGCCCCTGTATCGCTATCTGGGCGGCTGCAACGCCCGCATCCTGCCGGCTCCCATGATGAACATCCTGAACGGCGGCCAACACGCCGACAATTCCGTCGATATTCAGGAATTCATGGTCATGCCGCTGGGGTTCGACCGGTTCAGCGACGCGCTGCGTTGCGGCGTCGAAATCTTCCACCAGCTGAAAAAGGTGCTCAGCTCCAAGAAACTGAATACTTCCGTGGGCGACGAAGGCGGGTTCGCACCGGATCTCGGCAGCAACGTCGAGGCGCTCGACCTGATCATGGAAGCCATCGACAAGGCGGGTTATAAGGCGGGCCAACAAGTGTTCATCGCTTTGGATGCCGCATCGACCGAGTTCTACGACGCGGGCAAAGGCGTGTACACCATCGACGGCAAGGCGATCGATTCGGCGGCGATGGTCGAGTTTCTGGCCGACTGGGTTGCCAAGTACCCCATCTGCTCGATCGAAGACGGTTGCGCCGAAGACGACTGGAAGGGTTGGAAACTGATGACCGACACCTTGGGCGGCAAGGTGCAGTTGGTCGGCGACGATTTGTTCGTCACCAACACCGAGCGGCTTCAGCGCGGGATCGACGAAGGGATCGCCAACAGCATTCTGATCAAGGTGAATCAGATTGGGACGCTGACCGAGACGATCGAAGCGATCCAGTTGGCGCACCGCCACGGGTACAGCAGCGTCGCCAGCCATCGTAGCGGCGAGAGCGAGGATTCGACCATCGCCGATTTGGCCGTGGCCCTGGCCACGGGCCAGATCAAGACCGGTTCGGCTTCCCGTAGCGATCGCTTGGCGAAATACAATCAACTATTGCGGATCGAAGAAGAGCTGGGCTCGGCAGCTCAGTTCGGCGGTCCGTTGTTCCCCCAGGCCAAGAAGTAATCTATGCGTCGCGAAGACCTTCGGAACATTGTGATCATCGCCCACGTCGACCACGGCAAAACGTCCTTGGTCGACTGCCTGCTGCGGCAAAGCGGCCAGTTTCGCGACAGCCAACTGGTCGGCGATTGTATCCTGGACAGCAACGACCTGGAGCGGGAACGCGGGATTACGATCCTGGCCAAGAACATTGCGCTGCCGTATCAGGGCGTCAAGATCAATATCATCGATACGCCTGGACACGCGGACTTCGGCGGCGAAGTGGAGCGTGTGCTGCGGATGGCCGACGGCGCGCTGGTCCTGATCGATGCGGCCGAAGGCGTCATGCCCCAGACCCGTTTCGTACTGACCAAAGCCCTCCAGTGCCGGCTGAAGCCGATCATCCTGATCAACAAGATCGATCGGCCCGACGCTCGGCCGTTCGAGGTGCTGGACGAAGCCTTCGAGTTGCTGTTGGAACTCGAAGGCGGCCATCATCTGCAGGAGTTCCCGTTCATTTTCACCACCGCCCGCGAGGGCTATGCGACCGAGGCCCCGGCGCATCGGGGCGATTCCATGCGCCCGCTGCTGGACATGGTGCTGCGGGAAATCCCCGGGCCGGAGGTCGAGCCGGACGCGCCGCTGCAGATGTTGGTTACGACGCTGGACTGGTCCAAATACGTCGGCCGGATCGCCATCGGCCGGATCCAGGCCGGCACCATCAACCAGGGCCAGACCGTCGCGCTGTTGCAGGCGGACAAGACCACCACGGCCAAGATCGCCGCGTTGTACGTCTTTGAAAACTTGGGGCGTCTGCAGGTGGAACAGGCGACGGCCGGCGACGTGGTGGCCATCGTCGGCTTGGAGCAAATCGAAATCGGCGACACGATCTGCCATCCGGAACATCCCCGCCCAATGCCGCGACTGTCCGTCGACGAGCCGACGCTGGAGATGGTCTTTACGATCAACAATTCGCCGTTCGCCGGCCGCGACGGAAAATATGTCACCTCGCGGCAACTCCGCGAACGGCTGTACCGCGAACTGGAACGAAACGTGGCCCTCCGCATCCAGCCGCTGGAAGAGGGCGACGGCTTCCGCGTGTCCGGACGCGGCGTGCTGCACTTGAGCGTGCTGATCGAAACCATGCGCCGCGAGGGTTACGAGGTGTCGGTCGGCAAGCCGCACGTGATTCTGCACGAGCGCAACGGTGTCATGGAAGAGCCCTTTGAGAACCTGACGGTCGAAGTGCCGCCGGAGAAAGTCGGACCGGTAATGGAAATGGTCGGCGACCGGCGGGGCGTGATTTCTAAGATCGACACGCGGCACAATTTCACGTATCTGGTCTTCACGATCCCGGCCCGCGGCCTGATCGGACTGCGGACCAAGCTGCTGAACGCCACGCAGGGCGAAGCGATCATGCACCACCGCTTCGAAGCGTATCGTCCGCTCGAAGGTGACGTCCCGCGGCGCAGCAACGGCGTCTTGATCTCGATGGCCGCCGGCCGAGCGGTCGCCTACGGCTTGAACGGCTTGCAACAACGATCCGATTTGTTCGTCGCCCCGGGAGATGAAATCTACGAAGGCATGATTGTGGGCGAGAACAGCCGTGACAATGACATGGCGGTGAATCCCACCAAGGAAAAGAAACTGACCAACGTCCGCGCCGCCGGCAGCGACGAAAACATCCTGCTCAAGCCGCCGCGCCGCTTCTCGCTCGAGGCCGCCCTCGAATATATCGAAGAAGACGAACTGGTCGAAGTCACCCCCACCCAGATCCGCCTCCGGAAGGCCACCCTCAAGGAAGTTAATCGCCGCCGCGAAGGACGCCGCAAAGCGTGAACGCGGATTATTCATAAGAAGCATTGCAGGGAGACCGCGCATGACGGATGCACGAAAAGGATTTCTGCGTCTGACGTTGGCGTTCGTCGTTTGTCTGGGGCTGACGGCCACTGGGCAAGCGGAGAAGGGGGCGGGCAAGAGGGCAAAGCTCGAGCACTTGCTACGGGCTGCCATGCACTTGGAAGAGGCTGGGCAAGTCGATTTGGCCGCCCAAGTTTACGCGCTCGTGGCGATCGAGGCGGAAGCAAGCCGGCAACGCTTGCTCCACGGAAGGCTGGAACAGAGCGGACGAATCGACGGCGAAGCGGCTCAACCGCAGGTTTTGCCGTCCAAAGAAAAACAGATTTTCGTCCAAGCGAAACTGATCGAGTTCTCGTGGACCAAGCTGCGCGAATCGGGCATGAGTCTGGTCAGTTTACGACATCTGTTCGAATCCGACGGGACTTCTGCCATTGTCGACGAGGACGGCCGGATTTCGGAGTTTATCGAACTGCTGTGCACAGACGGATTGGCTCAGGTGCTGTCGCAACCAAAGCTGACGACAATCAGCGGCCAGTCGGCGACAGTCGAAATCGGCCAGGATCCCGCGACCGTTCCGGCGGGCGCGCGCCGGGGCGTGCACTTCGAATGTACTCCCCGAATTATCGATCAAGGCAAATTGTCGTTGGACATCGATTTTCGGATTGAAATCGCCGCGGAGGAAAATGCTCGAACGAGAGACCGCGGCGACGCCCTTGGCGGCGACCGTTCGTTCAATGTCAAGACGCAGGTGGAGTTACGTTCCGGAGACACGTTGATTCTGGCCGGACCGCGGCAAGCGGCAGGAGCGGATGCCCGATCGGTGTTAGTGCTGCTGACGGCCAGTTCCGAGCGAATTTTTGACGAATCGCACGCTCCATAAACAACCGCACTTCCCAAAACGCACCCGCTTGCGGTATATTCAAAGGTCCCGCAGCTGTGCTTTGCCCCGCGATCGGTCCCGATCCGCGGCCCGGCGAACAGCGGCCTTTGGCATTCCTCAGTAAGAAATCAGCGAACTCGTAGCGAGTAATATATTTATCTCGGCAGTGCAACGCTCCGGCGACCACGGTGGAGACGTGAGTGACTGTCTCTTCGGTCAGGAGCCTCTTTGGTCAGGAGCTTTGTATGGGAAAGAAAGAAGACGCCTTTGAAGTAGAAGGCACGGTGACGCAAGCCCTTGCCAATACTCGGTTTCGTGTCCAGCTGGACACGGGGAACGAGGTGCTCGCTCATGTGGCGGGCAAGATCCGCAAGAACTTTATCCGCATCGTGCCGGGCGACCGTGTTCGGGTGGAATTGTCGCCATACGACCTGACCAAAGGCCGTATCATCTATCGTGACCGGTAGACCGTCTGCGCACCGATGTCCACATCGGCTTGAGGCCAGCAAATGGGGACATGGGCGTTACTGTTCGGCACAGCGGTTGCTAAAGGCATGCATCCTCGACGTCTTGCCCTCGAGTCATTGACGAAAACGTGCCACGAGAGCAACTCTCAGAGAGCACCGTTTGATCCTCGCCGCTCGTCGGCGAGTGCGTCAGGCTAATCGGCGGTATCACGATGTCAGCCATCTATCCTGAATCTCCCGACGGCAAGCGTCGGGGATCACGGTCGTTCGAGGTCGACGCTTGTTCGTGGCCACGTAACCTGAACCACTCGCCGGCGAGCGGCGAGGATGCCTGCCCAAGCAAGAAGCGTGCCGAACAGTATGGGAACATGGGCAAAATGCCCAGTTCGCGTTTCGCTGCACGAAGTTTATTCCGGGCCGCTGCAGAATACTGCTCGTCCATCGTCAAGCCTCATTCGAGACTGTTTTTGTCGACGTCCGGCGATCGCTTTGTTTTTCCGAAACTTTGCGCCCTTTCGCCGGGTAAACGTCTGAAGGAACGAGAAATCTTCACTCACACAAAGGAGAATGCGATCGTGAGAACAATCTGGAAGCGAAGCGGCGTGATCCTCGCGTCGATCACCCTGGCCCTGGTGGCCTTGGGGGCAAGCGTAACGAAGCCGGCGTACGGCCAAGCGGGCAAGCCAGTTGTGGTGGCATCGCTGGCAAGTTCGGACGAGATCCTCTCTGACATCCTGTACCTGACGGAAGCCGCCGGAGTCGGAGACTTTGGCCGCATTGCGGCTTTGATGGCCAGCTCATTCACGGCTTCAATGGACAAAACGCGGCCGACGGGCGTGTATGCGACGATGGTGGACGAGAGCGACGTCCGCGTTCTGAGCTTTGTGCCTGTCAAAGACTTGAAAATGCTGCTCATGTCGCTGGAGCAGCAGATTGGCAAGCCCGAGGACCTGGGAGGCGGCGTGTTGCGCGTCGCCGGCGACCGGCCGCAGCCGATGTACATCAAAGAGGCGGACGGCTGGGCCTTTGTGGCCAATCGCCAAGAAGATCTGAACGATCTGCCCAAGGAGCCGATCGCCATCCTGGACGGTTTGGACAAGAAGTACACGGTGGCTGTGCGGCTGAACGTGTGCAACATCCCCGCCGTTTTGCGAGAGATGGCGATCAGCGAGTTGAGGCGTGGGTTCCAGGATCGCGTGGCTCAAGAGCTTCGGGAGAAGCAGGCCGAAATGATGCGCAAGGCCGGCGGAACGCTCCTCAAGTCCATCGTGCAGTTCGTTGAGGAAACCGACCACGTGACGCTGGGCTGGGAAGTCGACAAAGCCGGCAAGAGAACCTACTTGGACGTGAATGTCACCGCTCAAGAAGGCACAGACTTGGCCAAGCAAATGGCGTCGATCCAACACGCGACCTCGGCGTTCGCGGGATTTCTGTTGCCCGGGGCGGCCATGACGTTGCACGCGCACGGGCAGAGCAGCGAAGCGGATGTCGAGCAGGTTACGACGATGTTGGCGCAACTGCGTGAACAAGCCATGCAGGGGATCGACCGAGACGGCAAGTTGGCGAATGACGACGAGCGTCAGACCGCCAAGTCGATCGTCAACGAGTTGCTGGACGTGGCCGACGCGACCGTCAAGGCGGGCAAGATGGACGTCGGCGCGGCGCTGGTGGTTCAACCCGGATCGCTGGGTTTCGTCGCCGGTGGCTTTGTGGCCGATGGCGAAAAATTGGCTGATGCCGTCAAGAAACTGGCCGGACTAGCGGCTCGAAAAGACCCGAATTTCCCCGGCATCACCTTCGACGCCGAGACGCACGAAGGCGTCACGTTCCACACGGCCAAGATTCCGTTGCGCAAAGCCAACGAGCAGGTGCGTACGATTCTGGGCGATCCGATGGAATTGGTCATCGGCACGGGTAAGCAGAGCGCCTATGTGTCTTTTGGCAAAGAGCCGAGCCGCCTGTTGAAGAGCGTCTTGGACGGCTCGGTGGCGGACAGCGACAAGAAACTGCCGCCCTCGCAACTCCGCGTGTCCTTGACGCCCATTCTGACCTTCGTCGCCGCGACGGACCCGAATCCGCAAGTCCTAGCCGCGCTGGAATCCGTTAAGCAGCACGCAGGCAACGACGCTGTTTCGGTGACCGGCCTGCCCATCCCAGACGGGTTCACGGTGCGACTGGAACTGGACGAAGGCGTCATCAAGGCGATCGGCGCCGCCGGGAAGAGCGTCCAGCAGCGATAAGACGGCACGAGTCTTGATTAGAGCAAGATGCGCGCACGGTGCGCGCATCTTCGTAGCATGGACTCTCCGAGCCGTGCAGCGTCGGACAGCACGGCTCGGAGAGCCATGCTACTTTGTCTGCGGTCGGAGCTCGCGTGAGGAGGGCGGGACGGAAAACCTGCCCCGCGGCGATTCAAGGCGGCGCCCCGTTACGCCAGGATGTCCCGCAAGACCTGCGCGCCTTCGACGCCGCTGAGCCGGGCGTCCAAGCCTTGGAACTTGAACGTGAAACGGTTGTGGTCGATGCCCAGCAGATGCAGCATGGTGGCATGCAGGTCGTGGACGTTCGTTTCCTTTTCCACTGCGGCGTAGCCCAGTTCGTCCGTCGCTCCGTAGTTCAAGCCGCCTTGAACGCCGCCGCCCGCCAGCCAGATCGTAAAGCCCTTGTTGTGGTGATCGCGCCCGTCGCTGCCTTGCGACATCGGCGAGCGGCCGAACTCGCCCGCCCAAACGACCAGGGTGTCGCGGAGCATGTCGCGCTGCTTCAAGTCGCGAATCAAGGCGGCACATGCGCGATCGATTTCCTGGGCCTTCAACTCGACGCCGTTCTTGACGCCGCCATGATGGTCCCAGTCCTTGTGATACAACTGGATGAACCGCACGCCGCGTTCCGCTAAGCGCCGGGCCAACAGACAGTTCGCAGCGAACGAACCGTCGCCCGCCTGGCAGCCGTACAAGTCGAAGATGTGCTGTGGTTCGGCGCTGGAATCCATCAGATCCGGTACGCTGGTCTGCATCTGAAAGGCCATCTCGTACTGCGTGATTCGCGTCGCGATTTCCGGATCGTCCACGACCTTGTCGTACCCGGCGTTGATTGCGTTGGCGGCTAGGATCACGTCCTCCTGCTGCTGGCGGGAAACGCCCGGCGGATTGCTCAAGTACAGCACCGGATCGCCGCGACCCCGCAGCGCGACGCCTTGAAAACGCGTCGGCAGGAACCCCGATGACCATTGCCGCGCGGCGATCGGCTGGTTCTGGCCGCCGCGCCCCAGCGACGTCAGCACGACGAAGCCGGGGAGGTTCTCGGATTCGGCCCCCAATCCGTAAACCACCCACGCGCCCATCGAGGGCCGCCCGGCGATCTGCGAACCTGTGTTCATGAACATGTGCGCCGGATCGTGGTTGATCGCTTCGGTGGTCATCGATCGCACGAAACACAGTTCGTCGGCGACCGCCGCCGTCTGCTCGAACAATTCGCAGATTTCCACGCCCGTGTCGAACTTTTTAAACTTCAACTGCGGGCCGTAGCAGACCAGCTTGGCACCTTGCAACTGGGCCAACTGCTGGCCTTTGGTCAGGCTCTCCGGCATCGGCTTGCCATGCATCTCGGCCAGCACGGGTTTATAGTCGAACGTTTCCAAATGTGACGGGCCGCCCGCCATCGTGAGCCAGATCACCCGTTTGGCCTTGGCGGGGAAATGGCTGGGCTGCACCACGCCGCGCCAGGGTCCCGAGTTCGCTGCGGTCAGCAGTTGGGGATCTATCAGCGCACCGAGCGCGACGGAACCCAGGCCGGCGGCGGTGAGCCGTAAGAAGCTGCGCCGGGAGGCTTGCCTCCAGAGCGATGCCTGCGCGCTATCACCGTGCGCGTTGTCACGGGAGAACTGGAGAATACGAGTCATGTACGGGTGCTCCGGGCAAGGACAGGGTCGGTTACGGGACGCTAGCTTCGAGTCACCGTCTCGTGCAGATTCAAAATCACGCGTGCCACACTCGTCCAGGCTGCCAGTTCGGCCGGGTCGAGGTCCGCCGATGCCGGCGCCATACCGACCTTCAAGATCGCTGCCGACGCCTGGGCATCTTGAGCGTATTGAACCTTGTGTTTTTCCAGCAGCGTTTCGACCACGCGCACTTCCTCGTCCCGCGGCGAACGTTGCAGAGCTTGCCGCCAAGCCCACGTCAGCCGCGCTGGCGTATCGGCGCCGCCTTCTTTCAGGATCCGCGCGGCGAACGTTCGCGCCGCTTCGACATACGTGGGATCGTTCAGCAGCACGAGGGCTTGCTGGGGGATGTTCGAGCGCGGACGTTCCGCGGCACACTCCTCGCGGCTGGGCGCATCGAACGCCAGCAGACTCGGATGCGGAAACGATCGCTGCCACCAAGTGTACAGGCCGCGGCGGTACTGAGCCTCGCCCGTATCAGCCACCCAGGTTCGCGTCGGGAAATTCAGGTTCTCCCAGTATCCCTCGGGCTGGTACGGCTTGACGCTCGGCCCGCCGATTTTCGGGACCAGCAAACCGGCGACGCGGAGCGCATTGTCGCGAACCAGTTCGGCATCCAAACGATAACGGCTCTGGCGAGCCAACCGACGGTTCTCCGGGTCGCGTTCCTGCAGTTCCTTAGCCGCCGTGGATGTTTGTCGATACGTGCGGCTCGTCACCATCGTGCGCACCAGATGCTTGACGTCCCAGCCGCTGTCCATGAATTCGCAGGCCAGCCAATCGAGCAACTCCGGATACACCGGCCACTCGCCTTGCGAGCCCAAGTCGTCCGGGACCTTCGACAACGAGACGCCGAAGAATTGCTTCCACAGCCGATTGACGAACACGCGGGCCGTCAGCGGGTTATCTCGCGAGACCAGCCATTGGGCGAGGTCTAGCCGATTCAAGCGTCGGTCGCGGGGAACGCTGCCTTGCGGCAAATAGGCGGGCACGGCAGGCTGGACGATCTCGCCGCTGTCGTCCATCCAGTTGCCGCGCGGCAAGATCCGCACGGTACGCGGCGTGCTCATCGAGACGGAGACCAAGCAACGGGGCAGAGTTTTCTCGAAGTCCGCCAGGGCCTTCGTGGCCTCGGCCAATTTGCCATCTTTCTCCGGCTCCGCTTGTTTCTGTAACTCGGCGATGGCCGAGCGATCACGCTCAAGTTCCTGCCGTTGGGCGTCGTCCAGGACCATCATGCCGTCTTCGCGGCGGCCGATGATCGGCTCCTGGATATCGGCAAAAAAAGCGCCCAGCGAATAGAAGTCCCGCGTCGTGGCAGGATCGAACTTGTGGTCGTGGCACTGGCAGCAGCCCAGCGTCTGGCCGAGCCATACCGTGCCGACGGCGCGCACGCGATCGGTCAGCATGCGGGCTTCATAGTCTTTGGGCTGAGCCCCACCCTCTTCGGTCGACAGCAGCAAGCGGTTGAAACACGACGCGACCTTCTGTTCCTGCGTGCTGTCCGGCAACAGGTCGCCGGCCACTTGTTCGATGGTGAACCGGTCGAAGGGCTTGTTCTCGTTGAATGCCTGGATTACATAATCTCGATATGGCCACACGTTTCGCGGGTTGTCTGAGTGATAGCCGATGGTGTCGGCGAAACGGACCACGTCCAGCCAGGCGAGCGCCATCCGTTCTCCGTATTGGGGCATGGCCAACAGCCGCTGGACCAGTTGCTCGTAGGCATTCGGCGAATCGTCGGCGAGAAACGCATCGACATCCTGCGGCCCGGGCGGCAGGCCGATCAAATCGAAATACAGCCGCCGAACGAGCGTCCGCCGATCGGCTTCGGGGGCGAACGACAGGCCCGCTTTGGCCAATTGCTCGCCCGTCAGATGATCGATGGCATTCACGCCAGCGGGAGTCGCGGGCTTTACGGGCGGCTCGTAAGCCCAGTGGCCGCGATATTCCGCTCCCTCGGCAATCCACCGCTTGACCAGTGCCTTTTGCTGGTCCGTCAACTGTTTGTGCGAATCCGGCGGCGGCATGATCGTGTCCGGGTCGCTGCTGTAGATGCGAGCCACCACTTCGCTCTCGTCCGGTTTGCCGGGAACGAGAACCTGTTGTCCCAGCGCTTCGTCGCGGATGTCCAACCGCAGATCTGCTTCTCGACGATTCCCGTCTGGACCGTGGCACAGGAAGCAATTATCCGACAAGATCGGACGAATTTCGCGATTGAATTGCAGCCTTTCCTCGGCGTACAGCAGCGCGGGCAACCAGAGAGCCAGCAGAAATCCGGCCACCGCGATGGCGACTGGCCGATACAAAATGCCAAATCTCTGCGGCCGTTGTCTCGCTGGATGCATTGGACAGAAACTCCTGATGGAACGTTTCTATTCACGCGGCCAAATCAGATCCGCCACAGCGAATCCCGGCCTCGGATCAACCGGAACCCGAGCCGCGTGACGAGAAGACAGTCCGATTGCCAAACGCATGCCAAACGGCTGATGCGTTTTTCATATCATAGAGGCGTCACGGACTATTTGGCAAGCGTATTTGGGGCTGGAAGAAAATCTTCCGCCCAGGCATGTTTCGCCGGGAGAATCTCATCGGACGGCGGTCCTGAGATGCGCTCCGTCCGCGGTGGCTTGCAAGCCGGCAACAACATTCAGACGGCGTTACCGAGCCGGTTATGAGCAGCGCTTAATGACCGCAGTAGTTGCTGTTGTTTCGTCTGTGCTAAGCTGCGTCGTTGGTTGCGTTCGGCGCGATCCCAGCGAGAACGGATCGCTCGCAACGTACCGGCAATTTCACGGGGCTTTGGTGCAATGATCGAATTGGGCATTTCTTGTCCTCCTCTTGCAGCCATTACCGGCACCATTCAGCGGCGATAACAGCCTTGGGATTAAAATCTCTCTCCTTGTTCGATCAGGGGTGTTGGTTGGCAGTCTGAAACTGTTTCAGAACGCGGTTCAAGTCATCGCGCAACCGCGCCGCCTGCTGCATACTCAACGGAAAACTGAACGAACGAAAACTGCGGTCGGGCTCGGGCCGAAGCGTCAGAAACACGACTTGAGCCGCTGTCGTTCGCTCGGGATCCGTGAGGACGGCCGCTTCGACTCCCAACAATTCAACGATCGGTAGCGTACCGCTTTCGTTCCGCCTCCCCATGTTCGTACCCTTTTCTTCTCTTGCCTGGTTTACGGTCGGATCTTACTCCACCTGACAAACTTGGACGCACAGACAGGCGTACAAGTTCGGCACAAAAACTCGACGCATGGCAATACTGCAGTTTTGATGCCAATCGCCGACCACTCGCTTCGTGCCGTTCGCGTTCGACGTGTACGCAGCCAAGCCAGGTCGGATCAAAGTCACGATGGTATCGAGACTTAAATCGAAATCACGTGGCTTTGGCGTCCACCGTCCCGTCGTGCCCCAGGCCCTGCGGCATTGCAGACAAACTGACAGGCATTGATTAGTTCTGAGGCAGTTCTAGCGATCTTTGCTTCAAACGATTTGAACGCCGAACGGCAAAGAGGTCCCAGTCCGTAGTTTAGACGGGCGAATGCGGTTGCGTCAAATAAAATCGAAGCCTGGAAGCGTCTGTTGGCCAGGCGAAAACTTGAATGGCTTCGGCTTCGTTAACCTCAAAGGTTTGAACTCCAAGGATCTAATGAACCAGTGTGTGTCGTGATTTGGAGACGGCGCGGGAGGCACGGGGAAGCCGGGCAGCTGAGGCTCGCACACCGGATGCTCGCCGAAAAAACGTTCCAAGCCCTGTTTGTCATCGTCGGCCGCCGCCTTGGTCGCATAGGGCCCACAGCTCGTGAATCGCTCGCCGCCAGAGAGTGACGAGGGCACGTCGAGAATCCACCAACCGTCGTCGCGCTTTGTGACCCGCATCGTTCCAGATCCAAGTTTGCGTTTTTCGGATTCCATAACCAGCTGCAACCATTGGTTGCGTCCAATAAAATGGTACCAGATTTCCCGTTCTGTAAAAGCTCCGTTGCAGGACGGCTGGCGCCGGTCGTCCCACGTTCCCTGCAGGCCGCAACGCCCGACGCTGGCCGCTTCGTCCACGTCCTTCCGCTGTTGTCTTCGATCACCGGCTGGCGGAGTTATGTCCGTCAATCGAGAGCGGCGCGTCCACGTCCACCTCCCTCAAGCCAAGTAGGCGCAGTGAGCGTTTCGCGCCGCATGCGGAGCTGGCGGTGGGAAATTCCCACTTGTTTCGTTTCCCACTGCTGGCTAGGATATGGGAAAAGGAGATGGAGGAAGTCACAATGGGTCAAGTGATTCGGGTCGCGGACAGCAAGGGAAGGATCACCCTGCCGGGGTTTGCGAACGCCACCGTCGTCATCGAGGCGCTCAGCGAGAACGAGTACCGCTTGCGGAAGGCCAGAGTGATCCCCGAGGATGAACTGCGATTCACGGAGGAACACATGCCCGTTTCGCTTTCGGAGCGGGACGCACAGCGATTCCTTCGGGCGCTGGAGTCGCCCCCCCAACCCAATGCGGCGGCCCGGCGAGCCGCAAAAAGATTCGGCAAGGACCATGGCTGAGTGGGTCATCGAACGACTGACGTCAGCCCACGACCGAGCTGCGTTTTCTTGTGGAAAGGCGCCGCTCGATACGTTCCTCGCCGCGCTCGTCTCACAGTACACGAAACGGCGGTTGGGGCGCACGTTCGTCGCGACGGAGCCAGGACAGGCCCGCGTGGCCGGTTACTACACCTTGGCGGCGGGAGCTTTCGACCTGAGCTGCCTACCCCCGAGGGATCGCAAGAATCTGCCCAAACATCCTGTCCCGACCGTCCACCTCGGACGGCTGGCTGTCGACCGTGCCTATCAAGGCAAACGACTGGGGGAAACTCTTCTCTTCCACGCTCTGCGCACTGCCCTGACGGCCTCCGACACTCTGGGGGCCTTCGCCGTCGATGTCTGGGCGCTTGACGAGGAAGCGCGAGCCTTCTACGAGAAGTACGGGTTTGTCCCGCTCAACGACAACCCCTTCCATCTCTACCTTCCCATGAAAACGATCGAGGTAATGTTCGATCTGTAAGCGAGGTATCACGATGTCAGCCATCTATCCTGAATCTCCCGACGGCAAGCGTCGGGGATCACGGTCGTTCGAGGTGGACGCTTGTTCGTGGCCACGTAACCTGAACCACTCGCCGGCGAGCGGCGAGGATGCCTGCCCAAGCAAGAAGCGTGCCGAACAGTATTGGCCGTGCCCCCTACTGTGCCTTGCTTGTGGCCGATCGGCGGGTCAAGCGGGCTGCTTCGCCTGTTTTGGCTTGGGTTGCGGCTGGCGCGGCGGCAGTTTGGGGATCTCGTTGGCTTGCGCCGCGACCTGAGCGATATTCGGCGTGACGTCAGCATCCACGCGGCCGAGGGCCCAATCGAAGCCGCCCAGGACGAGGCTCTTGACTTTCGGATTCGTCCAGATGTCCTCGCGATGCCCGAACGACGTATAGTAGACGCGCCCCTTGCCATGCATCCGCGCCCACGTCGCTGGGAACGGCGGACGCTGGTAGCACGCATCCACCATGCCTTCGGTTTCCTGCAGCAGGATGACGTGCATGTCCTGGGCAAAGTTCTTCATGGCATACCATTCTTCCATGAACCGCGACGCCCCGCCGATCGCCTGGACACCGGGGAATTTCGGCGACGTCACGCGTATCGTAGCCTCTTGCTGACGGCCATGCACGATGAACTCGCCACCGACCATGGCGACGTAGGGATCGAGTTCCGTTTGCACCTCGTCGCGCGGTCCGGCCGAGTGAAAGGTGTCGCTTGCCGAATGGAATCCGACGTAGCCCTTACCCGCCGCGATGGCGTCCACGAACCGCTTCTTGCCGTCCGGCGACATCGGCGGGTTGCCGTACTTGTCCTCGCGCGTCAGGTCGCCACAGGTATAGAACGCGAATACGTCGTACTTGTTCAGGTCCTCGTCGAAAACCCGGCCGTCTTTGGAGCATTCGACGTCCCAGCCGGCCTCTTTCCCCCACTCGACCATGATTTTTTCGGAGAACGCCAACTCGCTACCATCGCGTTTCACCGGGCTGTGTTCAAACCCGACGCTGCGGGTGAAGTACAGAACGCGGCCCTTCTTGGCTTGGGCCAACAGCGGTCGGCGAGCCAAGGCGGTGCATGCTGCGGCGCCGCCGAGCGTCAGAAGAAAGTTGCGACGTTTCATGTCAGGGATTCCTTTCAAAGAGTGAAAACATGGGTTGGGCGACTGCGTTGGCAGGCCCAGGCAGGATGCGACGGAACAGCACCAGCATACCCTGCCGGCGGTGAGCATGCCAGTTGGTGCTCGACATGGTGCTCGTCATTGCCCCACGCCCGCTTGGTAATCGGCGTAGTGCAAGCCCAGGATGGAGAGCATCGCTTGGAGACTCTCCGGCTGGCGGTGAATCTCGGTATGCCAGGCCCATACCCATGTTTCCGTTTGGACACCGGGATGCCGGGCGCTGGAGACGGGAACGACGCCGTCCGAGTCACCGGCGCTGAGCATGGGATAGCCGCGGCCGATGATCGAGTGCAGTCGCACTTGCGGATTGACCGGCATTTGTTGCAGCGCTGCCAACAACGGGCTGGTGGGCTGGAGCAGATCGACACTGCTGGGAAAACGTTCCATGATATCGGCGGAAAACGTGTTCGGATTGGACTGGATCAGCACCTGGTGAACTCGCGTCATCTCGGGGGCCGGCGCGATGTACCAGGAAGCAAGCCGCCCAATGCAATTGGAGGCGATGGACGAGCCGCCATGCGGTGTGCCCACAAAAACCACGCGCCGCACGAAGGGTGATGGATCGAAGAACGTATCCCGCCGCAGCCTCGCCTTGACTGCTTCGTCGGCGACAAGGGTTTCCAACGGCCGATTCGCGACGCGGCTCCAAATCGCCGAGCCGCTGGAAGTGACCTGCAACTTGGAGACCAACCCGCCCATGCTATGGCCGACTAACATCACTTGGCGCAGCGCCGGATCGGTTCCCCACGGGTCCACCGTGCCGATCGCCTGCTGCAATTGCTCCCGCAGGGTGGCGGCGGCGCTCAAGAGCGAGTCGGCGGTCGGGTAACGAAATTCCCAGAATTGGAACCGCTCGACTACTTGCGGGACAGCGCGCAAATCGTTGACCGGATCCGCCCAGGTCGAGGGTTCGGACAACAAACCGTGGACGAACACCACCGGAATCTTGCCGGCCCGATAGGGCTCGATAAAGAACAGCTGCGCGGGATTCGTGGACGAACCCGGCAGCAGGAGGTCGCTGAACTTGATCTGATCGGCTTGACTGGTCGCCAAGGCGAACGGGGCGGTGATGTCTGCTGCCAGATCGACTTGCCTTCCCGCCAGCGGAACCCGGTGGTTCGTCAAGCTGTCGTAGAAGTCCAGCGAGGGACCGGTATCGCCGGGGATCGAGACGGACCGGAAATCGGTTGCTGTGGCCGTGCGAACGGCGGGACGCAAGACAGCCGTCGCCGCAAACGGATGCTGCTCTCGCAGAAACCCTCCATCGCCGCTCTGGTAGCGAACCACAACCAAGGGCGCGCCGAGTCCGGGACGGCGGTACACATGCCGGGGTCGCTTCGTACGGTACTCGCCGACGACCAGCAACTGGTGAAAATCCTCGGGCTTCCACGAGAACCCAAAATAGCGCGTGGGGATCTCGAAAGGACCGGATGCGGTATTGATCGTCAGCCCCCTTCGGGGGTCGAGCCGCCCGTGCCGTTGTCCCTGCAGAATCAGTCGCGCGAGGCTGTCGTGGTAGACGGCCCAAGCCTGGGCGTCCGCCGTCTGCAAGGCCATGGCCGCCGAATTCAAGGCGAGCCAAGAATCCGAAACGGCAGCGTAGTAGTAATCGACGCTGCCGGGATGATCGGCCTGTTCCAATGTCTGCGCCTGGGTGTATGCCGCCTGAGCTTGCGCCAGGTAAGACGGGGGCGAACCGACGCCAGACTCCAGCGGAACCGTCAGGGTCGCGAGAGGCAGTGAAGGTTCCAGAGTCACCGATTGCTGACCAAGCACCTCAGCAACCACGGCGACGAGCAGCCATCCCGCTAGTTTCGGTATTGCGAGATGACCTACCATACCCGTTCAATGTGGCTTGTCATTTTCTTCAGCCTCCTCTGCCGTCCCGACCGAAACGAAACTATCGCTGTTCGCGAGGCTTTTTCCATACGACGTTTTGGGCGGTGCGGTGAGATAACGCACTCTGCCAAAGAGTGTACCTCGTCATTGCCGCCCGCCCGGTCGTGCCTTGTCGTCTCCGGCATCCCGGTTAAGGATTTTCAGGATCTCGACCTGACGGTCGCGACGAGTTTAACGCCTCCGATGGGGTCTGGAGGCAAGCCCTGCTAGCCATAGGATAAAGCGAGCCGCACTCCGGATTGGTGGGCGAGTTTCCAGGTCTTCAACACGTGGCATGGCGAACGGAACGTTGTCGATGACTACTTGGCGGAATGCCGGATTTTGCATATATCCGAGCGAAGCTCGTCCCTCTTCTTCAAGAGGAGAAGTCGTGCGATTATAGGGCGCTCGGGCGATCTGTGCGCCCTCCTTCAAGGCGCTACCTGCGCTGGCGCTTGCCGTGCTCGATGGCGGATTCATCGGCGTAAGTCCTTTTCATAACTTGACTTGCGAACTAATGTTCTGCGTAACCGACGCCGTGGCGTGACGTTTGCAAACCCAGCTGATGCTGGCCAAATTGAAAGTCCACCTTGACGGTTTCCGAAGGCAGCCGCCGCCCCCGGGTCGTGGATTCGTCCGCAGTTCCTGATTGGCCGGGGCGAAATGGCGGCTTGAAGCTCCAGAATCCTCGTCGGTCGGCATCACGGCGCATTGAGCATCCAAGACGCTCATAACCGTGTCGGGAACCACTAGTTCGACGCTTGAAGTAGCGCAGAAACCATGGGAGAGATCGAATGATCATGCAGGCAGCCAGAACGGCTCGAATCGAGGGACGCGAGACGACTGCCAAAGAAACAACTCATAACGGCCTGCCGCCCGAGTCGCAGTACGGACGGATCACAGCTGGACCGTTCGACGACGAGTCCTGGGTGGAGCGGCACGAAGCGATATGGCTGGACGGACGAGTGCCGAATGGATACTGGGATCAGCCGACAAATCGTCGGCGATTCGTGCGCTGGCTGGGGCAACAACTTGGTATTCGAGGCCGTCAGGATTGGTATCGCATCACCACCGACGATTTCAAACAGAATGCGGGCGGCGGGTTGTTGCACCACTGGCATGACTCGGCCATTTCCGCGGTGGAGGACACTTACCGCGACTTCGACTGGAAGGAGTGGCTGTTCAAAGTGGCGCCACGCCGCTACTGGCACGACCGCAGGAATCACCGAATCTACATGCAGTGGTTCGCCGAGCGGCTGGGCATCCGCGAGCCGTCGGATTGGTATCACGTCACCAATCAGGATTTCCGGGACCACGGCGGCGGTGCGTTCTTGCTATGCTACGACAGCACCGTGTCGGCTGCCATCAAGGCCTATCTGCCGGACTACGATTGGAAGGAGTGGATGTTCGACAAGACGCCCAAGGGATTCTGGGATCATCGAAAGAATCGCCGACGGTACATGCTGTGGCTGGGCGCAAAGCTGGGTTTTCAGACCCGGGAGGCTTGGTATGGCCTGACCACCGACGACTTCAAGTCGAACTACGGCAATCAACTGCTAAAGCGGTACGGTGGCTCGCCCGTGGCGGCGCTTCGGGACTGCTTCCCCAGACACACCTGGCATGAATGGAAGTTCGCTCGGGTTCCAGCCGGCTTTTGGAGCGATCTGGACAACCGCCAACGATACATCTGCTGGCTGGGAAGGAAGCTGAAGCTCAAAACCGCGCAAGACTGGTGCAAGGTACGAAGACATGACTTCGTAGCGAACTGTGGCGGCGGCCTGCTGTTCTTATACAAGTCGCATTGGGATGTGCTCACGCAGTGTGTCCCCGGCCTGGAACGGGTAGGTGAGGCGTGCGCCCCGTAGCGTTTGGTCGATGAGAAGTAAAGCGTTGACTTAAATCACTGACAACAGGGCGGCAAGGGATCCGGGGGCGGATTGTGCGTCGGCCGAGCCGCCTCGCGTGGCTGTGACCGAACGTGTCACGCCAGACGCAGATAAAGCTGGCAGTCACGCATCGTTGACGTTCGAGGAGACGGAAAATGCATCCCCTGGTTTACCGAGCCATGCATCAATCAGACGATTTGGTGATCGCGTTTGATTACTGTGACGCCAAGGGAGCCAGAACCCGGCGAATCGTCAGCCCCATCCGGTTCTTGGGCAACGACCGCTTTCTGGCGTTGTGCCTCAGCCGTGAAGAACCGCGACAGTTCCACGTCCAACGCTGTCAAAACATGCGGTTGGAGCGAGCAGCGGACTTTCTGATGCCGGTGGAATTGATGCCGTGAAATTGCCTTGTTTGCTCTAAAGCGTTGCACCGCGACACATGGGTTGGCATGTGTGTCGGCACGTGGGCTTGCCGCGGCCAAAGCGGTTAGGGTACGCTATGCTCTGTTTCGCCCGGGTCGCTAGGGATTTCCTGCCGAACGGCTATGACGTGGGATTTGCGACGCGGAGCCAATCTGCGACGACTTGAATTGGAGTGAGACACGGCAAGCATGACGTCAACCATCAGCGATCCTTATTTTCAGCACCTGTTCGCCGAACGGATCGGCGGTGCAGATTACGGCAAAGGCACGGAGATCTACAAGTTTGAGAAGATCAAACGCGCCAAACGCAAGGCGCTGGCCGATCATCCAGAGCGTCAGTTGCTGGATTTCGGTATCGGCGAAAACGACGAGATGGCGCCGTCGAACGTCCGGCAACGGATGGCGGAGGAGATCAGCCGCCCGGAAAACCGCGGCTATGCGGACAACGGCATCGCGGCGTTCAAGGAAGCGGTAGCTCGATTCATGCATCGCAATTTCGGCGTAGCCGTCGATCCCGTCCGAGAAATCAATCACTGCATCGGCTCAAAAACCGCTCTGGCGATGTTGCCGGCTTGTTTTATCAATCCCGGCGATATCACCTTGATGACGGTGCCCGGATATCCCGTGGCGGGAACCCATACTCGCTACTATGGGGGCGCCGTGTACAAATTGCCGTTGTCGGCGGAGAATGACTTTCTGCCCGATCTGCAAGCGATTCCCGTCGACGTGCGGCGGCGCGCCAAGCTGCTGGTGCTGAACTATCCCAACAGCCCGACCGGCAAGGTGGCGACTCGGGAATTCTACGAACAGGTGATCGAATTTGCCCGCACGAACCAGATCGTGGTCGTGCAAGACGCGGCCCATGTCCTGCTGAGCTTCTCCGGCCGGCCGTTGAGTTTTTTATCGGTCCCCGGCGCCAAGGAAGTGGGCGTCGAGATCCATTCGCTGTCCAAGGGGTTCAACATGATCGGCTGGCGGCTGGGCTGGGTCTGCGGACACGAGCGGATCGTCCAGGCGCTGGCGGACGTTAAGGACAATTCCGACTCCGGGCAATTCATCGCCATCCAAAGAGCGGCGGTCACCGCGCTGGACGACGATTCGATCCCGGTGCAGATCCGCGACAAGTATCGGCGACGCATGGGAAAACTTGTCCAGGCATTGACCGCTTGCGGATTCGCCTGCGGAATGCCCGGCGGCTCGTACTTCTTGTACTCCCGCTCGCCGCGCGGCGTCGAAGGCGGCCCGACCTTCGACACCGCCGAAGCGGCCAGCCAGTATCTGATTACCCAGCATTCGATCGTCACGGTACCCTGGGACGATGCCGGCGCGTTCCTGCGGTTCTCCGTCACCTACGAAGCGGCGGACGAGGCCGCCGAAGATGCCTTGATGGCCGAGACCGTAAATCGTTTGACGGGGATTCGGCTGGTGTTTTGACGCGAAGAGAACAGATCGTCTTGAGAGGCGATCTTGAGGGGCGATGGGGGAGGGTAGCTATGTCTGGAACACGAACTCGAATGGCGAGTGTCGCGCTGTTGCTTGGCTGTACGGTCGTGCTCGGGTGCGGCGACGGCACGAAAAAGGCATCCGGGCCGTCGTTGGATGCACAGTACCGCAAGGTCATGGCCGAACCGGACTTAGCGGCCCGGGCGAGTCGTTTGTTGGCGGTGGCGGACAAGCAGAACAAAGCCGGCGATCTGCTGGGGATGGAACAGTCGCTGAATTCCGCCGCGGATGCCGCCAAGAACTTGGAGGACGCCAAGGCCAAGGCGTTGACCCTGAACCGGGTCGCCGAAGCGTTTGGGCGAGCCGGCAGCGTGGCGGAATCCAAGAATCTGCTCCGCGAAGTCAGCAAGGCTGCCGACCGGATCGGCGAAGCTGAGATTAAGATCACGGTGCTGACGCGAATGGCCTACACGTACGGCAAGTACCTGAACAGCCCGGATATCGCCACCAGCTACCTCAAGAACTGTGAAGAGATCGCGGCCGGAATCCCGCGGCCCGAAGGTCGAATCGACGCGCTGCTCGAAGTGGCCGTGACGTATCACCAGTTGGCGCTCGCGGATCAGGCCGAGAAATTGTTCGCCCAATCGCTCGAGGCGGCGCGGGCCTTGGAAGATGGCCGCAAACGGGCGGATACCGTGGCCAACGCAGCCGCGGCGCTGAACAAGATGAATCAGGCGGACGAGGCGCAGACCACGTTTCAGGAAGCGGAGAAGCTGGCCGGCGAGATTCCCGACGCAATGAGCCGGGCGTATGCACTGATCCACCTGAGCGACCGACTGAAGGCTTCGGGCCGGCGGGCGGATGCCCAGAAAACCCTCAAGCTGGCCGAGGCCGCTGCTGACAAAGTTACCGACGCCAGCATGCGGATGCCCCTGCTCGAGACCATCGACCGCTCGCGGCGATAAGGACCGCGACGGAAACAGCGGCCTTTGAGGCCCCTGGGTTTACCCCAGGGGAGCTTCGCCCTCCGCTCAGAAAACCCGACGGCAGACAACCGCTCATCTGGGTAGATCACCATGTTAGGAGTTCGAAAACTTGGCTTGCGGGAGCCAACAAAACGTGTCACGATGTGGGCAACCGGACCCACCCCTGGTGAAGGTGCTGACCTCGTTGGAGTTCACGCTTTAGCGTGTCTCTTGCGGCGGGCACGGCCCGCCGCGCACGCTAAAGCGTGAACTCCAACAAAACCCGACCCCGCGGATTTCCCAGAAAACCGCACCTTACAGGGGTGGCAACCGGGCCACGGCGGCGCGATCCGGACGAAGGCGACAACACGAAGGGGCGATGCCATGTTCGAGGTAGGTGATTTTCGACGACGAACGATTTTTGCCTGTGCCATTTGTCTGGCGGCGTTGCTCGTCACCGATCCAGGCCGCGCTGCGGCGGCCGAAGTTGCGTCAGCCTTTCCGGGACCGGCGAGCGATTGGCATGGATTCGCTCGCCACGAGTTCCTCGTCGAGGGCAAGGCCGCTTCGGTGGTGGTGCCGCGCCAGCCCGCAGCCGGCAGGCCCTGGGTTTGGCACGGCGAATTCTTCGGCCACAAGCCGGTGCCGGACATCGCGTTGTTGGGCCGCGGTTTCCATATTGTCTATCTGCGAGTTCCGGACATGTTGGGATGTCCCGCGGCGGTCGCTCACTGGAACGCGCTGTACGCGGAACTGACGGGCAAGTACGGCTTGGCACAGAAAGCCGCGCTGGTTGGACTCAGCCGCGGGGGATTGTACGTCTACAATTGGGCCGCCGCGAACCCCACCAAGGTGGCTTGCATCTACGGCGATGCGCCCGTCTGCGATTTCAAGAGCTGGCCGGGCGGCAAGGGAAAGGGCAAAGGCAGTTTGCGCGATTGGCAATTGGTCCTGGACCGGTATGGATTCAAGTCCGAAGCCGAGGCGCTGGCCTATGACAAGAACCCGATCGACAATCTAGCGCCGCTGGCCCAAGCCGGGGTGCCGTTGCTGCACGTCTACGGCGACGCGGACGACGTGGTCCCTTGGGACGAGAACACGGGCTTGATCGCGGAGCGCTACCGCAAGCTGGGCGGCTCGATCACCCTGATCGCCAAGCCGGGAGTCGGCCATCATCCGCACGGATTAGAGGACTCGACGCCCATTGTAGATTTTATCCTGAAAGGCGTCGGGGGATAGCGGGCATGTTCTTGGGGATCGAGATCGGTGGCACGAAATTGCAGCTGGGCGTCGGGGATGGCCGCCGCCCGGAATTGGCGGCGTGGCAGCGGCTGGACATCGACGCTCGACGCGGAGCAGAGGGAATCTTGGCGCAGATCCAGCGGGCCGCCGGCGGATTGATTCAGCGTTTTCCTGTGACTCGCATCGGAATCGGCTTCGGAGGCCCGGTCGATACGGCGTCGGGGCGTGTGCTGCTGAGCCATCAAGTTGACGGCTGGCAGGATTTCGAATTGGCCGCCTGGTGCCACCGCACGCTGGGCGTACACGCGATGCTGGGCAACGACTGCGATTCGGCGGCGCTGGCTGAAGCGAGATTTGGCGCGGGCGCCGGCAAGCAGACCGTGTTTTATGTGACGGTCGGGACGGGCATCGGCGGCGGATTTGTCAAGCAAGGCATACTGCACGGAGCAGGCCGTCCGGCAGCGGCCGAAATCGGCCATTTGCGGCCGGGCCTGGACGCGGACCGGCCCGCGGTGACGGTCGAGTCGCTGGCCAGCGGCCCGGGAATCGCCGCGGCTGCCAAAGCTTGTGCCCGCGGTGCGGTCGGCTGGCCGTTGCGAGCCGAATCACCGTCCGGTCCGCTGGGAAGCGGCACCCGCGACAGCCGGTCGGCAACCGCCGAACGCACGGAACAGGCGGATCGCCGCGAGCTGGTCGAGCTAGCCGGCGGCGACCTGGAAAACCTGACGGCGAAATTGGTCGGCCAAGCGGCCGCGGGCGGAAATCGGCTGGCCATCGGGGTGCTGGAGCGGGCTTGCCAAGTGCTCGGTTGGGCCATCGCCCAGATGATCACGTTGCTGGCGCCGGAAATCGTCGTCGTGGGCGGAGGCGTGTCGCTGCTGGGCGAGGAGATGTTCTTCGCGCCGCTGCGGCAAGCGGTGCAGCGTTACGTGTTCCCGCCGCTGGTGGGAGCCTATGAAATCGTCCCCGCCGCGTTGGGCGAGTGGGTCGTGGTCCACGGCGCGATCGGGCTGGCGGCCGAGCAACGCGGCGTGCCTGAGGGTCCTGCGTGAGACGCGAACGCCCCTTCCCGGCCGGTTTCGCTCTTGCGGTAGTTGCAGCGGCGGGGCGCTTCGAGTACCAATGATTCCGGGAGGACATCACTATGAAGCGACGAGAGATCCTGAAAGCGGCGATGGGATGGGCGGCGGCGGGTGCTGCGGCCGAATTGGGACGGAACGGACGAGCGGCCGAGGCGAACGATCGCATCACGATCGGCGTGATGGGTGTGCGCGGCCGCGGCGGCGGGCTGCTGACGACTTTCGCGTCCCAGGGAGATGTCGACGTCAAGTACATCTGCGACGTGGACGCCAAGACGATGGACGCACGGGCCACGCAGGTGGAAGGCATGACCGGCAAGCGGCCCCAGACGATCGGCGATTATCGCACGGCGCTGGACGACACGGGCCTGGATGCCCTGGTAATCGGCACTCCGGACCATTGGCACGCGCTGCCTACGATCCACGCCTGTCAGGCGCGCAAGGATGTGTACGTCGAAAAGCCGGACGGGCACAACATCCTCGAAGGCCGCACCATGGTGGCGGCAGCCCGCAAGTACCAACGCGTGGTCCAATTGGGCACCCAAGCTCGCAGCGGAACGTTCCAGCAGGAGGCGATGGCCTGGATCGCCAAAGGTAACTTGGGCAAAGTGCGTTTTGCCAAAGCCTGGGAGAGTGCCAGCCAAGGAGCGATCGGCTATCCGCCGGACGGCGATCCGCCCGAGGGCGTCGATTACGATCGTTGGCTCGGTCCGGCACCGCAGCGGCACTTCAATTCGCGCCGTTTTCACGGTTCCTGGCGCTGGTTCTTCGACTACGGCACCGGCGACTTGGGCAATGACGGCGTCCATCGGCTGGACGTGGCCCGCTGGGCGATGGAAACGGCGCTGGCCGCACAACAAGAGAACGTCCCGGTTTTCCCCGCGGCCGTGTCGGCGCGCGGCGGCAAGTACTACTTTGACGACGCCCAGGAGTGGCCCGACACGCTGATGGTGACGTACGACTATCCGGCATCCCGTTGCGTGTTGACCTACGAGATGCGGATCTGGACGCCCTACCCGTTGCACGACGAAGCCGAAGGCGCCGCCGTCTGCGGCGACAACGGCTTTGTGGTCATCGGCAACAGCCGCTGGCGGGCGTACGATCGCAAGGGGCAGCCGATCCACGAAGCGAGCGGCGGCGATAACACCGTCGAGCACGTGCGAAATTTCCTGGACTGTATGCGCAGCCGCCACAAGCCGGCCGCCGATCTGGAGACGATCGGGCATCCGTCCAGTATGTTATGTCACCTGGGCAACGCCGCTTGGCGCGCCGGCCGGACGCTGCGGTTCGATCCCCAGACAAACACGTTCACCGGCGATGCCGACGCGAACCGGTGGTTGACACGCCCCGAGTACCGCCGCCCGTGGCTTTTGCCCAAGATCGAGGAACTGTGAAATCGAGGTCACGAGCCCATGAAACCCAGACGCAGGAAGCAGCAGGAATCGCTGGGGCTGGAACGGTTCCAATCTCCGCCGTCCGACGATCTCGGCTTGCCGCTGGATGAATTGACACAGGCCTACGCCCTGTTGATCGCCCGCGGCAACGATCCCTACACGCCGTTGCCGGACACGGACGCCGGACCGGCTGCCCTGCTGGACGAGGACGAAGCGAACGAAGCGAACGAAGCCCAGGAATCGGCGGACGAAGCGGCGGAGGACGATGGCGTGCCGGAGCCGCACCCCCGCGACGAGTCGTGCGAAGTTTCGCCCCGAACGATCCTCGAAGCGATGATGTTCGTCGGGCATCCGGACAACCAGCCGCTGAGCAGCGAACGAGTCGCCTCGTTGATGCGCGGCGTGCGGGCTCAAGAGATCGACGAGTTGGTGGCGGAACTGAATCGCAGTTACGACGAAGAAGGGTGTCCGTATCGAATCGAATCGGCCGGCGCCGGATATCGAATGGCGTTGCGCGACGAGTTTCATTCGTTGCGGGACGTCTTTTATGGCCGCGTCAAAGCGGCTAAACTGTCGCAAGCCGCTGTCGACGTACTGGCCATCGTGGCGTACAAACAGCCGTTGACCCGCGAGGACGTGGATGCGCTGCGCGGCAGGCCCAGCGGCAATCTGCTGGCGCAACTGGTGCGGCGGCAGCTGCTGCGTGTCGAGCGGCCCCACGACCAGCCGCGGACACCCCATTTTTCGACGACCGACCGGTTCCTGCAACTGTTCGGCTTGCAAAGCCTTCGCGAATTGCCCCAGACGCCTGAGTAAACTCGATACCATGTCTACGCTGGAACAACGCATCGCCGACAACGTGGCGCGAGTTCGGCAAACGATCGCCTCCGCCGCGGCGCGAAGCGGCCGCCAGGCCGAGGACGTGACGCTGGTCGCGGTCAGCAAGTACGTCGGCCAGGCGGAGATCGAGGCCCTGCTGGCGGCCGGCTGTTTCGACTTGGGCGAAAGCCGGCCGCAGGATCTGTGGGACAAGGCCGAGCAGTTCGGCGATCGCCCGGTCCGCTGGCACATGATCGGCCATTTGCAGCGCAACAAGGCGCGCCGTACGCTGCCGCTGGTCAGCTTGCTGCACGCCGGCGACAGTTGGCGGCTGCTGGAAACGGCGTCGCAGCATCTGACCCAGAGCGGACGGACGCTCGACGTGCTGATCGAAGTCAACGTTTCCGGAGACGCCACCAAGACCGGTCTGGGCATGGACGACGTCGAACCGCTGCTGCCGCAGATCGCCGGATTGCCGAACTTGCGGGTCTGCGGCCTGATGGCGATGGCGCGCTGGGGCGGCACGCCGGACGAGGCTCGCGGCGACTTCGTGCGGCTGCGGAACCTGCGCGACCAACTCGCGCAGCGCTGTCCGCCCGAGATCTCCCTGGCCCACTTGTCGATGGGCATGAGCGGCGATTTCGAGATCGCGATCGAGGAAGGGGCGACGTTGGTTCGCGTCGGTTCGGCTTTGTTCGAAGGAGCCGAATCCTGATCGCCCTGCAGCCCCATCCCGAAGGCGTGCTGTTGCCCGTCCGCGCCCAGCCGGGCGCCAAATCGTCCGGCGTGCGCGGCATCCAAGACGGCGCGCTCAAAGTCTCGGTCACGCAGATCGCCGAAAAAGGCAAGGCGAACAAGGCCCTGCGGGCCGTGCTGAGCGATGCGCTGAACGTCCGCAAGTCACAGTTGGAATTGGTCGCCGGCGAGACGTCCGGGCACAAACAATTCCTGGTTCGCGGCGTCACGATCGAGGAACTCCGCCAGCGGATCCGCAAGCTGCTGGAATAGGAGCCGGCGAGCCAAGAATGGCAGGAATATGGCTGGCAGGAAACATGTGTACCACTGGTCAAAGATCGCACGGTCCTGCTGAGGCTGTACGCGGCGGGGCTGCGGCTGAGCGAAGCGACCGACCGCAAGTCCGCGACATCGACGCGCAGCGCAGACACCGAAAGAGGTGCGTCCCGCGACCCGCCGATTCCTCTCTCGTTTGCCCGTCGAACCATGTTTTGTGCCGGCGGGTTGTCACGGTAGGGCGTCGACCGGGCTTCTGACTGCCAGGCCGGGCTTGTTCATCACGTGCAGGTAGATCATCGTCGTCCGCACGTCCTTGTGCCCCAGCAACTCCTGGACAACGTAACCCAATTGTGTCCGTACAGCCACTCGCCCTCGGCCGGTCCCGCCGTGGGATTGTGATGGACGCCGGCACCTTCCACGTGGCGGCCGTAACGGGCCGTGGGCGAGTCGTCCATCGCCAACAAGAGTCGATCGCCAAGCCGTGGAGCCAACTTCTCTACGACCAAGCCGAGCAGCGCCGTGGCCACGCTTGCCGAAGCCCGGCCCACACTGATCAAGCAATCGTAGAACCGATCCCAATCATCCTGCACGCCACCCGCCACGAACCAGGCACTGGCCGTGCGCCGATCGCCCGCCAGAAACATCCCAGCGACCACGATCGCCATCCGGAAGGCGATCGCCAAGACCAATCTTCTAATCAATACGCAGATCGCCTAAAGTGCAGCTTGCTGTACGAGCGTCAGCGGATGGCAAGTGAACTGAGCGGGCGGCGGCTCAAGAAGTTTTCCGAGCGTCAGGCGGCGCGTCGGGTGGCCGAGCACATCGGCGACTTTTCACCACTTCGCCAACTGGACGCCTTTCGTCGCCTGGAAAATGATTTGAGGCAAGCGCTCGAGGCCAATGGCTGGAACTGACACCCCGGCTGGGTCTGGCGTGTTCAGTTTGCGCCATAAAGGTCGTGAAACGGCATGTTGACACCGACCGGTTTTTGTTCTCGCCCGACCCCCACGAGCTTGCCACCGGAACAAGAAAGCGGTGGCAGACCAATGCCGCGGCGGTCAAAACCAAGGTTCAGGTGATTCGCGGGCTGGTTTCCCGCGGAACTTGCGGTACACTGGATCCCGGAGGCCGCGTCTTTCCGGGGCGCCGATCCTCGCGTCTGACGGCTGTCCGTATGCGTCGTGGCGGGGAACAAGCGATGAGCATCCGCTTCAAAATGACGACGATCGCAGTGGCTGTGATCTTGATCACCAACTCGTTGCTGTCGTTCATCGCCTTGCGTTACCTCGGGTCCGTGTGGCTGGGCGAGGTCCAGACGCGAGTCCAGCGGAACCTGAATTCGGCGCGGACGGCGTACCGGAAGCACCTGGAATTGACCGGCGCGTTCTTGCGAGGCACGGCACACGACCGCATGCTGAGCGAGGCGGTGGAGCGGCACAACGCGGCAGAACTTCGCGCGCTGTTGGACGGGATCCGCCAGGGCGGCGGCGTGGACTTCGTCGCGCTGTTGGATCCCGCCGGCCGGGTGACTTGCCGGGCCAACAGCGAGCAACGCGGCGACGATTTGGCCGGCGATCCGTTGGTCGAGCGGGTGCTGCACAGCCGTCAGGCCGTGATGGGGACCGTGATTCTCTCGCCCGCTCATCTGGCGGCCGAGGGCCGGGCGTTGGCCGACCGCGCCCGTTTCGAACTCATCCCCACCCAGGCGGCGCGGCCTACGCAGGACACGGTGCGCCGGGAAGGAATGGCTGTTGCGGCGGCGGTTCCCTTGAGCGACGCCGAGGGACGGCTGCTGGGCGTCCTGTACGGCGGCAACCTGCTCAACCGCCGCTACGATTTGGTCGACGCCATTAAGGGCGACGTGTTTCCGCACGAAAGGTATCGCGGGCGGGACATCGGGACCGTGACGATTTTCCAAGGGGACTTGCGGATTTCCACCAACGTCACGATGGACGACGGGACGCGGGCGGTGGGCACGCGGCTGAGCGCCAGCGTGTGCGAGGCCGTGTTGGACCGGGGCGGCGTCTGGGCCAAGCCGGCGTTTGTCGTGAATGATTGGTATATCACGGCGTACGAGCCGATCTTCGACCCGGCGGGCCGGGTGATCGGGGTCCTGTACGTAGGTCTGCTTCAAGCTCCGTTCGTGCATCAGTTGAACGTGATCAGCGCGGTGTTCATGGCCATCATCCTGGGAGCCACCGCGGCCAGTTTGATTCTGTTGTTTACGGCCAATTCGCTGGTCCTGGGGCCCGTTCGCCACGTGGTGGCCATGGCCCAGAAGGTGATCGGCGGAGACCTCTCGGCCCGAGTCGGCATTCAGCCGCCGGGCGAAATGGGGGTCCTGTGCCGGGCCGTCGACAGCATGGCTCAGGCGGTTGCCGAGCGCGCGGAACTGCTGCAGCTGGCGACTCGGCAGGAGATCGGGCGAAGCGAACAACTGGCCTCGGTGGGCCGCCTGGCGGCGGGCGTCGCGCACGAGATCAACAATCCCCTGACCGGCGTCCTGGCCTTTGCGGACATGATGCGCGACAAGGAGAACTTGGACGAACAGGATCGGGAAGACTTGGAAACGATCATCCGCGAGACCAAGCGGGTGCGCGAGATCGTCCGCGGCCTGCTGGATTTCGCCCGCGAGACGCCGTTCGTGCAGAAACCCTGGAACATCAACGAGTTGATCGGCCAGACGCTGAGACTGTTGGGCAACCGGGATGCGTTTCAACATATCTACCTGGTCGAAGACCTGGGCGAGCGTCTGCCGTGGGTCAATGTGGACCGGAACCAGTTACAGCAGGTACTGTTGAACTTGACCCTCAACGCTTGCGAGGCGATGCCGGACGGCGGTACGCTGATGGTCGGCTCCTCCGCCCCCGACGGCCGTGTCGTCGTCAAGGTCACGGACACCGGCTGCGGCATCCGTCGCGAACACCTGGACCAAATCTTCGAACCCTTCTTCACCACCAAGCCGGTGGGCAAGGGAACGGGCTTGGGGCTAAGCGTCAGTTACGGCATCGTCCATCAACATGGCGGGACGCTGGAAGTGGAAAGCGAATTGGGAAAGGGAACGACCTTCATCATTAGCTTGCCCGCCGCAACCGACGGCGCGGCGGGCGGCAAGGCAGTTGGAGGGAGTTGACGATTGGGCATGTTCCGGAAAGCTCTCGTACTTGGCGAGGATGCAGAATCCGTACAGCGGTATCAGCGGATGCTCCGCGCCGCCGGCTTCGACGCCCAGTGGCGTGACTGGGGAACCGACCAAGCCCCGGGTTCAGCCGAACTCGACGCGGACGTGATCTTCGTTCTGCTCCCATCCGCCGATTCGAATCCCGTCGCCGCGCTTCGTTGGCTGAAGGCCTCGCAGGGCACCGTGCCCGTCGTGGTGGTGAGCCGGAATCGAACCGTCGAAACGGCCGTCGAGGCGATGCGGGCGGGAGCCGCCGACTATCTGTTCGAGCCTTGTTCGGCGGAGGAATTGGGCGCCGCGCTGAGCCGGCTGGAACCGTCCCTATCCGCCGCCGCACCGGCGGGCTTGGCTCTAAGCGAATCCGAGGCGTTGCGAGATTTTGAGGGCATGCTCGGGCGTTGCTCTGCGATGCGCGACGTATTCGCGCTGCTCGAACTAATTGCACCAGCCGAAGCGACCGTGTTAGTGACCGGCGAAAGCGGCACCGGCAAGGAAATGGTCGTCCGGGCCGTCCATCGGCTCAGCCGCCGCCGAGACGCTCCGCTGCTGGGCTGTGATTGCACGGCCCTCGCTCCGACGCTGCTGGAAAGCGAACTGTTCGGCCACGTGAAAGGCTCTTTTTCCGGGGCGATCGCCACTAAGAAAGGCTTGTTCGAGGCGGCCGATCATGGGACGCTGTTGCTGGATGAAGTATCCAACTTGAGTTTGGAAACGCAAGGCAAACTGTTGCGGGTGCTGGAAACCAGATGCATCCGCCGGGTTGGCGACACGGCCGAACATGACGTCGACATTCGCCTCATCGCGACGACTAATCGCAATCTGGGAGAGATGGTCAAAGCGGGCAGTTTTCGCGCTGATTTGTATTATCGGTTGAATGTCGTCCCCGTGACTTTGCCGCCCCTGCGCGAGCGAAGCGGCGATATCCGGCTGTTGGCAACGGCCTTTCTGGAACATTTCTCGCGTCAAATGGCGTTGGAGTCGACGGTGTTGTCTCCCCAGGCCATGCAGCAAATGGAGATCTATCCGTGGCCCGGAAACGTCCGCGAACTAAGGAACATTGTACAACGACTTGCCGTCTTGTATGGCGGAACGCAGATTGAGGTGAGTCATTTGCCGATCGAGGTCCGTGAAGCCAGACACACGGTGTCCAGCACGGAACTGCCGCGGACCTGGGACGAGTTCAAGAGCTTCAAGCGGCAGATCATCGAAGACCTGGAACGTCGCTTTCTGGCCGCCGCTCTGGACCGCTGTGAGCAGAATGTTACTCACGCCGCGGAAAGCGTGGGCATGCAACGTCCCAACTTTCATGCCCTGCTGCGACAGCACGGACTGAAACCCCCGCGCGGATAGTGTGAACCCCCTTCATCGTGGTGCGCATCGTCTCTTTGTCCACGACCCTGCCTTCCTGCTAACGATCTCGAGCGGACGCACACCAAGCCGTATGAAGCCCCATACATCGCAATAACGTTTCATACAGTCATCTCTTGATATAGCCACCCGTTTGCGGCATATATGTAGCTCTGTTTATTTGTTTTACTGCGGGCGTGTGTTGTTTTATCTAAGGTCTTATTCAGGTGTAACTTAGGTCTTTGATTTACAGCGCAGGATGACGCCGATTGTAACAATTTTGGCGAAGTTTCGGCGTCCCTGGCACAACGATTGCCCTGTGCGGTGGCCCCGGTTGTGGCATCCGAAATCCTGAGACGATTGATGGCTCCTGCCTGTCAGACCGCCTGGGCATGGCGGAATATCTTGGCGGCTTTACGCTTGGTGATGCCTGTATTCGGCAAGGGGGGGAACGAGCCATGGCGGACAGTCACGCGTTATTGGTGGTGGACGACGAGGAAGTCATTTGCCAAGCGTGTCGGCGAATCTTTTCCCGGCAGGGCTTCCGGGTGGATTCCAACACCGATGCCCGGCAGGGGCTGACGATGGCCGCGGAGAACGACTACGAGATTATCCTGTTGGACATCAAGATGCCCAATATGGACGGGATTCAGTTTCTGGAACATCTCCGCCAGACCAGACTGGAGGTTCCGGTGCTGATCATCACCGGCTATCCCAGCATTCCCAACGCTGCGGCGGCGATGCGTTTGGGGGCGTGCGACTATGTGACCAAGCCGTTCACGTCGGAGGAGATCACGTCCGCCGTGCGTCGGGTGTTGGCGACTCGGCAATCGCCGACCGAAGGCGACTCGAACGGCCGCGAGGGGAGTGCGTCGGAAGGGCCCACGGAGGAAACGTCCACGCTGTTTTGGGACGACTCGTGGTTTCGCATGGAGGTCGACGGTTCGGCATGCATCGGTGTGGTGTTACCGGGACTGCGGGGGACAACGCCCACGGAGGTCCGGTTGCCGCGGATCGGCGAAGTGGTCTATCAGGGCTTGCCGCTCGCGAGCGTCGCGGTGACTGGCAAGCCGGCGATCGTGGTGGCGGCGCCGGTCTCCGGGGTGGTGATGGCCGTCAACGAAAGCCTCCTCAAGCATCCCGGACGGTTGTCAAGCGATCCTTGCGGTGAAGGCTGGATCGCCCACGTCTGCACGACGGAGTATGACCGCGAGGCGGAGCAGTGCGGTCCTCGGGGAATCATCCTGGTGAACACCGATCCGGCGTCGGCCGCCGAGCAAGCGGGGAAGCTGGCGGCGCTGGGTTGTGAGGTGCGGCAAGTGTCCGATCGGAGTGCTTTGAGCGCCGCGATCCAGGGGGCGGAAGGACGGGTCGTCTTCGTCGATGACTCGTCGCTCGGCGATTCCGGGCCGGAGTTGGTTGCAGTGGTCAACCAGCAGACGCCGGCGACCCGCGTGGTGGTGCTGGCAGCGGCCGGTTGTCCGCGGGAGACGGCGTACCGCAAGCATCGCATTCTGTACTACGCGGCCGAGCCGTTCATGGCCGGCGAGTTACCGGACATTTTGGCGGCCGCATTCCGGCCTCACGAATCGCCCGTTGCGGAACGGCCGCGCGGTACTTCGGAGCCGATCAGCGGGATTACGATCACCAATCGGAACGGGCATCGGGTGCATCTGCTTCCCGCTCCCGGGCTGTTGTGGCGCAACGAGGGGCTGGGTCTGCGGATTGGGCAGAAGCTGCTGGCTCATGCGCTGCCCGTGGTCGTGACGGCGGGCGTGGCGAACCTGAGTCCGGCAAATGTGCTCAAGATGGCCGCCGTTTACGACACGCTGATGGTGGTCCTGGCCCGGGACAGCGGCGGTCTGCCGGGCAGTTTGACGCGGGACACGAAGCCTGATTTCGGGGTGGATCCGGGCGACGCCACCGGGAAGGTGACCGTCTTGACGGTCCAATCGGATGCGATGGGCGGCTTCGCCGGTCTGGATGCCCGGATCACGGACGCCCTGGCGGATCACATCGTGCGGGAGATGGCGGTGTACTAGAACGATGAGAGGGGAAGTCGCCATGCAAACGGGGAAGGCCAAGGCGTTGTGCGAAGAGTTTCTCGAGGACGTGTACGCCCTGCCGCACGGCGAGAAGATCAAGCAGTGTTTGCAGTGCGGAACGTGCTCGGCTTCGTGCCCGTCCAGCGCGGCGATGGAATACGGTCCCCGCGAGATTATCGCGTCACTACGGGCCGGAATGCTGGACCGCGTCCTGAACGCAAAAACCGTCTGGCTGTGCGTTTCCTGCTACTCCTGTACCGTCCGTTGTCCGGCGGGGATTCCGTTGACCGACGTGATGTACGAACTCAAGCGACTGGAGACGGACAGGGGTTTGGCCAAGGACGCGCCGGGCGAAACCATGGCGCATGCCTTTGCGGAAACCGTCGACCGCTACGGCCGCAACGCCGAGACGACCCTGTTGCGGAAGTACTTTTTGCGCACCAATCCCTTCCAGGCATTGGCGCAGATCCCGTTGGCCATGAAGCTCTTTTTCCGCGGGCGGTTGGAACTGCTCCCCCGCAGGATCAAGGGCCTCGACAGCCTGCACAAGATGCTCGCCGCGATCGAGGAGAACGGCCGAAGATGATCACCAAAGCCCCCCCCGCCTCCAGCTATGCGTACTACCCCGGCTGCTCGCTGATGGCGACCAATCGGGCTTACGATGTCTCTACGCGGAAGGTGGCGCGCGAGTTGGGCGTCGAGATGGTCGAACTCGATGACTGGAACTGCTGCGGCGCGACCGCCTACCTGCCGATCCGCGAGAAACGGGCCTTCGTCCTGTCCGCCCGCAACCTGGCGATCGCCGAGCAGAGCGGCCGCGAACTGGCCACGGTCTGCAACGCCTGCTACGTCGTGTTGCGCAAGACGAACAAATACATGGCCGAGGACGCGCAACTGCGCGACGACATCCGCCGGGCGCTGCGGGCCGGCGGAATGGACTACTCCGGCGGCGTGCGGGTGCGTCACTTTCTGGAGATCCTGGTCAACGACATTGGGGAAGCGCGAATCAAGTCCCGTGTCGAGCAGACCCTGTCGGGCTGGAAGGTGGCGTGTTACAGTGGGTGTCAATTGAGTCGGCCCTTTGACGATCTGGATCATCCCGAGTATCCCCAACTGATGGAACGGTTGGTCGGATGGCTGGGTGCCGAGGTGGTTCCTTTTCCCTTGGCCGCCAAATGTTGCGGGGGGATGGCGATGACCACGCATCCCGAGACGGGGCAAGTGCTGACGGGTAAGATCCTGAAGGTGGCCAAGCAGCGGGGTGCCGGCTGTGTGGCCACCGCCTGCCCCTTGTGCCAAATCAATCTGGAAGCATACCAGGACCAGGTGGGCCGGGCGGTGGGGGCGTGTTGCGACATTCCCGTGTTGTATTTCACGCAACTGGTGGGCATCGCCTTCGGCTTGCCGCCGGATGACCTGGCTCTGAAAGACAATCTCACGTCGCTGGAACCCCTCCTCGCCCAGAAGGTAGGCTCATGATTCCGCCGAGTGAACGAATTGGCGTCTATGTTTGCCACTGCGGGACGAACATCTCTCACACGGTGGATGTGGGGGCCGTGGTGACGCACGCCGCAACTCTGCCCGGAGTGGTGGTGGCCAAAGAGTACAAGTACATGTGCTCCGACCCGGGTCAGGAGATCATCCGCCGGGACATCGAGGAGCGGGGCCTGACGCGCGTCGTCGTGGCATCCTGTTCTCCGCTGATGCACGAAACGACGTTCCGCAAGGCGTGCGACGAAGCGGGGCTCAACCCCTACTTGTTTCAAATGGCCAACATCCGCGAGCACTGTTCATGGGTGCATGCCGACCGCGCACAGGCCACGGCCAAGGCCCAGCGGCTGGTCCGGGCCGCGATTCAGCGCGTGCGGAACCACGTGCCGCTGGAGGAACGCGAAGTCCCCGTGCGGCCCGAGACGCTGGTCGTCGGCGGCGGCATCACCGGCATCGAAGCCGCTTTGCGGATCGCCGATTCGGGCAAGAAGGTTTACCTGGTCGAGAAAGAGCCCTCCATCGGCGGGCACATGGCCAAGTTCGACAAGACCTTTCCCACTCTCGATTGCGCCGCCTGCATCTTGACCCCAAAAATGGTCAATGTCGGCCAGCACCCGAACATCGAATTGTTGAGTTATTCCGAGGTCGAGGAAGTCTCCGGATTCGTCGGAAACTTCAAAGTCAAAGTCCGCCGCAAAGCGCGGTACATCGACGAAGACAAATGCACAGGCTGCGGGCAGTGCGTGGAGAACTGCCTGGTCAGGAATCAGGCGTATCTCGAACCGCCGGTGCTGCCCGCGGGGGAACTGGACGAGACGAAACGGACGCTGGCCGATCGCGTCGCCGCCCGCCATGAAGGAGGCGCCGAAGCCATCGTCCCCATCCTGCAGGATATCTCCGAAATCCTCAACTGGCTCCCGCCGGAAGTCCTCCGCCGCGTCGCGGAACTCAAGCAAGTGCCCTTGGAGCATATCGTGCGGATCGCCACGTTCTACCGGTCCTTCAGCCTCCGGCCGCGGGGCAAATACATCGTCAACGTCTGCATGGGAACGGCCTGCCACGTGCAAGGGGCGACGCGGATTCTGGAAACGCTGGAACGGGAACTGGGCGTCCCGGTCGGGGAAACCACGTCCGACATGCGGTTCACGCTCGAAACCGTGCGCTGTGTGGGGTGTTGCGGTTTGGCTCCCGTGGTCATGGTCGGCGACACGTTCTACGGAAAGTTGACGCCCTCCAAGGCGGCTCGATTGGTCGGCAAGCTGGCGGAGTCCAGGACATCCGCCGTAGCGTAGGAGGTTAGACCGTGCTCAAACTCAAACCCGAAGACTTGGCGGGCATCCGCGAGCGGATGGCGAGGACCATGAGCCTGCGCGAGGGACAGGCCCGCGCGCACGTGACCGTGCATATGGGAACCTGCGGGATCGCCGCCGGCGCTAGAAACGTCATGCGGGTGTTGATGAACCTGCTGGAACAGGAGGATGTCAAGGACATCCTCCTGACCACTTCCGGCTGTGCCGGATTGTGCAGTTGTGAACCGATGATGACCGTCGAAGTCAAGGGACAGGCGCCGGTCAAGTACGTCCACCTGGACGAAGCCAAGACGGCGCAGATTTTCGAGTCGCACGTCCTGGCCGGCAAGATCGTCCAAGAATACGCGCTGGCCGTCGGCAGCGAACGAGTTGGTTAGTTGGACACAAGATGGCGAAGCGCATCCAGGAGACCGTTCCGTGAAGCCCCAGCGAATGCACCTGATGCTGTGTACCGGCACCGGCTGTGTCTCGAACAAAGCTTTCCGCATCCGACAGGTGTTGGAAGAGACGCTCGCCAAGCACCAGCTGCAGGACGAAATCGCCGTCGTCCCGACCGGGTGCAACGGGTTCTGCGCCCAGGGTCCGGTCATGGTCGTCCAGCCGGACGGGATCTTCTACCAGATGTTGACCGAGCGGGACATTCCCGAATTGGTCGAGGAGCATTTCCTCAAAGGCCGTCCGCTCCGGCGGCTGATGTTCACCCCGTCCGGTGAACAAGAGCCCGTTCCCCGCATGTCGGACATCGGGTTCTTCGGCAAACAGCGTCTGGTCGCTTTGAAGAATCGGGGCCTCATCGACCCGGAGAGAATCGACGACTACATCGCCCGCGATGGGTACGCGGCGCTGGCCAAAGTGTTGATGGAGATGACACCCGAGGAGGTGGTCGAGGAGGTCAAGCAGTCGGGATTGCGGGGGCGCGGGGGCGCGGGGTTTCCCGCGGGCCGCAAGTGGGAGAGCCGGCGCAAGGCGAGGGGAGAACCCAAGTACATCGTGTGCAACGCGGATGAAGGCGATCCGGGGGCCTTCATGGACCGCAGCATTATCGAGTCCGATCCGCATGCGGTCTTGGAAGGCATGATCATCGGCGCTTACGCGATCGGCGCCAGCCGCGGGTACGTGTACATCCGCAACGAGTATCCGTTGGCTGTCGAGCGGCTGGGCATTGCCATCCGTCAGGCCCGCGACTATGGCTTGTTGGGAACCGACATCCTGGGACGCGGGTTCGATTTCGACATCGAGATCCGCCGCGGGGCCGGGGCCTTTGTTTGCGGCGAAACGACCTCGCTGGTCGCTTCGATCGAAGGGCAGCCTCCCGAGCCGCGGCAGCGCCCCCCGCGCACGACGCTGTGGGGCAAACCGGTGAATATCAACAATGTCGAGACGTGGGCCAACGTGCCCGCCATCATCCTTCGAGGAGCCGCCTGGTTTGCATCCATCGGGACCGAAAAGAGCAAGGGGACCAAGGTGTTTTCGCTGGTCGGCAAGGTCCGGAACACGGGCTTGGTCGAGGTCCCCATGGGGATTTCCATCCGTGAAATCGTGTTCGACATCGGCGGCGGCATGGCGGGCGGCAAGCGATTCAAGGCCATTCAGACCGGCGGTCCCTCCGGGGGCTGCATCCCGGCCTCGCTTCAGGATCTGCCCATCGACTACGAACAACTGACCGCAGCCGGATCGATGATGGGCTCCGGCGGGCTGATCGTCATGGACGAGAGCGACTGTATGGTCGACGTCGCGCGGTACTTCCTCGAATTCCTCACCGAGGAGTCGTGCGGCAAATGTACGGCCTGTCGCGAAGGCGTCCAGGTGATGTATCAGATGCTGGCGAAGATCTGCGCGGGGCAGGGCACCGGGGGCGACATCGACTTGCTGGAAGAGCTGTCGCACGCGGTGATCGACGCCTCGCTGTGCGGCCTGGGCAAATCGGCGCCGAACCCCGTCCTGAGCACGCTCCGCTATTTTCGCGACGAGTACGAGGCTCATATCCGCGACCGGTGCTGCCCGGCATGCGTGTGCAAGCCCCTGTTCCAGTACCGGATTGACGAGAATCGCTGTAATGGCTGCGGCGCGTGCAAAAAGAACTGCCCCTACGAGGCCATCGAAGGGACATTGAAATCGGTGCATGGCATCCTCCAGGAGAAATGCACCAAGTGCGGGGCCTGTTACGATGTATGCCCCAAGGACGCGGTGACGAAGATCCCGAATCGTATGAAGACAAGTGAACCCCGGATGGCGGAGGAGCTGGTTCCCGCCCCGTAAAGGAGAGATTCTCCGGTATTCAGCGTGCTGCATTCGCTGGAGTCCACGCTTCAGCATGCCGCCGGCCTCCGGCTGCCACACGCGAAAGCGTGAACTCCAACAGGACGATCCATGACATTGGACGAGGTCCGAGACATCCTGGAAGCCGAAGTCCTTGCCGGCGGCGACTTGAACGAAATCGAGGTCCGGACGGCCTGTGGAGCGGACTTGATGAGCGATGTATTGGCTTTCAGCAAGTCCGGCGCGCTGCTGCTGACGGGCTTGACGAACGCCCACGTTGTCCGGACGTGTGAAATGGTCGAGATGGCGGCGATTTGTTTCGTCCGAGGCAAAATGCCTCCGGAGGATACGGTCCGCTTGGCGGCCGTTGACGGACTGCCCCTGTTGACGACCCGGTTTCCGATGTTCGAGGCCTGTGGCCGTCTGTATCGCGCGGGTTTGAAGGGATGTTCGGAAGACGGCCGTTGAAAAAATGAAGGACTGCGGGCGGTGCCGAGTGCCAGGATTACGAAAACGCAGGAGATGGTGTACGAGCTGAAGGTCGGCGAGGTGATGACCAGGCAGGTCATCACGGTCGGGCCGGACGAGCCGATGAGCCGGCTCCGCGGCATCCTGCGGCAGAACCGCATCTCGGGACTTCCGGTGGTCGCCGAAGGACGGTTGGTGGGACTGATCAGTTTGGAGGATTTCATCAAGTGGTTGGGAGACCGGGCGGAGGACACCCCGATCTGCCAGCGGATGACGCGGCAGTTGGAAGCGGTGGCGGACGATGACCCCTTGGTGTTGGCCGTCGGCAAGTTCGACAAGTCGGGCCTGGGGCGTCTGCCGGTGGTGGATCGCCACGATCCTTCGAAACTGCTCGGCATCCTGACGAAAGGGGACGTGATCGAGGGATTGTTGAAAAAGCTGGAGATCGACTATCAGGAGGAGGAGGTTCGGCGGCATCGGACCGCCCACGTGTTTTTTGAGGACGTCGAGGCGGATCGAACGGCGCTTGTGCTCCAGTACGATGTCAAAGGCCAGGACTTCCGCCAGGCCGGCGGAAGTTCCAGCCGGTTGAAGCAGACGCTGCATCGGCTCGGAGTTCGACCCAATCTCGTGCGGCGCGTGGCGATTGCCAGTTTTGAAGCGGAAATGAACTTGGTGGTGTTCACGGCGGGAGGAACGTTGCGGGCCAAGGTCCAGCCGGAGACGGTGTCGCTGGAGGCCGAGGATTCCGGCCCTGGGATCGCGGACATTACCAAGGCCCTCGAGCCGGGCTACTCGACGGCCCCGGATTGGGTCCGGGAACTTGGGTTTGGAGCGGGCATGGGCCTGCCCAACATCCGGAAGAGTTGCGACCGATTCGAGATCGACTCGACGGTCGGCAAGGGAACGCGGTTGACGGCATGCTTTTTTGTGGACGAGAAATCCCATGAAACTGGCTGATTTGGTGGATGCACTCGGGCTGCAAGTCAGAGCGGGGCAGGGACAGCTTCAGCGGGAAGTGACCGGAGGCTATGCCAGCGACTTGCTGAGCGACGTGATTGCCAACGGCCGCCCGGGCGATCTGTGGATCACGTTGCAAAGGCATGTCAATACCGTGGCGGTGGCCAGCATGAAAGACTTGGCCGGCGTCGTCCTGGTCAATGGACGAGAGCCGGAGGAAGACACGATCCAAAAAGCCCGGGCGGAGGACGTACCCGTACTGGTCAGCAGCCTGCCGACGTTCGACCTGGTCGGCAAGCTCTGTGAACTTGGACTTCGGAGGATGGAGTAAGCGTTGTTTGTGAACCGGAAAGGGGTCGGGAGTCGTTTTCGGCCAAAGCACCTGCCATGCGGTTACGTCCCCGACCGAAAACGACTTCCGACCCCGCTGGGCTGCGCGTTGGGCTGCGAGCGGATCTTCACATCCACACGTGCCTGTCGCCGTGTGCGGATCGCGACATGGTCCCCACGGCGATCGTCGCGCGGGCCAAGGCAATGGGCCTCGATATGATTGGCGTATGCGACCACAATTCGGCGGAAAATGCGGCGGCCGTGGCCCATGCCGGGCGGCGGGAATCGTTGGCCGTGATCCCCGGCATCGAGGTCACGTCGCGCGAAGAGGTTCATTTGCTGGGTCTGTTTGGGACTGAAAACGAACTCGCCCGGATGCAGACGCTGGTCTACGGCCATCTGCCGGGAGCGAACGACGAAGCCGCTTTCGGGCCGCAAACGGTGGTCGACTCGTGGGACCGCCCCGTTGCGGCCGATGCGAGATTGCTCGCGGGCGCCACGACGTTGAGCGTCGAGCAAGTGGTCGAGGCGATTCACGGTTTGGGCGGTTTGGCGATTGCGGCCCATATCGATCGTCCCAGTTTCGGGTTGGTCGGTCACTTGGGATTCATCCCCGCCGGGCTGATGCTGGACGCGGTGGAGATTTCGTCCCGCTCGACCGTCAGGCAATGGGGCCACTTTCCCGTCGTGACGTCCTCGGACGCTCACTGTCTGCGGGATATCGGCAGAAGTTCCACGGCGTTCTACGTCGAACAGGGCAGCTTCGAGGAGTTGGCCAAGGCGCTGCGAGGCGAGGGCGGCCGGAGGGTATCCCTGAACATGGAAGATCTGTCTTTGCACATTCTGGATATTGTGGAAAACGCCTTGACCGCGTCGGCCGATCGCGTCCGGATTCTGATTCACGAAGACACCGGCAGCGATCTGTTGCTGTTGGAAATCGAGGACAACGGGCGGGGGATGGACGCCGAACTCCGACCGCGGGCCCTGGATCCGTTTTTCACCACCAAGACCACACGGCGCGTGGGCTTGGGACTGCCGTTGCTGGCCCAGGCGGCTCGGGAAAGCGGCGGAGCGTTCGAGTTGCTCTCGGAGCCCGGCCGCGGCACCACGGTGCGGGCTGTGTTCCAGTTGAGCCATCCCGATCGGAAGCCGTTGGGGGACATCGCCGAGACCTTGCGCACGATTCTGTGCGGTCGCCCCGAACTGGGGCTGCGTTTCGATCACACGAGAGATTCCGAAATCATCGCCACGCTGGACACCAGCGGGCCCTAGGACGAGGGTTCAGGATCATGGTGAGTCTGACGATTGACGGCAAGACCATCGACGTCGAATACGGGACGACGATTCTTCAAGCAGCCGAGAAGCTGGGGATCTGGATCCCCACGCTCTGCCATCACAGGTCGTTGGCGCCCTACGGCGCCTGCCGCGTCTGCCTGGTGGAATTGGAAGGCTCGCACGGTTCGAGCATCGAAGCCTCGTGCGTCCATCCCGTCGCCGACGGGATGGCGGTGAGAACGGGAACCGAGCGGGTGGTGAACACGCGCAAAATCATGCTGGAACTGCTGCTGGCTCGCTGCCCCGAGGTAGAGGCGATCCGGAATCTGGCGCGGCATCTGGGAATCCACGAGTCTCGTTTTCCCAAGAAGAACGAGGACTGCTTCTTGTGCGGCATGTGCGTGCGGGTTTGCCACGAACGGATGGGCGTGGGAGCAATCAACTTCCTGCACCGCGGCGTGACCAAGAAAGTCAGCCCCCCCTACGATGCGCAGTCACCCATCTGCATCGCCTGCGGGGCTTGCCAAATCGTTTGTCCGGCCCAGTCCAAGTCCGTCGACTTCGCCCGCCTCACCCGCCACGCGCCGCGGCCGATCCCCTCGGAGTTCGACGAGGGCTTGTCCCACCGGGCCGCCGCGTACATCCCGTTTGCCCAGGCCGTGCCGCACAAACCGGTGATCGACGCCGAGCACTGCATTCGGCTCCGAACCGGGGCTTGCGGGGCGTGCCAGGCATTTTGCGATGCGGGGGCCATCGACTTCGATCAGCAGGACTCCATCCGGGAGATCGACGTGGGCTCGATCGTCGTGGCGACCGGCTTCGAGGTCTTCGACAGCCGGCGGATCGCCCGCTACGGTTACCGGCGGCTGAACAACGTGATCAGCGCGCTGGACTTCGAGCGGATCAGTCACGCCAGCGGCCCGACCAGCGGCGAGATCCTGACCTCCTCAGGCACGCCTCCCGAGGCCGTGGCCATCATCCACTGCGTCGGCAGCCGGGACGAGCACTACCACGAGTACTGTTCGCGGGTCTGCTGTATGTACTCGCTGAAGTTCGCCCATCTGGTCAAGGAGAAAACCGGCGCGGAGGTCTATAATTGCTACATCGACATGCGGACGCCCGGCAAAGGCTATGAAGAGTTCTACAAGCGGCTGTTGCACGAGGGGGTCCAGTTCATTCGCGGCAAGGTGGCGGAAGTGACGGATGTGGCCGAGACGCCGGACGAGGAGGGCAAGCTGGTCGTGGTGTGCGAGGACACGCTGTTGGGTCTGACGCGGCGGTTGCCGGTCGATATGGTCATCCTGTCGTCGGCGTTGCAGCCGGGCGCCGATGCGGACCGGGTGGCCAGGCTGTTCTCACTCAGTTGCGCCCAGGGCGAGTTCTTCCTGGAGAAACACCCCAAGCTGGCGCCGGTCGAGGCGGCTACGGAAGGCATTTACCTGGCCGGTGCCTGCCAAGGCCCGAAAGACATACCGGATTCGGTGGCCCAGGGCGCCGCCGCCGCCGCCTGTGCCATGTCGCTGGCAGACCGGGGCAAGTACGTTCTGGAACCGATCACTTCGGAAATCGCCACCGAGCGGTGCAGCGCGTGCAAGATGTGCATCGCCAGTTGCCCCTACTCGGCGATCGTGTTCGACGAAGAACAGGATGTCTCGGTGATCATCGAAGAACTCTGCAAGGGGTGCGGCACGTGTGTCGCCTCTTGCCCGTCCGGGGCCGCCCGGCAAAAGGGCTTTGAAGACGTTCAGATTTACGCGGAACTCGACGGCATCCTGGCGTGAAGGAGATGGGAAGTATGGCCGACGCACAATTCGAGCCGAAATTGGTGGGGTTCCTCTGCCGCTGGTGTTCGTATACCGGCGCCGACCTCGCCGGCACCAGTCGCAAGCAGTACCCTCCCAACATGACGTCGATCCGGGTCATGTGTTCCGGACGCGTGGATCCCGCGTTTGTCGTGCATGCCTTTGCCAAAGGCGCCGACGGCGTGCTGATCGCCGGCTGTCATCCGGGCGATTGCCATTACAAGGAAGGCAACTACAAGGCGATGCGGCGTTATCGCATGTTGCTCGAGTTGCTGGACGCGTTCGGCATCGAGCGCGACCGCGTACGTCTGGAATGGATCTCGGCCTCCGAAGGCGATCTGTTCGCGGCCACCGTGGCCGATCTGACGGAAAAGGTCCGGCAGTTGGGGCCGCTCAACTGGCCGGCCAATTGGGAGGAAGACGGCGAGCGGGCCGAAGCGTTGCAGGCGATCGTCCGAGAGCACGAAGAGGCGATGGAGGTATTCCGATGAGTCAGACCGCCACCCCCAGCGAACCGGCCGCCGCCGCGTCCGCCAACGGCAAGGGAAAACTGGCCTTGTATTGGGCGGCCTCCTGCGGCGGATGTGACATCGCCGTCCTGGCCCTCAATGAAAAAATCCTCGATGTGGCCGCCGCCTTCGACATCGTGTTCTGGCCGGTGGCGGTCGACGCCAAAGTCCGGGACGTCGAAGCGATGGAGGCCGGCGCCATTGACGTGTGCCTGTTCAACGGCGGCATCCGCACCAGCGAGCAGGAGTACATGGCCCACCTGCTGCGGAAGAAATCCAAGGTCCTGGTGGCCTTCGGGTCCTGCGCCAGCGAGGGCTGCATTCCGGGCTTGGCCAATCTGAGCAGCCGAGAACTGGTCTTCCGGACGGTCTACCACGACACGCCTTCGACGGAGAATCCGCAAAGCGTCCGCCCCCAACGCGAAACACAAGTTCCCGAAGGCACGTTACACCTGCCCCTGTTCTATGATTCCGTCCGCACGCTGGACCAGACCGTGCCGGTGGACTATTTCCTGCCCGGGTGCCCGCCCGAAGCGGAGCGTATCTGGGACGCGGTGGCGGCCATCGTGGAAGGCAAGCTGCCCGAACCGGGATCCGTCATCGGCGCCGATACCAGCGTTTGCGACGAGTGCAAGCGGAAACGGTCCGAAAAGCGGATCCAACAGTTCAAACGCACGTGGCAAGTACTGCCGGACGCGGAAACGTGCCTTCTCGAACAGGGACTTCTGTGCTGCGGCATCGCCACCCGCGCCGGCTGCGGCGCACGTTGCCCCGAGGTCAACTCGCCCTGCATCGGCTGCTACGGACCGAACAACGACGTGAAAGACTACGGAACCCGGCTGATGAGTGCCCTGGCATCCGTGATCGATTCGAACGATCCTGAGGAGGTCGACCGGATCATCCGCGAAGGAATTCCCGATCCGGTCGGCAGCTTCTATCGCTTCAGCCTGGCGGCCAGCTCGTTGCGGCGCCGCAAGCTTGCGGCCCGGGAGACGGCACAAACCTGACGCGGCCCAAGAGTACGTCAGGCTTCCCGGCCTGACCCGTCAGGCTGGAAAGCCTGACGTACCAGAATGCCGCACCGAGGAGAACTTGACCATGACGACTGCGACTCAAAACCGGCGGATCTCGATCGATCCAATCACGCGGCTCGAAGGCCACGGCAAGATCGATATTTTCCTGGACGAGGAAGGTGAGGTGGTCAACGCTTATCTTCAGATCCCGGAATTACGCGGCTTCGAACGGTTCTGTCTGGGCCGCCCCGCCGAAGACATGCCCAACCTGACCAATCGGATCTGCGGGGTGTGTCCCGAAGCCCACCACATGGCGGCCAGCAAGGCCCTGGACGCGCTGTTTCACGTCGATCCGCCGCCGGCGGCCAAGAAGCTCCGCGAACTGTTCTACAGCATCTTCTTTGCGACCGACCATACCACGCATTTCTACGCCCTCGCCGCTCCGGACTTCGTCGTCGGCCCCACCGCTCCGGTGGCCGAACGCAATCTCCTCGGAATCGTCGCCAAAGTGGGACTCGAGGTCGCCGGCCAGGTCCTCAAGATGCGCCGCGTGGGGCATGAACTGCTACAGATGATGGGCGGCCGGCGAGTACATCCGAATTGGGGGCTTCCGGGTGGCGTCAGCCGGGGCATCACCGAGGAGCAACGCGCCGAACTCGAACGCGCGGGCCGCGAGGCGATCGAATTCGCCAAGTTCTCGCTGCAGCTGTTCGACGACGTGGTGCTGAAGAACAACAGTTACGCGCAGCTGGTCCTCGGCGACACGTACTTTCATCGCACCTACAACATGGGCCTCGTCGACGCCGATAACCGCGTCAACTTCTACGACGGCCAGGTCCGCGTCGTGGATCCCGACGGGAAAGAGCATGCCAAGTACGAGGCCCGGGACTATCGCGAGTACATCGCCGAGCGGGTCGAGCCGTGGAGCTACCTCAAGTTTCCCTACTTGAAAAAGGTCGGCTGGCAAGGGCTGGTCGACGGCGTGGATTCCGGCGTGTACAAGGCCACGCCGCTGTCGCGTTTGAATGCCGCGGACGGCATGGCGACGCCGCTGGCCCAAGCCCAGTACGTCCGATTCTACGAGGTGCTGGGCGGCAAGCCGGTCCATCATACGCTCGCCACGCATTGGGCGCGGCTGATCGAACTGCTGTACGCCACCGAGCGTTGGGTGGAACTGGCCGCGGATCCGGAGATTACGAGCCGAGACTACCGCGTGCTGCCCACGGAAACGCCGACGGAAGGCGTGGGCTGCGTCGAGGCGCCGCGCGGCACGCTCACGCACCATTACACGACCGACGCGCGCGGCATCCTGACCGCCGTGAATTTGATCGTCGGCACGACGAACAACAACGCCCCGATTTCGATGTCCGTCAAGCGCGCCGCCCAAAGCCAGATCCACAAAGGCCAGGTGGTGACGGAGGGCCTGTTGAATATGGTCGAAATGGCCTTTCGGGCCTACGATCCCTGCTTCGGCTGTGCCACCCACAGCCTGCCCGGACAGATGCCGTTAGAGGTGATCGTCCGAGACGAGGGAGGCCGCGTCCTGCACCGGTTGTCCCAAGAGGTTCACTAGGCCTAAAACAAGCATAGGCTCGTTTCACTGTAGTTGACAGAACGACAAAGAAACTCGAAAACTCTCCGTGTTAGCAAGTTTTGAAGGACAACGGGGACACAGCTTTTCTTCGAAAGGACAACGGGGACACAGCTTTTCTTCGAAAGGACAACGGGGACACAGCTTGTCTTCGGCTCCCCTGCTTGACAGCGATTTGGGGGATCTTGTAATTTCGTCGTCATGCTTTGTATCGGTTGACCGGTTGCGGTAATTGAGGAGGTCGACGATGGCACGCTTGGCGAGGGTGGAGTTGTTTGCCGCCGACGAGATCGCGGTCGTGCATGTCATGAATCGCGTGGTCAGGCGGTGTTTTTTGCTGGGAGACGATGCGGTCACAGGGAAGAACTTCGACCATCGCAAACAGTGGATCGAAGACGAGTTGCAGAAACTGGCCGGCGCGATGGGGATCGACTTGCTGGGATTCTCCATCCTTTCGAACCATTTTCATTTGATCCTCCGTTCGCGGCCTGATGTCGTGGCCTTGTGGGACGACACGGAGGTCGCTCGGCGCTGGTTGTTGGCGTGCCCGCGCCGAAAAAACGAGGATGGTTCGGCTGCCGAACCGATCGAATGCGAGCTGAATTCGATCCGCCACGATCCGGACCGGTTGCCACAGATCCGTTTGCGGCTGAGCGATATCTCATGGTGGATGCGGTTGTTGTGCCAGACGATTGCGATGCGGGCCAATCGCGAGGACGGGGAAACGGGGAAATTCTGGCAAAGCCGTTACCGAGCCGTGCGGTTGATGGACGAGGAATCTTTGCTGGCCTGTGCGGCCTACGTGGATCTCAATCCGATCCGCGCGGCGCTGGCCGAGACGCTGGAGGCCAGCGATCACACGTCCGCACAGCGGCGGATCGAGGCGGAACGGGCACAGGCAGGGACCACAAGCGACGAACAAGGGCGAATCGAACCGATCGATGATCGCCAGACGGCGGCGACTCCGTCGCGGAACGCTTCTCGGGCCCCCGACCGGTTTCTGGCCCCGCTGGAACTGGACGAGCATGGTGGCGAACCTGGGGCGTGCGCCAATCGTAGCGGCACCCGTTGCAGCGACAAAGGCTTTTTGCCCATCTCGGTGCCGGCTTACTTGCAGTTGCTGGACTGGACCGCGCGCCAGGCGATACCGGGCAAACGGGGCTCGACGCCGTCGGATGTACCGCCGATCCTGGAGCGGCTGAAGGTTTCGCCAACGACTTGGTGCGAGTTGGTAAGCAACTTTGGGCGTTTGTTTTCGACCGTGGCCGGGCATCCGCGAATCGTTGACACAACGCGCAGCCGACATGGACACCGCCGTTTCCACCTCACCACGCGCGTCCGCGAGTTGTTGCCCGTGGACCCGTAGCGTTTGCGATTGAATCCGCTTCACCTGCTCGTCGTTGCAGCAGACGCGTCTGTGGTCTGCCGCCAAAATCATCCAAGTAGCAGGACCGCAACGCAAAAGCAATCAGGTGCCTTTCGCAACCATCGGCGCTGTTCCTTTCTGCGTGCGATCAGCAGTTCGCCCCCATTTCCATTTCTTTTCCCGTACCCCTCGACGCCGCTGGCCGATGAAGGCGAAGGCCAAAGTTCAGGCCCACCAAGTACGTGGTCTGCGATACCGCCTGCAACATGCTGTGTCCCCCGTTCGCCTCAAGTAGTTCAGTTCTAACAACTGCTCGGCTCGCCCGCGATCGAACGCCGGATCCTTGGCAGCCGCCTGATCGTTCAGGGCGTCGAGGGTCACTTGAAGCTCGGTGAAATTCAAGCCCATCCGCAGGAAAGCGATCCGCGCGCGGACCGGTTCGTCGCCACCCGCCGCGTGCTCGGCGGCGTCCAGCTGGCTGCGCAGCTGGCGAAGCGAGTCCGGGGTGAACGACGGCTCGGGCGAGGCCGTGAGCTGTTGGGCAGCCAGAAAATACTGCTTGATAAACGCCGCTCCCGCACCGAATCCGGGCTGGCAATAGCTGTCCAAGATCTCGTCGGCCGTCAGCTGCGGGTTCCAGGTCAGCCGGGCGGTGGCGTAGTAGTTCAGCCCATGCACCGCCCAGTTGTGAATGATCGAATCAAAGTCGGTGGCCGCCATGCCGCGGTCGGCCATGAACCGCATCGTATCCGCCAGCCGCTGCGCCATCACGTGCAGCTTGCCGTCGCGGCGGCCGGCCAACAGGATATTGGGCCGCCAGTAGATGTGTCGGGCCCCGGCCTGCTGCCACGCTTCCCAGCCGTCGATCTCGCTGGGCACGTACCGCACCACGAGGTTGGGATGCAGCCGTTGGCGGACCGGCGGGGTGCTCCACACGCTGTACGCCTCGACCAGGAACAGCAACTTCGGGTGCTGCTGCGTGACCCGCTGGGCAATTTGATTCCAGTACCACACCATCCGATCTGTCAACGCGACGTACTCGATCTGATGCCGCTGCGGCTTCCCCACTTGCTCGAAGATCGTCAGCTGGATCTTGGGAGCATTGGTCGGGTCCAGCTTCTGACAATTCTCGCACTGGCACATGCTCGCATAGCCGCCGTCGTTGGGGCACAGCGATACGCAGCGCAAGGCCGGATCGCGTGCAAGGCGTTCGACAATGCTCGCGGCGACAAACTCGATCAGTTCGGGATTGGATTTACACAGCCGCCAGCGATCGCCCGCCGCCGACTGGTCTCGCGTGCCGTCCGCTTGCAGTGCGAACCACTCGGGGTGCTGCCGGCCGTGTTCGGTCCAGCCGCCGGCGAGGCCCGCGCCGGCGTGCCCGCCGCCGATGCCGATGTTGCCGCCCAGGCGGTGCCAGGTGGTCCAGGCGGCGCCGAACTCCATAGCGGCGGCCTGTTGGGCTGCCTGGTCCCATTCGTCTCGGGTCAGTTGCAGGGGAGCCAAGCCGGATTCCGGCCGCTCGCGCATGCCCATCGAGCGGATGTGCCGTTGGCCGATCGGCGGCGAGAATTGCACCTTCCAGGGACCGACGGCGATCGTGGCGGATCGCGGGATCACGCGTCCCGTTTCCCCCGGCCACAGGTAGCGCACGCCGAGCGATTCGAGCAGTTCGATCACGGCATGCCGGGTGCCGCCGCTGTCGCTGAGCGTCTTCGGCCCCAGCAGCGCCAGCGCGTTGCCGCGGGTCTGGACGAGCAGCCCACCCGGTCCCAGGTCCGCGCTGTTCAGTCCCAGGCGGCGGGCCGCTTGGCTCTCGCCCACGAGCACGAAATAACCGATTCCGTCGGGCACCTTGCCAAACTCGAACCGCAAACGCTCGTTTTCGACTACCGCCTCGCCAAGTTCGCTCTCGCGTCGGACGTCGAGCCTTGCCCCGGACATGAGAAACAGATGATCGGACAGGATCTTCGCCGCGCCCGCCTCGATGGAACGGGAATCGGCGTCTGCGGGCAATATGATCAACGCCTGGGGCCGCCCGGCGACGACCAGCCGCACCTCGCCCTCGCCGGCTCGAACCATACCGCTTGCCAACAAAACCAAAACGCCCGCCCGCAGCAGCCTTTGTCCACCATTCATTCGTCCCTTCCTTTCCGGCGCGTGTTATCGCAAACCAAGCCGCCCGTCATCGTAGCACATGCTGCCAGACTGTGGCCCACTCCGGCGGCTCCCACTCTTGTTTTTTTTCGATCAGGACGCTCGGCCGCACCACCGAGGTGCGACAGCGCCGAGCTTCTCAACCAACCCTCGGATCGTCCCGCAGGACCGGCATATTCAGTTTGTGTCGTTCAACGCCAATTCGTTTCATCGCGTTTCTGTTCTGGAATTGGGGCTGAGGAATGCATGTTTTCTTCATCCGTGGGTCCGCTTTGCCATCTCAGGGGCTCTCCGCGCCGCCGATACGCCCAAGCCCGTCGAGGGGCGCGATGGCAGCGTCTGCCCCACTGCGGCAGATGCCCCGTCACCGCGGATCGAGATTCGGCGCTTCCTTCCAGACAAGCCGATCAACCGCGCGCGGCGACCGGCGCCGGTGACGGCGGATGTGCTCAATCTGGGCGATGCCGACGCCGTCGTGACAGCCACGCTCAGGTTGCCGCAGGGGGTGCAGTTGCTGTCGACGAATGCCGAACGCGAGGCTCGACTCGCAAGCGACGATGGAGAAGTGCGCCTCACGTGGCAGGTGGAGGCCTCCGCAGCGATTTCCGGCGATCTGCAACTCGACATCTCTGCGGACGGGCGATCCGTGGCGCAACAGACGCTGGCAATGCAGTTCCTCCCCGCCGTCGAGGCGCGCGAGCTGGCTTACATTCCCGAGCCCCAGCCGGCGCCGACCGACATGCTCGTGGGTGCGCATCACTGCCCGCTGTGGGAGTCGGACAGACCGAACATGTGGCGGAACGTGCTGAAGCATCCCGAGCGCACGCCGGCGCTCGGATTCTACTCGCAGGAGAACCCCGAAGTCGCCGACTGGGAAACCAAGTGGGCGGCGGAACACGGCATCTCGTTCTTCATCTACTGCTGGTACCGCACCAGCCAGGGCGGCGCGGTGCAGACGCAATTCGGCAGTGTCATCCACGATGCGTTGTTCAAATCGAAGTTCGCAGACAAGATGAGGTTCACCATCATGTGGGAGAACCAAGCACGCGGCACAGCTGGCGTGGCGGACGAGCGCGATCTCTTCACGAACCTGCTGCCTTACTGGATGGAAAACTACTTCCAGCACCCGAGCTATCTCAAAGTGGACAACAAGCCGGTACTGTTCATCTACCGCCCGGAGTTCCTCGTCCAGGATCTTGGCAGCGTCGAGAACGTGGCGCGGGCGTTTGAGCAGTTGCGCCAGACGTGCCGCGACGCCGGGTTCGACGGGTTGTATCTTCTCGGCGAATACCGCGGCATGGACCCGAAACACCTCACTCTCATGAAGAACCTCGGGCTGGATTATACGTTCGCCTACTGCTGGTATGTGCATGCTAATCCGACACCGGAGCGGGCCATTCGGACGCAGATGGATTACATCCGGAAGACGCAGGAGTTGAACATCCTGCCCCAGGTAGTCACCGTATCGCAGGCGTGGAGCGGTTGGGCCGACGAGGGCACCATCTGGAAGATTCCGCCGCCGGACTACGAACGGCTGCTGCGGCAAGCCAAGGACTTCACCGCGACGTTGCCGAAGCACCAGCTTGGCAGCCGCATGTTGCTGCTCGACAATTGGAACGAATGGGGCGAGGGGCACTACATCGCGCCGTATCGCGAATATGGATTCGGTTATCTGGACGCCGTGCGCCGTGTCTTCTCCACCGCGCCGCACGTGCACGAAGACCTGATCCCCGAGGACATCGGCATGGGACCGTATGACACGGCCGTCCGGGAGTACTTCGAGCGTGAGAGGCAGCATCGGCGGCTCATGACTCGACAGGTGGTCCGGCCCGGCGCCCCCGACTCTCTGGCAGCATGGTGGACCTTCGACGAAGAGTCGGACAGCCCCGTCGTGCTTGACGTTTCCGGACACCGGCTCGGCGGCGCCATGCAGAAGGCGCAGCGGGCCGAGGGATTCGAAGGCAGCGCCCTCGTGTGCAGCGGCGGATGTGTCGTCGTGCCGAACGCCCCGCAACTTTCCGATCTCAAGACCCTCACCATCGAGTGCCGTGTGAAGACGGAATCGGCTGGGCAGCACAACAAATGGATGCTGAACCGCGTGTTCGGTGGCAGCGAGGCGTCCGGCTTCCGGCTCGGCCTGCTCGACGGCAAGCCGTGCTTTCACGTTCCTCAGACCGCCTGGAGCCATCACCTCACGGCCTCCGACGTGCTGCCTGTCGGACGCTGGGTGCACTTGGCCGCAACCTTCGACGGGAATACGATGCGGCTTTACATGGACGGTGTAGAATGCGGCGCAATGGACCGGCCGGGCGAAGTCCGTCCCAACGGTTGTCATCTTGTAATCGGCAACTACGAGATCGACCACCCCGCCCACTTCACCGGGCTGCTCGATGATGTACGTCTCTATGATCGCGCGCTCACGCCGAACGAAATCCGCGCGCATCTCGCCGGCTTGAAAGGGTCCCGCGCGAAATAGGCCGCGCGCGAAAAACAGACCCCACCTGGCGTGTTCAGTTTGTACCGTTTTCGCCCAATTTTGTATTGCTGGGACGTAACGATTTTTGTTCCCCACTGGCCGGTCCGCTTTCCTTGGAGTGCGGTGGCTTGACGCCGCTTTGGCTGTGCCTTTCTTTCTCTCCGCTCCTCCAACAGCTATCGTGCAAAACGCAAAGCTGTGGGGCCGGCACGGGAATCGCCCGCGGTTTCGGGACGGGTCACGCCATCAGTCTGACGGCTGGATGCTTCGGCGTCTCCTTCCCCCTCTCCTTCGGTGTTTTCTTCGCCGTTTTCTTCCTTCGCTGGTTTCCTTCGAAGGGCTGGTTTCCTTCAGAAGGCGAGCTAGCTCAAGACAGTCTCCTTCCCTGTTTTCTTCGTCATTTCTGGACGGAGTGCGTACGCGGAGGGGACGACAGTCAAGGGATTCCGCAGTGCTGAGCGGGGTGGCGAGTGGGCGAAGGTGTTAAACGCCGCCCGGTGGTAGGTAGGCCGATCCAAGGCGTGGCGGGTATACTGGCCCGCCCTCCCGGGATCCGGGACACCAGAATCACCGCAGGACGCAGGTTCGTCAGCACAAAGGTGCCCGAGGGACTAAGGCCAGTCCCTCGGGCGGCCCCAACGGGAGCACCACCTCCCATGGGACGAGAACAGCATAACTCCCCTCCCAGGCGTTCGCCTAGTACCCCTCGGTTTCCGTCGCGGACTTGTCACCGCGCGGGCTGCGGTCGGGAGTTCTTGCCGCGGTCCTGGAATCAGCGTTACTGCCAAGAACCGGAATGCCTTCGCGAGCTGCGCCGCTGGCAGGCGACCAGGCGTCAACGCGGACGGCGAAAAGAAGCGGAGAACCAGAAGCAACACACCGAATCCGAACGTCAGTGCCGGCGTCGCCGACGGGAAATGCAGGAGACGCGTCAGGGCGAGAATCCGCCTCCCCCGCCGGTCTGCCAGTCTCCCACGCGGCGCGCGTGGTCACGCAGCAAAAAAATTCCGCACGATTTTTGTGATCGTCCCGGCTGTTATGAACCGCTCCCGGGACCGCGGTGGAGTCCGACTCAGTACTGCGGCAAAAACTGTGCTCAGGCGCAACGCCGGGTAAATGACCGCGAACGCAAGTTCCTGGAGCGTCAGCGAAAACGGAAAGCCGCCCCGCGTCGACCCCGCCGGCGCCGCAAGCCCCTCCGACGCGGTCGGCGGCCGACGTCCTGCAAAGCCTCGTGCAGCGAGCGTCGCCAGGCCTCCGGGAAGGCGCGCCAACGTGTCCGCAGCGGTAGGCAGAGGGCGGCGGCAGCCCTATCTTCTCGCGACCGAACGGAACTTCCAGAGCTGCCTGAGGAGGTCTTGGGACATGAGCATGATTCAGAAATGTCTCCTGGTCACCGACCGCGTGCGCCGCCCTCCGAATGAGGGTTTTTCTTGGCTGGACCGACGCTTCCTCCGCGAGTTCGCCTCGCGGCTGTCGGGCGATGCCGTGTTCTTGTACCTCTTCCTGGCCGCCGTCAGCGACCGGCAGGGCTTGTCGTTTTTTAGCGACACCACGCTGGCCGTGCGATTGCGGGTGCGGGAAGAGGCGGTGGTCGCGGCGCGCGACGAGTTGGTGGTCCACGACTTGGTGGCGTACCAGGCGCCGCTGACCCAAGTCTTGTCGTTGCCGCGGCCGCGCGTGGAGCGTGGCGGTCCGGCGGCGTTGCGCGAACTGTTACGCACGCTGGCCGACGAGGATGAATCGGCCGCGGGTAGGAGGAACGTATGAAGGTTGGGTTGTGGGCGGAAATCCGCCGCTTGAAAGAAATCGAAAAACTGAGCCACCGGGCGATTGCCCGGCGGCTGGGCTGCTGTGCCAAGACGGTGAAGAGAGCCTTGGCTTTGGAGCGGCCGCCGGATCGGCAATCCAAACCGGCCTCAGGCCGCCTGTTGGATCCGTACAAGCCGCGGATCGACGCCTTGTTGGCCCATACGCCGGAGTTGTCGGCCGTCCGTGTGCTGGAGGAGATTCGCCGTGGCGAGCAGGGCTATCCGAGCGGCGTTTCGCTGGTGCGGCGGTACCTCCGGCAAGTCCGTCCGCCGCGGGGCCGGATCTATCAAGAAGTGGACTGGCAACCCGGCGAGGCCCTGCAAGTGGACTGGGGCACGTGTAGCCGAATCCGCCTGGGCAACACCTCGCGGCGGGTCTCCGTCTTCGTGGCGGTCTTGTGTTACAGCCGCCTGTGCTACATCGAATTCTACCTGGCCGAACGCAAGGCCGACTTCTACCGGGCCTTGGTGCATGCGCTGGAATTTTTCGGCGGCACTCCGCGGAAGGTGGTTTTTGACAATCTCAAAGCGGCCGTACTCAACGGTTCCGGCCGAGCGGCCTGTCTGCACCCCGAGTTTCTGGCGATCTGCGGCCACTACTATCTGGAAGCGGTCCCCTGCGCGCGGCGAGATCCGGAATCCAAGGGCATGGTCGAAGCCGGCGTCCGCTATGTGAAACACAATGCCTTGGCGGGCCGCCAAGAGGAACTCACCCGTTGGGAGAACTACGCCCCGCTGGCTGTGTATTGGCGGGACCAAGTGGCCAACGTGCGTCTCCACGACACCACGCGCGAGCGTCCCGTGGATCGGTTTGAAAAAGAACGCTCGCTGTTGCGCGCCCTGCCGGCGCAGGCGTTCGATACGGACGAAGTCGTCCCGGCCGTCGTCAGCCCGCTGGCCCAGTTCGAGTTCGACGGCAACCGGTATTCGGTTCCGCCGGAGGCGGCCCGCCAGACCGTGCTGGTGCGGGCCAACCCCAGCCAGGTCCGGGTGATCCATCAGGGCCGTGAAGTGGCCTGCCACGTGCGTTGCTACGAGCGTGGCCAGCGGATCACCCAAGCGGAACACCATCTGGCAGCCTTACAACGGCGGTCACGGACGCGGCCTCGCGACGTGGAACGCGACTTCGACGCCTTGGGGCCCGAAGCCCGCGAGTTTCACCTGCAGTTGTGCCGCCGTCCGTTGAAGACGAGCGTTCACCTCCGCCGACTGCTGAAACTGGTCCGCCTCTACGGCCGCCAGGACGTCCTGGCGGCGATCGCCTTGGCACATCAGCACCAAGCCTACGACGCGGCTTACGTCGAGAACCTCCTATTACAGGAGCGCCGCCGCCGTGGCCTGCCCTTGCCTACCCCGCTGTGTCCGCAACGACCGGAACTGCTGGAAGAGACCGACTTCGCCGAACCTGATCCCGCAATCTATGACGCCTTGTGCCCAGACCTCGAAGAACCCTCAGACCAAAACTCGGAAGAAAACCATGACTGATAAACAGAACCATGCCAAGCCGTCCCCAAAACACCAACTCCTGCTAACGCAGTTGGCGGAACTCAAACTCACTCAGATTGCCGAAATCTACGCGGAGGTGCTGGACGACGCGGCGCGGAAGAACAGTTCCGCGTTCGACGTGCTCTCGGCGCTGCTGGGGGCCGAAATCGCGGCGCGCCACCAACGGACACTCCAGCGAAGAATCCGAGAAGCCCGGCTCCCGCCGCGCAAGACCGTGGAAGAATTCGACTTCACCTTCCCCAAGCGGATTTCCAAACAAAAAGTCCTGCGGCTATGCGACTGTGAGTTCGTGACGCAACGCGGCTGTGCAGTCTTCATCGGCCCGACGGGAACGGGAAAGCCCCACTTCTTGACCGTCCTGGGGTATGCCGCTTGTGAACGTCAGTTCACCGTTCGCTTCACCCGGGTCGTGGACATGCTCAACGAGCTGACCACGGCCCAAATCCAAGGCACGCTCCGCAAAGCGCTGCGGCCCTTTACCCGTCCCGACTTGTTACTGCTCGACGAACTGGGCTATCTGCCCATCGACAAACGCGGTGCAGACCTGATGTTCCAAGTCATCGCCGCCCGTTACGAACGCGGATCGACCGTGGTGAGCACGAATCGTCCCTTCCGCGACTGGGGCAAGACCTTTGACTTGGACAACACCTTGGCCACCGCTCTGATTGATCGGCTGATGCATCACGGCGAGCCAGTTACCATCGAAGGAGAGAGCTATCGCCTGAAAAATAAACACCCCGACTGATCCCGGCCCGTCCTGCCCGGCGCGGAGTTCTGAACGTCGCGCCCCGCGAGCGTCAACGGTGGCCCGGTGTGGCTCTCCGGAAACCCGTTGCCGCCCCTCGACGCCGCAAAGGCTCTCGCTTTCGCGGCGTCGTTCTTTTGCCGCGGCGACGTTCTCCTGCGCAGGAAGCTTCCGGCCCGGGCCGGCTGCCGAGCCAACCGCAGTCGGTCTGGGGACACGGCGCTGGTCGATAGAACCCGATCGGGAGCCCAGTTCGCCCTTCGGTAATCGGTTGCCCAAGCGAACGTGCTGGCGGTCTGAATGTGATCACACTGCCCCGTCGGCACACCCTGGACGATCGGACCCGAAGCGGTTCGCGGCAGGCTCTCACGCTGCACCCCTCGCCCTCGTTCCGCTCCACGTGCTGCGGCCAGGTAACCGCTCTCAGGCACTGCCGTCTCCGTGCGAGAAATCCGAGTTGCGCGAGCACCGCCAGCGTGAGCCTGTCGTGAGCGGCGAACCCGCTCAGGTTCTTCCTCCACGACGCGTCAGGTCGCTCCACGCCTCCCTGCCCACGCAGGACAACAACGTGTTCCTCACCGACCTCCGCAGAAAATGCCTGCGCCGGGCTGCGCGACACCCTGCGCTCACTTCGCCACATGTCGAGCCCGAGGGTCACGCCCGTACCGAAACTGCGGGCGATTCTAGTGCCGGCCGCAGCAAGTTCGGCTACGAGCTTTTGCTTCGTACGCTCACGTATTTTGCTCCGTAAGAGCAGCGCAGGTCAGACTCGCCTGCCGAAGGATTGTTCGGT
>Ga0351889_10036_pt1 | contig 54905 bp, 52 predicted proteins | sample TotcelFGM3001M14_FD_206767 | JGI IMG/M metagenome (GOLD analysis project Ga0351889, IMG submission 206767) | Enriched cells from coal bed in the Powder River Basin, Montana, United States - Total cells FGM rep3 HSBNCT.FGM.300.1.M14 ...
GGCGGCGACACAAAACCGGGAGAAACTCCTATGGTGATCGTCATGCTGCTGTTGGCCGCGGCGCTTTCGCCGCTCTGCTTCCTGTATGCCGCGCCGCGTCGTGTCCCGCAGCACGCCCGCTGCGAGCTCGCGCCGTCGCGCGGTCGCGAACATTGTTGATTTGATGGAAGGCTGGCCCGCCGGCTTCGCTGAAGAGGCGATGAAGGCGGCGTCCGCCGACCCTCGTTAGATCACTTCATTCAGCGTCAGCCGCTCCTTCGCGCATTGTCTTGCTTCTTTCACTGAACTAGATCGTCAAGGGCGGCGCGCGAGACCCGCGCGCCGAACAGGAGAGGCCGATGAATGATCTTCTCGTGATTGCATTTCCGTCGGAAGAAAAGGCCGAAGAAGTTCGGCAGAAGCTCTTCACCATGCAAAAGGAATATTTGATCGAACTCGGCGACGCGGTCGTCGCCGTAAAGAATGCCGATGGCGCGATAAAGCTCAATCAGCTGTTCAGCACCACGGCCCTTGGCGGAGTCTCCGGCGCTTTTTGGGGCGCTCTGATCGGATTGATCTTCATGATGCCGCTCGCAGGCGCCGCGATCGGCGCCAGCGCCGGCGCGGTGTCAGGCGCGCTGACCGACTTCGGCATTGACGATAAATTCATGAAGGACGTGGCGGCCGCGGTTCCGCCCGGCGGAGCCGCGCTGTTCCTGCTCGTGCGCAAAATGACGACCGACAAGGTCCTCGAAGGGCTGAAAGGCGTCGGCGGCGTGGTGCTGCGGACGTCGTTCGATAAGTCCAAAGACGACGCCATTCGCGCCGCGCTGGCGGCGCAGCCGGCCTCTGCCTGATCGGCGTGCGCGCCAAATAGCTCTTCGGCGCGCACCACCCCTAGAGCGCTTCCCGATCACATCGAATCATGTGATCGGGGAGGAATCGCTTAAAATCAAACGTTCGAGCCGATTCTCATCGAAAAAATCTGTCAACTTTTTCGGAGCCCGCTCTACATGGTCTCCTCCGCCTCGCGCGCCTTTCGGCGATGGGAGTGCAGCGTGATGTAGATGCTGGCGGCAACGAAGCCTATGCCCAGAACGGACACGAGAATGAACAGCGACGAGCGCTGAATGATCGCCACTGCAGGAACGAAAATTCCGAGAATGAAGCCGACGACGCAAATCTGCCATGCGGCCGCGTGAACGCCCGCGACGAAGGTTGCGACAGCGAGCAGCACCATCAGATTGAGCCCGGCCGCATTGACGTCGATCAGTTTTCGCAGCGGCGGCGAATAGATCAGCCACATGCCGAAGAGAAACGCCGCCCAGTGCAGTATTTGGGTCCAGACCAGCCGCGTGCGCTCATGCGTCGTTTGAGTGTGCCGCCAACCGATATAAATGCAGATCGCGCAATAGACCGGGGTGAGAAACTCCCAGTAGTAGGCGACCGGCTGTCCCGTGAAGGTGACGATGCCGATGCCGAGCACGGCCGTTGACAGCATCACGATATAGGGCAGGTCGATTTTGATGACGTCGAGGAAGAGAACGCCGGCGGACTGGGTCCGGATCTCTTCGATGCCATGCTCAATCGTCGTCGCCCAGCTTTCGTGCTGCGGCGAGGTATCAGGCAAGTGGGGCTCGGCCGGATCAGGGCTATTGGACATGAACAATCCTCGCAGTTCGGCGCGAGCGACACAGCGGCGGCAAGTTCGCCTTGTCCCACGCGCCTGTTGGCCGAATTAGAAGCTCAAGATAGTTCGTGCGCGGGAACCGAGCAACTGGGCGCGGGGGTGCGGGCGCCGCTCGTCTCGCCTGCTGGTAAACTTGGGCTCTAGGATCGCGTGAGGCGGTTGAACTCTGACAGGGGAAGACGTAGCGCGCGACGCCGGACGTCGGCCTAATGTCATCCTCGCGTCACAAGGGCGCCGGCAAAGGCTAGACTTGACGAAACATCCGACGTCGTTCGATTTGATATCTGCGGGCAGGAAGCCTGGTTAGGAGCGCTCATGGCCAAAGCTGACGAAGCGGCGGCGATCATCACGGTCGAGGGCCTGCAAGATTTGCTGCAGGCGATCCGGGCGGGCGGTTATCGCGCCATCGGGCCGACCGTGCAAAATCAGGCGATCGTTTACGACGATATTGAATCTGTCGAGGACCTGCCCCGCGGGTGGACGGATGAGCAGGACGGCGGCCGTTACAGATTGGCCAAGCGCGACGACGATGCGCTCTTTGGTTATTCCGTCGGGCCGCAGTCGTGGAAAAAATTTCTGCACGCGCCGAAGCTGCGACTTTGGACGGCCGAACGCGATGGCGAGACCGCAAGCGTCACGCCCGAACCCTCGCCGACCGATCGTCTCGCCTTCATCGGCGTGCGCGCGTGCGACATTCGCGCGATTGAAATCCAAGACAGGGTCCTTGTCGGCGATCTCTATGTCGATCCGCACTACAAAGCGCTGCGCGAGCGCGCGCTGATCGTGGCGGTCAATTGCGGCCAGGCGGGAGGCACGTGCTTCTGCGTTTCGATGCACGCGGGTCCGCGCGTCCAGCAGGGCTTCGACCTCGCCCTGACCGAGCTTCTCGACGGGACCGAGCAGATCTTTCTCGTCGAGACCGGCAGCGACGAGGGGCGCGCGCTCCTGGCGCAGGTTCCGCATCGGCTCGCGTCAAGTCGCGAGGTCGAAGCCGGTGAAGCTGTCATCGAAGGCGCCGCATCCTCGATGGGCCGCGAAATGCGCTCGGACGATCTCAACGAACTGCTGATGAGCAATCTCGAACATCCGCGCTGGGACGAGGTGGCGACGCGCTGTCTGAGCTGTACCAACTGCACCTTGGTCTGTCCGACTTGTTTCTGCACGTCTGTGGAAGACGTCTCCGATCTTTCCGGAGAACGCGCTGAACGCTGGCGCCGCTGGGATTCCTGCTTCACGATGGATTTTTCATACATTCATGGCGGCAGCGTGCGCGCCAGCGCGAAATCGCGCTACCGACAGTGGATGACTCACAAGCTTGCGACCTGGATCGATCAGTTCGGCTCGTCGGGCTGCGTGGGGTGCGGGCGCTGCATCACCTGGTGTCCAGTGGGCATCGACATTACCGAAGAGGTGCGCGCCATCCGCGGCTGTGACACGTCCGCTGGGGACTGGCCATGAAGGACATTGCCGATCTGCTTCGTCATCATCCCTTCGCCGAGGGGCTCGACGAAGAAACATTGGCGCTTATCGCCGGATGCGCCAAAAATGTCGTGCTGCAGCCGGGCGATTATCTGCATCGCGAGGGCGCCGCGGCGGATTCCTTCTATCTCGTACGACACGGCGCCGTGGCGCTGGAGACGTTCGTGCCGGGGCGCGGAGCTTTCACCTTTCTCACCGTCAAGAGCGGCGAAATTCTTGGCGCCGACTGGCTCATTCCGCCCTATCGTTCGTCCTTCGATGCGCGCGTCGTCGAATTGACGCGGGCGATCTCGTTCGACGGCAAGTGTCTGCGCGGCAAATGCGAGGCGGATCCGCGCGTCGGCTATGAAATGATGAAGCGCTTCATTCCGCCGCTCGTCAAACGCTTGCAGTCGGCGCGCATGCAGGCGCTCGGGATGTATGATGCCGCCAACGCTTAAAGCCTGCACGCCGCCGCCCTATCCGATGGCGCCGAGCATGACGCCGGTGACGCGCTTCATTCGCGAGTCGGCGGAGGTGTTCACCTTCGATCTCGCGCCTGAGCGCGCGACGCCCTTTACGCCGGGGCAGTTCAATATGCTCTACGCATTCGGCGTCGGCGAAATACCGATCAGCATCAGCGGCGCCGCCGATGCGCCTGATCGGCTGACGCATACGATCCGCGCCGTCGGGCCGGTGAGCGCGGCGCTCGGCAGATTGAAGGCTGGCGACCAAGTAGGCTTGCGCGGTCCTTTCGGCGTCGGCTGGCCGGTCGAGGAGGCCAAGGGCTTCGACGTCCTGCTGATTGGCGGCGGCATCGGCCTCGCGCCGCTTCGGCCGGCGATTTACTGGTTGCTGCGCCATCGCGCCGCTTACGGCCGGGTGGGCGTACTCTATGGCGCGCGCACGCCGGACGACCTCATCTTTGTCAGCGAACTCGAAGAATGGCGGAAGACGCCTGACTTCCAGCTGCGCGTCGCTGTGGAGCGCGCCGGACCGGAGTGGACCGGGGACGTCGGCTATGTGACGCCTTTGCTGTCCAAGCTTCGCTACGACCCGGCGGACACCATCGCCATGATCTGCGGACCGGAAGTGATGATCCGGGCGACCGCGCTCGCGCTTGAAGACGCGGGGATTGCGGATTCGCGTATTTTCGTCTCGATGGAGCGCAACATGAAATGCGCCATCGGCCATTGCGGCCACTGCCAGTTCGGTCCGCTGTTCATCTGCAAGGACGGGCCGGTCCATCGCTACGATCGCGTGCGCGATCTTCTCGCCTATCGGGAGCTGTGACGTGGCGCGCATTCGACCAAGACTCGCTGTCTGGAAATTCGCCTCATGCGACGGCTGCCAGCTCAGCCTCCTCGATTGTGAGGACGAATTGCTGGAGATCGCCGGCGAAATCGAGATTGCGCACTTCCTCGAGGCGACGAGCGCCTCGGTCGAAGGTCCCTACGATCTTTCCCTCGTCGAAGGTTCGGTCACGACGGCGCATGATGCGGCGCGCATCCAGGAGGTCCGTAAACAGTCGCGGTTCTTAATTACGATTGGCGCCTGCGCCACCGCAGGCGGCATTCAGGCGCTGCGTAATTTCGCCGACGTGCGCGAATATGCGGCGATCGTCTATGCGCGGCCGGACTATATCCAAACGCTGGCGACCTCGACCGCGATCGCCGATCACGTGAAGGTTGACTTCGAACTGCGCGGCTGTCCGATCAACACCAGGCAGCTCGTCGAAACGATTTCTGCCTTCCTCGCGGGACGCAAACCGCAAACGCCGCCGCACAGCGTCTGCGTCGAGTGCAAGATCGCCGGCAATCTCTGCGTCATGGTCGGTCATGGCACGCCGTGTCTGGGACCCGTCACCCATGCGGGCTGCGGTGCGCTCTGCCCCTCCTACAATCGCGGCTGCTATGGCTGCTATGGCCCGATGGAGACGCCCAATACGCCGTCGCTGTCGGTATGGTTGAGCAAACTCGGCATGGACGAAGATGCGCTGAAGCGCGTCTATCGAACCTTCAACGCCAACGCCGACGCGTTCCGCGAGGAGAGCGAACGTCATGATCGTTAGGACGATCAAGGTCGATCAGCTTGCCCGGGTGGAGGGCGAGGGCGCGCTCAAGGTCGTCGCGCGCGACGGCGTCGTGCAGTCGGCGGAGCTCAATATTTTCGAACCGCCGCGATTCTTCGAAGCCCTTCTGCGCGACCGCATGTATAGCGAGGCGCCCGATATCGCCGCGCGCATCTGCGGCATCTGTCCTGTCGCCTATCAGATGAGCGCGATACACGCGATGGAGGACGCGCTCGGCGTCGTCGTCGACGGACCCTTACGCGACCTGCGACGGCTCCTCTATTGCGGCGAGTGGATCGAAAGCCACACGCTGCACGTCTACATGCTGCACGCGCCGGATTTCCTCGGCTATGCGGGCGCAATCGAGATGGCGCGCGACCACGCCGACATCGTGCGCCGGGGCCTTGATCTCAAAAAGGCCGGCAATGCGATCATCGCGCTACTCGGCGGCCGCGAGATTCATCCGATCAATGTCCGCGTCGGCGGCTTTTATCGTGCGCCGCGCCGGCGCGAACTTCAGCCGCTCGCCGAAGAGTTGAAGCGTGCGCGGGACGGAGCGCTCGCGACCGTTCGCTGGACGTCCGGCTTCGATTTTCCTGATGTTGAGCGCGACTATGAATTCGTCGCCTTGCGCGGCGACGGCGAATATCCCTTCAACCAGGGCCGCATCGTCTCAAGCCGCGGACTCGACATCGCCGCCGCGGAATATGACGAACATTTCGAAGAGAGCCATGTCGAACATTCCACCGCGCTGCACGCGCATCTCAAGGCGCGCGGGGCGTATCTCACGGGGCCCTTGGCGCGTTACGCGCTGAACGCGGCGTCTCTCTCGCCGATCGCGCGCGAAGCCGCGCGCGAAGCAGGCCTTGGATCGGTCTGCGCCAATCCCTTCCGCAGCATCATCGTTCGCGCCGTCGAAGTTCTTTACGCCTGCGACGAGGCGCTGCGGATCATCGACCAATATGAAGAGCCTGACCGCCCGGCCATCGATCTCGAACCACGCGCGGGGGTTGGCTTTGCGGCGACCGAGGCGCCGCGCGGCATGCTGTATCATCGCTATCAGCTTCATGCCGATGGAAAGATCGCCGACGCCCGCATCGTCCCCCCGACGTCGCAGAACCAGCCGAGCATCGAAGAGGATTTGAAGATTTTCGCGACAGCGTGGCTCGATCTGCCGGACGATGCGCTGCGCCATCGATGCGAACAGACCATTCGCAATCACGATCCTTGTATTTCCTGCGCGACGCATTTTCTGCGGGTCGATGTCGACCGGGGCGGATAGCGCGCGCGAAGGACCGCGCATCATTGTGCTCTGTATCGGCAATCCCCAGCGTGGCGATGATGCGGCAGGCCGCGCGGTCGCGCATGCGCTGAGAGCGTTGCTGGTCGACGTCGAAATTATCGAGGAGGAGGGCGAGGCGACGCGCGTATTGGCGCGGCTCGAGGGCGCGGACGTCGCCTACATTGTCGACGCCTGCGTTTTCGGGGCGAAGCCCGGCGAAATTTGCCGCTTTGACGTCAGCACCGGCCCGCTTCCGCGAGCGGCTTTCGGCGCATCGACGCATGGCTTCGGCCTCGCCGAAGCTGTGGAGCTCGCCCGCGCGCTGGGCGTATTGCCCCCGCGCTGCATCGTTTATGCGATCGAAGGCGAAATCTTCGACATCGGCGCGCCCATGTCGCCGGCGGTCGCGGCGGCGGTCGCTGTCGTCGCCGATCGATTGCGGGCGGACATTCTGGGCGAATGAGCGAAGGTCCGTCCTTCGCTCAACCCCTTGGTGCGATGCCGCATTTTTGGTCGGGGGCACAAATTTGACTTACGGCCGAAACTGACTGGCAACATTACAGCAACCTCGCCGAAACTTTCGCGTGCTTATAGTGTGCATCGCAATATCTCTCAGCATCTGGTCCGCGCCGGCCGAACGCCTCCCCCGCATATGCCGCGCCGCAGCGACCACATCATGGAGACAGGAATGACGCGTTTTGTTTCGTCGTCGACGTTCGCCGCCACCTTCACGACGGTTCGGATGCTCGTCCAATTGCCGATGCAAGTCGTTCGACGCATCGCCGCTTCGCCTGAGGCGTTTATCGACGCCATAGAGCGTTTTGCGAAGCATTAGGCTTTGCGATTGGAAGGCTCATTCAGTCTAGCGCTCATTCTGTCTATAGTGTGAAATCCAAGCGCGAGTATAACTGCGTAGAATCAGCCAGCAGCTTGACTCATCTTGCATTCAACCCAGTTGAATTGGCCAACGTCGATTCAATCGGGAGGAAAAAATGCGCAAGCTCACGCTATTGATCATCGGGGCGAGTGTGGCTTTCACGCCCTTGGCTCAAGCGCAGCAATCGTACCCTCATGATGTTCAGTCATATGGCGGGCTCTGGCGCTATCAGAAGCGGGATTGGAGCGCGCCCTGGCGGCCTCTTAACCCCGGCGTGTGCTGGCAGTGGAGCGGTTCCGTCGGCAGCTGGGTATGGGTGTGCTGAGAAACACGCCAGTTCGTTGAAACGCAAGAAACGCCCCGCCGCCACTCCGCAGTCGGGGCGTTTCTATTCAAAGCTCACGGGTGGAGACCGAGCGCGCAGTCATTTCATTGCGGCTTGCGCCTAGGTCGGGCCGCATGTCGGCCATATTGGCGTTCGCAATTCAAGGTAGAGGAACAACACCTCCATCTAAGAAGGCTGGGCATGGGCTTTCCCTTGGCGTCATCATCGGTCGGGCTATCGCCCCGAAAAAGTGAGAACGCCTTCCTCTCGGCGAAGGCATTTACGGCTCGGACTGACCGCCCGCTCGCCAAGTTGGTTTGCTTGGCCAAGGCGAACGGAATTTTCGCCGTCTCGGAAATTTGCAAGGGACTCGCGATACTCACCATCGGCGACATGGTGATCGCGGATGGGGTCGGCGAATTTGTGTGCATTGCGGCGCTGTCGATTGAGGCGGCGCCCTTCTTTCGATGGCGATCAGCGGCATACGCCAGTTGAATATTTTAACCGCGGAATGAAGACGCGGATTGGCGGGCGCATGATTTTGACAAATCGCTGCTCACGCGCCATCCGAGCGGCTTCGCTTCTGTTTTTGCTTTTTGCGGGCGCAGAAGCGCATGCGCGGGGCGCAAAGGCGACAGCTGAACCCATACCCGACGCCGTATGGGCTTACATGCAAGGAAGGTCGTGGCGCGCAGAGCTTCCATGTCCGGGACGGGACCAGCTCGTTCTCTTGAGAGTCCCTTACCTCGATTTCGACGGCAACGCGCAGACGGGCTCTTTGATTGTCGCAAAGAGCGTCGCAAACGCCGTCGCAGCCGCCTTTCAGGACATTTTCGACAGCGGGAAATTTCGAATCTATCGAATGTCGCTGATTGATGAATTCGGCGGCGATGACGCGCGATCGATGGCGGCGAATAATACGAGCGCCTTCAATTGCCGAACCACCGATCGTGGCGCGATGTCGCGACACGCCTATGGCAAGGCCGTGGACATCAATCCCGTTCAAAATCCCTATCGGGAAGGAAACCTCACCGAGCCTGAAGCCGGGCGCGCCTATGACGAGCCCTCCGAGCGCATGAGAGATGTTGTCGGGATCATCGTTGACGGCGACGTCGTCACCAGAGCCTTCGCGCGACGAGGCTGGCGCTGGGGCGGACATTGGAAAAGAAGCGTCGACTATCAGCACTTTTCCAATGACGGACACTGAGGGCGGCCGTCGGGGCGGGGCGGGTTCGACCAATGTCGGAATTTTTCTGCGGCCCTAAAGTTCCGAAAAGGTTGACAGATTTTTTTGATGAGAACCCGCTTCAGCGTTGTGGCGCCGCTGCCACAGTCGGGTGGAAAGCGTGCCCGGAGGGCCGAATAGCTTCTAAATTGCTTTGACTGTGCAGGGCTGGTCGCTTTTTTTACCTGAAGCCGCCTTTGGTGCGGGGATTCGGCCCAAGCCGTTTTAAGCTTTAGGAGAAGGCATAATGAAAAAGGCGATCTTTGCCGCTTTGGCCCTCGCGCTGACGTCTGGTTCGGCTATGGCCGCTGATCTTCCGTCCTACAAGGCGCCGCCGCCACCGCCGCCTCCGCCGATCATGACCTGGACGGGCTTTTACGCCGGTCTCAACTTCGGCGTCGGTTTTTACGCCCAAAATTCATCCAACGCCTGGGGGTGGGGCGTCAACAATCACGGCGGTAGCCGGGCGGGCGTCGTCGGCGGCGCTCAAATTGGCTACAATTACCAGATCACGCCGATGTTCGTCGTCGGCATCGAGACTGATTTCCAGGGTACCAGCATTGGCTCTGGCGCGGGCGGCAACAGCTACGCCTGGCTCTTTGGCGTTCCTCCCGTCACCACCGCGACCCTGAACTGGTTCGGCACCGTGCGTGGCCGCGTCGGCGTCAACCTGCTGAGCCCGCAACTGCTGATCTATGGCACAGGCGGATTCGCTTATGGCGAGGTGAAACGCAACGGCTGGTTGAACCAGAACAGCACGGTGCAGACGGGCTGGACCGCCGGCGGCGGCGCCGAGTATATGTTCGTTGCGCTGCCGAACTGGTCGGTCAAGGCCGAGTATCTCTATACGCAGCTCAGCGGCAACAACAACAACGGCTTCAATTTCGGCCTCAACTTGAACAACGTCAACAACCGCACGCGATTCCACACGATCCGTTTTGGCGTGAATTACCACTTCAATTTCGGCTCTTCGGCGCCGGTGTTGGCGAAATACTGATCGCTCGTTTCGAGCCCGGTGAATCCAGGAAAGCCCAGCCCTCGTGGCTGGGCTTTTCTCCTTCTTAGCGCGTAGATTGGCGACGACGCGGGCCCTGACCCAGTCGGACGCCGCCGATTGAGTCGGAGCGCGGTGATCCGGCGAATGTCGGTTATTCGTGAGACTGCCCGAGCGTCGGGGCGCAGGCGTCAAAGTCCGGATTGCAGGGGGCTTGCGGATGGTAGATTGCATAGGCGTAGCTGCAACACGGATTGTGTGTTTTTTTCTCAGCGCCATAGTCCGCGTTGAACGAAACCTCATTGCCGACGTGTAGATAGTCGCCGCTACGTTTTGGGGGAAGATTCGGCACCGTGTCGGCCGTATTCACGAGACGGAATGTTTTCACGTTCAAGTTTGCGTAGTAGTCGCTGAAAGGTTTTAGTCCAACCATTGGACTTGCTGAATTGTAGTGCAGCGCCGCAACACCGTGAGAAACCGCCAGCGGCACAGCGAGTGTGGCAAGCGCCGAGCCAAGACTGTGGCCAGTAATGAGAAGAGGTTTGCCGCCGATTGTCTTGAGCTGAGCATCTAACGCTTGGACAAGCCCGGTGTACACCGCGTACCAGCCTCTCGCGACGAGAATGCCGGGGGGTGGATTGGGCGTCGGCGCGCTATAGGCGACCGGTTTGAACTCAATATCGACTTCGAAGTCCTCGAGGCTTTTGCTGCCCCGGAAAACGAGATAAAGACTGCCATCGGTCTTGGATTTAACAAGGCATCCGAAAGGTTCAGTGACTGTCTTTTTAAATTCCAACGTGAACGTGCTCCAAATCAGCTGACCAAAAGCGTAGTCGTCCACCTTGAAATCATTCGTGATCGGGCAGGCATTAGCTGGCTGCCAATCAAAGTCGCGCGGCGAGCCGGCATTTATCCATTGTTCATACATATGACTGAGCACGTTCACAAGAAATGTGCAGGTCTTGAAGGTTTGCTGAGAAGAGTCACCAAAGGATAGCGGTTGAGATGTTTTGCAAGTCGTAGGGGTCATAATATTCTCCAAAAGTTGACGATGAAGGTGACTTGATCGATTCGAGAATTTGTTCGCAAATATTCGTGATTTACAAGTTGCTATGCTGGGGTCGACGTCGTGGTGAGTGTGTGGGCGCATTCCAATATAGTCCCATGCAAGCCTCGCATTCTTGGCGCGCTTCGTCGAGGCTAAAGGAATCAGGTTGTTCAGGTGCTTGGCCAGGAACTTTTGCTGGGATGCGCGCTGAATAGCGCGCCTTCCGTGGCCATTTCAGTGGCCGCCGGAGCATCAAGGCATCTTAGCTTTTTTGAGAACCTTGGGACATTCTCAAAGCGTTGGAGCGTCAAACTGCAGGGTGGGCCCCTTAACGATTTCCAGGCCTTTTTTCCCCTTTGTCAAACCGCAACGGGCAGCCTCAAAAGTAAATCGCTGCGCAGGGGGTCGGAGCCCAGCGCGGCGGCGAAACAGAGGTGAAAGCAGCGAAAACTTCTGCCAGGCGCGCCTATGCGCGCGCCAAGCTCAGGAGAGATATTGATCGTCTTCGACGGCGACGCCGTAACAGGGCCTTCGCGACGAGGCTGGCGCTGGCGCGGACACCGGAAAAGAAGCGTCGACTTTTGTCAGCACTTTTTCAACGACGGACACTGACGGCGTTAAACGTTCGCGCGAGGTTGCCCTCGCCGGACGGCGGCAGCGCGCCTCATCATTCAGAGAGGCTTGAAGATTAGCTCGTTCGACTCGCGCTGTGCGATCGACGCGCCCGCGAGCGCACGCTGTTTTCAGCAGCCATTTCACTGCACGCGATCGTGTCCATAGTTCCATCGATTATTGGTCGGAGTGAGAGGATTCGAACCTCCGACCCCCTCGTCCCGAACGAGGTGCGCTACCAGGCTGCGCTACACTCCGACAGAAATGGCCGAAGCCGCTTTCGAGGCGTTTTATATCGACAGCCGCATTGCGCCGCAACTGGTTTCAGGCGCCTGGGCCACGTCGCCGCTCAAGCGTGACAAAAGCGAAGTCCGCCTCGTCTTTGGGGCTGCGGGGCGGCGCATCGCGCGCGATCTCACGCCAGTCTTGGGGGTCGAGCGCCGGAAATTGCGCGTCGCCCGTGATATCGAGCGCGACCTCCGTCAGTTCAATCACGTCGGTGAGATCGAGAAAGGCGCGATAGATTTCCTCGCCGCCCGCAATGATGATCTCGTCGACGCCAAGCAGCGCGGCCAGCCGACGCGCCGTCGCCAAGGCCTCCGCCGGACTCGCCGCGACATGCGCGCCTTCGGCCTTGAAATGAGGATCGCGGGTGAGCACGACGCTTTCGCGCCCCGGTAGCGGCCGTCCGATCGATTCGAAGGTGCGCCGTCCCATGATCATCGGCTTACCCCAGGTGCGCGCCTTGTAGCGCTTGAGGTCGCTCGAGAGCCGCCAGGGAAGGCCGTTGGCGACGCCGATCACGCCATTGCGTCCGCGCGCGACGACCGCGACGATTTTTGGCTCCATCGGCGTCTACACCGCGATCGGCGCGGCGATCGCCGGCCAGGGGGCATAGTTCTCGACGCTCAAATCTTCATATTTGAAGTCAAAGAGCGAGCGCACCGACGGATTGAGCTTCAGGCGGGGCAGGGGTTTTGGCTCGCGTGAGAGCTGAAGCCGCGCCTGCTCGACATGGTTGAGATAGAGGTGAACGTCGCCGAAGCTGTGGATGAAATCGCCCGGAACGCAGCCCGTGACCTGCGCGACCATATGCGTCAGCAGCGCATAGCTGGCGATGTTGAAGGGCACGCCGAGGAAGACGTCGGCCGAACGCTGGTAGAGTTGGCAGGAGAGGCGCTTCACGCCGTCAATTTCCGCGACATGAAACTGGAACAGGCAATGGCAGGGCGGCAGCGCCATGTCGTCGACCTGCGCGGGGTTCCATGCCGAGACGATCAGCCGGCGCGAGAAAGGATTGCGCTTGATCTCTTCGACGACATTCGCGAGTTGGTCGATATCCCTGTCGCCGTCGGGCCAGCGTCGCCATTGCATGCCGTAGATCGGACCAAGGTCGCCGTCTTCATTCGCCCATTCGTCCCAGATGGTGACGCCATTATCGCGCAGATATTTGACGTTGGTGTCGCCTCTTAGAAACCACAAAAGCTCGTGAATGACCGATTTCAGATGCACGCGCTTGGTCGTGACCAGCGGAAAGCCTTGCGACAGGTCGAAGCGCATCTGGTGGCCAAAGAGCGACAGCGTTCCGACGCCGGTGCGATCGTCCTTGCGCACGCCCTCGCGCAGGATTTTATCCAAAAGGTCGAGATACTGACGCATGTCGCCGGTTTAATCTTTCGGGTTCGGAATGTCTTGCCCGCCCTCGCGAAAGGCTGGGGACGGTTTATTTCACCCCAGCCCGCATGGCTGCGCCATGCGACACTCCCCTCCGAGGGGAGGGTGATGCGCCGCAGCCTTCGGAAAGTGTCAAGAGGCGCAATTTTTGTTGTTACGATAATTGCCTCGAAGGCTTTATTGTAGTAACAATAAATCAATGCCGATCGAGTTCGATCCCGCCAAGCGCCTCGCCACGCTCCAACATAGAGGATTGGATATGGTGCGGGCGGGCGAAGTCTTCGCCGGCGCGACGCTCACGGTCGAGGACGAGCGCCGCGACTATGGCGAAGACCGGTTCATCTCGATTGGTTTTTTCTCGACGGCCGAATGGTCGTCCTGGTTTGGACGAGGCGCGGCGGCGCGCGTCGCATCATCTCTCTGAGGAAATCCAATGACCGCGAACAAGCCATCTACGGTCCCCGATTTCACCGATGACGCCCCGGACCTGTCGGCTCCCGAATGGCGCGAGAAATTCGCCGCCGCTCCTGTCCGCCGCGGCCGCCCGCTCGCGCGAGCGCGCAAGGTTTCGACAACGATCCGGCTCGATCCCGATATCGTGGAGGCCTTCCGCGCGGCGGGCGAGGGCTGGCAATCGCGCATCAACGCCGCGCTAAGAGAGTATCTTGAGAAGTGCGCGCGCTCGTGAACGGGAGGCACGCCGGCGGTTCAGCCGAGTCTCAACCATCACGCCCATGGATTGACGACCGGCGTGCGCGCCTTCTCGAAATCGCCTGTGTCGCGCGTTGCGACCGTCAGCCCGTGATGCAGCGCGCTGGCGGCGATGATGAGGCCAGGGAGCGAGAAAGTGTGTCGCAGCTTGCGGCCTTCCTCGACAAGCAGCCGCCATTTCAACATCACGTCTTCGCTAACCGGCAGTGCGCGTCGCTCGAACAGCGGTCCCAGTCTGTACGTAACCCAGTCGTTCAATTCGGCGCGGCGCGCGGCGCAACGGCGAGTCGCGCGGCGCGGCCCCGCCGCGCCCGCAGCCACATCATGAAGCCGGTCGCCGCCAAGCCGAGAATGGAAAAGCCAAGAACGTCTATCCACACCCATTTCGCCCTGCCCAAGAAGAGCTTGCCGGTGTGAATGTCCATGACGAGGTCCCACAGGCTTAGTTCCTTGGCCGCGGACTCGCCGCCGGAGGGGAATTCGATAGGCGTCGCCTTCCATTTCCTGCCGTCCTCGCTGATCAGCAGGCCGAGGTCCTTGCACGCAGCCGAAAAGCCCGAGCCGCTCGGGCCGACATGCCAGCAGCTCGCGTCATGCGCCTTGATCGTTTTTCCCTTCGCGTAAAGCCACAGCCCTTTCTTGCCCGCCATAAGGACCGCGCCGTCTAATGCTGGCGTCATGGCGCGGATGTCGTCCTTTGGACCGCCTTCGATCGGCGACGCTCTTTCGGCGACGAGACGAAAAACGCCTTCTTTCGTTCCGAGCCACATGTCGCCGCCGATGTTCGCGCTGGCGTGAATCTCCATGGGTTCCGGGCTCGCCGCGATCGGGAGGACGACATCCCGCAGCCCGAGGCTTTTTTCGTGCGCGATGAAGAATGTCGTCAGTCCGACCAACGCCAGGGGAAGGCCGAGGGCGAGAAACGCCCACTTGTGGAGCTTGCGGACAGAGAGCGCCATCGAATTTTCCTGTTCGTTACAGTCAGTTCGCGTTTCGCTGTGTCAGATGTGATTATCAATCGCAGCCGCGCTAGAACCTCGCCTGGAAGACAAAATAGACCGTCGGCGCGGAAAACTCCGTTTTTCCTTCGATGGCGTTGACGACAGTCCCGGCGTCAGTGAGTTTGATCGTCTGTTCGGTTTTCCTGATGCTAAGCACGTTCTTGGCCACGATTCGCAGATCGACTCCGGGGCCAAGGGCCTTTGCGACAAAAAGGTCGAGCAATACTTGTTCATTGCGCGACTTAATCTCGCGGCCGCCGCCGCCGCCGTCTATGCTTTCGACCGTGAAGGCCGGCACATAGTTGAGCGCGCCGCCCACGGACCAGAGGGTAGGCAGATAGCGCCACTCGAGTCCGAGATTTGTGACGCGCGGCGGCAGATCCTTGACGCCAAACGACCTGCCGATCGCCGCGTCGCTCACGCGGCCTCTTAGCTCCGAATGATTGCCGGTCAGGAAGAGTTCATGCTCCTCGTCCAAGGGGGAAGATATCAATGAGAGCAACGGCGCGCGCCAATCGATCTCCATGCCCCAGAATCGCGCGTCGCCGACATTTTGCGGACGCTGCACGTAGCGCGCGCCTTCGAGCGTGGTCTGCCGCTGAATGAAGTCCTGGACATTGCGATTATAGAAATTGACGCCGAACACGCCGCGATAGTCCAAGAAGAATTTTTCGAAGCCGAAATCGACGCCGAGCGATTGCTCGGGACGCAGGTCCGGATTGCCTCCCTGGTCCGGGTTGGTGATCTGACCAGCGAGCGCGCCGGTGGCTATGGTCACGAGCGGGTTGAGATCGTCGAATTTTGGAAACCGCACCGTCCGCGCAATGCTCGCGCGAAAGTTCAAATCCTCCAACACCGCCCAACGATAATGCAGCGACGGATTTAACGCATCATAGACGTTTCCGCGCGTGGCGTAGTTGGCGTCCATCGCATTGCGGATAACGCGCTCGTACCTCAAGCCCGGCGTCAGCCAATGGCTCTCGCCTATATGCCATTCGTTCTGGCCATAAGCGATCAGTCGGCGTTCGTGGATGTCGAACCTGTCGCGCAAAGCGTCTTTCGACTTTCCATTCTCGGCGATTCGCTTGACCGCGTCGTAATCGGCGTCACGAAACTCAAGACCCGTCGAAATCTTGTGAGTTTGCGGAACTAGCAGGTCGTAATTAATCAGTCTTTCCGTCCCTACGCCCACATAATTGAGTCGTTCGCGGACCTTTTCCAGTTCTGTCTGATATTTGGTGACGATCCCTTTGGGGTTCGATTCGGTGGCCCGCTTGTTCTTGTTGAGCGTCGCTTCCTGCGCGCCCGCTTTGACGAACCAGTCGAACCACTCGGCATGGCCGTCATAACGTCCCGCCACGCGCCACAGGTCATTTTTCTTATCTTCCTGATTGGTCGTTCCCTTGGTCAGAACGCCAAGGGCGTTGCGGACCTTGGAGTTCTCGTTCTTATGCTCGGCCCCAAGTATGAGGAATGGCTCCAGGGTCAGGCGTCCGCCTCCCAAATCCCAAATGAGGCGCGGCGCCAGCACGGTTTCGCTTTTCTTGGCGGGCTTTGGCTTGTACTCGCGCGTGAGGGCCCCTTTGGCGTCGATCGTGTTCTTGTCTTCGACGATGTCCTCCGCGCTTCGAAAATGCGAGCCGGAGAACAGCACGCCGAAATCCTCGAAACGACGACTGATCAACGCGCTTGCCTCTCCAATGTTAAACTTGCCGTTCCTGCCGCCCTGGGCGCGGAAGCGGGTCATGTTGCTGATGTCCTTTTTGAGGATGACATTGACGATGCCGCCGACATTGCCCGACTCGTGGATCGCCTGCGGATTGCGAATGATTTCGATATTTTCGATCGTGTCCGCGGGCAGACGATCGACCTGCAACTGGCGTTCCTTGGTCGCCGTCGGCACGGGCTGGTCATTGATCGTGAATTGCGTATAGCCCTTGTCGAGGCCGCGCAGGCGGATGTCCTTTACGACGCCGGCCGGACCCGTGAAGGTCATGCCGGGCTGACGACGAAGCACGTCGCCCACGGTGCCGTCGCCGAATTTCTCCACCTCTTGTTCCGAAACGATCAGCTTTTGAAAACTCGATACTGCACGCGCCTTATCCGCCTGAGTTTGAGTGACGATCTTCGTGGGCGGGGCGGGCTCGGCGTTGACCGCGGAAGCGATGAACTGGGGCGCCGCGACCGGCGGCTTCGCGCGCGCCACCGTTCGGGCGGCGGGTCTGGCGACGACGATCGTCGGCAGGAGTTGCTGCGCGGACGCCTCAGCTGAAAACACGACGGCGATGGCGATCGACACGCCCGCGGCCGAATGACGAGAACCTGACAGCATATAGCTCGCGCCCCAGCGCCTTTGGATGCTTCAATCTGCTTGCTAGCGGGGCGCGGAGGCTTGGCTGGCTTGCGATTCTTGCGTCATTTGACCAAACGCAAAAAAAACCTACTCGCGTGGCGGCGATACCTCAATTACGTATTCGCAGATATACTTGGACGAATTCCAGAGTTACAGTTGCTTGGAATGATTTCTAAATAAGATGTACGTAGAATGATTCCAAAATAGCGTATTTTGTATCTTTTTAACAAATGATATTACAAATATTATTTTGGATTCACTCCAATTATCTGATGTGACCCAAGCATTTGAACGCTTCGAATTGCGATGAGGACGAGAGACGCTTATCGACGTGTTCGGTTTTTCCCAATTCCTCCAACCCAGCCTTTGCGCCGACCCGCCGCTCTGCCTATATATTCACGGCTGGGGGAGCGTCGCTTCCCCGACAGATGGGGATGCACATGACGCGTTTCTTCGCGCTGAGGCGCGGATCGCTGTTTTCTCTCGCCCTTGCGGCGCTGCTGGCGCTTGCGCCCGCGATCGCCGATGCGCGTATGGGCGGCGGCGGCAGCTTTGGCAGCCGGGGGGGTCGCTCTTGGTCCGCGCCGCCTTCGACCCGCACCATGCCGGGCCAGGCCTCTCCCTTCGAACGCAGCGTCGCCCCGCGTCCCGCGCCCGGGATGGCGGGACCGATGTCACAGCCTGGCGGCCTTTTTGGCGGCTCCTTAGGTCGCGGCCTTCTGGGCGGCCTCGCCGGCGGCCTGCTCGGCGCCGGGCTGTTTGGTCTGCTGACGGGTAACGGCCTTCTTGGCGGCATGGGCGGCTTCATGTCGATCATCGGCCTGCTGTTGCAGATCGGGCTGATCGTCTTCCTGGCCCGCATGGCTTTCAATTGGTGGACGCGTCGCAATGCGAACGCCATGGCGGGGGCGGGTCACCGTCCGAGCCCCGGCTTCACGTCGCCCTTCACCGCGCGCGCGCCTTTCGGCGCGGCGGGCTTCGGCTCGGGCGCTTCTCCGGAAGCGGCGATGGCGACGCCGATCAAGATTGCGGCGGAGGACTTCAACGCCTTCGAACGCCTGCTCGGCGAATCGCAGGCCGCCTATAGCCGCGAGGATCTTGGCGCGCTGCGCGGCATGTCAACGCCGGAAATGGCCTCCTATTTCGACGACGAACTGGAAGAGAACCGCCGCAAGGGCGTCATCAACCGCGTCTCGGACGTGAAGCTGTTGCAAGGCGATCTGTCGGAGGCATGGCGCGAAGGCGTCGACGAATACGCCACCGTCGCCATGCGCTTCGCGCTCAATGACGTGATCGAGGATCGCGCCACCGGCAAGCCCGCGCCCGGTTCGCCGGGGCCAACGGAGACGTCCGAGGCCTGGACTTTCCGCCGACCGGCGGGCGCCGGATCTCAGGAGTGGAAGCTCTCGGCCATTCAGCAGGCGGCGTAAGTTCAGCATTGGGCTGCACTCTTTTGCCCCTCCCGCAAGGGAGGGGCTTTTTTATTGCCGGTCCGGGCCCGACGCGGCGTCTTGACCCTTTGACCGGCGTCCGCAATGTGCGTCGCGCGATAGAATTTGGAACTATTGAAGCGCGCGCCTCCAATGCTGCATGATCTTTCTGCGTTGCCGATCGACGATGTGCTGCCGGCGATTTGCGCTGCGCTCGCGGCGTCGTCCAATCTCGTCGTCGTCGCCCCGCCCGGCGCAGGCAAAACCACGCGCGCGCCGCTGGCGCTGCTCGACGCGGACTGGGCCAGGAACGGCAAGCTCATTCTGTTGGAGCCGCGACGTCTCGCGGCCCGCGCAGCCGCGAGCCGCATGGCGGCGACGCTCGGCGAGACTGTCGGCGAAACGATCGGGCTGCGGATGCGCCTCGAATCGAAAATCTCGGCGCGAACGCGCATCGAGGTCGTCACCGAGGGCGTATTTGCGCGGATGATCCTCGACGATGCGGCGCTCGAGGGCGTGGCCGGCGTTCTGTTCGACGAATATCACGAACGCTCGCTCGACGCCGATCTGGGCTTGGCGCTGGCGCTCGACGCCCAGGCTGGGCTGCGCGAGGATCTGCGGCTCATCGCCATGTCCGCGACCCTCGACGGCGCCCGCGTCGCCGCGCTGATGGGCGCCCAGACGATCGAGAGCCAGGGGCGCGCCTTTGGCGTCGAGACGCGTTATCTCGGCCGCGACGCCAACGCGCGCATCGAAGATTCGATGACGCGCGCGATCATGCTGGCGCTGCGCGAAGAGCGGGGTTCGATCCTCGCGTTTCTGCCGGGGCAGGGGGAGATCGCGCGCGTCGCTTCACGCCTCGCCGAGTCGCGCCTGCCGGACGACATCGACGTCGCGCCGCTCTATGGCGCGCTTGATCGCGGCGAGCAGGACCTGGCCATCGCGCCGGCGCGGCCGGGACGCCGAAAGATCGTGCTCGCCACGTCGATCGCGGAAACCTCGCTCACGATCGAAGGCGTGCGCATCGTCATCGATAGCGGGCTGGCGCGCGTGCAGCGCTTCGAGCCGGATCTTGGATTGTCGCGGCTCGAGACGGTGCGCGCTTCTCGCGCCAGCGTCGATCAGCGCCGCGGCCGCGCCGGCCGCACCGAGCCCGGCGTCTGCTATCGCCTGTGGGACGAGCCGCAGACGGCGGCGCTCCCGGCCTTCGCAGCGCCCGAAATTCTCGACGCCGATCTTTCTGGGCTTGCGCTTGATCTCGCGGCCTGGGGGGTGAGCGACCCCACTCAACTCAAATGGCTCGATGCGCCGCCGGCGCCGGCCTGGAAGGAAGCCGTCGCGCTCGACCACGAGCTTGGCGCCCTTGACGCCGACGGTCGGCTTACCGACACGGGCCGCGCCATCCGGGCCCTGCCGCTCGCGCCCAGATTGGCGCGAATGGTGGTCGAGGCGGCGGGGCACGGCGAGGCGAAGCGCGCCGCGGAACTCGCCATGCTGCTCTCCGAGCGCGGGATCGGCGGCGCCGACGCCGACCTTTCGCATCGGCTTGAGCGCGCGCGGAGCGAAAACTCCAAGCGGGCGCGTGACGCGCTGCGCCTTGCCGCGCAATGGGCGCGGCAGGCGATGGCGGCGGCGCCGGGGATCGCTGTCGCTTCCTCGACCTCGTCCTTCGAGGCGAAGCCGATGGCTTCGCACCTCAGGATGAGGTCGAGGATAGCTGCGCGAGACAAAGAGTTTCCTCATCCTGAGGAGCCGCGAAGCGGCGTCTCGAAGGACGAGGAAACTCATCTCTCGCCGCTCTCCGACGGCGCGCTGATCGCGCTCGCCTATCCCGACCGCATCGCCAAATCACGCGGCGCGCGCGGCGAGTTCCTGATGGCGAACGGTCGCGCCGCGATGGTGCCGGTCGAAGATCCTCTGTCACGCGCGCCATTTCTCGCCGTCGCCGAACTCACCGGCCGGGCGGCGCAGGCGCGCATCCTCGCGGCTTGCGCGCTCACCGCCGAGGAGGTCGAGGCGATTGCGGGCGAGCGCATCGAGACTCGCGATGAAACCATTTTCGACGCGGCGAGCGCGAGCCTGCGGCGGCGCGCCTTCCGGCGTCTCGGCGCGATACGGCTCTCCGAGCGCAATCTTTCGATCGAACCGTCTGACGAGAATGCGCGGATCCTCGCACGCGGCGTCGCGGCGCTCGGCGTCGCGCGCCTGCCATGGACGAAGGCGCAGATGCAACGGCGCGACCGGGTCGCCTTTTTGCGCCGCGCCGAGGGCGACGAGTGGCCGGACCTCTCCGACGCCGCTCTGGCGGCAAGCCCCGAAGACTGGCTTGCGCCGTTCATTGAGGGGCGCACGTCGCTCGCGGACATTGCGACCGACGACCTCGAGGCCGCGCTCGCTCAGCTTCTCCCCTATGATCTGTCGCGCAGGCTCGACGCCGAAGCGCCGCCGTATTTCGAAACGCCTGCCGGCGCGCGCCATGCGCTCGACTATGCGGCCGACAACGGGCCGATCCTCTCGGTGCGTGTGCAAGAGCTTTACGGCCTTTCGAGTCACCCGACGCTTGCGCGCGGACGTGCGCCCTTAACGCTCGAACTGCTGTCGCCGGCGCATCGGCCGATACAGACGACGCGCGATCTGCCGAGCTTTTGGAAGGGCTCCTGGAGCGAAGTGAAGAAGGAGATGCGAGGGCGCTATCCGCGCCATCTCTGGCCGGACGATCCGGCGGCTGCGCAGCCGACGACGCGCGCCAAGCCGCGGGGCGCGTGAGAGACGTGGCGTGAGGCGGAGCGCTGAACCTTATGGCGCGCTTGCGGTGGTGGCTCGCGCGGCGTCGCGCGGCAATCGCTCAATCGTTACTTTCGCTGTGCCGGTATTGTTGTCGTAAAAAATTTGCTTGCGACCGTTTAAGGACACATGCGCAGCGTCGTTGACGAAGAGGAATAGCTCTCCCGTGTCGCTCGCAACGAATTCCGACACGAAGGTTTTGCGCGGGAAAGCCGAATTGCAGCTCTTGCCGTCGTAAGAGTAGCTGTCTCGAACCCAAGCCGCCTTGGCGGCGTCCAATTCGTCGGCGGGCAACGAATCGATACTCAGCGACAGGCCACCGTCGACACAGGATTTCGCACGGGGGTGATCCGCGCAAAAAGACTTATGTTCGGCGGTTTCGCTGTAATCTAGCGGGAGCATCGAGCATCGCCGACCGCGTGGGGAGAGAGCCCCGCCGCCGTCGATCGGGACCAGCGGCCACTCAGAATCCCCTCGCGCTCCGATGCGGGCGATGGGATGGAACCAAGCGGCTGAAGGCCAACGACGTAAGGCGACGCCGGCGGTCTGAACCCAACCTTTCGCATCGAAGCCGTACGGATCGGTGAGCATCAGCTGATCCAGCCAGGGATCATCGCTCTTGGGGTCGATGCTGATCGTCAGGCGATAGACGCCGCCGCGTTCAACTGTCCAGCGGCTCGCCCAGCAGGGATCATTCGTGGCAAACCGTGCAGATGCGCTCGCCACCCACTCGGAAGCGCTTGAATCCACGCAAACGCGACCAGATCCCTCGAGATAATTGAAGCCAATCCGATTGGCGGCGAGAAGCAGGGGCATGAATACAAAGACAATCGCATAAGCGGCAGGCAACATCGCACGGCCGACGCCAAGGACGGATCTTGCCGCACGCGAGCTTCGTATCGTGCGCACGAGTTGTGACGTTGCGTTCGGTTGGGATTCAACGCCGTTTTTAACTTTGTCGTTCTGGATGTTCCAAGCCACGCGCGCGTGGTAGCGCGTGGCGTCCTCATAGGCGTCGCTCCTATTGCGAAGAACGAAATAGGCGAGCACCAGCGCTATGCTGAAAAATGGATGATTCAGCGCAGCTTTCACATGAGCGTAGAGATAGGACGGCGTGAAGGATAGGATCGTGTCGCCCACGCCGCGAAGGACATTTTCAGCGCCGGACATGAACCGCGACAGAGTGTCGCCAACTGGGCCGAGCACGTGGAGAAGCCATTGGAACGGGAGCGCAACTACTGAGATCTGGCTCCATATGCCTTCGTTGGAGTCGTCGATCGTTGAATCGAGCAACGGAAGAGCGAGCGCCGTGAGGAACAAGGCCACGAAGAAAAAATATGCAATTCGGTTCAGCCATACGTAGTCGCGGGCGATCTCCATCTGTTCCCGGTTGGGCGCGTCCAGGCTCTTCATTGCTCCCCGGGCAAAGTCGAGTTCGCGGCCATCGCTGCGTATGTTTGCGGGCTCAAACGCCGGGTCCGCTTGTCGAATGAGGGCGTAATCCGGTCCAGTCTCGGCGCGCGCGATGGAGCCGTCGGGCATGAAGACGTCGGCGCCCTTAGGCCCAGTTTGGGCGTGATGCGCGCTCGTCCCGCCAAGCGCCAGCGGCGCGTAATCGCCGCCTCCATCCACTAAGCGTTCAACAACCGTGTGGTGGACGGTCGGCCGGTAGTAGGGATTACCGGCTGGATCCGTCAGGGTCACTTGCCGTGGATCGTACCGATACAACACCGCCACGCCGGCTCGAGAGTTGTGCAGCGGCCCAAATGGCGTGGCCGTTCTTCTGAATTCGGCCAGCGCCGTTTCGTGAAAAGTGAGCGCTCTGTCAGTCGCGGCTGTCTGAAGTTCCCGAACCATCCAGACCAGCGGGCAATGCGCGGTCATGTCGTCGGGATAACCGCCGCCAACGTCAGAATGCACGCCGGCGAACCAAACTTCCTGTATGCGTAAATCCGGCTCGTCGGACTTTAGAGACACGCGGATCGGATGGAAAGTGAGGCGCTCATCGTCGAGAGACAGAGCCTGTCGTATGCGATCAACCTTCTTCCAAATCGTATGATCGCCGCCAAACTTGATGGGGAACACAAAGCGATGAACGACCTCGCGCATTTCTTCGATCGGCACGCCATAGGCTTCCACTGTGTCGAATAGGCCGACAAAGTCGATGGAGAGTTTCTCGGGGTCGCGGTCCGAAGCCGCTTTTTGCACGTCAGCATAGCTCGGCTGCCCCCAAAGCCTTTTCGAGACGCCCAAAATGGCGTCTCGAAGCTTGGGCAGGCCCAAAAAAACCCAGACATTCTTTTTACGTTCCTCGTCTTGACCGCAGAAGGCGCGCCAAGCGTCTTCGGAATTGCGGAGCATCTCCTGGTGCGACACGCGCCGCCCGTTGAATTCGGTCGGCAACAGGCCCTGCGCGCGAATGAGGTCGATCAGCATCCGAATGGTGAAGGCGCCGCGGCTAAAGCCGAACATGTAGATCGCTGCGTCAGGCTCCCAATTCCAGGACAGGAAACGGTAAAGCTTGCGCACGTTCGACGGCACGCCAAAGCCGGTCGCGCCGTCAAGCATTGCGAGCGGCTTGAAGCCCTCGGTGCCGACGCCGGGAATGTAATAGACGACTTGATCTTTGTCTGAGAGGCAGAGCGCTTGGGAGAGCCGATTGATGTTTGAGACTTGCACCAGTCGCCCGTTTCCAGTGCCGTCGGCGAGCAAAATGATTTTCTTGGCCATAGCGAAACCTCGAAATAAAAAATCAAATGCAGTAACAAACGAAAATCCTACGAGTGCTCGCCGCGCTCTGCAAGCTTAAATTGAATCGCCCCAGGCCGAATTTGGCGCGGCGCGGATTTTCGCTTATGCCAAGGCGGCCAAGTCGACGCTCGCCTGGAGCGTTTCCCGATCACATGGAATCATGTGATCGATAAGGAATCGCTCAAAATCAAAGTATTTGAGCCGGTTCTCATCGAAAAGTCTGTCAACTTTTTCGAAACCTGCCCAAGCGAAGGATTGTTGATGTTTCCCAAGCCCGTTGCCAATTTGCGCCCGAATACGTTCGAATATGAAGAGGCGCCGCTCATCAAATCGACCGGCTTTCGCGAATATGACGCGCGCTGGCTGTTTGGCGCCGACCTCAATTTGATGGGCGTGCAGGCGCTCGGCATGGGCCTTGGCGCGCTGCTGCGCGAATTGGGCGTCGCGCCGGAAATCGTCGTCGGCCATGATTACCGCAGCTATTCTTCATCGATCAAACTGGCGCTGGTGAGCGGCCTCATGGCGGCCGGCGTGCGTGTGCGCGATATCGGCCTCGCACTGTCGCCGATGGCCTATTTCGCGCAGTTCGATCTCGATGTCGCCGCGGTGGCGATGGTCACGGCCTCGCATAACGACAACGGCTGGACGGGCGTGAAGATGGGCGCGCGGCGGCCCGTGACCTTCGGGCCGGAGGAGATGGGCCGCCTGAAGGAGATCGTTCTCGCCGGCGAATTTCACGAGGCGGAAGGCGGCTCCTATCGCTACATCGAAAACTTCGGCGCGCGCTACATCGACGATCTCACCCGCCGGCCGCCGTTCACCCGCAAGATGAAGGTCGTCGCCGCCTGCGGCAATGGCACCGCCGGCGCCTTCGCGCCGCAGATGCTGGAGCGCCTTGGCTGCGAAGTCATTCCGCTCGACGTCGCGCCCGACTACACATTCCCGCGCTACAATCCCAATCCCGAAGACATGGACATGCTGCACGCCATCGCCGACAAGGTGCGCGAGACGGGCGCCTGCGTCGGCCTCGGCTTCGACGGCGACGGGGATCGCTGCGGCGTCGTCGACAATAATGGCGATGAGATCTTCGCCGACAAGATCGGCGTCATGCTCGCGCGCGATCTCTCCAAGGTCCATCCGAATGCGTCATTCGTGGTCGACGTGAAGTCGACCGGGCTTTTCGCGACGGACCCCGAGCTCGTCGCGCGCGGCGTCGTCACCGAATATTGGAAGACCGGGCATTCCTACATCAAGCGCCGCGTCAGCGAGCGCAAGGCGCTCGCCGGATTCGAAAAGTCGGGGCATTTCTTCTTCAACGAACCGATCGGACGCGGCTATGACGACGGGCTGCTCACCGCGGTCCATGTCCTCGAAATGCTCGATCGCAATCCAACGAAATCGATGGCCGAGCTCTACGCGGAACTGCCAAAGACTTGGGGTTCGCCGACGATGTCGCCGCATTGCGACGACGAAAAGAAATATGGCGTCATCGACAAGGTGACGGCGCGCATCGAGGCGATGCGGGCGCGTGGCGAACCGATCATCGGGCAGCCGATCCGCGACATCGTCACCATCAACGGCGTGCGCGTAACGGTCGCCGACGGCACTTGGGGCCTCGTGCGCGCATCGTCCAACAAGCCGGAACTCGTCGTCGTCGTCGAAAGCCCCGTCTCGCCGTCGCGCATGAAGGAGATGTTTACGGCGATCGACGGCGTGCTGCGCGAAAATCCCGAGGTCGGCGCCTACAACCAGACGATTTAGAGCCGCTCGGAGGCGTCGGGGTTCTCGACAATTCCGACGCGGCGCCGAAAATGGAACCGATGCAGCGCGCGCTCCTCGCCGATGTCCTGAGCTTTTTGCGGTTCTATACGCGCCTTCCGATCGGCGAGGGCGCGCATGCGCCGCTTGATTTCGCGCGCATGGCCCACGCGCTGCCGATCGCCGGCGCATTGATCGGCGCCACGGGCGCCGCTGCTTTGCTCGTCGCGCGCATCTGCCATCTTCCTGCGCTCGTCTGCGCGCTCGTCGCGGTCGCGGTCCTCGTGCTCGCCACAGGCGCGCTTCACGAGGACGGACTCGCGGATGTCGCGGATGGGTTCGGCGGCGGCGCGACGCGCGAGTCGAAGCTCGCCATTATGCGCGACAGCCGCGTTGGGACCTACGGCGCCTTGGCGCTGTGTTTCTCGATCCTGTTGCGCGTCGCGGCGCTCGCGTCGATTCTGGAGCGAAGCGTCGCGCTCGCGGCCGGCGCCCTCATCTTCGCGGGCGCCTTGTCGCGCGTCGCCGGATTGGCGCCGATGATGCGGTTTCCGCCGGCGCGCGCCGATGGGCTGGGCGCGACCGTCTCGGCGCCCTCGCGCGAGATCTGGACTCGCGCCTGGCTCGTCGCCGCCGTCTTCGGTCTCGCGCCATGGCTCGCCGGCGCCGGCTTAATCCAGATCGCAGTCGCGATCTTCGCCGCCTTCGTCATCGCTGCGCTTATTACCAACCTCTCGAAAAAGCAGATTGGCGGCTACACGGGCGACGTGCTCGGCGCCGCGCAGCAACTCGCGGAGATCGCCATTTTGGCGGCGCTCTCGGCGAATTGAGGTCAGGCGGTTTCGGCAGGTTCGGCGTTGGGGGGGGGTTCCCTGCTTCCGCTTCGGCGAAGCGCGCAATGGCCGTGCGCACTTCATTCACGGCCCCAAGCAGCGTTTCGACTCCGGCGCCAGGTTTGACGGCTTCGAGCGCCAGCCGCCGACGGAACGACCGTGCGCCTGGCATTCCAGCGAAAAGCCCGAGCAGATGGCGCGTCATCGCTGAGAGCCGCTCGCCTTTCGCGAGTTCGCGCTCGACGTACGGAAGGAACGCGTCCACGGCGTCGAAGAGGTTGGCGACTGGCGCCGACTGTCCAAACAATTGTGGGTCGACCTCAAGAAGCAGCGCGGGATCGTGATAGGCCGCGCGTCCGATCATCACGCCGTCGACGAATTGCAACTGCTCCTGCATTTCGGCGATCCGCGTCAGCCCGCCATTGATGGAGATCGGAACGTCCGGCAGGGCGCGCTTCAGACGGTGCACGAGCGCATAGTCCAAGGGCGGAACGTCGCGGTTTTCCTTAGGCGAGAGGCCCTTAAGCCAGGCCTTTCGCGCATGGACGAAGAGCGCGTCGGCGCCGCTCTCGACGCAGGCTTCCGCAAGCGTGAATAGCGCTTTTTCGGGGTCCTGATCGTCGACGCCGATGCGGCATTTCACCGTGACGGGAATGGCGACGGCGTCCTTCATCGCTTTGATGCAATCGCCGACGCGCGCAGGCTCGCGCATGAGACAGGCGCCGAACGCGCCGTCTTGTACGCGATCCGACGGACAGCCGACGTTGAGATTGACCTCCACATAGCCGAATTTTTCGACCAGAACCGCTGACGTCGCCAGCGCAGCGGGTTCGGCGCCGCCGAGCTGCATGGCGACGGGCTGCTCAAACGCATCGAACGCCATCAGCCGCGCGCGGTCGCCGTGGATGACCGCGCCGGTCGTGAGCATTTCCGTATAAAGGCGCGCGCGGCGCGACAACAGGCGATGGAAGTATCGGCAGTGCCGATCCGTCCAATCCATCATCGGCGCTACGGAGAATCTAATATGCTGATGTGTCAGCATCGTAGATTTAGTCTCAACGGCGTAGGTCGCGTCATGCACGCTCCATTCAACGTTTCGATACGACACTTTTCGTTCGTTTTCGACTCAGTGCGACGGCGCGTTAACGCGCCGGAAGTCTCTCGACTGGCGCAACGGGGAATCGGCGTCTCGACGGCATTGACGCGATTTATATTTCCATCATATTAGAAATATGGAAAAGCAAGAAGCCCTAGCTGCCCTTGTCGCGCTCGGTCATGAGACGCGGCTCGATATTTTCCGGCTGCTCATGCGAGCCGGACCTAAGGGGCTTGCCGCGGGGCAAATCGGCGAGCGGCTCGCGCTCCCGCCGGCGACGCTGTCGTTCCACCTGAGCCAGCTCAAACACGCGGACCTTGTGATCTTCCGGCGCGAGAGCCGGTCGCTGATCTACTCGGCGGCCTATCCGGTCATGAACGCGTTGCTCGCCTACATGACCGAGAATTGCTGCCAAGGCGCAACCGCCTCATGCGACGCCGCCGCTCCTTCAACTTGCCAGCCAGAGGAACGTCATGAAACGTCTGCACGTGCACGTATCCGTTGATGACCTTGCGGGGTCCATCCGGTTTTACAGCGCGCTTTTCGGGTCGGAGCCGACCGTCGCCAAACCCGATTACGCGAAATGGACGCTGGAGGATCCGCGCGTGAATTTCGCGATATCGTCGCGCGGCGGACAGGCTGGCGTCGATCATCTTGGGATCGAGGTCGAGACGCCCGAAGAGCTGAAAGAAGTCTATCAGCGCCTGCAACAGGCCGAACGGCCCGTGCCGGAAGAGGGCGCGACAACCTGCTGCTACGCCAAGTCGGAGAAAGCGTGGACCTCCGACCCGCAAGGGCTCTTGTGGGAGACCTTCCTGACGACCGGCGAAAGCACGATTTACGGTGACGACGTAGCGCTTGCAGGATTCCGCGCGAGCGTCGTTAAGGGGGAGTCCTCCGCCTGCTGCGGCGCGAAGCCAGCGCCTGTGATTGAAGCCGCCTGTTGTTCTGGATCTCAGAATGACTGAGACCGTTTCCGGCGCAAGCCACGGCCACAAAACGGACGCCTGAGCGATGACCATCACCATCTATCACAACCCCGCCTGCGGCACGTCGCGCAACACGCTGGCGATGATCCGCCAAAGCGGCGAAGAGCCGGTCGTCATCGAATATCTGAAAGACCCGCCAACGCGCGAGCGACTGGTCGAGCTGCTCAAAGCCATGGGCATTTCAGCGCGCGATCTGCTGCGCCAGAAGGGCGCGCCCTATGAGGCGCTCGGCCTTGGCGATCCAAAGTGGACGGAAGAGGAATTGATCGGCTTCATGCTCGAACATCCGATCCTCATCAACCGTCCAATCGTCGTAACGCTGAAAGGCGCACGGCTGTGCCGCCCCTCCGAAAACGTGCTCGATATTCTGCCCAATCCCGCCATTGGCGAATTCACCAAGGAAGATGGCGAAGTCGTCGTCGGCAGGGCTGCCCAACCTCAATCCTGAAAGGACGCATATGACGACCATTCAAGTTTTTGATCCCGCCCTGTGTTGTAGCACCGGCGTCTGCGGCGTCGAGACCGATCAGGCGCTTGTGACCTTCTCCGCCGACGTTGATTGGGCGAAGCAGAACGGCGCGCGCATCGAGCGCTTCAATCTCGCTCAGGAGCCCATGGTCTTTGCTGAAAATGCGACCGTTAAGCGTTTCCTGGAACGCTCGGGGCAGGAAGCTCTGCCGCTGATCCTCGTTGATGGCGAGATCGCGCTCGCCGGACGCTATCCGAACCGCGAGGAACTTGCGCGCTGGGCGGGCGTCAAAGAGGTCGAGGGCGCGAAACCAGGCGCATGTTGCAGCGGCTCGTCCTGCTGCTGAAAGGTCGAAATGAAATTTCTTGAACAGGCTCCGCGCTTCCTTTTTTTCACGGGCAAAGGCGGCGTCGGCAAAACCTCGATCGCCTGCGCGACGGCGATAGAGCTTGCTGAAGCCGGACGCCGCGTGCTGCTTGTCAGCACCGATCCTGCGTCCAATGTCGGGCAGGTGTTTGGGGTCGGCATCGGCGATAAAATCACGGCGATTGACGCCGTGCCGAACCTGTTCGCGCTGGAAATCGACCCGCAGGCCGCCGCGCAAGCCTATCGCGACCGCATCGTCGGCCCCGTGCGCGGCAAGCTGCCCGAAGTCGTGGTGAAGGGCATCGAAGAGCAGCTTTCCGGAGCCTGCACGACGGAAATCGCCGCTTTCGACGAATTCACCGCGCTGTTGACGGACACCGTCATTACATCGGCATACGACCATATCGTCTTCGACACGGCGCCGACCGGACACACCATCCGCCTGCTGCAGCTCCCTGTCGCCTGGAGCGGCTTCCTTGAGGCGGGGAAAGGCGACGCCTCCTGCCTCGGTCCGCTTGCCGGATTGGAAAAGCAGCGCGCCCAATACAGCGCCGCGGTCGCCGCTTTGGCCGACGGTCAGCGCACCCGCCTGATCCTCGTCGCCCGCGCCCAAAACTCCGCGCTGCGCGAAGCCGCGCGCACGCATGAGGAGCTGGCGGCGATCGGCCTCAATCAGCAATTCCTCGTCGTGAATGGTCTACTGCCGAAGGAAGAGGCGGCGCTCGATGCGCTCGCCGCCGCCCTTTATGCGCGCGAGCAGGCTGCTTTGGCGGCGACGCCCGATGCGCTACGCAGCTTGCCCTGCGACTATGTGCCTTTGAAGCCGTTCAATCTCGTCGGACTCGATGCCTTACGCCAGCTCCTCGTTGCGACGCCGCCGCACATTGAAACGGCGGTCGGCGAGCCGGTTGAGCTGCGCGCGCCCAGCCTTTCGGAACTGGTGGACGGCATCGCCGCCGATGGTCATGGCCTCGTCATGCTGATGGGCAAGGGCGGCGTCGGCAAAACGACGCTTGCGGCGGCGGTCGCCGTCGAGTTGGCGCATCGCGGGTTGCCGGTTCATCTGACGACCTCCGACCCTGCCGCGCATCTTGCCGAAACGCTGCATGGTTCGCTCGACAATCTGACCGTCAGCCGCATCGATCCGCACGCCGAAACCGAACGCTACCGGCAAGAGGTGCTGAGAACGAAAGGCGCGGCGCTCGACGCGCAAGGACGGGCTTTGCTCGAAGAGGATTTGCGCTCTCCCTGCACGGAAGAAATCGCCGTCTTTCAGGCGTTCTCGCGCGTCATCCGCGAAGCGGGCGAGAAGTTCGTCGTCATGGACACCGCGCCGACCGGCCACACGCTGCTACTCCTGGATGCGACGGGCGCTTATCATCGCGAGGTCGCGCGGATGCTGGACGCCAAGGGCGCGCATTACACCACGCCGATGATGCAGCTGCAGGACGAGCGCAGAACCAAGGTTTTGCTCGTGACGCTCGCGGAAACGACGCCCGTCTTGGAAGCCGCCAACCTGCAAGCCGATTTGCGACGGGCAGGCATCGAACCATGGGCGTGGGTCATCAATAACAGCGTCGCGGCGGCGCGTCCGCATTCTCCCTTGCTGCGTCAGCGCGCCAAAAATGAACTGCGCGAGGTCGAGAGAGTCGCAACAACCCACGCGCGCCGCTACGCCGTCGTGCCGCTGCTGAGCGAAGAGCCGGTCGGTGTGTCGCGTCTTCTCGAGTTAGCTGGCCGTGAGCCCGAACCCGCGTAAGACGTCGTCGCCGGCTAACCTAATATATCCAGTTCACATCTCAGTTTCGTGCAACCGGTAGACGCCTCTCGCTTGTTGCCCACACGTCCCATAACCGGAGGGCGGCGCCTAAGCGGAGGCTGGCTCGATGATTTTGGCGTCTCCTTTTGTTCGCCGCAATTATGTATTTGAGGTAGATGCCGGAGCGACAAGGCCTCCGTCTTGCTTGCGTCTTAAAGCCTAGACTTTGCGCTTCGGGAAGGATGTAGGATGAATGCGAATAATGCTAAGCTTTTGACGGACAGCCAAGCTTGCGCATTCTTTGAAGACGCCGCGAGTAAGCTTCGGACCCATTTTGAGCGCCAAGTGCTTGCAGCGCTGCCGGATTTTGCGCGCCGAGCGCTTGAATGCGAGTTGAACGCACTCTCCAAATTGTCGAGCGCTGATCCTGTGCCGCCATTGGCGGAAATCTCGCTCGTGCGCGCAGAACAATGCGCCCATGACTTGCTGAGCATGAATTACGAAGGCGTCGCCCATTCGTTTTTCCGGCGCTGCGTGAGCGAAGCGTCGGCGGATATCGGGGCGGCGGTGATCGCCGCATCCGGGGAGGGCGGAAATATCGTGATTTTTCCGATGCCTTCCAGCAGAATGGCCGTTGGCCGCACGCTATAGCTTTCTTGCGAGATCCGTCCGAACGGGTGGCACGGCGAAAGGCGGCGCGAGCTACGTGCGGAGAGCGGGAATGAAGAAGGAGATCGACGCCTATCTGCTCAAGGAGTTGCATCGCGAGTTGAGCGATATCGAGCAGTATGACGTCGATCCGCGCGTTCGGTTCGTTTACGACAGGGCGCTGGAGCTCTATTGGACGCTCTCTCGCCTGCTTGGCCTGAGCCGCCTGCACGACGGGCGCTGGCGCGCGCCGGACGCCGCGAAGGCGCAGGCGCTGCGCACGCGCCTTGATGGCGCGATCCCACCGCCGGCGGCGCACAATCGTCTGCTCATCGATATGACCGCGACGCATCGCTTTCGCGGCCATACGGGCGTCCAGCGCGTCGTGCGCGAAATCGCGCGCGCCTGCGTCGAAAGCGGCGAAGCGCTTCCGGTCTATCTCGAAGCGGGTCGGCTTTACGGCCATTTCCAGCACGACAATTTGCCCGACGTGGTTGAACTGCAATCGGGCGACACGCTGCTCTTGCTCGATTCCGGATGGGGCTTCGTCGAGGAATATCCGCCGCTCTTGCGCGCAGCGCATGAGGTTGGCGCCGAAGTCGTCGGCTGCCTCTATGATCTCATCCCTTTGCGCTATCCTGCCGCCACCGCCTTAAAGAACAGCGCGCCCTTCTCGCCCTGGTTCGAGAAGATGCTGCTCAATTGCGACGCGATCGTCTGCATCTCGCAGAGCGTCGCAAGCGACCTCGTGGACTACGTGCGGGAACAAGGTCTCGCGACGCCCGCGAATATGCGGATCGGCTGGTGGCCGCTTGGCGCCGATTTTCGCGCTGGCGCTCAGGAAGCGCCCTCAAAGGCCGTCGAGCGCATCGCTTCAGCGCCGGCGCCGTTCTTCATGAGCGTCGGCACGCTCGAGCCGCGCAAAGCCTATCCCATCGCTTTGGACGCGTTTGAACGTCTTTGGTCGGAAGGATGCGAGACGCGTTACGTGATCGTCGGCCGGCCGGGTTGGAACACGCGGGCGTTGCAACGCCGTATCAGACAGCACAGCGAATACGGACGCTGGCTGTTCTGGCTCGACAATGCGAGCGACGCCGATCTTTCGTATCTCTATCCGCGGGCGCGGGGCCTGATCTTTCCATCCTTCGTCGAGGGCTTCGGCATGCCGCTGATCGAAGCCGCGCATCACGGCGCGCGGGTGATCGCAAGCGATATCCCGGTTTTCCGCGAAGTCGGCGGCGACGACGCTGTCTATTTCCAGGTTCTCGATTCGCAGGCGCTCGCCGAACGCGTGCGCGAAGCGCTCTTTGAAGCAAGAGAGATCAAGGCCCCGACGGTAACGACCTGGCGACAATCGGCCGCACGGCTTGTCTCAATGGTGCGGGGAGATCGCTATCAGATCGACGCCGTCGAACTGGCCAAGGTTCTAGAGCCGCCGAATGAAGTCGCGGATCGCCGCGTTGCCTCAACTGCCGCTTCCGCCTATCTTCCGGCCGATTGAAACGCAGCGAGGGCTCTCAACTCTCGCGTAGGGACCTTGCGTCGATGACCGCCAGCCTTTCCATCTGCATTCCCATCTATAATTTCGCGAAATTCATTCCTGAGACTCTGGATTCGATCCTCGGTCAGGACGGCGGGGATGAGGTGCAAATCGTCATCCTCGACGGCGCTTCGACCGACAACACCGCGGAAATTATTGCGGGCTACGAGCGCAAGCATCCGAATATCAAATATGTGCGGCAGCCGCAGAAAGGCGGCATCGACCGCGACATGGCGAAGTCCGTTGAGCCCGCGACCGGCGATTATTGCTGGTTGTTCAGCGGCGACGACATCATCCGGCCGGGCGCGCTGCGTCGCGTGTTGAGCGAAATTCAAAGCGGCCATGATCTCTATTTGTGCAAGCATATGGAGTATTATTTTTACCACGACCGTTGGACCGAATATCCGACCGTCGCGTGCGAAGACGGCGCCGTCTTCGAGCTTTCAGATTCGCGCAGCCGCCGCGATTATTTCGGCAAGGCGGTCAACACCGAAGCGTTCTTCAGCTTCATCGGCGGAATCATCGTGAAGCGTTCGACCTGGAATCGCGTGCCGCTCAATGAAGAATTCGTCGGCAGCTGCTGGGGGCATGTGGCGCGCTTTTTCGAACTGATGCCTGGCGGCTTGAGCATCAAAGTCCTCTCGGGCGCGCTGCTGGACCGGCGCCCCGACAATGACTCCTTCGCAGGCGGCGGCATGGTCAATCGCTATCGCATCGCCATCGACGGATTCCACAATATCGCCGACCGCTTCTTTGGCCACGACAGCATCGAGGCCTTCCACGTGCGGCGCGTGATCAAACATGAGTTCCATCCGCTCGCGATGCAGCTTGGAAAATTCATGTGCTTCGTCAATCCGGCCGGCGAAAGCCGGACGCTGATGGATGGCCTGATGAAAAAGGTCTATTGCGATTTTTCATTCGGCAATCTGCGCGCGAAATTCGCCTATGCAATGACGACGGCGGAGCGCTTCAGACGGCAACAGCCCGAACTCAGCGCCCATCACGAGAAGCAGAGATTGCGGAACGGAAAGATGGACGAGCGGCACGCAGGATAATCAGTTCACGCGAGATAACCAGTTCACGCGAGCAAAGGTTTTTTGAGTCGAGCGAAACCACACATGCGCTGTCAGACGGCGCTTACCCCGCCACTCTCGTCGTGCGTTGTCTGAGTTTGGCAGTCGAACATGTTTTGCGCTAATTTGCGGAGCGAACCAGCGGTTGGAGAAGTAAAGATGGAGATTCCGAAGACCATTTTTCAGCATGACTGGGCGGCGATGAGTGCGGCCGATCAACGCGCGTTCTTTGCGAAGAACGGCTTTTTGGTGATCCCTCAGCTTTTTACCGCCGAAGAAGTCGATTTAATGCATAAAGAAATTGAGCAATACGGACTTGCCGAAAATAAAATCGATATGAGCGACGCCTTCTGTTCCGCGCCATCCTTTGCATCGATGGTTGATCATCCAAAGCTTGTTTCAGCGCTCACGAGTATTCTCGGCTCCAACTTCATCTGCTTCAAAGGCGCCTATGTCCCCAAGCCTTCTAAGCAAGGCGTCAGCGCTCCGCATCGAACGGCGTTGCATGTTGACTACGGCATCTTGGAGCGCGAGGGCGACTATCGTAATTCCAACGCCTTATGGGTAAATGTCGCTTGCTACCTGAGCGATATGACATTCGAGCACGCGCCATTCGCGGTTGTGCCCGGCAGTCACAACTACTTTCACCTCGAGCCTGGAACGGACATGGAGAGCCTGAAGGAGGAGGCTGTCACGTTGCTGGCGAAAGCGGGCGACGCCATTCTATTTTTGCATAATACCGTGCATGCCGGTGGTTCGAACGTTTCCGGGTACACGCAGCACATATTGTTCTGTAGTTATCGGGCGGCTTGGGCGCGCCATATCGGACGCGTTACAGAATGGCCAAAGCAGTTCGTTGAAAACTCGCCTCCATCAAGGCAGCGTCTAATTTCCGGCTTGAACGCAGGCGACGCGCAAGAAGAGCTACCCGCAGTCGTCAAACGTTACGTCCCAGCCTCAGTCCTTAAAAAATCCGCAGAAACCCTGTCGACGCTCGGAAAATACTCAAAGGCGAGGTCTCTGACGCGATTGGGCGATCGGCTTTGGGCGGCCTATGAAAAAAGGGTGGAATAGGGTGCTCGGGATTTTGGCTGTGTGGGCTGTGCTGTAAACCGGCGCTGGACGTTAATCGCGATCCGTTACTTTTTAAGCTTCGCCATAAAGCCTAACAGGCGAGTCCATAGAGGCTTTCTCGGTTCCTCAATATTGGCGAAGCTTTTCGCGACATAGACGTCATTTGGCTCAAGGCGACTCCACATGGCGTAGCCGGCTTTTTTCATGAACTCGACGTACTCCTCCTTATTAAAGAGGTTTTCGAGGATGACGACGCTGGGATTATACTTTTCCAGCGACAGTCCTCGCAATACGTTCAGCTCCCAGCCTTCGACGTCGATCGCGAGGATGTCGATATGATCGATTTCGGGCTCATGTTCCTTCAAAATGGTGTCTAACCGCCGCACTTTGACCGGCACAGTCTTGACGCGCGTGTTGTTCTTGACGGTTTCGTGAAGTTCGGCGAACTCGTCTTTTATGCCGAGAGACGAGAAAGACTCGAAAGAAACCGAGCCGCCCAGGTAATCGGCGCCCTGAGAATCGACGACGAAGAAATCCATATCGTCGGCGTCGACGTCGCTGCAGGCGTATTCATAGATTTGGTGTCCGCGGGTTCGATGGGCCGCGCAAAATTCTGGATTTGGCTCGATCGCGACGATTTTCCATCCAAGGTCGCGAAACCTCGCGCTGATGGACAGATAGTCGGGAAGGGCGGCGCCAACCTCGACGAAGACGCCCGGCTCGCTCTTGTCCTTGAAGAATTTATCGTGGACCAGGATGTCCACGTCTTTTTCGGCCGTCATGGAGTCCTGCCCTGTGGTTTGATTGTCAATTTACCGCCCGACGCCAAAAATGCGTTTGATGGCGGTCATCTTGTCCTCTCGCGGTATGCTCGACCCTTGCGATTGCGACTGCGCGAGCAATTCCCGCCAGACAGGTTGCGTTTTCGCCATGCGGACGGAGTCGGCGTCGAGCTTCCTGAACACGAAGCCCGCGAAGCCGTATTCGCTGCCCTCATACTCAAAATCTTCGACCCCTTCGGACCAGATTGGCGGGTCGACAAGCGCGCATTCTCCCATCGCGTTGATCAACCTGTCACGCAAATCATGAGTCGTGTAGAGCCGATGATCGACGATCGGCTTGATTTGTCCCGGTCGCCAGCTCTCCTTGAAATCCACGGTCAGCACCGCGAGGCCGCCGGGCCGGAGGAATTCGCTGATAATGCGGACGAATTGCTCGTCATCCGCCACATGTTCAAGAACCGATACGCTGAGGCATAGGTCGTAGGAGCCTAGCCGGGCCCCAGGAGCGCGATAGAAATCGAGCAACGTCATTCCATTGACGTTCGGGTCGATCTCATCGATCTGGAAGCCTAGCTCGCAGAGCGAAGCGACGGCCGTATCTTCAAAGGAGCCTGCCGCCAAGATGCGGGCGTTAGGGCATTCGGCGAGAAAGCGCTGAGCGGTGTCGAGCGCAAAGCCTTGCTGAATGTTCGCGCGTTCGATCTTACGGGCGAGCATGTCTGGGACATGTTGAGCGAGATCGTTGATCGCGTCGCTATAAGCGGTCCGCGAGCGATCGTCGAGAATCTTGTTGAAGCCGCGTCCATCGGGCGTGGCGCGGCTCGCCTCTCGCGCTCTCATCGCGCGGATCATGGAGCGGTTCAACTCGGCCGCCACCTTCTCCGGCGCAGCGGCGTCGCGCAGCGCTTTGAGCATGGACGTGTCGCCTTCGGCGATATCGATCAGGTCGCGATCTTCGATGAAGATCGAAGGATTAACGTGAAACATGTGGCGAAACATCGCCGAGCGCGTCAGTGCGAAAGGACGTCCCGACGCCAAAGCAAAGTCGACGCAACTTGATATGCCTGACGACATGTCGTCATAGAGGAAAGCATTCATCGTATTCGCAGCAAGAAATTCAACGATCTGCGCATTGTCAAAAAAATGGCTCGTCGCCTGCAACTCAATACCAGGTTTGGTGATTGCTTTATTGCATTTCTCGACTGTTTCTGCGAACCGGGACTCAGGGACGATGCCGGGGTCGTCATGCCGGGGGAGGTTGATTCGAATCACGGCGCGGTCGAATTGGTCGTTCACCAGCCCGCAAAGCCGATCGAAGCCTTTGCCGGGCGTCGCGAAGCCGAAGGAGCCGATCGTGAAAACCTCGGGCGGCTGCGGTGACTTTGCCGGAGGGGCTGGAAGAAACCGCGGCGCGCGCAGTAACCCGGGATTGCGGGGAACGAGCGTCGGATCGAGGCAAATGAGGAAGTCGAACGGTACGACACTCGCGCCGTCGGCGATTTCCTGGGTCACCTGATGGAGAACGCCAAAGAGCGTCGCGCCGAGTTCCGACATCGGCGCCGTCGTAAGCCAATTCATCGTGCTAGGATGATGATTGAAGAGAATGACGTCGGGCTTCGCGTCGTGAACGGCGGTCTTCAATTCCTCGAATCCCGCGCATTCGACATAAGACCAGTTGATCGTCTGATCTTTCGTCAAGACGTCAAACAAGTTCCGGCCGTATTGATAGACGCCGCAATGTTCGCCTTTGTGTGATACAAGGAGGCCCTCTAGCATTGCTTCACTCCAAGACGGTGCGTTGAGTCAATCAGACGATCTCGATCTCCGGAAATGGGAAGATCATCTTGCCGCCGCTGGCGAGATATTCCTGCTCCCGCGCCAATATCCCGTCCTTGAAATGCCAGGGAAGCACGAGGAAGTAGTCCGGCTTCATCGCCCGCGCCTCGGCTTCCGAAACGATCGGGATATGTGAGCCGGGCGTGAAGCAACCGAATTTGTCTGGATTGACTTCGGCGATCGCCTCGACGAGGTCGGGGCCGATGTCGCAGAATTGCAGCACCACGTTGCCCTTGGTCGAGGCGCCGTAGCCGAGGATGCGCTTGTTGTCGTCCTTGAGCGCGCGCAGCAGGCGGCGCAGGTCCTCGCGATGGCGGAAAACGCGATCTTCGAAATCGCGGTAGGGGCGAGGCGTGTTCAGCCCCATCCGCTCCTCTTGCGCCAACAGCCAGTCGATCACTGCGAGATTGCGCTTGCGCTGTGTGTTCTTGTGGCCGGCGGTGACGGCGAAACTGCCGCCGTTGACCGCATTCATCTGCACGTCGAGAATCTCAAGATCGGCCGCGTTGAGAATTTTCTCGATGACCCCCAGCGAGTAATATTCGATATGCTCGTGGCAGATCGTGTCATAGGAGGTGAGCCGCAGCATTGACGGCATATAGCTCTGCTCGAAATGCCATACCCCGTCGGGCGCGAGCGCCTTGGCGACTTCGCGGGCGAACCAGACCGGGTCGTCGAGATCGTAGAACATCGCGATCGACGTGACGATTTTCGCCCGCTTCGGCGAGAGCTTTTCAAACGCCTGCGAAGAGAAGAACTCCGGCGCGAGCTTGATATCGTCCGGATAATATTGTCGGAACTTGGCGCCCGTAGGATCGATGCCGATGCGCGTCAAGCTCGACGTCGTATAGGCCTTGAGAGACGTCGCGTCGTTTGAGCCGATGTCGAGCACCGCGTCGCCGGGCTTGAGATCGGCGAATCGCTCGAGATGGGCGATCTTCTGGGTCAGGTGTCGCACCATCGACTGATTGAGGCCCGAGCGATACCCGTAGTTCTCGCCATACATCTCGCTTGCTTCATAGCTGTGCGCGAGCTGCAGCAGGCCTGAATCAGGGCACCAGACGAGCTCCAGCGGGCCGACCGTGACAGGCGTCTCGCGGGAGCTCGGAAAAACGCCCGTGAGCGCCTGGTCGCCGAGCGCCAGAACCGAGACGAGATTGGTGGAGCCGCTAACGCGACACTTGGTAATTCGCTTCGTCATTTTCCAATTTCCTGGCGCATTCGCGAATGAACGTCCGCAGCCTTAGAGGCGCTGCGAACGAGGCGAGGAAGCCTTTCCGTATATGCCTCTTAGCAACTCACCGAAGTCTTGGCCCGAAGACGGCGGGAGTGTCAATCGCCCCCGTTAGAGCGGGTGATACTGATACAGCCAATTTTCCGAAAGCACCTCATCGCCGTTCTTGAGGAACAGGCGCATCTCCACAGGCTCAGAGCCTTCCACGGTCAGGTCGAATTGCGCCCGCCAATGGCCCGGCACATTATCAAAAACCGCTTCGGTGAACACGTAAGAAAACGTTCCGCGCGAAGCCCATAACACGGGTTCGGGCTTCACCCCGAAGGGGAGTTTGGCGAGGGGCTCGCCCAGAAACTCCACCATGAATTTGCGCACGCCCTTGGGTCGAGGCCTGCCGGGCTGGCCGCCGTTGCCGAGCCTCGTCGCGACGCAGCGCGCGAGCTTGGTTGGATAGGGCTCGTCCGCAAGCCAGTGCAGCCGATAGGAATATTCGAAGGAGGCGCCGGGAATGGCGGGCTTCTCGGGCGCCCAGATGACGACGATATTGTCGTGGATCTCGTCGTCCGTCGGAATTTCGATGAGTTGAATCGCGCCCTTGCCCCAGTCGCCCTTGGGTTCGATCCACACGCTCGGACGGCGATCGTAGAAGACGTTGTCGAGATAATGATCGTAATTGCGGTCGCGCTGCATCAGGCCGAAGCCCTTGGGATTATTGTCGCCAAACGCCGACGCCATGACCCGGTTCGGATTGTTCAACGGCCGCCACAAGCGCTCGCCCGCGCCGGTCCACATGCTCAGCCCATCGGAATCATGCACCTCCGGCCGCCAATCGATGGCCGTCGGCTTTGCGGTCTCCGAGAACCAGAACATCGAGGTGAGCGGCGCGACGCCAAAGCGCGTGAAGGCGCCGCGCAGATACAGCGAGCAGTCGATGTCCATGACGACGCCCTTGCCGCGCGTCATCAGGAAGCGATAGGCGCCGACGATCGACGGGCCTTCAAGCAACGCATGCAGGACGACGCCGTCGGCGGTCTCCGGGCCGATGTAAATTTCAGTGAAATCGGGGAATTCTTCGTTCGATCCCGCCTGCCAGGTGTCGAGCGCGACGCCGCGCGCCGACATGCCATATTGGCGCAATTCGCCGATCGCGCGGAAATAAGACGCGCCCAGAAACGCCACCCAGTCGTTTTTCTTCCAGTCGAGCGCGCCGTCCTTCGCCTCCTGAATGCGAAATCCCGCGAAGCCGGCGCCGGGCGGCAGTTGGCGGGCGATCGAATCCGCCGGCATATTGAAGTAGCTCGTATCGTAAAGAACCTCGCGCGCCTCGCCGTTTTCGACGACATTCATGCGCACGGCCTTCTTGAAGAACATCCCCAGGTGGAAGAACTCTATGGGGAAGCGGTCCTTGGTGTCGGCGAAAAGCGCGTGATCGGTGTTGTAGGTGATCTGTCCCCACTTCTCATAGTCGATCTGCGAGGTGATCTCGGGGGCAGGGATATTCGGCTTGCGGTAAGGCTCTTTGATAAGGCGCTGCGCCGTCTGCTTGAGCGTCTCGAAGGAGAAGGGCCGCGGTTCGCCGAGCCGAAGATTGGAGACGCTCGTCGCCGCCGCGCTGCGAGGCGCGCCGACCGCCCCGAGGGCGCTCGTCGCCGCCGCCGCTTTGATAAACGAGCGACGATCCTGCTTCTCGACCATCTCGGCGTCCTTGTTTCGAAGTTTGGGAGATGCGCGCCTGGGTTTGCCGCCGCCGCGAGCCTGTCGAGGGGCGCGAGACATTACGGCGCGGGACCCTAATTAGCCGCGAATCGGCTCATTGCGGATGGCGGTCCGCATGAAGAAGTAGAGTCCGATCAGGCCGGCGAGGGAGAAGATGATTTCGAGCGCGCGGCTGATGAGGGGATCAAGCTGAAAAAGCCCGCCCAGCGCCCAGCCCGCGGCCCAGGATGCGCCGACAAGCTCGGTGCCGACCAAGATCGCCACGGCGACGAGCGTCGACAGGCGCGGATAATTGATGGGCTTCTGGCTCATGCCGTCATTCTCGAGCTCGACCCCTTAACAGGCGGCCGACGCCGCGCTCGAGTCGTGCTATAGCAAAGGCTGCTGCAAGGCAAGCCGGACGGACCGCGCCGCGGTGCGCAGATGAGTGCGAAGTCACGGATCTGGAAGGCTAATTGAGGCGCGTCGCGATCGCGTTTCGCTTCTCGCAGTCTTTCCGCTTGTATGTTTCGGCGCCGCAACGATAATCGGCGCCGCCGAAGGCGCGGCGCGCTCGCCACGTCGCGAATTCGAAGGGGTGACGCTTGTTCCAAGGCGCCAGCAAGAGCTATCTGAACCGCAAGTCCGTCCACAAAATCATCGCCGATCACGCCGCCGCCGACGGCGACGGCCTTAAGCGCGCGCTTGGCTGGGGGTCGTTGATGTCGCTCGGCGTCGGCGGCATCATTGGCGCCGGCATTTTCGTGTTGACCGGCACGGCGGCGGCGAATTACGCCGGGCCCGGCGTGATGATCTCCTTCATGCTGTCGGGACTCGCCTGCGCCTTTGTCGCGCTGTGCTACGCGGAACTTGCGTCGCTCATTCCCGTCGCGGGGAGCACCTACACATACACTTATGTGACGCTCGGCGAGATTTTCGCCTGGATCATCGGCTGGAATCTGGTGCTCGAATATGCAGCTGGGGCGGCGACTGTCGCGGTCGGCTGGTCCGGCTATTTCAATCGCGTCATGCAAGGGCTCGGCATACATGTGCCGCCCGAGCTCACCACCGCCTTCTTCGCTGATCCGACTGCGCATGGCGCGCCGCCCGGCGCCGTTCACGGGTTGTTCAATGTTCCTGCTGCTGCAATCATCCTGTTGCTGACCGCGCTGCTCGTGCGCGGCACGAGCGAGTCGACGCTTTTCAACAACATCATCGTCGCCATCAAGGTCACTGTCGTGCTGATGGTGATCGTTTTCGGCGCTGCGCATATCGACCACGCCAACTGGTCGCCGCTCATTCCCGACAACACTGGCGACTTCGGCACGTTCGGCTGGAGCGGGGTCGTGCGCGGCGCGTCGGTCGTTTTCTTCGCCTACATCGGATTCGACTCCGTCTCGACTGCGGCGCAGGAGGCGCATAATCCACAACGAGACGTGCCGATTGGCATCATCGGCTCGCTGATCATCTGCACGATACTCTATATCGCCGTGGCGGCTGTCGCGACCGGCGTCGTCAACTACAAGGAGCTGGGCGTTCCTGACCCGATGGCGCTGGTCATGGATCGCACCGGCGTCTCGTGGCTCGCCTGGGCGGTGAAGCTCGGCGCGCTGGCCGGACTGACGACGGCGATTCTGGTGCTGCTCTACGGGCAGACGCGCATCTTCTTCGCGATGGCGCACGACGGCCTGCTGCCGCCGATCTTCGCGAGACTGCACCCGACTTTTCGCACGCCGGCCGTCAGCCAGATCCTCGTCGGCGTGGTCGTGGCGCTCGCGGCGGGTCTGTTGCCGCTCGATATTCTCGGCGAAATGGTGAGCATCGGGACGCTGGCGGCTTTCGCGCTCGTCTGCTTGGCGGTGCTGCGCCTGCGTCGAATGCACCCGGAACTCCGCCGCCCGTTCCGTGCGCCCGGGATTCCATTGTTGCCCATCGCCGGGATCCTGTCCTGTTTTGCGCTGATGGCCGCGCTTCCGCTCGACACCTGGCTGCGGCTGTTGATCTGGACCGTCATCGGGGTCGCCATTTACCTTTTTTATGGCATCAAGCACGCCAAACGCCTCCACTAGCCGCCTGGCGCGACGAGATTGATGTCCTGAACGCGCGGACGGGGGAACCCTTGGCGGCCGGCGAGGTTACGACTTAGTCCCGATCCTTCGACGCAGCGAAAGGATCGGGGCGTGACCTTTCGGAATGTCGAACGGGGTTCTCGCGATATGAATGCGCCGGCGATCGTCTGGTTTCGCAATGATTTGCGCATCTCTGACCATCCGGCGCTTTCGGCGGCTGCACGATCGGGAGCGCCGCTCGTCGCCCTTTACATCCTGGACGATGAAAGCCCCGGAGAATGGCGCACCGGCGCCGCGGCGCGTTGGTGGCTGCACCATTCTCTGAAGGCGCTGTCCCAGAGCCTCGCCGGCAGGGGCGTGTCGCTGACCTTGCGCCGCGGGCGCGCTCCCTACGTCTTCGAGCAGATCATCGCCGAAACCGGCGCTGGAGCCGTCTTCTGGAACAAGCTTTACGAGCCTTGGGCGATCCGGCGAGACGCCGAACTCGAGGCGCAGCTGCGCGATGATGCGGTAGAAACACATTGTTTTCAAGAGTCTGTGCTCTTCGAGCCGGAGACGCTTCGCACCAAACAGGGTGAGAGCTTCCGGGTGTTCACCCCTTTTTGGCGGGCCTGCCTCGCGGCGCCGCCGCCGGAGCGGCCGCTTCCGGCGCCCGAAATCCTGCGCCCCGCGCCGCTTCCGCCGGACAGCGACGATCTCGACGCCTGGCGACTGCTGCCCCAAAACCCCGATTGGGCGATCGGCATGCGCAAGGTCTGGCTTGTCGGCGAGACGGCCGCGCGCGCCGAACTTGCAGACTTCGCGCGCCACCATGTCGTCGACTACAAGGTTGAACGCGACTTCATGGGCCGCGTCGGCGTCTCCAGGCTTTCCCCGCATCTGCACTTTGGCGAATTGTCGCCACGCGAAGTCTGGCACGCGATCAGCGACCCCGGGAGCATCGGCGGCGAAGCCTATCTGAGGGAACTCGGCTGGCGGGAGTTCTGCCATCACTTGCTGATCTCCCACTGGGACCTGCCGGATCGCCCTTTGGACAGGACCTTCGAGCGTTTTCCCTATCGCGACGACGAGACCTCGCTCGACGCCTGGCGGAACGGTCAGACCGGCTATCCGCTCGTCGACGCGGCGATGCGCGAATTGTGGATCACGGGCTGGATGCACAATCGCGCGCGTCTGGTTTCGGCGAGCTTCCTGATCAAGCACCTGCTCATTGACTGGCGGAAGGGAGAGCGCTGGTTCTGGGACACGCTGGTCGACGCCGATCTCGCCAATAACAGCGCCAACTGGCAGTGGGTGGCGGGCTGCGGGGCCGACGCCGCGCCTTACTTCCGCATCTTCAATCCCGCGCTTCAGGGCGAAAAATTCGATCCCGATGGCGCTTATGTGCGCCGTTACGTGCCGGAGCTCGCGGGGCTCGACGTCCGCTACATCCATCGTCCGTGGGCGGCGCCAGACGACGTCTTGCGCGCTGCCGGCGTCGTGCTTGGCGTCACCTATCCGCATCCGATCGTCGACCATGGCGAGGCGCGGGAGCGGGCGCTCGCCGCCTTCGAGGCCGTTCGGGCCCAACCTTCGTTGCGGGAAGCGTAGCGACGGCGTCTCTGACGTCCTGAGTTCGCTGACGCGAGCGCTCGCCAATGTCGCTGCGACCCGGTAAAGCCGGCGGCATGTCTCAAACCATTCAGCCCTTCGAAGAAATCCGTATCCTGTTGGCGGCTCTGCCCGGCCCGGATCTGCACGCCGCGGAGACGGTCCGCGCGCGCGATGGCCGGCTCACCAAGCCGCCCGGCGCGCTCGGTCGGCTCGAAGAGATCGTCGAATGGCTCGCGGCCTGGCAGGGCAGGGCGGAGCCTTCGATCGAGCGCCCGCTCGTCGCGGTGTTCGCCGCCAATCACGGCGTCGTGGCGCAGGGCGTTTCGGCTTTCCCGGCGAGCGTCACGCAACAGATGGTGGCGAATTTTCTCTCCGGCGGCGCGGCGATCAATCAGATCTGCAAGTCCTATGGCGTCGGCCTGAAGGTCTATGAGCTGGCGCTCGAACGGCCGACGGCCGACTTTACTGTGGCGCCGGCCATGGACGAGCGCGAAGCGGCGGCGACCTTCGCCTATGGGATGGAGGCGATCCAGGGCGATATTGATCTCCTCGCCCCTGGCGAGATGGGCATTGGCAATACGACGAGCGCGGCGGCGATCTATGCCGCGCTTTACGACGGGCCGGCGTCGCGCTGGACAGGACGCGGCACGGGCGTCGACGACGCCGGGCTTTCGCGCAAGAACGCCGCGATCGACGCCGCGCTGGCGCTGCATGCGCCGCATCTCGCCGATCCTTTAGAAATTTTGCGCCGGCTCGGCGGCCGGGAGATCGCGGCGATGATGGGCGCCATCGCCGCCGCGCGTCTCAACCGCATTCCCGTGGTGCTTGACGGCTATGTCGCCTGCGCCGCCGCGGCGCTGCTGCATGCGATCGCGCCCGCGTCGATCGCGCATTGCATAGCGGGCCATGTCTCGGCGGAGGGCGCGCATCGCGACGTTCTGACGCGGCTTGGCATGCGCCCGCTGCTCGATCTCGACATGCGGCTGGGCGAAGGCTCGGGCGCGGCGCTCGCCATCGGCCTGATCAAAGCGGCGCTTGCGTGTCACAGCGACATGGCCACCTTCGATAGCGCGGGCGTATCGGAAAAATCGGAATGATTCACGGAGGGCGGCTTCCACTCAAGAAACTGTCACATCCGCAGCGCATTGAAGTCAAAACCGACCCCTAAGGAGCGCGGTTACATGAACTCCAATATTTCATCCGCCTACGTGGCCGTGGTCTTGATGGCGGCGCTTGCGGCGGCGCTGCTTTTTCATCTCAGTCGGATCTTGGGTCCGCAGCGGCTGCTTCATGCGGCCTATGCCGCAGCCGCCCTAGGGCTGTTTTATCTGCTGGGCGCGACCGTCTTCGGCTGGACGTTCGACCGACAAGGCGCGCTGCTTTGGGTTTATCTCGCATTTTTCCTTCTCGCGGCAGGCGTTGCGGCGCGTCGACGTATGATGCTCGGCGCGATTGGGCTGCCCTGGCTTTCGGCGCTGATCCAGCTCGGCGTCGTCGCTTACATGTTTGCGCCGGACTCATTCCGAAAGCCGCCGGTGACGGCGGCGCTGTTCCTGTATTTCATCTTCGAGGCGCTCATCTGGCTGCGCGGCCGGGAAGCGCAGGAGCCCGCGCCGTCTGTTGGAGCCAACGTTCGCGAGCGGCCGCCGCTCTTCATGCCAAAACGCCGTCGCGGTCTCGCAGAAGCTTCGCTGGCGACCGCGGGCATCGCCGTCGCCTTTCTGCTCGTCGCTGCGCCGCAAGCGGCGCATGAGGCGTCGGAGCCAGACTCCGCGCAGCAGCAGCAGTCGGAAATCGAGCAAACCGCTGCGATCGGCGAGACGACGAACAGCGAGGAGCCCGCCTCCGAAGGCAATAGGTCTGCGACCAATGACGAGCCGAAGACAGGGAGCCAAGAAAGCGAGCCGGCTGAAGCCGCCCCGCAAGTGGCCGGCAATGCGCCCGTCGAGCCCCCGCCGACTGCGGCGAAGGATCCTGGCGTTTATACGGCGCGCGCGGGGGACACGTTTAAATCCATCGCCAGGCGGCTCTATGGCGCTACCAGCAAATGGCGCGCGATCGCCGAGCGCAACCCCGATCTGAAGTCGAAAAAGCTGCGCGCCGGTCAGCTCGTCAATCTGCCGTCAGCGCCGACGCGATGAGGTGAGGGAGAGCGTGAATTCTCGGCGGCTCTTGTCGAACCGCCGAGACGCCTGTGATCTAGTCCGCGCCGAATCAGCACATGCAGAGCGCTTCGGACGCCTGATCGTTCCAGCGGTCGCCGACGTAACGGTAGCTTCTATTTGAGCGAAATCTCGAGCCGCCCTGATTGACGTGCTGCCATAATGTGAGCGTGCAGCCGTCCTTCACGCGGAACGACGAAACATTATCGTTCCACGACGGATTGTAGATCGTGCTTTCGCACCCGCCGCCATGGCCGTTCGTCGTGCATCCAAGGCTTTCGCCGCGCACCATCTTCATCCGCTCGAAATTGTGGAGCGTGTAGCCGGAGCCGCCATAGTCTCGATGCTGGAAAATCCGGCAGGTCGCTTGCGCGCTGGGCGGAAAAAACAAGAGGGCCGCCGTGAGGGCGGCCGCTGTATAGCAAGCCTTCATCTCAAACTCTCCGAAAAAGAAATTTAAATAGTCCGCATCAGCCGGTTAACGTGCCGCGATCGGATTGGTTCCGCGATCCTAGGCGACCGCGGTTGCGAACCGCAGCGTGTCCTGCTCGGTCATGAGGGCGTCGAGCCGCTGGTCATGCGGTTCGATCGGCACATGGTCGGCTTCCTGGCAGGAATAGGCGACGCCGATGGCGACGACCGGCTTTTTGGCGCGAAGCGTGGAGAGCGTGGCGTCATAGATGCCGCCGCCATAGCCCAGCCGAAAGCCGCGCCGATCGAAGGCGGCGAGCGGCGAAAACACAATATCGGGATCATATGCCGGCTTGTCGTCGGAGGGTTCGGACAGGCCGAACGGCCCTTTGACGAGGTCGTCGCCGGGCGCGAAGGCGCGAAAGACCAAGGGATGACGCACCTTGTGCATCACCGGCAACGTCACGCGATAGCCTTCGGCCGCAAGCGCATCGATGAGCGGACGCGTGTTCAACTCGCTGCGGATCGGCCAATAGACGGAAACGACAGGCGGGGCGCTCAGTTTCGCATCGCGCGCAAAGCCGGCGACCAGCGCGACGCCCCGGCGCGCGACGGAAGCGGCCGCCTCATGCGCTTCCTGCGGCGCGATGAGATCGCGGCGCGCCAGCGAACGGCGCCGCAGTTCGGCTTTCAAATCGCTCATGCGAGAGCAATAACAGGGAAGAAGAGTGCGGGCCACAAGAGCCGTGGGACATCGATCCCGGGAACCTACAACGTAGGTGGGCGCCATATGACCAAGCCCACGGGCGAGGCCAGGGACAGCTCCCATAAGGATCGATAAGGCCCCGGGGAATAATAGTCCTGCACGCACCCCGCAGCGCCGCCCGATGAATGTAGCGCTACGCGCAGCCGGGCGCCAGTGGCGTCTGAGAGTTTCGCTAGGCGAGCGCCAACTCCATCGGCGCGGACTTTTCGCATTCTTTTCTATCCGCAGGGAGACGCTCGATCCGCGTCAGCGTAAACAGACCGAAGGGCGCCAGCGGTCGGCGCTCGACGAGCTTCATCTGCGGGTTCCGATCGATCCAGTCGCCGATGATCGACCAGGGAAACTGCGGACGCCAGCCGAGTTTCGGCGCCATATGGCGGTCGAGCCACGCCTCGAACAGCGCGATAGCGTCGTCCTTGCCGCTCACATGATTGACGAGCACGATTTCGCCGCCCGGCCGCAGCACGCGCGCGAGTTCGTCGAGCATCGCCTCGGGCTCCGGCACGACCGTCAGGACGTAAGGCGCCACGACGCAGCCGAAACTCGCGTCGGCGAACGCCATGCGCGTCGCATCCATTTTCACGAGGCCGGCGACATTGCCGAGACGCTCACGGCGCACGCGCTGCGCCGCGCGGCGCAGCATCGGCTCCGACAGATCGACGCCGACGACCTGCGCATTGGACGCGAACATCGGCAGTTCGAGCCCCGTGCCGACGCCGACGTCGAGGATCGTTCCGCGCGCGTTGGACGCCGCCGCGGCGGCGGCGCGACGGCCTGGCTTCAGCAGAATGTCGAACGTCAGATCATAAATCGGCGCCCAGCGCGCATAGGCGGCCTCGACATTGCTGTTGTCGAGCGTTTCGACTTCGGGCAAAAAATTCCTTGCTTCGCTCATCGAGGCGCCCTTCGCCCTTCTGCGGCGCGCAGCGGCGGCGCCTTTAATGCCATGGTCATCGCTGCAGGCTCGATCCCGGCGATAAATCCGCCGCCGAGCACGCGCGCTTCATTCTCTTCTGTGTCGTAGAAGACGCACGCCTGCCCAGGCGAGACGCCGAATTCGCTTGCCGCGAAGACGACCAGAGCGCGGCCTTCCCCGCCCGGGATCAATCGCGCGGGTACTGGCGGCCGCGTCGAACGCACGCGCGCCATGATGTCGAGGCCCTCGGGCGGCAGGGAAGAGAGCGCGCCGTCGCCAATCCAGTTCACGTCGCGTAGCTGCACCGCGCGAGTGTCCAGCGCCTCGCGCGGGCCGACCACGACCTGAGCCTTGGCGGCGTCGAGGCGCAGGACGAAAAGCGGCTCCGCGTCGCGGCCGGCGACTTTTGCGCCCAGCCCCAGGCCGCGGCGCTGCCCGATGGTGTAGTGGATGACGCCGGCGTGGCGTCCCAGCACACGGCCGTCGAGGTGCACGATCTCGCCGGGCACCACCGAAGCTGGCGCAAGCTTCTCGACGACGTCTGTATAGCGCCCCGTCGGCACGAAACAGATGTCTTGGCTGTCCGGCTTATCGGCGACTTCGAGCCCGAAGCGCCGGGCCATATCGCGAACTTCGGCCTTGGCGTAATCGCCGAGCGGAAAGCGCAGCATCCGCAACTGCTCGCGGGTCGTCGCGAACAGGAAATAGCTCTGGTCGCGCGCCGCATCCTTGGCGCGGTAGAGCGCACGGCCGCCGTGTCCGTCGTCGCGGGCGGATATGTAATGGCCGGTTGCGAGCGCGTGCGCGCCGAGGTCCTTCGCCGTCTCCATAAGATCGGCGAATTTGATGAACTGGTTGCAGGCGACACAGGGCACGGGAGTCTCGCCGCTGGCGTAGCTCGCGGCGAATTCGTCAATCACCTTCTCGCGAAACTTGCTCTCGTAATCGAGAACGAAGTGCGGAATGCCCAGTCGCGCCGCAACATTTCGCGCATCGTGGATGTCGCGCCCGGCGCAGCAGGCGCCCTTGCGGTGCGTGGCTTCGCCGTGATCATAAAGCTGCATCGTGACGCCCACGACGTCGTAGCCCTGCGCCTGCAGCAGAGCGGCGACGACGCTGGAGTCGACGCCGCCCGACATGGCGACGACGACGCGCGTCTCGCGCGGCGAGGAAGGCGGCGCATGATCCGATACGCTATTCGTCATTTTCGGAAGCGACGCCTGTTTTTTGCGGAAAGTGGGCGAGATGGGTGAAGGCGCAAAAGCCCCGGCCCGCCGCGTATCGGTCGGGCCGCTGTCACCATTTAGAGCATTACCCGTCCAAGAGGCAATCCTGCCGAACTTTTTCGACGATCCGACATTCCCGCGTCATATTGTTCGCAGCCGCCATCGCTGCTATGACGCCGCGGCGTTTAAGGCGCGGGGATGGATAAATGGCGGCGATGAAACTCCTGGCGGGCAACTCTAACAGGCCGCTGGCGGAGGCGATCGCCGCCCACCTCGGCGTGCAGCTCTGTCGCGCCCAGGTTCGCCGCTTCGCCGACCAGGAAATCTGGGTTGAAATCCTGGAGAATGTGCGCGGGCAGGACACGTTCGTGATCCAGTCCACATCCGCCCCGGCCAACGACCACCTGATGGAGCTCCTGATCATGATCGACGCGCTGCGCCGCGCCTCGGCGCGTCGCATCACGGCGGTCATTCCCTATTTCGGCTACGCCCGCCAGGATCGCAAACAGGGACCCCGCACGCCGATCTCGGCCAAGCTTGTCAGCAATCTGATCACGCGGGCGGGCGCGGACCGCGTTCTGACCGTCGATCTGCACGCCGGCCAGGTTCAGGGCTTCTTTGACATTCCAACGGACAATCTCTTCGCCGCGCCGGTCATTGTGGCGGACATCAAGTCCCACCTTGAGCTCAAGAATGTCATGGTCGTGTCGCCGGACGTCGGCGGCGTGGTGCGCGCGCGGGCGCTGGCCAAGCGCATCGACGCGCCGCTCGCCATCGTCGACAAGCGCCGCGAGCGCGCCGGCGATTCCGAGGTCATGAACATCATCGGCGACGTGAGCGGACACAATTGCATCCTCATCGACGATATCGTCGATTCGGGCGGAACCCTGTGCAACGCCGCCGAAGCCCTGCTCGCGGCGGGCGCCGGCTCCGTCTACGCCTTCATCACCCATGGCGTGCTGTCGGGCGCGGCGGCGGAACGCATCGCCAACTCCAAGCTGAAGCAGCTTGTCGTCACCGACACGATCCGCGCGACGGCCGCGGTCGAATCCGCCCCCAACATTCGCGTCATTCCGATCGGCCATCTGATCGGCGAAGCGATCGCGCGGACGGCGCGGGAGGAGAGCGTTTCCAGCCTGTTCGACTAGAGGTTCCGCCAAGCTACGTCGGTGGATCTATTGGTTTACGAGGGTTTGGGACGGAAACTGATGCGCAAGACGGTGAGGCAAGCGCCGGCGAAGCCGAGCGTCGTCGTCACGATGCTCGCCTTAAGATAGACGCCGAACAGAGCCGGGCCCCATCCTTCGGCCGGCGGGCCGTCGAGGATTGGAAACGCCGCCTGCAAGACGAACAGGCTCGAATTGGTGAAAGCGCCGATCACCATCGCCCAGCGCACGGGCCAGACCAAAGGGATGCGCGTTCCGTAGAAGCCCAGCAAGAGCGCGCTCATCAGCAGAAAATCGATATGCGCCTGCAAGACCCGAGAAAATTTCCCCGGGAAAATCGCCAGCATGAGCGGCGCTTCCATTTTGAGCGACACGAGACACCACGCCAGAACGAGCGCGACGAGAATCCATAGGGCGGCGCCCCTCAATAGGATAATGTTTGTGGTCTCGGCCGATCGCGCGTTTTCCGTCATCACGACATCCTCGGTTCTTCTCGGCCGATCGCCGGAAGCTCGATACATGCCGCGTTCAGCAGGAAAGCGCTTGACCGGGACGGCTGAAAAACTTGTCTGAAATGGATCTGCGTGAGGAGGGTGTCGATGACGAAAGCGCAATTCCTTTCGACCGAAGCCGTGCCGCGTGCCCAGCGCCGTGAGTGGCTCTGCGAGGTGATCGGACGTGAATACGCCCGCGCAGACGCCGACGCCCTGCCGACGCAGCCGCTGTTCAATGAAACGACGATCTATGGCGAAAGTGACGTGCGAATCTCGGCGATCCGCTCAAACGCCATCCTCATCGAAAGACCGAAGCGGCCTCCGTTGCCCGACAGTCACGACGTGTATCTCGCCGTTGTGCTGCTCTCGGGCGAATATTTTCTTGAGCAAGGCGAGCGCCGAGCGGCGTTGCGTCCTGGCGACATGACGATCTACGACGCCACCCGGCCGCACAAAATCTATTGTCCTGGCTCATTCTCGAAACTGATCGTCTCTCTGCCGCGCGCCGCCATGCGAATGCGTTCGCCCGATATCGACCGTCGCTTGGCCGCACCGATCGCCGGCGCGCGCGGACTTGGCGCGATCACCGCCGCGCATATCCGTTCGCTCGCCGCGCATGCCGCCGTACTCACGGATGAGTCCTTTGCGGCGGCGACTGACCATTGCGCCGACCTCATCGCCCTTTCCTTCGCGGATTCGCAACAAATTCCCGCGACCGCCCGCGGTCGCGACGCCACGCTGCGGCGGGTGAAGCGGTTCATTGAGAGCCGTCTCGGCGATCCGCAGCTTGATCCGGCCATGGCGGCGCAGCGGCTGGGTCTCTCGTCGCGCTATCTCAATTCGCTGTTCGAAGCCGAGGGGCTCTCGCTGATGCGCTATGTGTGGGCCAGGCGTCTCGAAAATTGTCGCCGCGACCTCTGCGCCGAGCCTGGCGCGCCGATCGGCGAACTCGCCTACCGCTGGGGGTTCAGCGATCTCTCCCATTTCAGCCGCGCGTTCCGTCGGCGGTTCGGACAATCCGCGCGTGAGGCGCGTGCAGCTAGCAAATAGCCCTGCGTTCGCCTTCGCCTCCGCCTCGGCGCGCATTTTTCAAATTTCGAGCGCCATCTCAAATTTCGCGCGCCATGTCGACGAGTTTTGCGATCGTGCGCATATTGCGCGCCGTGCCATGCATCGCAGCGGGAATTTTGAGTTTCGAGCGGCCCATCCCTGCGCCATAGTGAACATAAATCTCGCGTGATCCCAAACGCATTTCCTCGTCTGCTTTGCCTGTGGCGCGATCTAATGCGTCGGGCGGCGGCGGATTATCGAGAAAAATCGCCACGGTGAAATTGGCCGGCTTTTCCGGGAAAGGATTTCGGTTGAGAACTGCCTGCATTTCATCGGCGGTGCGCACAAAAACCACGACGGATTTTCCGGCATAGGCGAGCAGTCTCGCTTCCAGCTCCGACTTCACGCGTCTTGAAGAGGCTTTGCTTTCAAAGACGACGTTTCCGCTCGCGATGTAAGTTTGGACATGATCGAAACCAGCGTCGACGCACATCGTCTTGAGCTCGGTCATGGCGACTTTGCCGGCTCCGCCGACATTCACGGCGCGTAACAGCGCGACATAACGGGTCATGCCAAAGCCGAGCATATCGACTTGGCGCGCGTCAATCTCAAATCGACACCGATGCCGCTGCGATCAAATTGCGTGGCCATTCGTCTCGACATTTGTCAAATGACGGCGCGCTCTTGCCCAAGCTGGCGCCGAATGCCAGAAGGCCGTGTGACTGCGAAGATCTCTCTCATGCACGAACCCGTTCCGCCGCGCTTCAATCTCGCGCGCTATTGCCTCGCCGAAAATGCGCGGCTGCGGCCCGACGCCACGGCGCTCACCGTCGTCGGCGACGCCGGCGCGCAGCGCTGGACCCACGCTGAGCTCGATCTCAAGGTCCGCCGTATGGCGGCGGGCCTGCGCGACCTCGGCCTTCCCGCGGGTGCGCGCGTGATGATCCGGATGGGCAATGAGGCCAACGCCGCGCTTGCCTATTTCGCGGCAATCGCCGCCGGCTATGTGGCGCTGCTCGCGTCCTCTCAGCTCACCTTCGAGGAAGCCGAGTTCATGGCGCGCGATTGCGGCGCGTCCGTGCTCGCATTGGGCGCATCCTTCGAGAACGAGCCGCATAGCGGAGACTTTCACATCTTGCGCGACGCCGATCTGGCGCGGCTCGCCGAGAGCGCGCCCCTTGCGGACTATGTCGACACCGCCGCCGCCGATCCCGCTTATCTCGTTTACACCTCCGGCACGACGAGCCGGCCGAAAGGCGTATTGCATGCGCATCGCGCCGCTTGGGGCCGGCGGCCGATGCGGGAGCATTGGACGGGGCTTGGTCCCGGCGACGTGATGTTGCACGCCGGCGCCATTAATTGGACCTACACGCTCGGCGTGGGCGTCGTCGATCCGCTGTCGGCCGGGGCCAGCGCGGTGCTCTACAACGGGCATCCGGATCCCGCCGCCTGGCCGCGTCTCATCGAAACCTATCGCGCGACGATCTTCGCCGCCGTGCCGGGCGTCTTTCGGCAGATCCTCAAATATGGCGCGCTGGAGACCGCCAATCTATCGAGCCTGCGCCATGCGCTCTCGGCGGGCGCGGCGCTGCCGTCGAGCCTGCTCGCCGATTGGCGCGCCCGTACGGGCAAAGA
>Ga0351889_10041_pt1 | contig 52578 bp, 63 predicted proteins | sample TotcelFGM3001M14_FD_206767 | JGI IMG/M metagenome (GOLD analysis project Ga0351889, IMG submission 206767) | Enriched cells from coal bed in the Powder River Basin, Montana, United States - Total cells FGM rep3 HSBNCT.FGM.300.1.M14 ...
GAAGGCGAGCAGAACCGCTCGCGGTCCTAAAGGACGGAAAAATGAACGGTCAAAATATCCGGATTCGCCTCAAGGCGTTCGATCACCGGATTCTCGACACGTCGACGAAGGAGATCGTCTCGACGGCCAAGCGCACGGGCGCTCAGGTCCGCGGTCCGATTCCGCTTCCGACACGCATCGAAAAATTCACGGTGAACCGTTCGCCGCACATCGACAAGAAGTCGCGCGAACAGTTCGAGATCAGAACGCATAAACGCGTTCTCGACATCGTCGATCCCACCCCGCAGACGGTGGACGCGCTCATGAAGCTCGATCTTGCCGCCGGCGTGGATGTCGAGATCAAGCTCTAACGGAATTCAGGCGGCGCTCGCTAAAACATGCGAGCGCGCTTTGCGAAGGATTGGATCATGCGGTCGGGCGTCATCGCGCAAAAGGTCGGAATGACCCGCATCTTCACGGAGGCGGGCGAGCATGTGCCGGTCACGGTCCTGAAGCTCGACGGCTGCCAGGTCGTCGCGCAGCGGACTCAAGAGAAGAACGGCTACACCGCCGTTCAGCTCGGCATCGGCCGCGCCAAGGTCAAGAATGTCTCGAAAGCCGAACGCACGCGGTTCGCGGCGGCCTCGGTGGAGCCGAAGATGAAGCTCGCCGAGTTTCGGGTGAAAGAGGAAGAGTTGCTGCCGATCGGGGCCGAAATCACGGCGGATCATTTCGTCGTCGGCCAGTTCGTCGACGTGACGGGGACCTCCACCGGCAAAGGCTTTGCCGGCCCGATGAAGCGCTGGGGCTTCGGCGGTCTGCGCGCGACCCACGGCGTCTCCGTGTCGCACCGTTCGCACGGTTCGACCGGCGGCCGTCAGGATCCGGGCAAGACCTTCAAGAACAAGAAAATGGCCGGCCATATGGGCGTCGATCGCGTCACCACGCAAAATCTGCGGGTGGTGCAGACCGACCCCGCGCGGGGACTGCTGCTGGTCGAAGGCGCGGTGCCGGGCACGGCCGGCGGTTGGATTTTCGTGCGCGACGCGGTGAAGCGCGCGCTGCCGAAGGATGCGCCGCAGCCGGGCAAATTCCGCCTCGGCAACGGACAGGGTGAAGCCGCGAATTTAGACGCCGCTCCGCAAGAAGCGCAGAAGGAGGACTGAGCCGTGAAGATCGACGTCACGTCGTTCGACGGCCAGGCGGCCGGTTCGATCGAACTTTCCGATGAGGTCTTCGGCCTTGAGCCGCGCAAGGACCTGATCTTCCGCATGATCCGCTGGCAGCTCGCCAAGCGGCGCGCCGGCACCCATGCGGTGAAGAACCGCGCCGAGATCGCGCGCTCGGGCAAGAAGCTGCACAAGCAGAAGGGCACCGGCGGCGCCCGTCACGGCTCGGCGCGCGCGCCGCAGTTCCGCGGCGGCGGACGCGCCTTCGGCCCGGTGGTGCGCAGCCATGCGCATGACCTGACCAAGAAGGTGCGCCAGCTCGCGCTGAAGCATGCTCTGTCCGCGAAAGCCAAGGACGGCGGCATCATCGTTTGGGAGACGGCGGAGCTCGCCGAGCCCAAGACGAAGCTGCTCGCCTCGAGTTTCGCCAAGACGGGCCTCGAGAACGCGATCATCATCGTTGGCGGCGCGCCGCAGAACAATTTCGTGCTCGCCGCACGCAATATCCCGAAGATCGACATCCTGCCCGTCGAAGGCGTCAATGTTTACGACATCCTCCGCCGCGAGAAGCTGGTGTTGACCCGCGCCGCAGTGGACGCGCTGGAGGCGCGACTGAAATGAGCAAGGACGTTCGCCATTACGACGTGATCGTCGCCCCGGTCATCACCGAGAAGGCGACGCTCGCCTCGGAGAGCAACAAGGTGGTCTTCAAGGTCGTGAAGACCGCGACGAAGCCGCAGATCAAGGCGGCGGTCGAAGGTCTCTTCGACGTCAAGGTCGAAGCGGTCAATACGCTGGTGCGCAAGGGCAAGGTCAAGATCTTCCGGGGCCGGCGCGGTCAGCAGAGCGACGTCAAGAAAGCGGTCGTGACTCTCGCCGAGGGCCACAAGATCGACGTGACGACCGGACTGTAAGGAAGGCGTGAGGATAGAACGATGGCGCTGAAGACATTCAAGCCGGTCACGCCGAGCCTTCGCCAGCTCGTGATTGTCGACCGCAGAGAGCTTTACAAGGGCAAGCCGGTCAAGACTCTGACCGAGGGCAAGAGCTCAAAGGGCGGCCGCAACAACGCCGGCAGGATCACCGTGCGTTTTCGCGGCGGCGGCCATAAGCAGGCCTATCGCGTCGTCGACTTCAAGCGGCGCAAGCTCGATGTTTCGGGCAAGGTCGAGCGGCTCGAATATGATCCGAACCGCACGGCGTTCATCGCGCTCATTCGCTACGCGGACAATGAGCTTGCCTACATTCTCGCGCCGCAGCGGCTCTCCGTCGGCGACGAAGTGATCGCCGGCAATCAGGTCGACGTGAAGCCCGGCAACGCCATGCCGATCGCCAACATCCCTGTCGGCGCCATTGTGCACAATGTCGAGATGAAGATCGGCAAGGGCGGCGCCATCGCGCGGTCAGCCGGCACCTATGCGCAGATCGTCGGCCGCGACCAGGGCTATGTGATCGTCAGACTGAATTCTGGCGAGCAGCGCCTGGTGCATGGCCAGTGCTTCGCGACGCTCGGCGCCGTGTCCAATCCCGATCATATGAACACCTCGATCGGCAAGGCCGGCCGCTCACGCTGGCTTGGCCGCCGCCCGCACAATCGCGGCGTCACGATGAATCCGATCGACCATCCGCATGGCGGCGGCGAAGGCCGCACCTCCGGCGGTCGCCATCCGGTCACGCCCTGGGGCAAGCCGACCAAGGGCAAGAAGACCCGCACCAATAAATCCACCGACCGTTTCATTGTGTCTTCGCGACACAATCGCAAGAAGAAGGGCTAACCCATGGCGCGCTCGATTTGGAAGGGCCCGTTCGTCGACGGCTATCTTCTTAAGAAGGCCGAGACCTCGCGCGGTTCAGGCCGCTCCGAGGTGATCAAGATCTGGAGCCGCCGCTCCACGATCATCCCGCAATTCGTGGGACTGACCTTCGGCGTGCACAACGGCCAGAAACATATTCCCGTGGCGGTGTCGGAAGACATGATCGGGCACAAATTCGGCGAATTCGCTCCGACCCGCACCTTCCACGGCCATGCGGCCGACAAGAAGGCCAAGAGGGGCTAAGAGAGGCTAAGAGAGGCTCACGATGTCTAAGGAAGCCAATCCGCGCCGGCTTGCGGAAAATGAAGCGAAGGCCGTCGCGCGCATGCTGCGCGTCTCGCCGCAGAAGCTCAACCTGCTCGCGCAGTTGATCCGCGGCAAGAAGGTGGATCGCGCGCTCGCCGATCTGGAGTTCTCCAGAAAGCGGATCGCGCATGAGGTGAAGAAGGCGCTTGAAAGCGCCATCGCCAACGCCGAGAACAATCACGGTCTCGACGTCGACGATCTCGTCGTCGCCCAGGCCTTTGTCGGAAAGGCGCTGGTGATGAAGCGTTTCCACGCCCGCGCCCGCGGCCGTGCGAGCCGCGTCGAGAAGCCGTTCGCCAATCTGACGATCATCGTGCGCGAAGTCGAAGCGCAGGCCAACGCCTAAAGGATTTAAAACCATGGGTCAGAAGGTTAATCCGATCGGGCTGCGACTGGGCGTCAACCGCACCTGGGATTCGCGCTGGTTCGCCAATAAGGGCGAATACGCCAAGCTCCTGCACGAGGACATGGCGATCCGCGAAACCGTGTCGAAAACGCTGAAGCAGGCGGCGGTGTCGAAGATCGTCATCGAGCGCCCGCACAAGAAGTGCCGCGTGACCATCTATTCGGCGCGGCCCGGCGTCGTCATCGGCAAGAAGGGCGCGGACATCGACAAGATTCGCAAGCTCGTGGGCAAGCTCACCGGCAGCGAAGTCGTCATCAACATCGTCGAAGTGCGCAAGCCTGAAACCGAGGCCGCGCTCGTCGCCGAGTCGATTGCGCAGCAACTCGAACGTCGCGTCGCCTTCCGTCGCGCGATGAAGCGCGCCGTGCAATCGGCCATCCGGCTGGGCGCGCAGGGCATTCGCATCAATTGCTCGGGCCGTCTTGGCGGCGCCGAGATCGCCCGTCTCGAATGGTATCGCGAAGGGCGGGTGCCGCTGCACACGCTGCGCGCCGACGTCGATTACGGCACCGCCACCGCGCATACCGCCTATGGCGCTTGCGGCATCAAGGTCTGGATTTTCAAGGGCGAAATCCTTGAGCATGATCCGATGGCGCAGGATAAGAAGGCGGCCGAACAGGCGTCCGGCGGCGATCATGGCGATCGCGACCGCGGCGGCGATCGTCGCCGTCGCGAGCACCGCGAACCGCGCGACGCGGCGTAACGAACAAGATTAAAGAGCGCAATCATGCTGCAACCCAAACGCACCAAGTTCCGCAAGGCCTTTAAGGGCCGCATCCGTGGCGCCTCCAAGGCGGGCTTTTCGCTGAACTTCGGTCAGTTCGGCCTTAAGGCGCTGGAGCCGGATCGCATCACCGCGCGCCAGATCGAAGCCGCGCGCCGCGCCCTGACGCGTCATATGAAGCGCGCCGGCCGCGTCTGGATTCGCATCTTCCCCGACGTGCCGGTCTCCAAGAAGCCGACCGAAGTGCGTATGGGCAAGGGCAAGGGCGCGCCGGAATTCTGGGCCGTGCGCGTTGCGCCCGGCCGCATCATGTTCGAGATCGACGGCGTGCCGGCGCCTATCGCGCGGGAGGCCTTGACGCTTGCCGCCGCGAAGCTGCCGATTAAGACGCGCTTCATCGAACGCATCGCCGAATAAGGGGAACGTGATGAAATCCAAACAGCGCCTCTCCGACATCAAGGCGATGACCGAAGATCAGCTCAATGACGAAGTGCTGAAGCTCAAGAAAGAGCAGTTCAATCTGCGCTTCCAGCGGGCGACCGGCCAGCTCGAGAACACCTCACGCGTGCGCGTCGTCCGTCGCGACATTGCCCGCACGAAAACCATCGCCGCGCATAAGCGCGCCGAAAAGCAGGGTTAAAGCGCCATGCCGAAGCGAATTCTCCAGGGCGTCGTCGTCAGCGACAAGCAGAACAAGACCGTGGTGGTGAAGGTCGAACGTCGTTTCACCCACCCGCTGTTCCAGAAGACGGTGCGCCGCACGAAGAACTATCACGCCCATGACGAAAGCGGCGCGTTCAAGGTGGGCGACTCGGTGACGATCGAAGAGACCGCGCCGATCTCGAAATTGAAGCGCTGGCGGGTCGTCGAAGTGGCGGCCGAAGCGTAGTCGTTAGAACGAATTGTCCGGACGAAGTCGGCGACTCCAAAGTGGGCTTGCCGAAACCAGACCGGAACGAAAGGCGGGTAAGCCATGATTCAGATGCAAACCAATCTCGACGTCGCCGACAACTCCGGCGCGCGCCGCGTAATGTGCATCAAGGTGCTGGGCGGCTCCAAGCGCAAATACGCCGGCGTCGGCGACATTATTGTCGTGTCGATCAAGGAGGCGATTCCGCGCGGCCGCGTCAAGAAGGGCGATGTGCTGAAGGCCGTCGTCGTTCGCACCGCGAAGGACATCAAGCGCGCCGACGGCTCCGTGATCCGTTTTGATTCGAACGCCGCGGTGCTGATCAACAATCAGAAAGAGCCGATCGGCACCCGCATCTTCGGGCCGGTGCCGCGCGAGCTGCGCGCCAAGAACCACATGAAGATCATCTCGCTCGCCCCGGAGGTTTTGTAATGGCCGCCAAGATCAAGAAGGGCGACAAAGTCGTCGTTCTCGCCGGCCGCGACAAGGGCCGCAGCGGCGAGGTGCTGCGCGTGATTCCCGACGAGGGCCGCGCCGTCGTCGACGGCGTCAACATCGTCAAGCGCCATCAGCGTCAGACCAAGGATCGCGAAGCCGGCATCATAAACAAGGCCGCACCGATCAATTTGTCGAATCTGGCGGTCGCCGATCCCAAGGATGGCAAGGCGACGCGCGTTGGATTCAAGATTCTCGACGACGGCCGCAAGGTCCGCGTCGCCAAGCGTTCCGGAGAACTGATCGATGGCTGAGGAAAAGAAGCCCAAGGCCGAAAAGCCCGCCAAGGCTCAAAAGCCCGCCGCCGAGGGCGCGGAGGCGAAGGAGCCCAAGAAGGCCGCCGCCAAATCCGGCGAAAAGCCTGCGGCTAAGGAAAGGCCGACGACATCCGGCGACGACGCGGCAGCGGTCGGCGCGGACGGCTCCTATGTGCCGCGCATGCGCAAGCATTACGATGAGGTCGTGCGCGAAGCGTTGCAGAAGCAGTTCGGCTATAAGAACGCGCTCGAAGTGCCGACGATCGAGAAGATCGTGCTCAACATGGGCGTCGGCGAATCCGTCAACGACAGCAAGAAGGCGACGTCGGCGGCGGCCGACCTTAGCCTTATCGCCGGCCAGCGGCCGGTCGTCACCCGCGCGCGCAAGGCGATCTCGACCTTCAAGTTGCGCGAGAACATGCCGATCGGCGCGAAGGTGACGCTGCGCAAGACGCGGATGTATGAGTTTCTGGATCGTCTGATCACCGTGGCGCTGCCGCGCGTGCGCGACTTCCGCGGATTGAATCCGAAGTCCTTCGACGGACGCGGGAATTATGCGCTCGGCATCAAGGAGCACATCGTGTTCCCCGAAATCGACTACGACAAGGCCGAGTCGATCCTGGGCATGGACGTGATCGTCTGCACGACGGCCAAGACCGACGAAGAGGCGCGCGCCTTGCTGAAGGCGTTCAATTTCCCGTTCCGGCAGTGAGGGCGTAACAGCTCCTCAAACGCGGATACTGAAAGGCGAAACTGTTAATGGCGAAGAAAAGCGCGATTGAGAACAACAAGCGGAAGCGAAGGCTCGTGAAGTCCTACGCCGGGCGGCGCGCGCGGCTGAAGGCGGTTGCGAACGACAAGACGCTGAGCGTCGAAGAGCAGTTCGAGGCGCGTCTCAAGCTTGCTGAGCTCCCGCGCAATTCTGCGCCCGTTCGCGTGCGCAACCGCTGCGAAGTGTCGGGCCGTCCGCGCGGCTTTTATCGCAAGCTGAAAATGTCGCGCATTGCGCTGCGTGAATTGGGGTCCCGCGGCCTGGTGCCCGGCCTCGTGAAGTCAAGCTGGTAAGGAGACGCAGATGGCGATCAACGATCCATTGGGCGATCTTCTCACCCGCATCCGCAACGCACAGATGCGCCGCAAGGACAAGGTGTCCTCTCCGGGCTCGAAGCTGCGCGCGCATGTGCTCGACGTGCTGAAGGAAGAGGGCTATATCCGCGGCTATAGCAGCACCGACTTCGGCAATGGCCGGACCGAGTTCGAGATCGAACTGAAGTATTTCGACGGCGAGCCGGTCATCAAGCAGATCGAACGCGTGTCGCGCCCGGGTCGCCGGGTCTATGCGGCGGTTGACGCAGTGCCGCGCGTGGCGAATGGCCTCGGCGTCACCATCGTGTCGACTCCGAAGGGCGTCATGGCCGATCACGCGGCGCGCGAGAATAATGTCGGGGGCGAGGTGCTGTGCAAGGTCTTCTAGACCTTGCGCCTCATCAAACAGGATTTTCAATCATGTCTCGTATCGGCAAGAAGCCTGTCGTCCTTCCCGCCGGCGTCACCGCCAAGGTGGACGGTCAGCTCGTGCAGGTGAAGGGCGCGAAGGGTCAGCTGGAGTTTCTGGCGCCCGACGACGTTTCCGTCGTCCAGCAGGACAACGCCATCACGGTCGACCCGCGCAATGAAACCAAGCGCGCCCGCGCGCTATGGGGCACGGCGCGCGCCCAGATCAACAATATCGTCGTCGGCGTGACCACGGGCTTTGAGAAGAAGCTCGAGATCACCGGCGTCGGCTATCGCGCCGCGGTGCAGGGAAAAACGCTGCAACTCGCGCTCGGCTATTCGCATGACGTGAGCTATCCGATTCCGGCCGGCATCGCGATCGTGACGCCGAAGCCGACGGAAATCAGCATCAGCGGCATGGATCGGCGCCAGGTCGGTCAAGTCGCCGCCGAGATCCGCGCCCTGCGCCCGCCCGAGCCCTACAAGGGCAAGGGCGTCAAATACGCCAATGAATTCATCTTCCGCAAGGAAGGCAAGAAGAAGTAAGGACCCGCCATGGCCAGGGATGTCAAAGTCGAACAGCGTCGAAAGGCGCGGGTGCGCCGGGCGATCCGTGAACGCGCCAAGGGGCGGTTGCGCCTTTCGGTGTTTCGCTCGTCCAAGCAGATCTATGCGCAGATCATCGACGACGAGAAGGGCGCGACGGTCGCCGCCGCCTCTTCGCTCGAGAAGGCGAATCGCGAGGGTCTGAAGACCGGCGCGGACGTCGAGGCGGCGAAGGTCGTCGGCAAGCTCCTCGCGGAGCGCGCCGTCGCCAAGGGCGTCAAAGAGGTCGTTTTCGACCGTGGCGCTTACATGTATCACGGGCGCGTCAAGGCGCTGGCCGACGGCGCCCGCGAGGGCGGTCTGGAGTTCTAACTGGGGGCGCGCGCCGTTGAGGGCGTGCGCTTCTCGCGCGGAATGCGTGCCGGCGCAGATGCGCCGGGCGTCGATCCGATGGGTCGGCAGTGAAGGAAGCGAGCGGCGCATCACGCCGCGTAAGTGACGGAAGAGACAATGGCGCGTGAAGGAGAAGGCGGTCGCGGCCGCGATCGGGATCGTGACGATCGCGACGGCGAATTTGTGGATCGTCTGGTCCACATCAATCGCGTCGCGAAGGTGGTGAAGGGCGGCAGGCGTTTCGGCTTCGCCGCGCTCGTCGTCGTCGGCGACCAGAAGGGCCGCGTTGGCTATGGACACGGCAAGGCGCGCGAAGTGCCTGAGGCGATCCGCAAGGCGACGGAAGCGGCCAAGCGCGCGTTGATCCGCGTGCCGCTGCGCGAAGGCCGCACGCTGCATCATGACGTTCATGGCCGCCACGGCGCAGGCCGCGTCATCCTGCGCGCGGCGCCGGCGGGCACCGGAATCATCGCCGGCGGCCCCATGCGCGCGATTTTCGAAACGCTGGGCATGCACGACGTCGTGGCGAAGAGCCAGGGGTCGTCCAATCCCTACAACATGATCCGCGCGACCTTCGATGCGCTCGGCCGCGAAGACTCGCCGCGCGCCGTCGCGGCGCGCCGTTCGCTTAAAGTTTCGGTGCTGCAGTCGCGCCGTCAAGGCGTCGACGCCGACGCCGTCGACGCGTAAGGAGACGACCCATGACGAAGAGCACGCAGCAGATCGTCGTCGAACAGATCGGCAGCCCGATCGGCCGTCCCGAACGGCAGCGCCGTACGCTTCTTGGCCTCGGCCTGACGCGCATTGGCCGCCGCCGCGCGCTGGAAGACACGCCGGCTGTGCGCGGGATGATCGCTAAGGTGGCGCATCTCGTGAAAATCGTTGACGCCAAAACCGTCGACGGGAAGTGAGGACGCGGCCATGAAACTTAATGAAATCACCGACAATCCCGGCGCGAGCAAGAACCGCATGCGGGTTGGCCGCGGCATCGGCTCCGGCAAGGGCAAGACCGGCGGGCGCGGCGTCAAGGGCCAGAAGGCGCGCACCGGCGTGGCGATCAAGGGCTTCGAGGGCGGTCAGATGCCGTTGCATCGGCGTCTGCCGAAGCGCGGATTCTACAATCCGTTCTCGACCCACTACAACGAAGTCAATCTCGGGCGCATTCAGCAGGCGCTCGACGCCGGCAAGCTCGACGCCGCCGCGCCGGTGACGATCGAGGCGCTGCTTGCGGCCGGCGTCGTCACCAGACCGCGCGACGGCGTCAAGATCCTCGGCCAGGGCGAGTTGAAGGCAAAGCTCGCCTTCGAGGTCTCGGCGGCGTCCAAATCGGCGGTCGCGGCCATCGAGGGCGCGGGCGGCTCGGTGAAACTTCTCGCGGGCGAGACGCCGGCGCCTTAAAGCAAAAAGTGCGGCCGCTCTCGCTTGAGCGGCTGCGCTGTTTTATACAAACGCTCCGAACGGAGCGGGCGAGCCTCGCGCGCTGCTAGCTCCGAGCGCTGAGCCCAACAAATGCGTCGCGTCGACAGCGGCGCGACAGGGGAGTTCCTTCATGGCATCGGCAGCCGAGCAGCTCGCGGCCAACGTCAATCTCTCCGCCTTCGGCAAATCCGAGGAATTGAAAAAGCGCATCCTGTTCACGCTGGGCGCGCTGATCGTCTATCGCCTTGGAACATATGTGCCGCTGCCGGGCATCGACCCCGAGGCTTTCGCGAAAAGCTTTTTCGGCCAGTCGAAGGGCATGCTGGAGCTCTTCAACATGTTCGCGGGCGGCGCCGTGCAGCGCCGCGCGATCTTCGCGCTCAACATCATGCCGTATATTTCGGCGTCGATTATCATTCAGCTGCTCACGTCGGTGATTCCGACGCTCGAGACGCTGAAGAAAGAGGGCGAGCAGGGCCGCAAGGTCCTCAACCAATATACCCGCTACCTCACCGTCGCGCTCGCGACGTTCCAGGCCTACGCCATGGCGATCGGGCTCGAGGGCCAGCAGGGCGTCGTCACCGATCCAGGCATGTTCTTCCGCATCACCACGGTCGTGACGCTGGTCGGCGGCACGATGTTCCTGATGTGGCTTGGCGAGCAGATCACCTCGCGCGGAATCGGCAACGGGTCCTCGCTCATCATCTTCGCGGGCATCGTCGCCGCGTTTCCGTCGGCGATCGTGTCGACCTTGGAGCTGGGCCGGCAGGGCGCCATTTCGACGGCGCTGATCATCGGCGTCATCATCATGTCCTTCGCCGTCGTCGCCTTCATCGTGTTCATGGAGCGGGCGCAGCGGCGCCTGCTGATCACCTATCCCAAGCGGCAGCACGGCAACCGGGTCTATGAGGGACAGACGTCCTTCCTGCCGCTGAAGCTGAACACGTCCGGCGTCATCCCGCCGATCTTCGCATCGTCGCTGCTGCTCTTGCCGACGACCGTGGCGAATTTCTACCAATCGACCGGCAGCGAGAGCATCTTCGCGACGATTTCCGCCTATTTCGGGCATGGTCGGCCGCTGTATATGCTCGCCTATGTCGGATTGATCGTGTTCTTCGCCTTCTTCTACACCGCGATCGTCTTCAATCCGGTCGAGACGGCGGACAATCTCAAGAAGCACGGCGGTTTCGTGCCGGGCATTCGCCCCGGCGAACGCACGGCGAAATTCATCGACGAAGTGCTGATGCGGATCACGGTGCTCGGCGCGGCCTATCTGGCGATCATCTGCATCATTCCGGAAGGGCTCATCGCCTACGCCAATCTGCCGTTCTATTTCGGCGGCACGTCGCTGCTCATCGTCGTCAGCGTCACCATGGATACTGTGGCGCAGATCCACGGTCATATGCAGGCGCAGCAATATGAGGGGCTGATACGCAAGACCAAGCTTCGCGGCGGGAAACGCGCCCGATGAGGCTGGTGCTGCTCGGTCCGCCCGGGGCCGGCAAGGGAACGCAGGCGGCGCGTTTGGTCGAAAAGCACGGCGTGCCGCAGCTGTCGACAGGAGACATGCTGCGCGCCGCGGTCGCGGCGAAAAGTCCGATTGGCCTCAGGGCCAAGGAGATCATGGACGCTGGCGCGCTGGTGCCGGACGAGGTCGTGATCGGCCTGATCGACGAACGGCTCGGCGCGTCTGACTGCGCCAGCGGGTTCATTCTCGACGGCTTCCCGCGCACTGTGGCGCAGGCCGAGGCGCTGCAGGAGCTTCTCGTGCGCAGGGGCTTGTCGCTCGACGCCGTGCTCGAGCTCGCCGTCGACGAAGGCGCGCTCGTCGACCGGATGCGCAAACGCGTGGATGAAACCCGCGCCGCGGGCGGCGCGGTGCGCGCCGACGACAATCCGGAAAGCTTCAAGACGCGGCTCGAAGCCTATAGGGCCCAGACGGCCCCGGTGTCGGCGCACTACGCCAAGCGTAGCGAACTGACGAAGATCGACGGCATGGCGCCGATCGAGGATGTAACCGCGGAGATCGATCGCGCGCTGTCGGGCGCCGGCTAGATTTTTCGCGAAATCGCTTGACCCTCAACCCGTTGACCCCTAAATAGGCAGTCTTCACGTTGTTGGACAGTCGGCTCCGGCTCCCGGATCGGGGGGCGGGGCCTGTTTTCGTATGAAGACGGTTCGCAACCGTCCGCATGGGCCGGGCTCCACCGGACGCGGGCGTCATCCCGGAGCTTCAGGCTCCTTCTCACATGGAGAGACAAAGTGGCCCGTATTGCAGGCGTCAATATCCCGACCAACAAGCGCGTCGTCATCGCGCTCCAGTATATTCACGGCATTGGCGCCAAGAAGGCAGAGGAAATCTGCGAGAAGGTGAGCATCCCGGCCGAGCGCCGCGTGGCGCAGCTCACTGACGCGGAAGTTCTGCAAATCCGCGAAACCATCGACCGCGACTACATGGTCGAAGGCGATCTGCGCCGCGAAGTCGCGATCAACATCAAGCGCTTGATGGATCTCGGCTGCTATCGCGGCCTGCGCCATCGCCGCCAGCTCCCCGTGCGCGGCCAGCGCACGCACACAAACGCCCGCACCCGCAAGGGCAAGGCGAAGCCGATCGCCGGCAAGAAGAAGTAATCGGCCGTCAGGACGATCATCGATGGCCGGGACACGCCCGGCCATGACAACCGAAATCCCTAGCGCCTGGAACTACGGGCGCGTTTGAAGGACGCAAGAAAAAATGGCTAAGGACACAACGCGCGTTCGCCGCCGCGAGCGCAAGAACATCGTTTCCGGCGTCGCGCATGTGAATTCGACGTTCAACAACACCATGATCACCATCACCGACGCACAAGGCAACACTGTGTCGTGGTCGTCCGCTGGGGCGATGGGATTCAAAGGCTCGCGCAAATCCACGCCCTACGCCGCGCAGATGGCCGCCGAAGACGCCGCCCGCAAGGCCGGCGAGCATGGCGTGCGCACGCTTGAAGTCGAAGTCTCCGGTCCGGGCTCCGGCCGTGAGTCGGCGCTGCGCGCCTTGCAAGCGGCGGGCTTCACCGTCACGTCGATCCGCGATGTGACGCCCATCCCGCACAACGGCTGCCGGCCGCGCAAGCGTCGCCGCGTTTGAGTATTCAGATTGTCTGATTTGATTTCGAGCGGCGTGGCGCATGCCCCAACGCCGCACTCAGGAGCTTCAAGGAAAGGCCTCCACGTGAGCATCCAGAAGAACTGGCAGGAACTCATCAAGCCGAACAAGCTCGAAGTCACGGCCGGAGACGATCCCAAGCGCAGCGCGACCGCCGTCGCCGAGCCGCTGGAGCGCGGCTTTGGCGTGACGCTTGGCAACGCCCTGCGCCGCATTCTGTTGTCGTCCCTGCAGGGCGCGGCGATCACGTCGATTCATATCGACGGCGTGCTGCATGAGTTCTCGTCGATCCCCGGCGTGCGCGAGGACGTGACCGACATCGTCCTCAACATCAAGGACATCGCCATCAAATATCAGGGCGATGGCATGAAGCGCCTGACGCTCAAGAAGACGGGACCGGGCGCCGTCACCGCGGGCGACATCCAGGTGACGGGCGACGTGCAGATCCTCAACCCTGAACTTGTCATCTGCACGCTCGACGAGGGGGCCGAGATCCGCATCGAGTTCACCGTCGCGAACGGCAAGGGCTATGCGCCCGCCGACCGCAACCGCGCCGAAGACGCGCCGATCGGCCTCATCCCGATCGACAGCCTCTATTCGCCGGTTAAAAAGGTCAGCTATCGCGTCGAAAACACCCGCGAGGGCCAGGTTCTCGACTATGACAAGCTGACGCTGACGGTCGAGACGAATGGCGCGATGAGCCCGGAAGACGCGGTCGCCTATTCGGCGCGCATTCTCCAGGACCAGCTCAACGTCTTCGTCAATTTCGAAGAGCCGCGCCGCGAAGAGGCCGCGCCGTCGATTCCGCAGCTCGCTTTCAATCCGGCGCTGCTGAAGAAGGTGGACGAGTTGGAGCTTTCGGTGCGTTCGGCGAACTGCCTGAAGAACGACAACATCGTCTACATCGGCGACCTTATCCAGAAGTCGGAAGCCGAGATGCTGCGCACGCCGAACTTCGGCCGCAAGTCCTTGAACGAGATCAAGGAGGTGCTGGCGCAGATGGGTCTGCATCTGGGCATGGAAGTCCCTGGCTGGCCGCCGGAGAACATCGACGATCTCGCGAAGAGATTCGAGGAACATTACTGAGTTTCCCCCTTCTCCCGCTTGCGGGAGAAGGTGTCGCGCGAATGCGCGACGGATGAGGGCGCGGGAAATACCCTCACCCGACCCCGCTTCGCGGGGCCACCCTCTCCCGCGAGCGGGAGAGGGAAATAATGGAGACGGCCGTTCCTTGGCACGGCGGCCGCATAATCAACGGAGAGCCGCATGTATCACGGTCACAAGAAGCGCCGCTTCGGGCGCACGCATGAGCACCGCAAGGCGATGTTCGCGAATATGGCGCAGGCGCTCATCAAGCATGAGCAGATTGTCACGACGCTGCCGAAGGCGAAGGATCTGCGTCCGGTCGTCGAAAAGCTCGTGACGCTCGGCAAGCGCGGCGACCTCCACGCGCGCCGGCAGGCGATCGCCAAGATCAAGGACGTCAAGCTCGTCGGCAAGCTCTTCGACGTGCTCGGACCTCGCTACAAGGATCGCAACGGCGGCTATACGCGCGTGCTGAAGGCGGGCTTCCGCTACGGCGACAATGCGCCGCTTGCGGTCATCGAATTCGTCGATCGCGACGTGAACGCCAGGGGGCAGGACTCCGGACCCGTCCACGAAGGAGAGGCGGCGGCGTAAGCGGCTCAAAGGCGACCGTTTCGATCGTCATCATGATCAGAAAACACGGCGTCGTATCTCGATTGCGGGATGCGGCGCCGAAAGCGTTTTAAGAGCAAGGAAGCATCCGAGAACCTCGCGCGGAAGCCGCATGATCGGCGATTTCGCTTCCGACTGGCGTCTCGTCGGCGCTTCTCCGCACTGAACCATCATCGCAGCGCATTCTTATCGTCTCGCGTCTTTGCGTCTATAAATGCGCCGGCAAAAACGAGCTACGGAGCGCTTCATGAAGATTTCGGCGCGTCACATTTTTATGGCTGCGGCGCTCGCCTGCGCCCTCGCGGCGCCTTTGGCCTTCGCGCGCGCCGAAGTCTCGCCTGAACAGGCTCAGACCGCTTCGCCAAGGCCGCCTGGCCGTGTCGAGAGCTTTACGCCGCCGGCGCCCGATCGCGCCGTGCCGACGAGCCGCGGCGAGTTGATGAATTCCTTCGCGCCGGTCGTCAAAAAGGCGCAGCCGGCAGTCGTTAACGTCTTCGCGTCGCGGGTCGAGCGCATGCCCGCCAATCCGCTGTTCGATGACCCGATCTTTCGTCGCTTTTTCGGCGAGGGCGGCGGCATGCCGGGGCGCAACATGGCGCAGTCGCTGGGCTCGGGCGTGATCGTCGATCAAAGCGGCCTCGTCGTCACCAACAACCATGTGATCGAGGGCATGACCGACGTGAAGGTGGCGCTCGCCGACAAGCGCGAATTCGCCGCGAAGATTTTGTTGCGCGATCCGCGCACCGATCTCGCGGTGTTGAAGCTCGTCGACGGCGCCAATTTTCCGACGATGGAGCTTGGCGATTCGGACGCGCTCGAAGTCGGCGATTTGACGCTCGCGATCGGCAATCCCTTTGGCGTCGGTCAAACGGTGACGCAAGGCATTATTTCGGCGCTTTCGCGCACCCATGTCGGCATCAGCGACTATGGCTTCTTCATTCAGACGGACGCGGCGATCAATCCCGGCAATTCGGGCGGACCGCTGGTCGATATGAACGGGCGCGTCGTCGGCATCAATTCCGCGATCTTCTCGAAGTCCGGCGGCTCGGTCGGCATCGGCTTCGCCATTCCCGTCAATATGGTCAAGAGCGTGATCGCCGCCGCAAAGGGCGGCGGCAAGCAGGTGCGGCGGGCCTGGATGGGCGCGACGCTGCAAACGCTCTCGCAGGAGATCGCCGACGGCCTCGGGCTCGATCGCCCCACCGGCGCCCTGCTGGCCGACGTCGATCCGAAGGGGCCGTCAGCTGAGGCGGGTCTAAAGCGCGGCGACGTCATTATTTCGGTCGACGGCCAGACGGCCGATGACCCGGAGGCGGTCGGCTATCGGCTCGCCACCAAGCCGATCGGCGGGCAGGCGACGCTCGGCGTTCTGCGCGGCGGCAAAAAGATTGTCGCGCAAATTCGACTCGCGCCGGCGCCGGAAACGCCGCCGCGCGACGCGATCAGGATAAAGGGCGCGTCGCCCTTCGCCGGCGCGACGGTCATGAATATTTCTCCCGCGGTCATCGAAGAGATGTCGGTGCAGGGAACCGCCAATGGCGTCGTGGTGTCCGAGGTCGATGACGGCTCCTACGCGCAGCAGCTCAATCTGCAGCGCGGCGACATCATTCTCGCCGTCAATGACCAAAAGATCGGGACGACGCGCGATCTGGAGAGCGTAACGGCAGGGCGCGCCTACTATTGGAAGATCACCCTGGCGCGCGGCGGGCAGGTGTTCACGACGGTCATCGGCGGCTAAGATCGGCATGAGCGCGCTTGCGATCCTCGTCACGACGATCGACGACGAGGAAAAGGCGCGCGCGCTTGCCCGGGCGGCGCTCTCCGCAAAGCTCGCCGCCTGCGTTCAGATACATCCCATTCGCAGCCACTACGTCTGGAAGGACGAAATGCGCGAAGAGCCTGAGTTCTTGTTGCACATGAAAGCGCGCGGCGACGACTATCCGGCGCTTGCCGAACTGGTCCGCCGTCTGCATAGCTATGAGACGCCGGAAATTCTGCGCATCGACGTCGCCGAGGCGAATAAAGATTATCTCGCCTGGGCGATAGAGGCCACGCGACGGTAAGCGCACCCGGCGGGGCGTCTTTTAAACCGTCGATCTCGGCATTACGTTCTGCGCGGCGAGCCTCCGCTCGCCACGCCAGCCATCGGGACCCTTGGATGTCACCTCCCACCGACTATTTCGTTGATCGTCGCAGGCTTCGCCGCAAGCTCGGCTGGTGGCGTCTCGCCGCCCTGCTCGCCTTGGGTCTGGCGGGCCTCGTCGCCGTGGTGCGGCTCGGCGGCGCCGACTCGGCGGATAAGCTCACGCCGCACATCGCCCTTCTCGAGCTGCAGGGCGTCATCACCGGCGACGATGATACGATCGATATGATCAAGAAGATCGGGGAATCGAGCCAGACGAAGGCTCTGCTGCTGGAGATTGAGAGTCCCGGCGGCACGACGACAGGCTCCGAACGGCTCTATGAGGAGGTCCGGCGCGTCGCCGAGAAGAAGCCCGTCGTCGCCGTTGTCGGGACGGTGGCCGCGTCCGGCGCCTATATCGCCGCGCTCGCCGCCGACACGATCGTCGCGCGCGGCAATTCGCTGGTCGGCTCGATCGGCGTGCTGTTCCAATATCCCAACGTCTCGAAGCTGCTTAATAATTGGGGCGTCGAGGTCGAGACGATAAAATCGTCGCCGCTCAAGGCCGCGCCCAACGGGCTCGAACCGACGAGCCCGGAGGCGCGCGAGGCGGTCGCCAGTCTTGTCGCCGACTCCTACGCTTGGTTCAAGGCGCTGGTTCAGGAGCGGCGCAAGCTTGACGACGCGGAACTTGCGAAGGTCTCTGACGGCCGTGTTTTCACCGCGCGCCAGGGCGTGCCGCTGAAGCTTGTCGATCTCATCGGCGGCCAGCGCGAGGCCATCGATTGGCTGGTCGCCAACAAGGGAATTGCGAAAGACATGCCTGTGCGCGAGTGGAAGAAGAAATCCAGCCTCGAGCGGCTTGGGCTTGTCGGCGCCGCCGCCGGCCTCGCGCGGGTCGCCGGATTGGAGTCGATCGCCGGTTTTTTAGAAAAATCAATTCTGCTCGAACGGAGCGGCGAGCTTGACGGCCTTTTGGCGATTTGGCAGCATTCGGCCGCAAACTGACTCGGGCGTCGCGCTGTGTTCGACGCCAACATATTGGATCGGCTCATGATAAAGTCGGAACTTATTCAACGTATCGCGCGCCGAAATGGCCATCTTTACCAGCGCGACGTCGAGACAATCGTCAGCACGATTCTTGACGAGATCACCTCGGCATTGGCGCGGGGCGATCGCGTTGAATTGCGAGGCTTCGGCGCGTTTTCGGTCAAGAAACGCGATGCGCGCACCGGCCGCAATCCGCGCACGGGCGCGCAGGTGTCGGTGCAGCAAAAGAGCGTGCCGTTCTTCAAAACCGGTAAAGAGATGCGCGAGCGCCTCAACGAGAATTATCCGGCCTGAGGCGATCTAAAGCGGCTGCGTCCTCTGGTTTCGGGACGCGCGGCAGCGGCGAAGCGGCGGCTATATGTGCGGCTGCCCAGCCTGTTGCGCGGCGCCGGCAAGAGGGAGATGTTATGAAGTCCATCCTGCGCGTCATCGTTTTCGTTCCTCTGGCGCTCATCATTCTGTTTTTCTCGATGGCCAATCGTGGCTCGGTGCGCATCGGGCTTGATCCCTTCGCGCCGAGCGACGGATCGGGTCCTTCTTTCGAGGCGCCGATCTTCCTTGTCGTTCTGGCGTCGATGGCGATTGGCGTGCTTGCGGGCGGGATCTCTTCCTGGCTTGGGCACCTCTCCGTGCGGCGCGCCGCGAAGATTGCTCGCGCCGAGGCGCGCAAGACGCGTGTGGAGATCGACAAGCTGCGTCAGCAGGCGTTGGCGAGCCTGCCGGCCGATAAGAGAGTGAAGAGCAGCTAAGCGGCTGTCTCTGTCGCGCCTTCAATGGAAATCCCGCGACTTCGGCAAGATCCGGACATTGCGCGGATGGCCGCCGCGCGGATGCTGGGGATGGATGAATTCGTCGGCGCGAGACAGGACGATTTCCGGCTGATGCGCGTCTGACAGTCTATTGAGGTCTTGGCTGCGGTCGATAATGCGCTGCGCCATCAGATGCACGACATTTTCGGGGCTCTTCTGCACCCTTCCTTCCACCAGCATGAGTCGTGACGCCATCGTCTCGCGGCGGTAGCGCTCGAAGAGCCGCGCCCAGATGACGATATTGAGGACGCCGGTTTCGTCTTCGAGCGTGACGAAAATGGCGTTGCCCTGTCCGGGCCGCTGGCGTACCAGCACGACGCCCGCCGCGCGCGCAAAGGCGCCGTCAGTGAGCGCCGAAACTTCCGCGCAAGGGATGATCCGTTCGCGCGTGAAAATCGGCCGCAGCACCGCCATGGGATGGGCTTTCAACGACAGCCGCAGCGTCTGATAGTCGGCGGCGACATGTTCGCCAAGCGACATGGACGGCAGCAGCGGATCTTGTTCCTTGGCGAGTTCGCGCGCGTCGGCGGCGGCAAAGAGCGGCAGGGGTTTGGCGTCCGGCAGCCGCCGCACGGCCCAGAGCGCGTCGCGGCGGTCGCTTTGCAATGAGCGGAAAGCGTCGGCGTCGGCGAGCGCGCGCATCGTCGCGCCGTTGAGCGCCGCCCGCCGCGCGAGATCTTCGACGCTGTCATAGGGCTTCGTCCGCGCGTCGACGATGCGATGGCCTTCATTCTCATGCACGCCGTCCGCCTGTCGAAAGCCGAGACGCAGCGCCAAATCTCCGTCTTCCGCGCGCTCCAGCCTATTGTCCCATTCGCTGAAATTCACGTCGACGGCGCGCACGTCGACGCCATGCTCGCGCGCGTCGCGCACGATCTGCGCCGGCGCGTAAAAGCCCATCGGCTGCGAATTGAGCAGGGCGCAGGCGAAGATCGCCGGATAGTGGCATTTGATCCAGGAGGAGATGTAGACGAGCTTGGCGAAGGACGCGGCGTGGCTTTCGGGAAAGCCATAGGAGCCGAAGCCCTTGATCTGCTCGAAACAGCTTTGCGCGAAGCCGCGATCATAGCCGCGCGCCGCCATGCGCTCGACCATCAGCGATTCAAATTGATGGATCGTGCCGAGATTGCGGAAGGTCGCCATGGCGCGGCGCAGACGATTGGCTTCAACATCGGAGAATTTCGCCGCGACCATGGCGAGCTTCATCGCCTGCTCCTGAAACAGCGGCACGCCCTTGGTCTTTTCAAGCACCTTGCGCAATTCGTCCGCCGGCCCGTGCTCAGGCGCGGGCGAGGGATAGATCACCGGTTCGCTTCCGGAGCGGCGGCGCAGATAGGGATGCACCATATTGCCCTGTATGGGTCCCGGCCGCACGATCGCCACCTGAATGACGAGATCATAGAATTCGCGCGGCTTCAGGCGCGGCAGCATGTTCATCTGCGCCCGGCTCTCGACCTGAAAGACGCCGATGGAGTCGCCGCGACACAGCATGTCATAGGTCGCCTTGTCGTCGGCCGGCACGTCGGCGAGGCCCATGTCTTTCCCTTCATGGGCGCGCAAATAATCGAAACATTTGCGGATGCAGGTGAGCATGCCGAGCGCCAGCACGTCGACCTTCATCAGGCCGAGCGCGTCGATGTCGTCCTTGTCCCATTCGATGAAGGTGCGCTCAGGCATCGCGGCGTTGGCGATGGGCGTCAATTCGTCGAGCCGTCCGCGCGCGAGAACGAAGCCGCCGACATGCTGCGAGAGATGGCGCGGAAAGCCGAGCAGGCGCGTCGCGAAACGAATGGCGCGGCGAATGACGGGATTTTCGGGATCAAGCCCGGTCTGGCGGATGTAAGCCTGCGGAATGTCGGAACCCCAACTGCCCCATTGCGTGCTGGCGAGCGCGGCGGTCACGTCCTCGGTCAGTCCGAAGACCTTGCCGACTTCGCGAATGGCGCTGCGCGGCCGGTAGCTGATGACCGTCGCGACGAGTCCGGCGCGCTCGCGGCCGTATTTGCCGTAAATATGCTGGATGATTTCTTCGCGCCGCTCATGCTCGAAATCGACGTCGATGTCGGGCGGCTCCTTGCGTTCCTGCGAGATGAATCTGGCGAAGAGCAGATCGTTTTCCGCCGGATCGACGCAGGTGACGCCGAGCACATAGCAGACGGCGGAATTGGCGGCGGAGCCACGTCCCTGGCAGAGAATCCCCTTGTCTTCGGCGATCCGCACGATGTCGTGAATGGTGAGGAAATAGCGCGCGTAGTCGAGCGTCTCGATAAGCGCCAGCTCCTCGCGCAGAAGCCTCTCGACCTTCTCCGGCACGCCGTCTGGATAGCGCATGACGGCGTGGCGATATGTCAGCTCCTCAAGCCATTCCTGGGGATTGCGCCCCGGCGGGACAGGCTCGTCCGGATATTCATATTTTAGTTGATCGAGCGAGAAATCGACGCGCGCGAGAAAACATTGCGTCTCCTCGATCGCCTCCGGCGTCTCAGTGAAGAGACGCGTCATTTCGTCGGGCGTCTTCAAATGACGCTCGGCGTTGACTTCCAGCCGGCGCCCGGCTTGCGCGAGCGTCACGCCTTCGCGAATGCAGGTCATGACGTCTTGCAGATCGCGCTGGCCGGGATCGGCGTAAAGCGCGTCATTCGTCGCGAGCAGGGGCGTCTGCGTTCGTGCGGCGATCTCTTTCAGTCTTGCGAGACGCCGCCTGTCGTCGCCGCGCCGCGGCATGGTCGCGCCGAGCCAGACGTCGCCTTGCGCCAGATCGCTCAGACGCGCGAGCGCCGACGGCAGGCGCGTCAGATTGCGTGAAGGCATGACGATCAGCAGCAGATCGTGCGCGGCTTGCGCAAGATCGTCGAAATAAAGATGGCATTCGCCTTTCTTGGCGCGAAGATTCCCCGTCGTCAGCAGCCGCGTGAGCCTTCCCCAGCCGTTGCGGTTTTGCGGATGGGCGACGATGTCGGGCGTCTCGTCGGCGAAGACGAGCCGCACGCCGACGACGAGCTTAAAGGATTGAGCGCGCTCTGCGGTAAGTTGCGCGAGAAGCGCCGCATCGTCGCCGACCGGCGGATCGCTTAATTTTTCGCGCAGCTCCTTGAGCGCGGCATAGGCGCGCACGACCCCAGCGACGCTGTTGCGGTCGGCGACGCCAATGCCGCTATGGCCGAGCAGCAGCGCCGTCAGCGCCATGTCTGACGGATGCGACGCGCCGCGCAGGAAGGAGAAGTTCGTCGCCGCGACGAGTTCGGCGAAAGGCGCGCTCATGCGAAGAGCCCATGCAGGAACCAGCGCGGCGCGGCGGTTTCGCTTTCATAGAGGCCTTCGCGAAACACCCAGAAGCGGTGGCCTTCCCGATCCTCCAGCCGGTAATAGTCGCGCGTTCGCCTGTCGCGGCCGGCGGCGTTGCGCCACCATTCCGGCGCGATGCGCTCCGGCCCTTCGGCGCGGGCGATCATGTGGCGCACGCGGCGCCAATTGAAATGCATCGGCGGCCCGTCCGGAGTCTCGGCCATGGTGTCGATGGGGTGCGGCGGATCAAACAGAAACAGCGGCCGCAAGGGCGGCTCGCCCGGCTCCGGCTTCTCCCAGGAATTGGGTTTGGAAGGAGACGCCGCGTAAACATAGGAGGCGGCGCGCACGGGATCATGCGTTTCATGCGCCGCAAAGCGCAGCACGCGTTCGCGGCCAAAGCGCGCCGCGAGGCGATCGACGAGATCGGCGACGTCGCCTTCCTGCGCGCCCTGCCGCTCGAAGCCGATCTGGCTTTGCGCCAGAGTTTCGGCGTTGAGGACGCAAAAGCGGATGACGTCGAAGCCGAATCCCGGATCGAGCGGATCGGCGAGCGACTCGGCCTTCAGGCGAAAGAGCCGCAGCAGCGCTTCGACATTGCGCGAGGGCGCGCCGGTCTCGAAACGCAGGACAGCGACGGCGCCGTCGGTGCGAAAGAAGCGCGCTTCAAAAGCGCGGCCGCCTTCGCCGCGCCTTTCGAGAATGCCCATCGCTTCCGCGATCAGCGGCCGCAGAACATTCTCTATCGCGGAGAGATCGAGGAAGGGCTCGGCGAAGCGCCGCTCGACCATGCAGTCCGGCAAGGGCCGCAAGGGCGTGATGCGCGCGTCCTCGCGTCCCAGAATGCGGGTCAGCCGCCGCATGGTTTCGTCGCCAAAACGCGCCGTCAGCGCGGCCGAGGAACGATCGGCGAGATCGCCCAAGGTCGTGAGGCCGGCGCGCGTCAGCGCCACGCTCGTTTCTTTTGGCGCTTCGAGCGCTCCGATGGAGAGCGGGCGGGTGAAAATTTCGTCCTCGCCCGGAGGCGTGACGACCTCTTGGCCAAAACGCGCCAGCGCGCGCGCGGCCTCGGGCGTTCCGGCGACGGCGGCGCGGCCGGTGAAGGAGAGCCGCGCCATCGCCTGCAGGATGCAGGTCCGCATCATCGCTTCGCCGCCAAAAAGATGCGCGCAGCCGGTTGCGTCGAGCATGATGCCGCAGGGCGGATCAAGCGACACGAGCGGCGTGAACTGTTCGCAAAAGGCGGCCAGCCGCAGCATCAGCCGCTCGTCGGCGTCAGGGTCGGCCTGCGCGACTGAGAGATGGGGGGCGCGCGCCCTGGCGTCGGCGAGCGTCATGCCCGGCGTCAGGCCAAGCGCGATCGCCTTTCGATCGAGCGCGTCGATGCGCAGCGCGCTGCGTTCTTTTTTGACGAGAATGAGCGGCGCGTCATCCGAATTTGCGTCCGGCCCTCTGCGGCGCGCCTTCGCCAGGCGTTCCGCCGACAGGAAGGGAAGCCACAGGGCCAGATAGCGACGATGCGTCGAATGTTCTGTCCTCGAAGGCGCCACGGTCACGGTTCCACTCCACACGCCACTCATGCTGCTCTTGCCCCGCCGCGCCGCCACGATGGCGCAGCAGAAAAACCGTAAAAGCCGCTGATCCCGGCGCATTCGCCGCTAGCGCGCGGGAAGGCGCGGCGCGCACGAGCCAGCGGCTTGCGGCGGCGCTCGGCGCAGGGGAGGCGCCGACGCGGGAGACAAAGATCGGCGAGCCGGCGGCGGCGGCCGCCAGAGCCAGGCGCCGGCTCGCGGTCAGGTCATAGGCGCGCGCCTCGCCGAAGAGTTCGATCAGCGTCGCGCCCACAGTTGCGCAGCGTCCGGCTTCGGCGCCCGCCTGCAGCGCCTCTTTGGCGTCGCGCACGCGAATGAAGGCGACGGCGGCGGGGTCCAGGCCAATGTCGGCGAGGCCCGGCGGATAGGGCGCGCCGGATTCGCTGGTCAGCGCCTCCTGCCGGGCCCAGAGCAGCGGCTTGCCGCCCCCCGCCATGGCGCGGCGGGCGAGCGCCAGGGCGAAGCCCGTCGCCGCCGGGGCGTCGGCGGCGGTCTCGGCATAGGCCTCATGCAGTCCGGCGCGGAGAATTCCGCCGCCGAGCCGCCCATCAAGGGCGGGCGCGCCGAGCGCGATTGTCTCGGAGGCTGCAGCCGAATAGGCGCAAGCCAGGCTTTGCCGCAGCGACGCCAGCGGTTGGGTCATCTCATAGGTTCCTGTTATGTTCTTATAATGACTCCCGATGCGGGAGAGTCAAGGCGGGCGGCGTCGCGACCTGCTCGGGGGGGTGCCGGCTTCGGCGTGTCTCTGATGATGGCATTGACCGAAGGGCTGTAGAAGATAGCTTGTTATATGACGATAGGATATATTCGTGCTCGATGAATTCGAAATGGAAGCGCTGCTGTCTCTGGACGGCGCGCGCTTTGAAGCCGCTGAAGGCTATGTGGTCGAGTTCATGGCGCGGCGAACCGAGGCGACGAAGGAACGGCCGCATGGCCTGAGCTACGCCTTCGTGTTCCGTCCATTGGACGGAGAGCCCTATGTGCGTTTCGATAACGCGCATGCGGTTGAGCGGCCGGGCGGCAAATATATGAAGGCTCCGCGCGCCTATGACCATTGGCATCGCAGGAAAGGCGATCCTGGCCGCCCCTATATGTTCACAACCGCGACCCAACTCCTGGAGGATTTCTGGAAAGAAGTGAAACGGGAGATGGCGGAAAGGAAAATACCTAATGACTTATAAGACGGGCTCGATCGGCGAATTCATGCAGTGGACCAAGAAGATCGTGGCCGAGCCGGCGCAGGCCGCCAAATCTGCGAAAAACTGGTTCGATTCCGAGGCGACCGCCGAGAAGTCCCTCGGGGCCAAAGTGTCCGCGGAGGCCATGGTGAAACTCTTGTCAGCCGAGAACCTGGCGCTGCTCCAGGTGATCGGGAAGGGAAATGTGAGTTCCGTGAGAGAACTGGCGCATATGGTCAACCGTAAGGAATCGAACTTGTCGCGGACGCTCAAGCGGCTGCAGGAAGCGGGCATCGTGTCCTTCGAGAAAGGCGCCGGCCGGATGCGCGCCCCTCGGTTGATCGCCCGTCGCGTGACGCTCGATCTCGATCTTGTTGGCGCAGACAGCACGGTGTCGGTGAAGCAACCGGCTCAGGCGTAATTCGAGCCGCCGCGCTCACTTCGTCTTCAGATATTCGACGATCGCCATGGCGCCGGCGACGTCGTCCGACCAATCGAGCTTCAAGGTCTTGCCGTCCTCGATGACGTCTTTGTCGTGCCCCTTGTTGGAAAGCGCCGGAAAGGATGTCGTGTCGAAACGATAGCCCTCGCGCGAGAGCGTCTGCCCCGGCTCCCAGGAGAAGCCGACGAGCTTCTTGTCGTAATCGAGCCGGCTCTTGATGAAGACGGCCGGGCGCTCGCGCGGCACGAGGAGATGATAGAGCGTCGGCGTTGAGCCGTTGTGCAGATAGGGGGCCTGCGCCCACACGCCGCCAAGCGGCAGCGCGTTATAGCCTACATGCGTCGCGGGATCGGCCATGGAGACGTCGCTGCGGTTCTCCAGCGAGACGTCTTCGAACGTCGCGCAGGGCGCGATCCGGTCGCCCGCGGGCGGCATCCCGACCACTCGCGTCGGCGGACATATTTTTGTGAAACTGTCGCGGGCGTTTTTCGCAATCGAATCGCTGACGACGCGCGCCCGGCCGAGATCCGTGCCGAGGTCGTAGACCTTGCCGTTATGCGGCCGATGGCACGCCGCGCAATTTTCTTCAAAGAGCGCCGCGCCCTTTTTTGCGAGCGCGAGATCGACGGGGAAGGGGTAGACCGGCGCCGGCAGGTCGCGCAGCAGATCCTCGCTGAAAGCGGCGATGCGAATGTCGGTGTCGCGTCCCAGCCCCAGCGTCAATTCGGCGGCGAGGTTGCGGAAGATGGGAATCGGAATATTGCCGTTCCATTGTCCGCCGCCGTCGACGAGTTGTGTGTGATCCGCGGACCAGCGCGCCAGACGCTTCTCCTGCTCCCACACGGCCATGAAGTCGGTGATGCCCGGCGTCGGCGGCAGGCTTGTCATCGGATCCGGATTTTCGCCGCGCGCTTCGGCGGCGGCGTAGACCATCGACGTGCTGACGCCGGTCGCGTCGGCCATGCCGCCGAAGCCCTGCGTCATCTGCTCCTCGAAACCTTTGTAGTTCTTGTAGACGAGGTCGAGAAGCGAGACGTATTCCAGTCCGGCGCGCGTCAGGAATTTGCCGACGATCGCCGGCGCGTCCTGCATGAAGAGCTCGATCTGACGCGTCTCATAGGCGGCGTCGAAGCGGCGGCCGGCGAAGGAGTAATTCTTGTAGAAGTAATTTTTGTCTTGGGCATGCGCCTTGTCGAGGGCTGTAAGAATGGCCCGAGTGGCGCGTTCGATCTTCTCCTCTGGCGTCGTCGCGCCGGCGGTGATCTTCTCGATCGTGTTTTTCACTCTGACGCGATATTGCACGAGATTGAACTGCGCGTTCACGCCGCCGTCGAGATAGCGCAGACTGCCGTCATCGAGCCGCACGCGGCCGATATGGCAGGCGCCGCAACTCAACGCCGCGTAGTCGACGGCGCCGTTTGCGTCGTCGCGCGCCAGTCCGGTCCAGCCGAAGCCGCGCGCGATAGGGTAGGTCGGATCGCGCCCGTCGATGAAGAGGCCGGCGACGTCGAGAAAATTATCCGCGCTTCCCCATTCTTCGGGCGCGAGCTTTGGCAGGAGCTTCAAAATGATGAACGGAGCGCCGTCGGTGAGGCCGAAGGGAAAATCTGCAAACCAGCGATAGGCGACCGGCTTGCGGCTGATATAGGCGTCGAGCGCCTTCAATCTTTTTTCCTGCTCGGCGCGCCACTCGCCGCCGGCCGGCGCCGTTTGCGCGAAAGCCGGCGCGACGAGAGCGGCCTGTGACGCCAGCGCCAGCCATGCGACGAACGAAATGCGCGCAATCGCGCGTGTAAGACGCATCACCACGGCCATTTTGGGAATCCCGTCGGCTCTTTGGGCTGCGACCGAAACTTTGACGAGGCGATATAGACGTCGCGACGCAGCCGATTGATGCCGCCGATCGGCTGATGCGCCGTGAGCCCGTGCCATGGCGTGAACGCCATGTGCTCGCATTCGGTCACCTGAAACGCATTGTCGAAATCTTGCTGGTCGATCTCGATCGTCGCGACATTTTGCTGCGGCGCGGTCGTCTCCGACCATTCCGCGGTCGCGTCTTCGATCGGCAGCGAATCGTCATTGCGCAATTGGACTTTGAAATCGAAGACGGCCGGCTTGCCATTGGCGGGATCGAGGCTCTTCTTCATCGCCTCGCGAAGGTAGTTCGTGCCTGGACTTTGTGGAACCGGCGTCTTTTCCGCGCTTCTCGGCGTCACGCTGAATTTGGCGACGCTGTCGGAGCCATAAAGAAATGGCGCAGCCGAAAAATACGGACTCTCGAGCGGATTGCCGACATTGGTTTGCTTGATCTTCGTGACGACGCCTAGGGTCTTCTTCTTCTCGGGCGAGAGCGGCGGCGCAAAAAAAGACGAGATGTCGTCGTGTTTGGCGAGCTGGATTTTTGTGACTTCCAGATATTCGGAGACGTTCGGAAAGGCGAAGCCGGGAAGATTGATCAGCAGGAAATCCTGCGTCTTCGCGCCGGGTTCGTTCAGCAATGTTTCTCCCTCGACGCCGATCAGCTTGATCGCCATGCCGCGGCTGTCGGGGCCATTTTTGCCGAGATCTGGCGCGAGAAACGGCGTGGCGTTGGAGAAGCGAATCCAGGCCGGATATTTCCTGCCCGGCGTCGCGAAGACGCCGGCCTGGTATGGCTGGGGGATGTCGGAATTGACGGTGAACGTCGCTTTGACGCAACCATGATCCTTCGGATGCACGCCGCGCCGCGCCATGCCTTCCGGATAGCGCATCTGCAGAAGCTGCGTAGTGAGCGAAATGATTTGCGCAATCTGCTCGGCTTCGCCCGGAGGCGCTTTCTCGAATTTGGTGAGCGGGGCCGCTGGCGCGGCGGCTCTCGCCTCTTCGGCGCGCGCGGCTTCGCGCGGACTTGTTGATATAGCCAACAGCATGGCGGCCGTCGCGACAGACGCGCTCCGTCTTCTCATCATGTTTCCTTCCCCTCGAGAAAGCGATTTCTTGAATTGCGCATTTGAAAGCAGTCCGCCGCAAGGACGTTATACGCCCGCGTGACCTTGACGCCTAGAATGGCGCTATCGACGTTGTGCAGAACGTTGAGCCGGCGACAGCAGATGCGGACGCGGCGAAGCTCGCCGCAAGCAGCTCTCCCAAGAACATTGTTCGCTCCCACCCGAATCGACGAAACTGAAAACAGCAACACTATCAGATTTGCAAATGGGCAAAGGCGCAATATAGGCTTGCCGCTTGTGGGGAACGCCGATCCTTCGTTAAGGTTCCGCCGGCAGTCGATTTTGCAGCGCAGGATGCGCAGCGCGCAACGCAGTGGCCCGCGGTTGCGCCTATCCCTTGCGCGCAACTATAGTAGCGATCTCAAACATTGCGGAGCGCGCCCATTGCGCGTCGCCGTTTGCGATCGGCTGCCGACGACATGACCTTAGAACTGCGGTTTTGCGGAAGCGATTCCGCAGTGCCGAAAATGTCATCGAACGGTCGTGAAAAGCGGGCTTCGATGCGCGCCAGACAATGTGCTCAATGATCCTGGCTGAAGCGGACTCAGAGAACGCGCCCGTAGGTTCACGTCGCTTCGGCGTTGAGTCTTGTGCGCAATTTGGCGCCGAGCTTATTCATGACGCTTGTTGCGGCCGCGCGCGGATCCGCCATATGGGACTGCGCGGCCGCGCAGCGCTTGCGCGGGCCGTCGAGAAGCGGCTTCGACGTCTGCCCGGCGTCCTTTTCGTTCGCGCCAGCGAATTGACGGGTTCGACTCTCATCGAATTCCAGCAGCCCCTCACAAGCGCGCGGCTGATGCAGGCGCTCGAAGCGGCGGTCGCCGAAGAGCCGGCATGGGACGTCGGCGACGGCGCGTCGCTCATGCCGGAAAACGCCGCTCACGCCGAGGCGACGGAAGCGCTCGCGGCGCGTCTGGAAACGGATATCGATCGAGGCCTAACGGCGGAAGACGCGGCGGAACGATTGCAGAAATGGGGGCGCAACGAGCTCCACCGCGCAGAGCCGCGCTCGGCGGCGATTGTTTTCGCGGAACAGTTGACCAGTCTCCCGATTGTGTTGCTCGGCGCATCGGCGGTGGTGTCGCTGGCCACCGGCGGCGTCGCCGATGCGGTGATGATCGCTGCGGTGGTGCTGATCAACGCCGGCATCGCCGCAGCCACCGAACGTCAGGCGGACCGTACGATTTCGGGTCTTGCCGCGGAGGAGCTGTCGGACGCCGCCGTCGTCCGCGACGGCGCGCGATTGAGGATCGACGCGCGCGATCTCGCGCCGGGCGACCTCCTGCTGATCGAGCGCGGCGTCTTCGTGCCGGCGGACGCGCGGTTGATCGTCAGCGACGATCTGACCGTGAACGAATCGCCGCTCACCGGCGAGGCGCAACCGGCGCCGAAAGACGCAAAGATTGTTCTGGCGCCCGATACGGGAGTCTCCGATCGTCGCAATATGGTGTTTCGCGGCACGGCGGTGACCGGCGGATCCGGCGTAGCTATTATCACCGCCATCGGCGCGCAGACGGAAATCGGCCGCCTGCAGCAGTTGCTCGGCGCGCTACAGCGGCCACAAACGCCGATTCAGCGCGAACTGGGCGACGTCGAGCGCGAACTTGTCATCGTTAATGGCGCCATTTGCGCCTGCGTGTTTGCTCTTGGCCTTCTTCGTGGCCATGGGCTTATCCCGACCTTGCGCAGCGCGATTTCGCTCGCCGTGGCGGCCATCCCCGAAGGGCTGCCCGCCGTCGCGACCACGACGCTGGCCTTGGGCGTGCAGGACATGCGCAAGCGCAAGGTGCTGGTGCGCAAGATCGACGCCGTGGAGACGCTTGGCGCAATCGAGACGATCGGACTCGATAAGACCGGCACGCTCACCGAAAACCGCATGGCGGCGGTTCGCGTTCACGTCGACAATGGCGCGTTTGAGCTACAGGAAGGCAGACTGTTGCGCGACGGCGTCGATGCCGACGCCGCGACAATCGATATTGCGCGTCGCCTCTTCGAAGCCGCGACGCTATGCAGCGACGCAGCCGTCGCGCCGGCGGCGAAAGGTTGGGAGATCGACGGCACGCCGACGGAAACCGCGCTGATCGAAGCGGGCGTGGCGATGGGCGTCGATCCCATCGCTTTGCGTCGATCTGCGCCTATGGCGACCTGCGTGGCGCGCGGCGAGGGCCGCAAGCGCATGAGCACGCTCCACGAAGCGACCGGCGGCGCGCGCATTCTTTGCGTCAAAGGCGATCCGGTCGAGGTGCTGGCGCGTTGCGCGACCCGCAGCATGGCCGATGGCGCCGCGCGGCTCGACGGCCCGGCGCGGACCGCCATTCTCAAGGCCAATGAACACATGGCTGGCGACGCGCTGCGCGTTCTCGGCGTCGCGGTCGGCGAAGCCGGCGGCGATCCCCGTGACGAGCATGATCTCGTGTGGCTCGGCCTTGCCGGCATCGCGAATCCAATTCGCGCCAGCGTCGGCCCGGCGCTCAAGCAGCTGCATCGCGCCGGCGTGCGCACGGTGATGATCACCGGCGATCAAAGCGCGACCGCCTTCGCCATCGCGCGGCGCCTGGATCTCAATCATGGCGGCGAGCTGCGCGTGCTCGAAGCCGGGCAGATGGCGAAGATGCAGCCCGAGATGCTTGAGGCGCTGGCGCGGCAGCCGCATGTCTTCGCGCGCGTCAGCCCCGTCGACAAGCTCAACATCGTCAAGGCGCTGCAAGGCCACGGCCATATCGTGGCGATGACCGGCGACGGCGTCAACGACGGCCCCGCCTTGCGCGCCGCCGACGTTGGAATCGCCATGGGCGGAGAAGGCGCCGACGTCGCCCGTCAGGTCGCCGACATCGTGCTCGCGACCGACGACATGGATGGCATCGTCGAGGCCATACGACTCGGCCGCGCCACTTATGCGAATATTCGCAAGGTTCTGCGCTATCTCGTTTCGACCAACGCATCCGAGACGATCGCCATGCTGGGCGCCGCGCTGGTCGGCGGCGAGCCGTTGACGCCGATGCAACTGCTCTGGCTCAATCTGGCGACCGACGCGCTGCCGGCGATCGCGCTGGGGCTTGAGCCGCCGGAGCCCGACGTGCTGGACAGGCCGCCGCATGATCCCAAAGCGCCTATTCTCGCCGCCGCCGATTTCCGGCGCATTCTTCGCGAGGGGTCGGTGATGGGCGTCGCGGCGCTGATCGGCTATTTCAGCCTCGGCGGCGCAGCGGGCGCGCGCGCCAGCACCGTCACCTTTCATGGCCTTACCTGCGGCCAGTTGCTCCACAGCCTGTCCTGTCGTTCGGAGTTACGCGGATTGAGCTCGGAGATCGGCAGGCCGCCCAATCCGACGCTTTATGGCGCCGTCGGCGCGACCCTGCTGCTGCAGGCGGGCGTGCAACTCTTTCCGTTGACCCGGCGCCTTCTCGGCCTGTCGCCGCTCGGCGCCGGCGACCTGTTGCGGATCGGCGCCATCGCCCTCGGCAGTTCGCTCGCCAACGACATCATCGGCAGAATCGCCGATCGCGAAGAGGCGCCGCCGCGCGGCAACGGAGAAAGCCATGTCGCCTGACATGATCTTCACGTCGGAGTCGGTGACTCCGGGGCACCCCGACAAGCTGTGCGATCAGATCAGCGATGCGGCCATCGATGCGCTGCTGTGCGAAGACGATCGCGCGCGTGCAACTGTGGAATGCGCCCTGGCGACGGGCGTCGTCTTTCTCGCTGCGCGATACGCCGCCGCCGCGCTCGTCGATTTGCCGGCGCTGGCGCGCGCTGTGATGCAGGACGCAGGTTACGCCGCCGGAAGCTTCGACGCGCGCAATTGCTCGATACTGACGAGCTTCGTCGAATTGCCGCTCGAGGCGCGCGAGCCGCCTTTAGCGGAGCTTGATGACGACGCGGCGGTCAGCAGGCGCGTCGCGCATGAGCAAGCCAATGTTTTCGGCTACGCCTGTCGCGATACGCCTGAATTCATGCCGGCGCCGATCAGCCTCGCGCATAAGGTCGCCCGCGCCCTCGACGCCGCTCGGCGCGACGGATTTTCGTCGCTCTCGCCCGACGCCAAGACGCAAGTCTCCGTCGAATATCGAGCCGGCCGCCCCGCGCGTATTTATGGGGTTTCGCTGACCGTCGCCTTTGACGGCGCGGCGATCGACGACAATAAGTTCGACCGGCTGCGCGCGATCGCGCTCGATGCGCTTTTTGCGGGCGACATGAGGCCGGACGCCCACACGAGCGTTCACGTCAATGCCGGCGAGCGCTTTGAAATCGGCGGACCGGCGCGCCACGCCGGCCTGACCGGGCGCAAGAACGGGATCGATACGTATGGCGAGATCGCGCGCCAGAGCGGCTCCGCGCTGTCAGGCAAGGACCCTTCGCGCATCGAACGCGCCGGCGCTTACGCGGCGCGGCACGCCGCCAAGAATATCGTCGCGGCGGGCCTTGCCGAGCGCTGCGAAGTTCACCTGGCTTACGCGGCGGGGCAGGCGGAGCCCATCAGTCTCTCGGTCGAGACCTTCGGCACAGGCTATCTGGCGGATGAGAAAATCGCCAAACGCCTCGCCGCGCTCCTGGATTTCCGCCCTGGCTCGATCGTACGCCGCTTCAGCTTGCGCACCGCGCCCCAGATGTGCGGCTCGGCAGGCTTCTATTTGCCGCTCGCGACCTACGGACATTTCGGCCGCGCCGATCTCGATCTGCCGTGGGAAGCGACCGACCTCGCTGAGGCGCTCAGGGGGTAGGACTAGTCGCCATTCCCGCCGTCGCCATCCGGCGACCAGACTCCGCCCAGCCGGCTTGCATACCACAGCAGGGTGATCGCCGGCGGCAAAACGCTCTCCTTCGACATTTGCCACAGCGCGGCGGCAAAGAGCGCGAGGGCCGCGACGGCTTTCGGGTCGATCGAGACTGCCGGCGCCGCGCGCGCGGCGCGAGGCGCTTCGCCGACGACAAAGAGCCGCGCCTCCTGCGCCGCGACGCCGATGCGCGCCAAGGGTCCGCTGTGCTGAATGAGCACGCTGCCTGTCAGCGGCGCCACTTCGACGTTGCGAACGCCGGCGATCGCCGACAGGCCCTTGGCGACCGAAGCGAAATAAGCGGCGTCGCCGCGGCGATCGGCGACACGCAGGCGTGCGCGGCCGGGCATGGCGTGGGCGACCTGCGCCAGGGGCAGGATTGCGTCGCTCATCTACGCGCTCTCGCCTGCGGCCCGCGAGGCGGTAGCCTCGCCTGCTGGCGCCGCGCTCTCGGGCTTCGCCGTCGCTGTGGACGTGGCCTCGGTCTTTGCTTGCGCAGCCTTCGTCTGCGCCGCGGTCATTGCTGCAGCGAAAATATCGGCCACGGCCTCGGCCTTCGCTTCGGCGAAGAGATCCTCGGCGGCCTCGGCGAGTTCGGCGCCTTGCACGCGCGCTTCGTGATAGGCCATCACCGCGGCTTTCATCGCCGCCTTGGCGATCGGGCGCACGCGCTGCGTTCCCTGACGGTTCAGGAGCAAGACGGCGGCGGCGCCCGTCAGCGCGCCCAACGCAAATCCAAAGGGTTTCATCGCTTCGACTCCGGTCCGATTCGCTGAAGGCCGCCAGGGCCAAGCGACGACGGCGAGGAAATTCTATCAAGACATCCTATCAGCAACAATCGACGCGATCGCGAAAAGAGCGCGCGAACGCGGTCACATAACTGTAACGTGACGCGTTCCTATGAGCTACGGCTAGCCGCTGCTCAATCGGCCCGGACGCCGCTCGTCTCTCAGAAACATCATGGAAGACATGACCGCAATGTCCCGCATCCCGACGCTAGACCGCCTGCCTCCAGCGGAGACGAACGGCCAGACCGTGGGGCGCTATCTCGTGACGTCCGTGCCTCTGGCCCGCTGGCAGGAGAGCGCCGGCGAGGCGCGGGCCCGGTTGATCGGCCAGCGTTTCGACGACGCCTCGCATGTTTTCGTGCTTGCCGAAGACGGTCGCCTCATTGGCGTCGTCGCCATACGCGATCTGCTTGGGGCGCCGGAGACGACGCCGCTGCGTGACATTGCCCGAACGGCCGAAGCCTACAGCGTCCCGCTCGGCGCGGATCGCGAAGCTGCGGCCAGCGTCGCCATTCACTCGGGCCTGTCGATCTTGGCCGTCTGCGACGCCGAAGGAAGATTTCTCGGCGCCGTGCCGGCGCGCGCGCTCATGACCATCTTGCGCGACGAGCATCTTGAGGATCTGCATCACATGGTGGGCATCCTCGGCAAGTCGGAGGCTGCAAGAGACGCGTTGACGGCCGCGCCGCACCGTCGCGCGCTCTATCGATTGCCCTGGTTGCTTGTCGGCATGGCCGGCAGCGCCGCGGCGACCGCGATGATGTCGCGCTTCGAAACTGCGCTCAGCGCGCATATCGCCGTCGCCTTCTTTATCCCCGCGATCGTCTATCTCGCGGATTCGGTCGGCACGCAGTCGGAAGTTGTGGTCATCCGCGGCCTGTCCCTGACTGATTCTGCGCTGCTGCCGCTCTTCGCCGGGGAACTCGGCACCGGGGCGCTGCTTGGCGCGCTGCTTGGCGGTCTCGCTTTCCCGATTGTCTGGTTCTTCTTTTCGAGCGTCGGCCTCGCCGCGACCGTCGGAATTTCGCTGGCGGTCGCGAGCACCATCGCGACGACGTTCGGATTTCTCATGCCATGGTTGTTTGCAAGGCTCGGCTATGACGCAGCGCTCGGCTCCGGCCCGGTCGCGACCGTGGTGCAGGACACGTTTTCCCTCTTGACCTATTTTGTCGTCGCTTCTTGGCTGGTGTTCTGAGCCTCGGGTGGGAAGCAGTCCCGACGCCTGAAGACGGCGACGCCGCAAGGTTCGAGAAGGCGCTCGCCGATCAAGAGAGTCGCTTCGCCGACCAGCGCCGAAATATCCGTCGTCGCCGCGCCGTAATTGAAAATGTAACGCATCGCGCCATTGTCGCGCACGCGGATATCTTCGGCGAGATCGAGCGTCGATATGCCGGCGACAACGAAAACCCGTCTCAGCACGCTGTTCAGCAATTCTTCGTCCGGCCAGCCGGCGAGATAAAAGACGTTCTCGGATCGCGCGAGCGCAGTTTCGCCGTCTTCCGATGTGAACTCGGGCGCGACGCTCTCGCCGAGCGCCAAGAATTCGCGCCACCGCAGGAAAGCGCCTTGTCCGGAAAGCGTAATCCCTGCGCCTGGCCGCAGGCTTTCGACACGTCTGACGCGAATGTCGATGATGCATCGCAAAACGCCGGGAGGGAGATCCGCCGGTATTTGAAAGTCGGCCGTCTTTGATCCCGCGCGCGGACCAAGCAGCACTGTCCCGCCGCTTTTCGCCAGCGCCTCTGCGAAGTCGAGAGACGGCGCAAAAAGCGCGGGAGCGATGATCAGCTTTCGATCGGCGACCTCTGACGCAATCGGCGGAATAACGTCGACGGAAAGCCCCGCGCGCCGCAGCGCCCGATAGATGCACATGACAAGATCGAAATAAGAAAAGTCCTGACCTTGCGGCTCGATGCGCCACGCCCAGGCGCTTTCATAATCGAAGACCAGCGCCACCTCTGCGCGCGCCGTTTCGACGCGCGCATCGAGCATGGCGAGCTCCTCCGAAATGCGCGCGACGTCATGATAGGCGTCGTTCGGCTCGGCGTTCGGCAGCAGCAGCGCTTCATGCATCTGCTCTTGCGCGAAAGGCGCCTGCCGCCAGCGAAAATAACTCACCGCCTCGGCGCCGGCGGCGAAAGCCTCGAAGGTCCAGAGCCGTAAGGCGCCCCTGGCGGGGGTCGGATTCCACGGCGCCCAATTCACCGGCCCCGGTTGCTGTTCCATCACTTGCCATCTGCCGCGCCCGCAAGCGCGGTAGAGATCGTGATGAAACGCCTGAAAGTCGGGATCGCCGACGCGCATGTAGCGCAGCTTGAAGGCGTCGTCGTGAGAGGAGCGTTCCAGAAACCCGAGCGGGTAGCTGTCCCACGCGGCGACGTCGAGATCATCCGACAGCGCATAGTGGTCAAAGTCGACGAACGCGCCCATGAAATTATGGAGGATCGTCGCGCCCGGCGCATGACGCCGGATGATCTGCGCTTGGCGTCGATTGAAGGCGACGACCTGATCGGACGAGAAACGCTGAAAATCCATCAGATGCGACGGATTGGCTTCGGTGACGGTCAGATTCGGCAGCTCGATCTCATCGAAGCATCGATATTCCATCGACCAGAAGACATTGCCCCAGGCTTCGTTCAGCGTTTCGATCGAGCGATATTTCGCCTCGCACCATCGCCGAAACGCCTGCAGCGCGGCCGGCGAATAGCTCAGAACAGTGTCGTGGCAGCCATATTCATTGTCGGTCTGCCACGCCGCTACGGCGGCATGACCGCCGAAGGCGCGCGCCAAATGCTCAACGATGCGGTCGCATTCTTGAGCGTAGCCTTCGTGGCTGAAACAATAATGGCGGCGCGAGCCGAATTTGCGCGGCCGCCCATTGGCGTCGAACGCCGCCATTTCCGGCATCTTGTCGACGAGCCATTTCGGCGGCGTCGCCGTCGGCGTGCCGAGCACGACCTTGAGGCCGGCGCGGTCAAGCGTCTCGATGGCGCGGCTCAGCCATTCGAAACGATAGGCGCCCTCGTTGGGCTCCAGCCGTGACCAGGCGAATTCGCCAATCCGAACAAAGGAGAGACCTAGCTCCTTCATCATGGCGACGTCTTCGCTCCAGCGTGACTGAGGCCAATGTTCAGGATAGTAGCAAACGCCAAGGCGTTGACGTGTCATGTGCGGACTATCATTTGATCCCCTACCGCCGATCCGATGCGGCGTCGCCTTGACGATTTGATGACAATGGGATTGTGGCCGGAATGGAGTCGAGGATCGAGCAAGATCTGATTGCCGCCTTCCGCCGCAGTTTCGAGCGTGAGCCACGCCTTTTTCGGGCGCCGGGCCGCATCAATCTCATTGGCGAGCATACCGATTACAATGACGGCTTCGTCATGCCGGCGGCGCTTGATCTCTCGATCTGGGCCGCCATTGCGCCGCGCGCCGACCGGCGCTTGCGCATACGCTCGCTGATCATGGACGAAATCGTCGACTTCGATCTCGATGATGCGAACGCTCAGCCACGCGGCGATTGGACCGATTATGTGCGTGGCGTGGCGATCTTTCTACAGCGCGCTGGCTACGAACTCAGCGGCGCCGATCTTGTCCTCGACGGAAATCTGCCCATCGGCGCCGGACTCTCGGCCTCGGCGGCGTTTGAAGTCGCCGCGGGCTTCGCGCTTTTGACGATCTCCGGCTGCGAGGTCGACAGAGTCGAACTCGCCAAGATCTGTCAGCGCGCCGAAAACCAATTCGTCGGCGTTCGCTGCGGCATTATGGACCAATACATATCGTGCTGCGCCGTCGCTGGGAGCGCCCTGCTGCTCGACTGCCGCAGTCTCGTTTCGCGGAAAGTTGCGATAGATCCGAACGCGCGTCTTGTCATTTGCGACACGATGGTGCGCCATCAACTCGCGAGCGATGAATATAATTCGCGTCGCGAGGACTGCGAACGCGCGGTCGCGGCGCTCTCGACGCGGCTCGACGGCGTATCGGCGTTGCGGGACGTGACGTTTGCGCAACTGATGCGATACGCCGACGCGATGCCCGAGCTCATCTTTCGCCGCGCGCGTCACGTCATCGGCGAGATCGACCGGACGCTGCGCGCCGCCGCGGCGCTGGACGCGGGCGACCTCAAGGAATGCGGCCGTCTCATGTATCTTTCGCATGAAAGCCTGCGCGACGATTATGAAGTGAGCTGCGCCGAACTCGATCTCATGGTCGAGATCGCCCGCAGCCTTCCCGGTGTCTATGGCGCTCGGATGATGGGCGGCGGTTTTGGCGGCTGCACCATCAATCTCGTGGAAGCGAGCCGCGCTGACGCCTTCACGCAGGCGATGGCTGACAGATATCGCGCCGCGACCGGCGTTACGCCGCCCATCCTCACCTGCGCGCCTGGTCCTGGCGCGGGCCCTGTCGGCGATTAGGAGCGGCTCGTGTCCTTGCTAAGCAACGCCTCGCATCGCCGTCTCAACCAGCTCACCGGCGAGTGGGTGCTCGTCTCGCCGCATCGGACCAGCCGGCCATGGCAAGGCCAGGTCGAAAAGGATCGCGTCACGGATCGGCCTACATACGACCCGTCCTGCTATCTGTGTCCTGGAAACGCGCGGGCGAATGGCGAACGCAACCCGGCCTATAGGGGCGTTTTTGCGTTCGACAACGACTTCGCGGCGCTCACGCCGCAGGCGTCAGCGGAGGAGATCGTTCAAGACGGACTGCTTGTCGCGCAAAGCGAGGCCGGCCGATGTCGTGTGCTGTGCTTCTCGCCGCGCCACGATCTGACTTTATCGCGCATGACCGTTCCCGAGATCGTCCCCGTCATTGACGCATGGCGGGAGGAAACCATTGGTCTGGGCGAACTCGACGCGATCAATTATGTGCAGATTTTCGAAAATCGCGGCGCGGCGATGGGCGCCAGCAATCCGCATCCGCACTGCCAGATCTGGGCGACCCACAGCATTCCGAACGAAGCCGTCAAGGAATCGGAGCGCCAACGCGCATATCAGAAGCAGAACGGCTCCTGTCTCCTGTGCGACTATCTCGCGCTCGAGCAAAGCCTCGGCGAGCGGATCGTTTGCCGCAACGAACATTTCGTTGCGCTTATTCCGTTCTGGGCGATCTGGCCGTTCGAGACGATGGTGCTGTCCACAAGGCATGTCGGCTCTTTTGACGATCTTACCGGAGACGAGATTGAGGGGCTCGCCGACATCCTTCGTCGGCTGACGATTCGCTACGATAATCTGTTCGAAACAGACTTCCCCTATTCGATGGGGTTCCACCAGCGTCCGACAGACGGCGCGGCTCACGCCGACTGGCATTTTCATGCGCATTTCTATCCGCCGTTGCTGCGTTCGGCGAGCGTGCGGAAATTCATGGTGGGCTTTGAGTTGCTGGGCGAACCCCAACGCGACATCACGGCGGAAACCGCGGCGGCGCGTCTGCGCGAAGTCTCCGAAACGCATTATCTGGATACGCCCACACGATAAGCAGGGCTCGGCGAATGAGAAAAAGCGCGATCACCGTCGAAGCCGCAGCGCAGCTCGTTCCCGACGGAGCACGCGTCATGATCGGCGGGTTTCTTGGCGTCGGGTCGCCTGATCGGTTGATCGACGCGCTCGTCGCGCGTGGCGCGCGCGCATTGACGATCATCGGCAACGACACAGCCTATCCGAATGTCGGCGTCGGCAAGCTGATTGAAGCGGGATGCGTTGCGCGCGTGGAGGTCTCGCATATCGGCACCAATCCGACCACGCAGCGGTTGATGAGCGCCGGCGAGATCGACGTGGAGCTCATCCCGCAAGGCACGCTCGCCGAACGAATCCGCGCCGGCGGCGCCGGGCTTGGCGGCGTCTTGACGCCGACCGGCGTGGGAACGGTCGTTGCGCAAGGCAAGCAGATGGTTGAGATTGGCGGCGCGAGCTTTCTCATCGAGAAGCCGCTGCGGGCGGATTTCGCCCTGCTGCGCGCGCATGAGGCCGACTATTACGGCAATCTGACCTATCGTCTGACGGCCGCCAATTTCAACCCGGTCATGGCGTTCGGCGCCGATTGCGTCATCGCCGAACCCGACGAGATCGTGCCCGTAGGAGTCATTCCGCCCGACGCGGTGCGCACGCCGGGCGTGCTCGTCACGCACATCGTGAGCAGGGCGCGCTGATGGACGCCAAGGACATCATCGCGCGCCGCGTCGCCCTGGAGCTGCGCGACGGCATGCTGGTCAATCTCGGAATCGGCCTGCCGACTCTCGTGGCGCGTTTTATCCCGCAGGGGATGTCGGTCGCCATGCAGAGCGAAAATGGCCTGATCGGCTTCAGCGCGCCGCCGCCGGACGGCATGGAGAATCGCGATCTCATCGATGCAGGCGGCGGCTTCATCATGTCGTTGCCGGGCGCCGCGAGTTTCGACAGCGCGACGAGCTTTGCGCTGATTCGAGGCGGCCATGTCGACATGGCGGTGCTCGGCGCGCTGCAGGTCGACGCCGCGGGACGTCTCGCCAGCTGGATGATTCCGGGAAAGTTTACGCCGGGAATGGGAGGCGCCATGGACCTCGTCGCGGGCGCCAAGCGCGTGATCGTGGCGATGCAGCACGCCGCTAAGGGCGAGCCGAAGATCGTCGATACTCTCACCTTGCCGCCGACGGCGGCGCGACGCGTCAGCCTGATCGTGACGGAGCTTGCCGTCATCGAGCCGACCGATGAGGGGCTGGCGCTCCGCGAACGCGCGCCCGGCGTCAGCGTCGCGGAGATCGTCGCCTGCACGGGCGCGCGGCTCATCGTGCAGGAAGTTACGCCTGAGATGCCTCTCTGTCGCGATTAGCAGGCAGGCGTCGATACTTGATATCGACCACGCTCGATACAGGTATCGCTTTGGCCGCGTCGCGCACTTTGCGCAGCGGTCGTTAGCGCTAAACGAAAGAGCAACCGATGAGTAAGCTGTTGATCTTTTCTCTTTCCGCCTTCATTGGCCTCGCCGCGTTCAATCCCGCGACAGCCCGAACGATGGACAAGCAGCGCACGGCCTGCGAGCGCGATTCCCACAAGTTCTGCGCGGCGGACGAGCCCAATGCGATCGCCGTCGAAAGATGCCTGCGCACGCATATGAACGAGCTTTCAAGCGCGTGCAAACGCCAGTTCAAGGCAAAGCGCCGCTGATTCAGCGCGTCGCTAGAGAAATGCCGGCGCTGGTCGCGCATTCCGCCGATGGTTGGGCGCCGTGAGGGTGCGCGGCTGATTGCAGCGCCTTCGCAGGGCCACTAAACTGCCGGTCATGAACCGGCTGTCGAAAAGCGCCAAGGCGTTGGGTGTGTTACTTGCCGCCAGCGCGCTGGCTTTGGGCGCGTGCGCCGTATCGGCGCGCGCCGCGCCCTGCGGATCGTCTGCGTCCGGTTTTAGCCAATGGCTCGAGGAGATGAAACGCGACGCCGCGGCGGAAGGCGTTTCGCAACGGACGCTCGACGCTGCGCTGGCCGGCGTAACCTATGATCACGCGGTGATTGGCCGCGACCGCGGACAGCGGATTTTTCACCAAAGTTTCGAGAAGTTTTCGAGTCGCCTGGTGACGCCCGCCCGCTTGAACAAGGCGCGGGCGATGCTTCAGCGGCACGCGGCGCTGCTCGCACAGATCGAGGCGCGTTATGGCGTTCCGGGAGCGGTGCTCGTGGCGATCTGGGGATTGGAAACGGGCTTTGGCGCCGACAATGGGCGCTTCAGGACGATGCAGGCGCTGGCGACGCTGGCCTATGACTGCAGGCGCTCCGCGCAATTTAACGAAGAGCTGAAGCATGCGCTGAAAATCGTTGAGCGCGGCGACATGTCCCCGGCGCAGATGCGCGGCGACTGGGCTGGCGAAATCGGTCAGACGCAGTTCATGCCTTCCTCCTATCTGACATATGGCGTCGATTTCGACGGGGACGGCAGACGTGATCTCATACGATCCACGCCAGATGCGCTCGCCTCGACGGCGAATTTCCTCAAGGGGAAAGGTTGGCGCACTGGCGCGGGCTGGAATGAAGGCGAGCCCAACTTCGCGGTTTTGCTGGAGTGGAATCAGGCGCGCGTTTATGTAAAAACCATCGCCCTGCTGGCGACGAAGCTCGCGGGCGCGCAATGAGCGGCGTCGTGATGTTCAGACAAAGACGCTGAACAAAATCCACTTGAAAAAGTTCATTGTTCTAATTTTTGACTGAGCTATAAGCTCACGGTTCCGTCGCTTCACCAGCGCAGGTTTTGCCATGCCTTACGCCTCAGTCCCAAAAATTCGCCGCAGCATATTGATGTTTGCGCTTTGTGCGGGGGCTGTCGGCTCGCTTCCAGCATCGGCGGAAATTGTTCCCAAATGCACGGAAGAAAACATCTCGAAACATTGCTTCGGCGTTATAACGGCGCCCGACGGCAATCGCTATATTGGAGAGATGAAAGGCGGCAAAGCTTACGGTAAGGGCGCGCTCATTTTCACGGACGGCAAGAGATACGAAGGGCAATTCCGCGACGGCGCGCCGAACGGCAAAGGGACCATCACCCATCCTGACGGAGAGTCCTACACCGGCAGTTTCAAGGACGGGAAGAAAAGCGGGCAGGGCAAATTGGTGGCTGCCGACGGAAAAATCTATGTCGGCCAGTTCAAGGAGGACGTTCCCAATGGCATGGGCGCCGTCACCATGCCAGACGGCAAGAAGTTCTCCGGAAAGTTCGTTGACGGCGAACTTGCCGTGAAGCCGAATGCCGGCAGCGCGGCGCAGAACGAACAGAAGGGGCCGAAAAACGGCCTGCCGCCTTGCGACGTCAGTTTAGCGACGCCTTGGAAGCGCTGCGTCGGGGGACTGAAGTTTCCAAACGGCGACTTTTATGCAGGCGAGTTCCGCGACGGAAAAGCGACCGGTCGCGGCACGATCACGTTCGCGTCGGGCGGACAATACGTCGGCGAGTTCCGCAACGGCATCCGTCACGGCAAAGGCACTTACACGATCGCCAACGGCGAAAGCTACAGCGGCGAATTCGTCAATGGCCGGATCGTCGGCAAGGGCGCTTACACATTTCCCGACGGCAAGAAATATGTGGGCGAATTTCGCGACGGACGCCCGCACGGCAAGGGCATTCTCACCCTGCCGAATGGCGCCTCCTACCGCGGCGAGTTCCAGAATGGCGAGCCGGACGGCCAGGGAACGATGAGCTTGCCCGATGGCCAATCGCAGAGCGGAATCTTCAGAGCGGGCAAATATCAACCCCAATAGACCGCGTGGGTTCGGCGCGTCAGCGGGCGCAAGGTCTCGTTTGATCGGTGGACGCCAAGGCGGGCCGCCTCGCTGAGGCGAAGTCCCTGAAAGCGCAACCCCCAGCCGGGGGGCTGGGGGTTTCTGGTCTCGGCCGTCTTTCGTTACGCCGCGCCTATTGGATGGGCGTGACGATCGAGGCTTGCGCATTATTGGAAATGGAAATGTTGTCAGAGTCCGTCTTGCTGATCGTTGCGCCCTCGCTGTCGATAATGCTGCCGATCGCGAAGGCTTGCTTATCGATGTTCACATTGCTCTGATTTTGGTTGCCCGAACCAAGATCGACGAGGCTTCCACCGACCGAGCCGTTCTGAACGACGGCGGCGTTATTGTTCACGCCGATCTGTGTGACGGTCGAATAGTTGTTGCCGTACGCTTGTGACTGATTCTGGTTCTGATTGTTCTGACCGTCGGCGAGGGCCGATCCGGCAGCGAGCGTGCAGAAGGATATTGTCGCGATCAGCTTTTTCATGGGTCTGGTCCCTGGAAGTTGGCCTTCGTTGTTCGGATACTGCCTACTGTCACCCTAGCTTTGCAGCGCGCCGTGGTCGATCATTTCGACCTCGACGAACTGCGATAGAATCGTCGATGTGGCCGAAACGCCACATGTCTCCAGCCTCATCAAAAGGCCTTCCGCATATAGGTGAGGACGTTCGGGAAGTTGACGGCCACCGGCAGGCCGCGTCCGCCGAGATATTGGCCGTTGGCCTGGCTCCATGTCCAACCGCCTTCCAGACCGAACGCCCACCCCTCGCCGGCCCAATATTCGGCGTTTCCGACGACGCGCTGACCTCTGACTTGCGTATTGAAGCCGAAAGCGACGTTGCCGAAACCGAGAAATTCGGGCGCGGAGCCCATGTAGCTCTGAAACGCCGCTCCGGTGATCGAGGTCTTGAACACGGGAGTCCAAAGATGTTCGTAGGATGCCATGAATGACTGACCGGAACTCCTCTGGATCGTTCCAGTCGAGCTGCTCACATAGTCGATCGACATATACGGCATGCCGAGGTACGACAGCGCGCCTTGAGTGGCGGTCGCCGATAGCATGGCCTTGCCGTACATTTCGCCGCCCAGGGGACCAATGAGCCCGCTCCACTTCCAACGATATTCGCCGGCAAGCTGCGCAGCCCAGCCCCACGTGGAGTATTTCGGCATGAAGGAATTGTAAGCGTTGGCGGAAACATCCCTGATTTCGTGCATCGCTCCCGACGCGTGGACGACGAAGGCGGGGGCGCCGACGCGTAATTGCGCGACAAAGTCCGGGTATCCCATGCCCGTCGGATATCTCGACAGAACCCCGTCCGGATAACGCCTCAGCGTCGGATCTTCAGCCGATACGCTGATCGAGGCGCCCAAGCGCGGCAGGAGACCTGGGAGAACGTTGATATTTTCGATTCTGTGGGTGTACGAAACCGCCGGCGTCGTCATGTAGGACGCGTAGCCCGGCATGAAGGTGTAGCCGGTACGGCTGAAACTGAACAGCGACGGCTGGAGTCCGACGCGCAGCCCGCCCCATTGAACCCAGGCCTGATCGAATGCGCCCCTCCAGTAGTTTCCGTAAAGTTGATTCAGCGTGATGCGCGTTTCGCCTTCATAATTTTTCACCGTCCTGGCGAACAATCCGGCGTTGATGAAGACGGAGATCGTTCCGTAATCCGTGTTCCGGAACGCCAGAAAATTCACCATGCTGTAGGTGCCGGTATAAGCGCCGGACGTTGTCTTGCTGACGAGCGGATTTTTCCAATAGTACAACATCGGAACGGCGGCGCTCAATCCGAGACCGTTCCATCCGTATCGATAGGCAGGAAGGCGCTGCGTCGTAAACGCTATGTCTTCGGTCGCAAAGTCCTTGCCCAGGAAACCGGTAAAGGATCCGTGGACCGCGCCGCAAAAGCCGATATAGGGAATTTGAAAAAATTGGGTATTGCCGTTCAGATTGCACGGCCCCGTCATTTTGAACGCTGGCCGCGGCGCCGCTTTTGCTATCGGCTGACTGGCGGGACGCTTCTCTTTCACACGTGTTTTTGACGCGGCGTTGAGTTCTTGGATCGCGCGCTCAGCTTCTAGAATCGAAGCGTCGACGCCCTTATCGAAGCTTGCCGGCTGCGCGAGCGCAGTCGACGCGCCCGCCAATCCGGCGGCGCAGGCGAACGATACGACGATTTTTGTTCGCTTTTTCACGTAGCCCTGTCCTTTGGACATCAAGTCAAAGGTTCGTCGTTAGTGCATTCGTCCAAAGTTGCTCGTCGCCGTAAGACCTGGCGGCGTCCAGATCGCCAGGCTCATGCTGTCCGTGGCGAATAGAGAGAGGTATCCTTCTGACGTTTGATAAGACTGATAGATTGGGCCGTCGGTCGGCACCAGCACGCGAGGCGCCGAACCATTTCCGACATGGGAGTTTTGCGCGACCCCGGCGACATTCGTGCCCCCCATTTGCGTGATCTGTGAACTGTTCTCCACGCCGTTCTGAGTCACGGCCGCGTAATTCTGTCCGCCATAACGCGGACCGTCGCCGCGAAGGCTCGCGCTGCCGCTAGACTGACCCGTGGCGTCGCCGATCTGTTGCATCTGCGAATAGTTATTGAGCCCGTTCTGGTTGATCACCGCTTGATTCGCCTGATTGGAATCCTGAATTCCGTAATAGACGTTCACGAAGCCTGACTGCGAGAGGTCGATGGACGACTGCGATCCACTGGTGATCCCAATGGCGAAATTGAAAGGCGCGCTTTGCGTCGCCATCTGCGCAAAGGCGCAATTCATGACGCTCAGGAGGAAGATTGCGGCTAGAAGCGAGGTTCGCGACATCGTCTATTCCCAGCTTTCGAAAAATGACGACCAAGCGCGCGGCGGCGCGCTCTCAAAGACAAAGCGCTAAGAGCTAACGCCTGAAAAAAACCGGCTGCCGACAGTCGAAGCGATAGGGGCGATTGTCGCTGCCCGGAACCGGCTCCAAGACCCAGATGTCGTCTCTGAGATAATCCTGGGCTTCCGTCTGCGCCAAATAGCCGCCGAGACATGCCGGCGAACTGTCCTCAGCCACAACCGCTACGGATCGTCTCTGCCTGTGGCTCTTGGCTGCGTCGGCGGGCGACGCAAATGCGGAGAGACTGAAGAGAACGACGAGGGCGGCTTGCAGTGTCGACTTCATTGGACTGATCCTTTGAGACGCATTCTGCTCATCCGCCCTCGAAAGTTTGTGAGCGCCGATTGGCCAGGAAGCCCACGGCGCTCGCTGTTGCTAATTAGAAGCCGAGTCGGTTGTGGTTGGCCGCGACCGCAACGCCGTTGTCGAGCGCGACCGCATTGTCGTTGAACGAGTCTTCGATCTTCGTCACGTCGACGGTCGTGAGATCGATCTGGGTCGTGTTGAACGCGTCTTCGACCTTCAGGCCGCCAGCCACGCCGCCGCGATCCGCGACGTTGATGTTCGTGTCGACCGTGATCTTCGACACCGAAGTGTTGTCGATGCTGGTGTTGTTGGAGCCGATGGTGATCATGAAGGCCTTGCCGTCGCCGCCGTTGGCGTCGATGCCATTGCCGATGCCGTCCTGGGTGGCGCTGGCGGCCGTGGCCGACTGCTGGGACGAGAGATTGGCCTGCACCGTGGTGAGTCTCGCGGCCGACGAGGTGGTGCTGTCGCCGGTGCCGACGCCAACGTTAATCGGAACGATCGGGGTCGCGGACGCGTCCTGCAGCGCCGTGCCATTGGCCGAAAGCGCAACCGGGATCGCGAGGCCGCCGGCAAGACCGGCCTGAGTCGTTTCAGTATCAGACACCGCCACCGCGGCGTTGATCGCCACGACGTTGACGTCGCCGCCGTTGCCGCCATTGCCCGAGTCGACGATGCTGCCGACGCTGAAGGCGTGCGTGTCCATGTTGAAGACAGCGCCGGTCTGGCTGAACGCGGTGGGCTGAAGTTCGATGCCGCCGCCGACGGCGACGTTCTGGTTGACGACGCCGACGTTGTTGAGGCCGAGGTTGGTGACGCTGCCGACGTTCACGCCCTGCGAGACGGAGGTGTTGATGCCGACGTTGGCGCCGATCGGGTCAGCGAAAGCGGGGGTAGCGAGCACGGCGGCGATGGCCACAAGCGAGAGCTTCTTCATGGGGAGGATCCTTCTAGAGATTTTTTCTAATCAGACGACCAGCGCGCCAGTCATCGTGGCGCAGAGTTGGCGAAGAGCGGTCGATCCGTCCAGCCACTAAATATCCCGATAACCACTTTTAGTAATAACTGTGGCGAAAGTGCAACATCGTCTTGCAGCGCAATGTAGAATGGCTAACACATCGAAGTTACATCGATATTTTCAGTTTATCATGGAAAAAACATGGCCCTTCGAGCCTATGTGGATAACCTCGGCGATGAGAGGTTAACGTCGTTGGTGAAGTGCAAATGAGAATTATGGAACGATTCCGAATTATGAACTTTAGATGAATGTAAGACGCCTTCTTGTATTCGATCGAAGTACAATGATAGCTAATAAGCTGATCGCTCTACCTGGTAAATTGGGGAAAAAGCATGAAATGTCGTGGGGTTAACCTGATTTCGTCGGTGTTTGTCTTATTGGCGCTCCTAAGTCCAACTTCCCTTGTGGCTCAAGGAGATATGGGCCCGATCGGGACCGTGGTCTTGGAGAACATGGTGCAGGAGCAAAATCCGCCTGGGAATGGCTATGAGCCATTCAGGCCACGGCCGTCTTACAGATACGGAAGCTGCAAGACTCACAAGATGCGCAGTTGCCGGCGTGGGTTTCGCTCGAGCAAAGCTAATTAGCGCTCCTGTTCGGGCAAGATGCGAAGTTTTACACGCGAGTTATTTTGCTAAACAGCCGCTCGATCTTGCCTGCGCGAGTCCGGCATGGGGCGCTGTCTCTCAAGACGATTCCAGGACGACGATGGGTGAGCGCATCGACAAGCCCTGAACGTCGCCAAAGGCTTCGCTGAGTTGTCGAAATGTCGCGCGAGCATGCGCGCCCCGCAAATCTGCGTCTTCAACGTGCGCCGCGTGCGCGTTCTGGGATGACCACGACGGCGAGCAATTCGGCGGATCCCTGTCGAAACGCGGCGGCGCCCGCGCACCTCTTCCTTGCCTGAGACTCGCCGATCACGACTTCGGCCAGAGAAATTGCGATAGGCCAGGAATCGAATCAGTCATGCTTCGCAGCTTCTCTCTGCCGATAACCTGCTCCGCGCCGCCGAAGATCTCTCTGGCGAGCCTTTGAAGCTGGTCGGGAGCGAGACCCAGGCTCGTCAAGCGAGCCGTCAGCGCAAGGACGTCGCCTTTCGCGCCGCCCACCAGGCCGCCGACCCCTCCGAGCACGCCGCCGAGCAGACCCCGCCGCGGCGCCGCCGCAGCGTCCCTTATCGCGGCTTCAGCGCCGGGGATTTTCTCGATCAGTTCGTCGGCAGGGCCATTCGGATGGCGCTTCTGGAGGAAGCCAAAAACGTGACCGACGGCGAGTCTCGCCACCGCGGGCGCGATGCCGACCGACGCCGCGATATGCGCGACCCATTCGTCCATATTCGGCCCTCGAAATTCTCAGTCCGATTGCGATGCCGCCGCCTTGACCAATTGATAATGTTGGTGAGCGCGGTGGGGCTCGAACCCACGACCCCCTGATTAAAAGTCAGGTGCTCTACCGACTGAGCTACGCGCTCGCTCCAGAGGCGGCGGGCGGCGCCGCCGAAGTCGACTGAGCGGGTCGGTCCGTTCGGCCGTGCGGGTCGTCTCCCGCGCCTCGCGATCAACTACCGGCGGGCGGCGGGCCGGTCAACCCCCGGAGCGCCGCGCCCCTCTCATGCCGTCACCTTGGCGAAAAGCACCAGCAGGCCGAAGAGGACAGCCGAGACGACCGTCGTGATCCCGGCTTTTTTCAAGAGATCGGGCGAGGCGGGGGCGCCAGGGTCGGCGCCTTCGGGAAGATCTTCGTCGGCCTCTTCGGAAGAGCGCACGCCAAGCGGCAGCACGGCGAACAGCACGATCCACCAGATCGTCAGGTAGATCGCCGCCGCCAACGGCCATGAAAAGGGCATGCGCCTAAGCCTGCTCGAGTTCGATCAAGGCGCCGCAGAAGTCCTTGGGATGCAGAAACAGCACGGGCTTGCCGTGCGCGCCGATCCTTGGCTCTCCATCGCCCAACACGCGCGCGCCCGAGGCCTTAAGCTGCTCGCGCGCCGCGATGATGTCTTCGACCTCGTAGCAGATGTGGTGGATGCCGCCTGCTGGATTTTTCGCGACGAAGCCGGCGATCGGCGAGTTTTCGCCGTAAGGCTCGAGCAACTCGATCTTGGTGTTCGGCAATTCGACGAAAACGACCGTAACGCCGTGCTCGGCGACGCGTTCTGGCGCCGAGACCTTCGCCCCCAGGGCGTCGCGATAGACGGCGGAAGCCTTTTCGACGCTATCGACAGCGATAGCGACATGGTTCAGACGGCCGATCATTTTCACCTTCCGGAAGAATGCTGTGCAGCGCCAATAAGCGCTGACGCGGGCAATTTCAACCGGCGGGGCGCGCCTCGGCCTGCTGCGAGCGGCCAAATCCGTCGATCGCGCCGCGCAAGGCGACGAAGCGCGGGTCGACGCGTGCGAAGGAGCTCCAGGGACAGCCTTCGGAAAGGCCACGCCGAATCGCTTCGAGCGCTTCGGCGCGCTTGCCCAGAGCGAAATACGCCGCGCCGAGAAAGCACGGCGGCGCATAGAGCTCGGCGTCCTCGACGAGCCTGCCGATGAGCGCTTGCGCTTCCTCGGCGCGGCCGGCGCGGGCGAGCGCATAGGCGAGCACGGTCAATTGGAAGGGATCGTCTGGGCTTGAGGCGACGGCGCGGCGCGCCGCGCTCACCGCCTGTTCGTGAACGCCTTGAAGGCTGTAGGCGATGGACATCACGAGATGCAGAGTCGCCGCGTCGGGCCTTAAATCGAGCCCGTCGCGCGCATAGCGGCGCGCCCGCTCGAGGTCGCCGGCGCAGAGAATGAGCCATGCGCGCACCGACAGCAGCGCCTGATCGTGCGGCGAGTTGACGAGGCCCTCTTCGCAATCGGCGAGACCCTCGTCGAGACGATCGGCCGCCGCAAGCAGCCAACTACGGTAGACGCGCGCCTTGCCGTAGAGAGGATCATCGGCGACCGCCTGATCGAGGAGCGCGAGGCCCTCGGCAACCTTGCCCCTGAGCGCGCCGCGGGCCCAGCCGAGAACGGCCAGCGCCGGCGTATGATCGCGCAGGACGCCGAGCGCCCGGCCGGCGAAGTCCTCGATCATCGCCGCCGCCTGGGCGGGACGAAGAAACCCGCGCACGACACGGCCCGCGGCGATGTCGGCGGCGAGCGACCAGACCGCGGGGTTGCCGGGTTCGATCTGGGCGGCGGACGCAATCGCTTCCTGCGCACGGGCGAAGCCCTCTCGCGTGCGGTCGCCGGCAAGCTCATAGGCGGTCTGCCAGAGATCGAGAATATGCGGCTCGCTCACCGGCGCGAGACGGAGCGTTTGCGCCGCGCCCTCGTCGATGGTTTCGACCGTTCCGCGGAGCAACAGCCCCCGGCCATAGGCGGTGGCGATCAGCTCCTCGCCGCCGGCCTCGCGCAGCGGCTTCCGCAAAAGATAGGCGCAGCGGTCGATGGAATCGTCGGACGCGGCGCGATCCGGCCACAGGCGCGCGGCGATTTCTGCCTTGGTGAGCAGGACGCCAGGCGACTCCAGAAGCATTTCAAGGAGTTGACGCGCCTGCGGGCCCAGATGAATGCGCTTGCCGTCGCGCTGCAGTCCGCCCTGCGCGCTGTAACTAAATCCTGAAAATCGCTTAACTAATTCGCCCATGGCAGCCCCCAACCGGGCGCGATGATGGCAAGACAGCGCGGCTTCGGCAAGAGGCAGAATAAGGTTAAGTCTTCAAAATTGCATAGTTTTTTTGAAATCAGGCCGTTCCGAGGGGCTCCCTAAAATAAAAAACGCCGGACGTACCTCCGGCCCGGCGTTTGAGCCTTCCTTTATACGCAACACGTTCGGAAGGCTCGGCCGCAGTCTATGCGCGTCCAAATTGACGGCCGCATGACGCTGCGCCGCACGCTCTAACCGCCGCGCGCGCTCTGGTCATCCTTTCCCCAAACGAAAAGCACGAGAGCGAGAACGCCGGCGGCCGCAAAAAGAAAGTAAGGCATCCGCGCGAGCAGCGGCCGGCCGCCGACGGTGAAGGGGAATCGCGACACCCAGTGCTCGCCGTTGGGACCTTCGGCCGTGACGATCCCGACGAACTGGCCGGTCTCGTTGAAGACATGTTCAAAGTTCAGCGTGCCGGCCGGATAGACCTTTGGCGGCAGATAGGCCACGGTGACGGCGTCGAGGCGCTGCTGCGGCTCCGTGTCGCCGATGGCGCGGATGATGCGAAAGTCCGTCGACATCTCCCGCATCTCGTCCTGAGCATAATCCAGAACGAAAATCGTCGCGCCAAGCGTGGGAATGTCCTCGCAGAACCTGTTGCGCGACACTGCGGGCTGGTAGCCGGAGAAATACATGACATCCGGGCCGATTTTCAGCATGCAGGCGTTCTGCTGGCGCTGCATCGCGCCATGAGCGAAAGCGCCGGCCAGCGGCGCGCAGACGAGCGCCGCCATCATTAGCAACCAGATAGGAGTAAGAAGCTTCGACATGCCGTCCTCCCTGTTCAAGGCTGGACGACGCTGCTCTGAAACTCAGCTTGCGCGTCATCCCTTGGTCTAATAGCGGTTCGGTTGTCGCCCACGCGCATGCGATAGGCTGTCCAAGGAAAGAACCCGGCAGGAACGAAAAAGATGCGCCCGGTATCGAAATTCCTCATGATCGCGCTGCTTTCGCTTCCGGGCGGCTGGGCGCGGGCGACGGATCTCAATGACTATCCGACCTCGGCGCGCGCCGATTACGTCTTCGGCTGCATGAAGGCGAACGGCGATACGCGCCTCTCCTTGGAACAGTGCTCTTGCTCCATAGACGTCATCGCGACCATTCTGCCTTATGAGCGGTATGTCACGGCCGAGACCGTCGCGAGCGTCAATCAGCAGGCGGGGCAGGTCGGCGCGCTGATGCGCAATACGGATGCGGCGCGCGATGCGCTCCAGGAATTGCGCCGCGCCCAGGCCGAGGCGCAGGTGCGGTGCTTTTAGAAGCTAATTGAATGCAAGAGCTGGAGAGACCATGCTTATTCTCATTCTCGGAATCGTGATTTTTCTCGGGGTCCATACGCTTACGGCGTTTCGCGAGACGCGCACCAGCCTGATCGAGCGCTACGGCCTTCAAACCTATAAGGCCGCCTACGGGATCGTCGCCGCCATCGGTCTTGGCCTCATCGTCTATGGCTTCATTCGTTATCGCGCGGAGGGCCTGATCTATGTCTGGACGCCGCCGTCATGGGGGCGCCATCTCGCCATGCCGCTCGTCTGGTTCGCCTTCGTCGCGATCGCGAGCCGTCGCGCGCCTCCGGGCCGGATTCGCGGCGCGCTGCGACATCCGACGCTCGTCGCGATCAAGAGCTGGGCGCTGGCGCATCTGCTCGTCAATGGCGATCTCGGCGGCATG
>Ga0351889_10042_pt1 | contig 52241 bp, 38 predicted proteins | sample TotcelFGM3001M14_FD_206767 | JGI IMG/M metagenome (GOLD analysis project Ga0351889, IMG submission 206767) | Enriched cells from coal bed in the Powder River Basin, Montana, United States - Total cells FGM rep3 HSBNCT.FGM.300.1.M14 ...
CGCCGCGCGCCGTCTGGGCGTCGAAACGGGGCGCGTCGGTCGCGACTGAAGAGGCGGTCCAGCCGCTGCGCCAGCTCCTGGAGGTAATGACGCCGCAGGTCGTCATCGCCGATCTGACCAACGATCTCGCGCAGCCGCCGCTCGAGGGCGGCGCGGCGCTCGGGCGTATCCAGCGTCGCCGATTCGGTCTCGCGCATCCACAGGAGATCGACGAGCGGCAGCGGGTGGTTCAAAGCTTCCGCGAGCGCCTCCGCCCCGCTTGAGCGCAGCAGTTCGTCAGGGTCCTGGCCGTCCGGCAGAAGGACGAATCGCAGCGAACGCCCGGGGCCAATCAGCGGCAGCGCCGTATCCACGGCCCGAAAGGCCGCTTTCAATCCGGCCTTATCGCCGTCGAAGCAGAGGATCGGCTCCTCGGCCATGCGCCAGAGCAGGGCGCATTGCTCCGGCGTCAGCGCAGTGCCCAGGGGGGCGACGGCGTTGGGAAAGCCCGCGGCGGCCAGCGCAATGACGTCGACATAGCCCTCGACGGCGATCACCGCGCCGGTCTCATGCGCCGTCTTGCGGGCGTTGTGCAGATTGTAGAGAGTCGCGCCCTTGTGAAAGAGCGGCGTTTCGGGGGAATTCAGATATTTCGCCTGGGCGTCCGCCTCCAGCGCGCGGCCGCCAAAGGCGATGACCCGTCCGGCGCGGTCGCAGATCGGAAACATCACCCGATTGCGGAACCGATCGTAGGGAACGGCGATATCCTCGCCATGGACGAGGAGGCCCGCCTCGATCATCGTTTCGACGCTCGCGCCCTTGGCGGCGAGGTGATCCCGTAGCGCATGGCGCTCGGGCGGCGCAAAACCCAGACGGAATTTCTCGCGCGCGGCCAAGGAAATCTGTCTGCGGTCGAGATAGGCGCGCGCCTCGCGTCCGGCCGGGCCGGCGAGCTGCTTTTCGAAAAAGACCGCCGCCGCCTCCAGCGCCTCGCCCAGCGTCGCGCGCCGTCGATCCTGTTCCTGTTGCTCTTTCGTCTCTACGGGCAGGGGCAGGCCGGCGAGGGCCGCCAGTCTCTCCACCGCCTCGGGGAAGGAGAGCCCCTCCGTCTCCATGACAAAATCGAAGATGTTGCCGTTCTTCCCCGCAGAGAAGTCGAACCAGCGCATCTTCTGGTCGTTGACGTAAAAGGAGGGGGTCTTTTCGGCGTTGAAGGGCGACAGGCCGCGCCACTCCCTGCCTTCCTTCCGAAGCTTCACCTTCTGGCGCACGACCTCGGAGACGGGCAGGCGCGCCCGTATCTCATCGAGGAAGGAAGGGGAAAAGCGCATCGGCTCTCCCTAGCACTCCTTTGCGGCAGGGAGCGAATTCACCTGTATCATGGTTCGCCCGCCCGACTCACGGCCAGATAGCGGAGCATAGCGTTGAGACAGAAAATGACCGACGCGGAAATCGACGCGGCTGTCGCAAGTGATTCTGATTGGGCGGAGTTCGAGACCGTCGACTGGAGCAAGGCGGAAGTCGTCACGCCTCCCAGAAAATAGGCGATCTCGATCCGCCTCGACCAAGACCTGATCGATTATTTCAAGTCGCAAGGCCCGGGTTATCAGCGGCGCATCAACGCCGTCCTGCGCAGCTATGTGAAGCAGCGCAGGCGAGTTGAGCGCGGCTAGTCCGACACGACCCGCAGCGGCGCCGTGAAGTCGGGTAGCGAGTCAAAACTGATCGGACCGCCGAACGTCAGGCGCACCGCCGGCGGCTCGACCGGCTTGAAGTGGCGGTCCATGACGCCGACCCCGCAAACGGCGCCGGGGGCGAGGCCGTTGACGCATTGCTGATAGAGGGCGTCGCTCGGCAGCAGCGAGCCATAGGCGTAGGTGATCTGGTCTGAGCGCGAATTGAAGATGTTGAAAGCGTCGAACTGGATGCGCCAGCCGTCCGCCCAGCGATAGCCGAGCCGCGCGTTGAAAGTGCCAGTGGCGGGCGAGGTGAAATAGCCGTCAGGGGTTAACGGCCGCGCGCCGAAATAGCGGTATTTCATGCCGGCGAACCAACCGGTGGCCTCGCCGATTTCGAGCCCGCCCATTGCGACGATCGCGGGGGCGTTAAAGAGATAGTTGCCAGGGGCGTTGCCAAGGAAGGTTCCGTAAGGCAACGTCTCCGCCGTCGTCAGTTCGGCATAGCTGAGCCACGCATTTTGATCGACGCCGCGGAAGCGCGTATTCACGATGGCCACATTGCCGTCGAAGCTGATCCAGGACACCGGATGATAGTGATTGGCGATTTCGATGCCGTAGCGGCGGCTCGGGCGGCCGAATTCCGTCGTGCCGGCGTCGCCGACATATTGATTTTCGGAATCGAGATTGAGCCAGAACAGGCTCACGCTTGACTCGAGTCCCTCGATGAATCTGGTGCGCCAGCCGATTTCCGCGCCGCGCGACTTCACGAGCAGCGGAATGCGCCCGACGACGGAGAAGCTGTCGAGGTCGAGACCCTCGATGCCGCCGATTTCCGCGCTCGCGAAGCTCTGCACGGTGCCGCGCGCGTCGGTGGAATGGAACCCTTCGCCGAAATTCAGGAACATCTCGGTCGCATACCAGGGACCGAGAATGATCGAGGCCTTAGGACTGAAGATAGACGCGTCCTTCTGGCCATTGTTGAAGGGACCGGTCCACAGGAAGATCGGCGTCCCTTCGCTGTTCAAGACTTTCGGCGCGTCCGCCAGCGTCTGAATCGAGTTGGTGGCGGCTGAATAAAGGTCGACGCGCGCGCCCGCGACCGTCCGCAGCCATGGCGTCCAACTCACCGTCGTATCGGTCCAGATGCCGATGCTGCCTTCTCCGACATAATCGTTTCGGATCGAATCGTAGATGTTGCGGCGGAAACTTTCCTGCAGGCCCAGACGAATGTCGTCATAGCGACCCTGAAGCCCGAAGCGGGTCTGGACGGGAAGGCCGAAAGAGTTCCAGGCGATCCCATGCTGAGCGTTGACGCCGACGATCGTGCGCCGGTCGAACTGGCGGAACTGGTCGCCGACATCGGGATGCGCGAGGTAATACGTGAAGTTGTTGTAGAGTTCCAGAGTCGAGCGGATCGCGTAGGCCTCGACGCGCGAGTAGTGATTGCCCTCTGTCTGGCTCCATCGTCCAGAGAGCGAAAAACGAGTCGTGTTGCCGCCGTCGGTCGGGTCCGTCGTGCCCCATAGCGACAGCAGGCCGGAGTTGACGGCCCGCATGGGAATCTGATCGGTCGAATACCAGCGGTTGGCGTAGGCCATCGCGGTCAACGACATGCCGTCGCTCTGCGTGCCGCGCGTCCAGCGCAAGACGCCGTTGATCTTCTTTACTTCGTCGCCGCGCTCCCAGGGACCGTTGTAAACATTCATTTCAACGGCGCCATAGGCGTCGCCGCCATAGATATCTTTATAGGGCTGGATCGCGAAACCGCGGCCATAGCCGAAACTGCCGCCTGTTCCGGAGAAATAGCCTTTGTCAATTTTGTCGATGTATTGGATGTAGATCGAGCCGGCCGAAGAGAAGTCTCCGTCTTCGGCCGCGTAGGGCCCTTTGTGCACCAGAATCGACGACAACAGCTCGGGCATGAGGAAATTCGTGTCGGCGTAGCCTTGCCCGTGGCCGTGCGTGCGCATGTTCAGCGGCATGCCGTCGAGATAGAGCGCGAGATCCGTTCCGTGATCGAGGTTGAAGCCGCGCAGGAAATATTGGTTGGCTTTGCCCTCGCCTGAGTGCTGCGAGACGATCAAGCCGGGCACGATTTCAAGCGACTCGCTTGGACGCGAATAGGGATACGCCGTCACTTCCGCGCCGGTGTAGAACTTGTCGCTCGACGCCGTGAGCGGCGGCGGCTTTTGCTCGACCGACACCGTGGGATCCTGAATGGCTGGGGCTGGACGAACCGGTCCGCGCGTCGCCTGCCCACTTGGTCGCGATGGCCTCGCAGCAGTGCTGGCCGCCGGGCGCTGACCGCCGACATTGATCGTTGGGAGCGCGGTGAATTGCGCCTGCGCCTCAGCGCCAATGAGCGAAATCGCGATGGCGACGGCGGATACGGAAACGGTGTTTCTGCGGTTCATTCGGCGTCACCCAACATACGCGTTATTGTGATTTTTTTTGAAAATTGTCTTACGCGATGCGTTGGGTCAATTGGCTCAATGCAATTTGCCGAAAGCGTTGCCGATTTGCCACAGAGGGCGCGCTCTAGCTCGAATGGTGCGGGTGGCGGCCGGTCGTGTGACGATCGACAGGTCGGGCTTCGCCCTGCTCAATATCCGCTGGCAAGACGACGAGCTGCCCGTATCGAACGCCGCGCTCGCCGATCACATGGCCGGCGAAGTGCTCGACATCCGTCTTCTGGCCCTTCAGCAGCGACACTTCGAGACAGGACGCTTCATCGATATGCACGTGCAGCGTCGCGATCGACATGTCGGCGTGGGAGTGATGGTCATGCATCAGTTTTTTAGACAGCTGTCGCGTCTCATGGTCGTAGACGTAAACGAGCGCGGCCATGCAGGGGCGGGCGCTGTCATCGGCTTCGGGCGTTTTCAACAGCCCTGCGCGGACGAGATCGCGAACGGCCTCGGAGCGATTTCGATGGCCGCCTGCCTCCATATACTGATCGAGCGCGCTCATCAGCTCTTCGTCGATGGTTATCGTTACGCGCTGCATATGACGGCTCCGGCTGTTCGCGCCTCCGCCATGCGGTCCCACCCAACAAAAAGTCGGGCAAGCGCGACTACTATTTCATTACGCTAAGGAGCATTGGCCGCCAATAGCCGTCGCGGTTTGAAGTCGGCCGTTAGCTAAAGCGCCGACGCGTTGGGTGCGCGTTCAAAGCGGCTGAACAGCAAGGTCGGACATTCGTTGGCCAGGACGCGCTTATGGCTCATGGCAGTTTTCTAGAGTCGTGCGCGCGATCGCGCGACGCGTTTCCGAAGAGGCGCAACGCGGATCACTTGAGCCAAATATTCGGGCGAGCCGGTCCGTGACGTTAACCATGTGATCTGTAGATGCGCGCTGGAAGGCTTTGGCGGCGCATGCGTAGCTAGCTCGCCTTTTACCGGATGAGTATTGACCAGCGCGCGAGGAGCGCTATTGTCTGCACCCGTGCGGTTTTTGAGATTTTTTGGGAGGAGTCTATGGCGCGCTCATCGGACAATCCACAGAACAAACGTCGAGGCAAGAAAGCTCTCGGCGTGATGGGTGTATCTTTGTCGCTTGCGGGCGCCGCCTGCGTCGACAGTTCTCCTGCTGATGCTTCGACGGCTCCCACGACCAGCCGGACGCGCACGATCGACCTCCGCGAACAGGAAGTGTTCGACGTGGGGCTGAATTCGTTCCGCCTTTTCGATCGCGAAGAAATCCCGGCCGTGAAGACCGAGCAGGTCGCATGGTGGGTTGGGTGCCGCGGTTGTCGGGGCTGTGGCTGCCGCGGCTGCGGATGCCGTGGCTGTGGCTGTCGCGGCTGCGGCTGCCGTGGTTGCGGGTGACGCACTACTGCACATTTGACGGCTGAGTCGGTTCCGATAGGCCGTCGGCGCTTCGGCCCGAGGACGTGGGCCGAGGCGAGGCGTGCAGTCAGGTCGTGCGGAACATTTACATGGTGTTCCGCGCAGGTCTGTGGGTCTACGTTCGTCTCTCGGATTCCTGAATCGAACAAATCTCGTCGCTCCTGGGCGCGACGAGACGGGGGCGCGCGACAGCCAAATGACAATTGACGTATCTAAACCGCTTGCGCCGAAGCCGGTTTCACAAGAGCGGTTAGGCGACGCTCTTCGATTTGCGCCAAATTTTTCTGTCTATGTCCTGCCGCCTGACGCTGTCTGCCTTTATTCGGAGGACAGAAAGTTTTTCCTTCGAGGCGCGCTTTATTGCGCGCTGGCGGAGCGGATCGGCGCGGGAGAGGACGCCCACGCCATACGTCAGGCGCTCTCCGCTGAGTTTCCCGTCGACTCAATAGACGAGGCGTTCAAGCGACTGCTTGATCGCCGATTCATCGTCCCGGCGGGCGCATCCGATGACGTTGCGGCGGCCTACTGGGCGAGTCTCGGCCTGCAGCCCGAGGTCGCCGCGAAAAATCTGCAGAAGGTCTCCGTTCAGATCGAAGCCATCGGGATCGGCGGCGCGCGGGAACTGGAGAAGGCGCTGGACGTTTTCGGCGTCAGGGTCGTGAAGCGCGGAGGCGATCTGACCATCGCCTTGGTCGGCGATTATCTTGAAGGTCAGCTCGCGGAGTTCAACCGCCGGCGGCTCGAGGCGAAGCAGGATTGGCTGTTGGTGCAGCCTTCCGGCGTTTTCCCGCTGGTCGGCCCGATCTTCAGCCCGGGCAAGAGCGCCTGCTGGAGATGCCTCGCCGATCGCATGAACTGGAATCGACAGGTCAAAGCTTTCCTCGGCCGCAAGGAGGCGCGCTGCGTCGCTGTCTCGCCGCTCGGCGCCAATCCGCTCGGCCTGAGCGGCGCCGGCATCGCCGCCGCAGAGATCGCCAAGGCGATCGCCAGCGGCTTCCGCACCGATCTGCACGAGCACATCGTGAGCCTGGACCTGATGGGCTCGACGGTGGCCCGTCATTATGTGCCGGCTCGGCCGCAATGCCCAAGCTGCGGCGAGCCCGAGCTGCGCGATCCCGCGCGAGCGCCCACGCCCATCCCGCTGCATGCCGGCAGCGCGAGCGTCGTGACGAGCGGGGGCTACAGATCGGTCGCGCCGGGCGACACTCTTGCCCGCAATCGCAAGCATGTGAGCCCGCTGACCGGCGTCGTATCGCATCTCGATCGGATCAAGAGCCAACAGCCGCTCGACGCGAGCTTCATCGCCCGACACAATTTTTCGCCGCGCCCCGAAACCGTTGACGCCCTTCAGGCCGGGCTGAGCGGAGACAGCTATGGCAAGGGCAGCGTCGCCGAACAGGGCGAAGCCAGCGCGCTGATGGAGGCGATCGAGCGCTACTGCGGGATTTTCCAAGGCGACGAGATCAGGACCGTCCGACGATTTACGGATTTCCCGGCCGGCGAGGCGATCCTGCCCGATGACATCCTGCTCTATAGCGACGCGCAATATGAGCAGGGCGCGAAAAGCGGCGGCTGCGGCGAGGGCGCGCAGCGCTTCGATCCCGCCGCGGAGGCGGAATGGTCGCCAGTGTGGTCGCTGCGCGACGAATGTTTCAAATACGTTCCCACCGGCCTTTTGTATTTCTTCCACGAGTCCGGCTGCGCGAATCAGATCAGCGCCGATTCGAACGGTTGCGCGGCGGGCAATACGATCGAGGAAGCCATTATTCAGGGTTTCCTCGAACTCGTTGAGCGGGACGCATATGCGATCTGGTGGTACAACCGTTTGCGTCGTCCGGAGATTGATCTCGACAAGCTCGGCGACAGCTATGTGCGCGACCTCCGCGCCGTCTTCGCGAGGATGGGCCGTGACGTCTGGGCGCTGGACATAACGAGCGATCTTGGCATTCCCGTCGTCGTCGCCGTGGCCCATTGGATCGAGGACGGACGGGAATATATCGAAGTCGCAGCGGGCGCTCATTTCGATCCAAGGATCGCGACGCTGCGCGCCATGACCGAGCTCAACCAGTTTCTTGCCATCGAGAGCCTCGGCGGCCGTCCCGAGCTCGGGCCCGATGACGATTATGGAGGCGACCCACTGCCGCTGCGCAAGCACGCCTATATGCGGCCGCAGGGCAAGGCGTCCTTCGGGCGGTCGCGGTTCAAGAATTTCGCCCAACTCGATGGCCGCGACCAGGTGCTGGCCTGCGTCAAGCTCGCCGCGCGGGCTGGGCACGATTTCCTCGTCCTCGATCAGACGCGCCCCGACATTGAAGTGCCGGTGGTCCGGGTGATCGTTCCGGGACTGCGGCATTTCTATCGCCGCTTCGGCCCCGGACGTCTCTACGACGTGCCCATCGCGCTAGGTCTGCGCAAGCGGCCGGTGCGCGAAGCCGATGTCAATCCCTTGTTCCCCCGCACCTAATTTGTTTAGCGATACGTCCCAACCGCCCGCGCCGCCGGCAAGGCTCTTCGCGCGACTCAATCCTGGCGTGACGCTCGAGCCCAACGCCACTGGCGGCCTCTCCGCCGTTTTCGACGGTCGGACCGTGGCGTTCGGAACGTTCGGCGCCGATGTCGCAGAGCGCGCCGCTGAGTTCGAAACGGGCGTGGCGTTCGATGGGGAGCGGGACGGGGAGATCCGCGAACTCGTCCGAAGGCTGGCGCTTTACGGACTCGTGGAATATCGCCTGGCCCGCGCGCCGAGCGGTCCCGATCTCATCGTCATCGAGCCGCAGATGCGCGACTATGCGCCACGGATGGTCGCGGTGGACGAGGATCGCGCGGTGGCGCTGTCGCGCTTCGCCTATATTCGGCGGCGCGGCGCCGACATGGTGCTCGAGTCTCCGCGCGCATGCGCGCTCTTCCGACTGTGCGATCCTAGCGTTGCAGCAATGATCGCGCATCTGTCGGAGGCGCGTACAGTGAGAGAGCTCCGCAATTCGCCCAGCTTTCCGGGCGTCGAGCTGCTGGCGCTGCTCCTTGACGGCGAGATCCTGTTCACGCCCGACCCTGACGGCGACACTGCGCTTCGCGCGGCCGAAGGCGACGACGATCTCATCTTATGGGATTTCCACGACCTGCTGTTCCACAGCCGCAGCACGAACGGGCGTCACGCCAATCCCTCCGGCGGGATCTATGCCCACGCGCATCTCGCAGCGCTGCCGCCGGCGGTACGGCCGAGTTGGCCGGGGCCGGCGATCGACCTGAAGACGCTTGATGCGGCGCCGCCTTCGGCTTTTGCGACACTGTTGCGGCGCCGACGCTCGACTCGCGCCTTCGATGAAGGTCGCCCGATCACGCTGGCGGAGGTGGCGCGGCTCCTAGACGGCGCCGCACGAATCATATCGCGAGAGCGAAAGACTGACGAAGACGAGGATGAATCGTTGGAGGTCGCCCCTCGCCCCTATCCGTCGGGCGGCGCGAGCTATGAATTGGAGCTCTATCTCGCCGTCGACAGATGTGAGGGTCTGGCGCGCGGCTTCTATCATTACGACGCCAGCCGCCACGCTCTTGTTTTGATCGAGACGAACGCGCATTGGCTTACGGCGATGCTGGAGGACGCGCAATTTGCCATGGGCGCGCCGGCGGTCCCGCAAATCCTCATTACAATGTCGGCGCGATTTAGCCGCGTGTCCTGGAAGTACAGCGGTTTCGCCTATGCGCTCGTTCTGAAACACGTCGGCGTGCTGATGCAGACGCTCTATCTGATGGCCGCCGAGATGGAGATCGGCGCCTGCGCGATCGGGGTCGGAGACATCGACCTCTTTGCAAAAATGACGGGCCTCGCGTTTCACGTCGAAGGATCGGTCGGCCAGATCGCGATCGGACGCGGCGTTCAAAGTGATTCAACGCCCGTCACCGATTGACGGCGCATCGCCAGCGCGACTGACAGATCTGCGATCAGGGATCGTCCCATGACTGGCGCAGCACGACGCGATGTATTGATCGGAGCCGGGACATCCGCTCTGGCGGTCGCGACCGCGCCATGGTCGCGCGGGGCGTTGGCTCAGAAGACCCATTCCCTTCCCGCATCGGAGTGGGATTACTGCACGATCAAAGATCTCGTGGCCGCCTTGCGGGCGCGAAAAATTTCCGCGCTGGAGCTCACGGATTGCGCGATTGCGCGCATCGAAACGGGAGACCGCCGCGTCAATGCCGTCGTCGTGCGAGACTTCGAACGCGCTCGCCAGGCGGCCAAGGCGGCGGATATCGCACTGTCTCGCGGAGAAAGGGGCGCATTGCTTGGCGTCCCGATGACGGTGAAGGAATCCTTCGATATCGCCGGACTGCCGACGACCTGGGGCGACCCGCGGTTCAAGCGCTTCATGCCGCAAGAAGACGCCTTGGCCGTGGCGCGCTTGAAGAATGCGGGCGCCGTCATCCTTGGAAAGACCAATGTTCCGCTGATGCTGAGCGATTGGCAGACCTACAATGACATCTACGGCACAACCAACAACCCTTGGAATCTTCGGCTCACGCCAGGGGGATCCTCGGGCGGCTCGGCGGCGGCGCTTGCTTGCGGTTTCGGGCCGTTGTCGATCGGCTCGGACCGTGGCGGTTCGTTGCGCGCGCCAGCGCATTATTGCGGCGTCTATGCTCACAAGCCGACATCAGGTCTTGTGCCTAATCGCGGACTGACCCCGCCGGGCGCGCCGCCCTTGCCGCGCGATTGCGATCTCGGGGTCATCGGTCCTATGGCGAGAAGCGCTGCGGACCTCGCGCTTGCGCTCGATGTGATCGCAGGACCGGACCAGGAACGCGCCGGCGCCGGCTACCGGCTGGCTTTGCCCTCGGCCCGGCACGATAGCCTCAAGAACTTCCGCGTTCTCGTCATCGACACGCATCCGCTTGGCCGTACCGCCAGCGTGGTGAGGGCGGCGCTCGGTCGATTGTCGGAGCGGCTCGTCCGTGCGGGGGCCAAACTCGCGCACGCGAATCCTTTGCTGCCCGACCTTGCCGAATTGGCGCGTCTTTATGTTCGACTGTTGTCCGCATTTTGGGGCGCGGATTTGCGACCCAGCGTCTATGCCAGGCTTCGCAGCGCGGCCGCAGCGCTGTCGCCCCGGAACCGGAGCCTCGCGGCCGAACGTACGCGCGGCGCGGTCATCAGCCATCGGGATTGGCTCGCGGCGGACGGGGCGCGGAGCGAGCTTCAGGAGCGGTGGCGAGAGCTCTTTCGTGACTGGGACGTCGTGCTCTGCCCGGCGATGCCGACGCCCGCTTTTCCGCACGATCATTCGCCGATCGAGTCGCGACGCATCCAGATCGACGGCCGATCCTACGCCTACCTCGACGCCCAAATCGTGTGGGCGGGGCTTGCCACGATCTCCGGCCTGCCGGCGACGGTGGCGCCGATCGATCGAACAGAGACCGGCTTGCCGATTGGCGTGCAGATCATAGGACCTTACCTCGAAGATCGCACGACGATCGCCTTCGCCGAACTCCTCGAGCGGGAGTTCGGCGGTTTCGCGCCTCCGCCGGATTACGCGTAGGTCATTGAGCGCAACGCCGCCATCCGCGCTCTTCGTAACCCCAACTGACACATCGCTGGCGTTCATTTCTCCGCTGGCGACGGCGACGCCTGCAGGGCGACTAAGCCGAGCTGTCATTGACGACTGCCACAGGGCGCGCCGGCCGACGTCGCGCACAACAATCATTGGCTGTCGGCGCGCGCCTTCAGGTCGTCTCCATAACTCCCAGAACCGCGCCGATCTTCTGCGCCAATTGCTCGATCGAGAATGGCTTTGGCAGGAAATTAACGCCGCGATCGAGCACGCCGTTGTGAATCACGGCGTTCCGCGAGAAGCCCGTTGTAAACACAATCTTCAGGTCGGGGCGACGGCGCCGCGCCTCTTCCGCGAGTGCGCGACCGTTCATGTCCGGCATGACAATGTCGGTGAATAGAAGATCGATATGAGGATTGGCGTTTATAAGCGCAAGCGCCTCGACGGCGCTCCCCGCAGCGAGCACGCTGTACCCCAGATCCTGTAACATCGCGACCGCGATGCTCCGCATCCGATCCTCATCTTCAACGACGAGGATGAACGTCTCTGGTGAACCTCGGAAAGCCATCTCGGCAGCGTCCGGCTCACGCCTTGGACCGGCGACTTCTCCCTCGCCGACGAAGCGTGGCAGATAAATCTTGACCGTCGTGCCCTGGCCAATCTCCGAATAGATTTTGATGTGTCCGCCCGATTGCTTGACGAAGCCGAATACTTGACTGAGGCCGAGCCCCGTTCCTTTGCCAGGGCCTTTGGTGGTGAAGAATGGCTCAAAGGCTTTGGCGATAATTTCAGGCGGCATGCCGGCTCCGGAATCGCTGACGGCAACCAATACGTATTGACCTTCCTTCACCTCGGCGTGTTCCCGCGCGTAATTGTCGTCGATGTAAGCGTTCGAGGTCTCAATCGTCACCTTGCCTTCGTCGTTCATCGCATCTCGGGCGTTGACCGCCAGATTCAATATCGCGCTCTCGAGTTGGTTGGGGTCGACGTGGATCCGCCAGACCCCGCTCGCGAGAACCGTCTCGACATTGATGGATTCGCCAAGCGTGTGCCGGATCATCTCCGCCATCCCGCCCACCAACTTATTGGCGTCCACGGTTTGGGGCGCGAGCGGCTGCTGACGCGAAAAGGCGAGGAGGCGATGAGTTAAAGCTGCTGCGCGATCGACGCATTCCATGGCCTTGTCGATCAAGCTGTCCTGGTCGATCTCGCCGCGCGCCATCTTGCGCTTCAGGAGGTTGAGGCATCCGACGATGACCGCAAGCATATTGTTGAAGTCATGCGCCAGTCCGCCTGTAAGTTGACCGACGGCTTGCATTTTTTGAGACTGTCTGAGTTGGCTTTCCACGCGCTCCCGCCGTTCGCTTTGCTCGGCTGCGAGGGTGAGCGCGTTTTGAAGCGCAATATTGGCTGTTTGGAGTTCGCCAACCTGCCGCTGTCGGTCCTTGAGGGTCGCCCAACCCAGGAGAGCCGCTAACAGGAGAGCGCCTGTAACGCCGAACTGCGTCAACGTCACCGTCCAGCGCATTTCGGCGTTTCTTTTCGTCAACAGGCGCGCTTCTTCGGCGAGCATTTCGGCAATGATGCTGCGCGCCTCGTCCATGAGCTGTTTGCCGGCGTTAACGCTATCGGACAAAGACATATCCGGCGTGATCCGGCGTTCCTGAATGCTTTTTTGTAATGAAGCCAGTCTTTCCGCCGCGACCGAACGCAAGCGGTCCAGTCGTTGCTTCTGCTTTTCGTTGTCTGATACAGCCCCCTCCAACGTCGCCCAGCGCTCGCCGATCGTTTGGTCGGCGTGACGGAACCGCTCCAAAAACGCTTCGTTGCCCGTCAGCAAGAACCCCCGCTGGCCGGTTTCCGCATCCTGAAGGGTGGAGAGAGCTTGCAGAAGCGCTGTGCGCGCTGAAAGCGTGTGCTCGACCCATGCTTGAGCCGTGACCTGTTTCTCAAGGGAGAAGGCCGCGCCAACGATCGCCGCGACGAGAAGTCCAAAGATAGCCCAGGACAGGGTCTTTTTTGGAAGCGTGACCGTTACTGTCATTTTCCAGGACCTCGCCAAACAGGCGACGCCATTAACTTACATAAGAGCAGTCCTTGTCAAAATGCTCAACCCGGCCCGCGCGCCGTCCTTCCGTATTATGCGTAATCGTTATGTTTGAAAAAAAGGAGATTGGCTTGTCACGGCCCCGATCGAAGCCGTGCGCTCGAGACGCTTCAATTCAAGTTTGAGCCGCTTCGACATTATGAGCGGGAATGGTGTGGCTCGTCTTGTCCCAACTTAGCGGTTCCCCACGCACTTTATGGCGCCAAACGAAAATATAGAGCGCGCGCAACCCCGCGGAGAAATTAATGAGGTTCGAGAAAACGACCCTCGGCGCCGCCATCAACCCTTGGCCGAACCCATAGATCGACCTCGTAAAGATCATCCGCTGAACGAGCCGGTTGATGAGCAACAGGATATTCACGAAGAACACGACTCGCAGCGTAGGGTCGAGCATTGCATAGCCGGCGATGCGCCATTCTTCGCTCAATGTTCCAAGGACAAGGATCGCGATCGCGTTGAAAGCCAGGAAATAAGCCACGACGGCGATGATGCCGGACAGGATGCCCTTGCGATCGCGTAGAAAAAAGAGTTTCTCGTTCAGCGTGGTTCCCCAGCCGAGCTTTGAGGCTCCCTGGAATCCGATTCCCAGAAGCCAGCGTGCGCGTTGGCGGTAGGCGGCTCGGTAGTCGCTCGGAAAATTTTCTCTCGTCGCGATCGCAAGCGGCTCTTCGATCCGTTGCACCTGAACGGTCCCCTGCGGAATATCCAGCGTATAGGGAGCCTCGTTGAGAGCGAACGCGGCTTTCAGACCAAGCGACTTCATGGCGAAGGCGACGTCGTAGTCCTCCGTCAAGGCGATCGGGTCGAACACCTCGCCCCCACGCCATGATTTCAAAGATTCGATCGCTCTCCGGCTGAAGCAGGCGGCGACGCCGGCGCACGGAACTATGCCTGTAAGACGCTGCCGGACAAACAGATCCTTATTATGAAACTCCGCGAACTCATCCATGTAGGTGCCCGCCGTCATTTGAAGGAGCGAGCGCCGAAAGGAGTATACGGGGATCTGGATGAAATCGAAGGTGGCGATCAGCGCGCTGAACAACGGAAATTCCAGCGGATGGATGACATCCTCGCTGTCGTGGAGCACATAGCCTTCAAACGTTATGTTTGCGGTTTTCTCATATTCGCCGATTTCCGCGATGATCGCATTGAGACAATCGGCTTTCGTCGTCGGTCCGTCATGCGGACCAATCACGAGACGGATATTCTCTGGGCGTTCCGCCGCCGCCCTGAGCACTTCCCGCTGAGTCGCCGCATCATTCGGATAGGCGCCAACAAAAAAAACCGTCGTCGCGGAATGAGCGGCGTTGGTCTTCAGCATTTCGTAAATGACAGCCTCTTCGCGCCAGGCCGGCACCATAACCGCGAGAAGGCGTTGCGGCCGTTCACGCAGCGACTGTTCAGAAAGCTGCGATCGTTCGGTGCGGATTGTTCCTGAAAATCTCATAACCCAATAAACGATGTCCACGAAGACATCGTCGAGGCTATAAAGAATAATGGCGACGCCAAAAACCAAGAACAGCCACACCAGCGCGTCGACATAGGCGACGGTCGCGTCGGTCAGGTCATACATCAGTCGTCCTTAAGCTCTTCAACCTCGCGGATTCAGCAGATTGCGCGCGTCGGATCTTCTTTTAAACCTTGCCGCTTAGCGGGGGATCTGAATCGGCCTAGGCCGCCGATAATGCTGGAATTGGGGACTCCAATTTTGTCCGCATCGCGGCGACGATGCGCTGCGCCGCCTGGCCATCGCCATAAGGGAAAACCGGGACCGACATGCGGGCGTATAGCTCGGGATCGTCGCACAGCTGCGAGATCGCGCTCGACACCGCGGCGGCGTTTGTGCCGACCACGCGAACCGCTCCGGCGCGAACCGCCTCCGGCCGTTCGGTGGTGTTCCTCAGCACGAGGACGGGCTTTCCGAGCGCAGGCGCCTCCTCCTGGAGGCCGCCGCTGTCGGTGACGACGAGCCAGCATCTCTTTAGCGCGGCCACCATATCGGCGTAGCCGATCGCATCCGTAACCACGATGCGCGGATGGCCGCCAAGAATCCGGCGCGCCGGCTCATGCGCGCGCGGATTGGGATGGGTGACGAAAAACACTCCGAGGTCGTCGTGCTGGTCGACGGCCGCCCTTATGCCCTGTAATGCGTTTTCAATGGGCGCCCCGAAGCTCTCCCGCCTGTGCGCCGTTGCGAGAATGACTCGCGGCACATTCGGAAAACCGATCGGCGCAGGCAATTGGTGCGCCGCGGTCTGCAGCAAGGCGTCAATGCCCGTATTGCCACTGACGACACAGTCGCCAGCAGGGACGCCTTCACGCAGGAGATTGTCGAGCGAGGTCGCGGTCGGCGCGAAATGCATCGCCGCAGTCAACCCGGCGATTCGCCGGTTGAGTTCTTCCGGATAGGGATCGTTGAGTTTTCCCGTTCGGAGTCCTGCCTCAATATGCATGAAGGGCACGTTCTTGTGGAAAGCGGCGAGGGACACCACGGCAACCGACGTCGTGTCGCCCTGCGCGATGACGCAGTCAGGTCGAACTTCGTCGATCACGCGATCTATCTCGGCCATCACCTTGCCAAACAGCTCGTTAAGCGAGCCGTTTCGACGTTCGAGGTTCAGCCGGCGCGAAGGAGTCACTCCGAAATCCTTTAGAGCTCCTTCGACGACATCAGCGTGTTGGCCGGTCGTCACCACATAGGGATAGGCCCAATCCGAACGACTGAGTTCGGCGATGACAGGCCCCATCTTGATAGCTTCGGGCCGCGTCCCCACGATGCATAAACAGCAAAGTTTTGATTTACTTGGGCGAAGGTTGATTTTCTTGATGCTCGTCAATCCGCTCATCTTGGCTCTGCTCGCTATTCAGTGTTGCGAGCGGTATACTTGAAGAGAATGGATCTGTCGAATGAACAATTCGACATCTTCAGCTGAACAATTGGACATCTTCAGCTGAACAATTCGATCTTCAGCGCCCTATAAAGAAGGCAATCCCCATAAAGGAGACGGACAAACCTAGCACCATCAGTGCTACCGCCCCCGTTGTGCCGAAAAAAAGCGCTCCAATGAAGCCGGCGATGGAAATAAATGTAAACAATACCAAGATCAGCACGATAAGTCGCATTTTGCTTCTTCCTGCATTTAGCTTGCCAGTTGATTCAATCTGAGCGCCTCAGAGGCCGCATACGCATAAGTATAGATTTTCGCTTGGTTTCATCGCAATAACAGGATACGGCTACGTTTTATATTGGGAGGCAATCGAACGCCGGGACGACCCAAAACGAGATCGCGCTGTCGCATTCTGAAACGTTTTTCGCGAAGATTTTTCTTTCCTATCAATTTAGGGTAACAAAAACAATGTGTTTTGTCCCTGATTCGCGTGACGCGTTCGCAGATTTGATGTCCGAATCTCGGATCCTTGCAGAGCACATGGAGCGCGATCGTGGGGCGCTTTTTTCGCAGGCCTTGCGCAACAATCCTCTTTTTGGCGATGGCGTTGGCGCTCGCGGGCGCGACGCGAGCGAGCGCATTCGCGGCGGGGAATGACGCTTCCCGCGAGGCGCCGTCGCCAGGCCAGCCCGGCTACCAAGAGCTTGCATTAGCATTCGCGCGTCTCGCCAAGGGCGATTACGATGGCGCACTCAAATACGCGCAGCGCGCACGAAGCCTTGCGCCCGATTACGAGATGCCCGTCCGCCTGCTGGCCGACATTCTAAATAAATCGGGGCGAATCGGCGAGGCGATCGACGTCATCAACGCCTTTGTCGACAGCCATAAGCATTCGATGGCGCTGATCGCCCAGCGCGGTCATCTGCGCAAACGACTCATGGACGTCGCCGGCGCCGAGGCGGATCTGCGCAGCGCACGAGACAGCGGCGCGCTGACCCAAGAGCAGGCCGCCGCAGTCAACGTCGCGCTCTTCGATCTTGCCATGAGCGCCGCATATAAGGACGTCAACGGGTCTCGGCTGAATGAAGCCATAGAAAATGCGCGAGCGGCGCACAAACTGGATGAAAAAGCGGAAGCTCCTGTCCGGCTTATCGCCGAAGCCTATAGCCGACAGGGCAAGGCGCAGGCGGCTCTCGACGAGCTGAATCGCTATATCTCGCAGAACAAGCCGAGCGGGCGTCTTCTCGCGCAGCGGGGATATTTGCGTCGCGCCATGAAAGACTTGAAAGGCGCAGCGGCGGATTTCGAAGCCGCGCTCGCCGCGCCCGACATTGAGCCAAGCGAAACATTAACATTACGCAATGCGCTCGCAGAAGCCACGAAGGCTGAGCAGGACAGCATTGTGCAAGCCGAACTCGCGCAGGTTTACGCGGCGATCGCGAAACGCGACTACGCTCGTGCGGTGAAGGCGGCGCGCGTCCTTCGCGCCAAATATCCAAACGACGAAGCGCCGCTACTTGCGCTCATGTCGGCGTTGAGCAAATCCCGGCAGGCTGCAGCAGCGGTCAAAGAAGCGGATGCGTTCATCAAGGACAATACGCCGAGCGCGACATTGCTCGCGCAGCGCGGATACAGCCGCCGCGCGGCTGGAGACCTGCCCGGCGCCATTGCGGACTTCCGGGCTGCGCTCGCTCAGCCGGCTCTCGAGCCCGCGCAATCCAAGAGGCTGAAACTGGCGCTTGCGGAGGCGGAACGCGCCAACGAACCGGGCGGTTCGGCGGTCGGCGCGCAGGCGACGCCCCTGCAGCAAGCGCTCAACAGCGGCTATGACGCGCTAAAAGTGGGGCGGCCGGACGAGGCTGTGCGCGCGGCAAGAGAGGCGCATAGTCTCGATCCCAAAGCGGAGGAGCCTGTTCTTCTCCTCTTGACGGCGCTCCTTCGCCAAGGGCGCAAAGCTGAGGCGCTTGCGGAAGCGAATCGCTACCTTGCGTCTGTGCCGCAAAGCCCGGGGGTTCTCGCACAGCGCGGGTTCATGCGTCGTCAGGCCGGGGATGTGAGCGGCGCCGCTGCAGATTTCGAGCAGGCCTTGAAATATGAACTTCCGGCCGATCAGAAGCTCACCGTCGCGCGGGCGCTCGATGAGGCGCGCTACACGCTTGTCGCCGAAAAGGCCTTCAAGGCTCTGGCCGCTCGCGATTGGGTGAGCGCGTTGCGTTATGGCCGGGCGGCCGAGGCTTTCCCTCGAGCCGACGAGGCCGTTTTTCGCGTGACGATCGCCGCGCTCGCGGGGCTTGGCCACATGGACGAGGCGCTACGGGCGTCAAACGCGCTCATTGCACGAGGCAAAGCCACGGGCCAAGCCTATGCGCAAAGGGCGTATCTTCGGAAGACTCTCGGAGACGGCGCCGGCGCATTTGCGGACTTTGTGAAAGCGCTTGATCGGGGGGATTTGCCTCCGGCGCAAAGGGTGGCGGTCGAACTCGAAATCGCGACCGCTCGGGCGTCGGCATACGAAACACAGGGCGATGTGACGCGCGCGCGCGACGAGCTCGTCAACTTCGCGCATACGCATCCTGGCTACGCCGCCGGATGGTCGACGCTTGGCCAGTTTTATGCGCGTCAAAAGGAATATGCCGCCGCCGTCGCGGCCTTTGAAAATAGCCTCGCGGTCGAGCGCAGCGGCGAAGTGCTGCTGAACGCGGGCTATGCGAGCGTCTATGTCGATCGCTCAAAAGAGTCGCAGTTCTTTCGGGAAGCGCTCGACCGCTGGTCGAGCGATCCCTCACTCCGCGCCCGGCCGCCCCGCGATCGAGAGGTGATCAGAACGCAGATTGTCGAGTCGGATGCGAGCGTTCGCACCATTGTGGTGTTCAACGGCATCGCCGATCGTCGAAAACGCTGGGGCGGGCATCAGCTTCAGCCGAGCTTCGAAACGGTCATCCGGTTCGATGGGCGCTTCCTGCCGAACATATTTGGCCTCGAGGGTTTGATCGGCGGCTTCTGGTCCCAGGACCAGACGCGCTTCACCGAGAGCTATTCGCGGCTCGGTTTGCGCTTGCGTCCTTTCGACGGCGTTAATTTCTCGGTTAGCGCTGAGTGGCAGCACTATTTCACGCGAAACGCGCCGTTCAATCAGCTCGCCTTGTCATGGGGCTATGGCTACGGCGGATTCGCCTATTCGAGCGCCCCAAGCGCGGGCGCGGCTGGCGCGATCGAACCGACAGACATGAGCTATCCCCATGAGACGACATGGCAGCCGCTGACGAGCTTTGCGACCTTTGGCACCTACAGGGCCGGCGAGCGTCGGTATCTGCAGAACGCGGTGGGTTTGCTTGGCTATTCCTACTGGGACGCTGACTCGCGCGTCGTGCTCGGGGCGGCTGCAATGGGCATGGCGACATATGACAGCGCGGACACCCGCCGATTTGCCTTTGGGGCCGGTCCGGCGCTGGTCGCGCGCACATGGCTGGGCGGAGACTTCTATCGCGCCTTTGACGGCATCTTGACTGCACAAATTGGCTATTTGTTCCCCTTCGGTGAGAGTCGCCGTCAAGGCGGTCTCAACGCGACAATCGGAATTTCCTTTTGACCGCATGCATGTCCGAGGTGCGCCTCTGACGCCGGGACAACGCGACGTGGCCCCCGCCAAGAACGCGCTGTGCGGCAACGTCCCTATTTAAAGGCCGCTACGGCGCGAGGAATCGTCACGACGACCGAATGGAAATACGCTGCGGCGTCCTCGGAATAGAATCCGACAAGCCCACTCGAATAGGGTCTTTCTCGGTCAGTGAAGGTGGTCAAGAGAACGCCGTCGACGAATGCCGAAATCGTCGTCGACGTCGGGGTGACGGCCTGAACAATCTTGACGACATATCGATTTCCGATGGGATAAATCGGGCGATTTCCCGACGCCAAGAAGCGCTGGTCGCCGGGATAAGCAGGGTCCGCTTTGCCCAGCTCCCAACCGTTCGGCTTCGGGATGAAGTAATAGAAATGCGTTTTGTCGACGTAGTCCCACAACAGCCAGCCCACTTCCCATGGATTTGGCGCGTTCTGCCGTCGCAACTGCTCCTCTGTGTGAAGCGAGGCCTCGATGGTCAAATTGCCTTTGACGTCGACGGGCCAGGACGGATGTGGCCCGCTGATCAGCCCAGCATGCGTTTCATTCGCGGCATTTGACTCCTTCGGGCGTATCGCCAGCGCCTGGCCATCGAACAGGCGGGCGACCGAGTTCGAACCATAGCCGTGATAAATGGACTTCCAATTGTGAGCGAGAAGCTCGCCATCTTGGGTCCGGGTTTCAGGCGCGTGAGGAACCGCGCTGTCGAAAATCTCCGAGAGGATGATGCGTTCCGGCGTCACCGTCACGACAGCGCGATGCGACGTGGACGCCGCGCCTTTCTTGCACTTTATCGTATAAGTCGTCGTGCGGGCGGGCCGCACGAGAACATTGCCCGACAGGTCGTGAACGACAAAATTCGGATCGCGCGGGCGGCTCGAACCCGTGCAGACATCGGCGTTCGTTGCGGAAAACGCCAGAGTCGCCGCCTGACCTGGATTGATCATCGTCGGCTTCGCCGACAGCGCGGAGATGGGAGCGTTCCTGGTCGCCTCCGAGCGCGTCGACGCATCCTCGGCGGCGGCGTCGGCCAATGAGATCGACGCCAAGGCGATAGATCTCAGCAAAAAGGCCCATTTCATTCAAGCCAAGCCACGGACGGCCCCCCACTCGCGAACGCAACGCTCTGACCGCGACAACTTAATCAACTTTGCGAATCGGCGATGAGGATTCGACGGCTAAGCTTAAGATTCTACGGCTAGGCTTAATAAGGGCGAGCGACGGGCCACAGGCGATTTCGCGCATGAGCCCGACGGAAGCGGCTCGGTTTCGCGTGCGTCGCATCGAGCGATCGTTTAGCGCGTGAAAACCCTCGCGCGCTTTGAGGCTGCGTTAGGAAACCGCGCGCTCGTCCTGCAGACGGCTTGCCGGGGTCCATTGGTAGACCTCGTAACCGTCCACCACCTTGCCGGCATCGTTGAAGCCTCCGCGCTGCTGCACCGGCTCGATGATCTGCTTCGCGCAGGCGATCGTCCCGGGCTGCGCATATTTTTGCATATGGCCAGCGATATCGATGACGCGGTCGCTCATTTCCTCCATCGGCGTGTGCTCGTCGTAATAAACGTGCCCGGCGTTGATGCCGCACCGAACGGTGAAATTCGATTTGATCATCTTCACATTGGCGTTGAACGCGTCGAGACCGGCGATCACTTCCTTGGCGGCTTTCAGCGCTGCGTCGATCGAGGGAAAGCAGGCCATGACGCCGTCGGGCGTCCACGCCGCCTTCAGCGAGCCGTTGCTGCGGAGCTTGCTGTCGACGAGATCCTTGTATTCACGAAAATCGTGCTCGATGAATGTCTTGTCCTCGCCGAGCTTCATCTTCGTCGAGTCGACGACGTCAATGGAAAGAAAGGCGAGGTCGCGGCCCATCGACTCCAACTGACGCTTGGCGTCGCCCATGACTTTGAGCAACTCCGCGCGGCTCTTGGGGTTGCGCGCATCCATCGTCTTCATTTTTTCCTTGACCGGCGCAAGCACCCGAGCGTCGGCCGGCGCCGCGGACTGCAGCGCCTCGAAGTCACGCTGCACCGTCGCACGGTAGATCGTGGTCGTAATCTTGCGCCGCAAGCTGTCGACCCACATGCGCCCGAAGAGAAGTCCGCCGACGATAAACCAACGCGCCAGCTCATAGCCCTTGAAGTTCGTCGGGATTACCGACTTGACCCGCCGGATCATCCGCGCGTCGAAGACTTCAACATATTCAATCCAGCGGTATGACCCCGCATGCTTGAAATAAGGCGTGACGAGCGGGAGCAGGACGAGCGCAAGCGCGATGAGCAGGGCGACGTTCAGCAGCCCGAGTAAGACTCTGGCCAGCCTCAGAGGGAGCGGGGATCCGGGATTGCGCGAGTGATCCATGAGCTTCTTTCAATCCGAGCTGGGGGGGCGCCGATCGCCGCCGTTATCGCACGCGCAAATTGGTCCGCGCAATTCTGGACCGATCTTCGACGCGCACTCGGCGCAAGTGCCGAAGTTCCTTGGCCCTTTGCCGCAAGGCCCGCCTGACGCGATTTACAATCCGCGGCGAGCGCCATCCGCTGCGCTTGCGCTGCATCTCCCGGGTCGAGCCCGCGCCCTATCAATTTTGAGTCTCAGGATAGGAGAGAGAACGCCCCGAGCGCGGATACACGCGCGGAGCGTTTTTCTCTTGTTGAGGGAGTCCTTTATCGAGGGACTCCCTGGTCGAGAGAATCCCTACTTGGCTTGGTGAAGATCTTTCGCATGAAGCGAGTCCAAGAGCTCATTGCCCTTCAGCGTAGAGACCCGCGCGGCCGTACCGTCTTCGTTGCATTTCCCGCTCGTGTTTTTCGAGCCAGTGCATTGGCGGCTCCCATCGGCGGGGCATTCGAAGACGACGTCGTTTGTGCATCCGACCAAAGAATTGCCCTTGATGCCATAATTGCAGGTTTGCCCTGCGCCATGCATCCGATCGCACGCCGAGATAACGGCGCCGACCGGCGCCGCAATCGCAGCAGAGACAGTCACAGAAGAAATAAGCGCGAGCGCACATGTCCGTGCAAAGGTCGTCTTCATGTCAAATCTCCAAATTGCAGTTTGGCGTTGCCCTCCCTTAACCCCGTCAAATTGTATTCTCGCGAAAGAGCCAAATTGACGGCGAACGAGATCAAAAAAAGAACGATCCTTGGGCGGCGCGGAGGATCTTGTCGATGAGGTTCGTCAAGACGCATCCGATGAATTCGAAATGGCCGCTTGCAACGCCAACTGACCGGCTCATAAACTTAACCGCCAGAGCAGCCACGCCTCAAATAGATCACGCCGCTCGCCGCCTTATTTTTTACGACCGACCACGCGTCTGATGGCAAGAGGATCGCTATGGAAAAAAGTCGAATCACGAGCGTGGCTTCCGTTGCCGTGATCCTGTTTATCGTCCTCGTCGCCTGCAAGGTCGGGCAGGCGGTCATCGAGCCCGTGGCCTTTGCCCTCTTCATTATCGCGATCGCCTGGCCCCTGCAGAAGGCGCTGCAGCCAAAATTGGGGAAGGCCATCGCCTTGAGCGTGACGGTCGTGATGACCGCCGCCGTGATCCTGGCGCTCTTTTCTCTGATCGCTTGGGGCGGCCATGAGGTGCTGGAATGGGTCAGACAGAATCTCGACCGCATTCAGGAAACGGCGACGACATCGACATCGTGGCTCGAAGAGCATGACATTTTCGTCTTCACGCTCTTTGCGGAACATTTCAACACCGCGTCGCTTATCAGACTTCTTCACATACTTGCCGTGAGAGTGAACACAGTTCTCGCCTTCGCGGTCATCGTGCTCGTCTATGTAATTCTGGGACTAGCGGAAACCGAAGCCTTTCAGGCCCGAATTGCAGCGCTTGAAAATCAGGAGACAAGCCGGCGCCTGCTTGAAAGCGGCAGGAAGATCGGCGAAAAATTTCGCACCTATATGTTCGTTCGGACGATCGCTAGCATCGCGACAGGTCTCGCGGTATGGGGATTTGCTCAATTCATGAATCTGGACATGGCCGGCGCATGGGGCGTGCTGGCCTTTGCGCTAAACTACCTGCCCTACATCGGCTCCTTCATCGTCACGGCGCTTCTGCCGCTTTTCGCCTTCGTTCAATTCGGAACCTTTGAAGCGCCACTGATCTTTCTTTTGGGCGTGTTCGTCATCCAGTTCATTATCGGGAGCTATCTGGAGCCAGTGTTTTCGGGATCGGCTCTCTCAATCTCCCCTCCGATCGTCCTCTTTTCAATTGTTCTCTGGACATTCCTGTGGGGCGCGCTTGGCGCGTTTCTCGGCGTCCCGCTTTCGATCGCAGCTCTGACGATCTGCGAACAATTCCCCTCGACCCGATGGGTGGCGGAGATTTTGTCGGGAGGGCGGCGCGGGGCTTCGATTAGGCAAGCGGCCTGAGCCGCGCGGGGGCTTGGGCGCTTCGCTTGAAACGTCTCTTGCCCGCCGCGTTGATGCGCGCTGTAGGATTCGGCCGCGCGCGCCTGGAACGAGATGGCTGCTGCGGCCGAATTCGGATAAGATAAGCTGAATTCGCGCTAAGAGGCGTCAGATGCTTTGGCTGATCCGATTCATGGGCTTGCTTTCCCAAGCGATTTTCTTAGAGTTTTTGCATATCTTCGGGTTGATCGTATTTTTGCTCGCCATATTGCTGGGCTATTTCAGGGCTCCGTGGTGGATCGCACCAGTGCTCGCCGTGGCTTGCGGGCTGTTCGCAAACTGGTTCATCGATCTAAACTACCTGACGGATGTATTCCGCAGAGTGGCCTCTGCGAGCGACCGCTGGGCCTTCGTGGTCGTCGTCTATTTGGCGATCACGATCGGCGGCTATCTCATCGGACTGCTGGGGCGTCTTTTCCTGAGGCGCGTGAGGCGGTCCTAGGATTGGCTCATCGCTTCTTGATGAGGTCGAGCGGACCCCACTGATTCAACGATGCGAGCGCTTTTTTGCGGGCCGGTCGCTGCTGGCCGCCGCAGGCGTGTCGGGCGCTGCGCTGGGGAGGCGACGCGGCGGCGGGGCGGCCTGTGGCGGCGATTGGACGCGCGCTCCGCCTTGGTCGGTTGCGTCGCCGTCTGGCCGGGCCGGAAGATGCTCCTCGATGCGCTGCGCCATATAGGAAAAGAATGGGTTCGACGACATGCGCAGCAGCGCGTCCAGGCTGACGATCAGCGTCCCGCGCTCGCCCCGCGGCGCCAGCGAACCCAGGTGGACGCCAAAGTCGTCTGTTTGATCCGGCGTCAGGCCATAGAGGGAGTCGCTGAGCGGGAAGGGTAATGCGACATGCGAGAGCGAATACACGCCTTTCGGATACTGTAGCCCCAACGCTTGGGTCTGCTCGGCCGTGGCGCCGGCCTCAACGACGCGTTCGACCGCATCCTCGGTGCCTTCCCCGGCGTTCGTCACAACCGTTAGACGGTAATCCCTGACGCGAGGCGGCACGATGCGGGAGAGCGCGGACTCCGCGGAGGCGCGCAGCAGCGGACCGAATTTGACGTTGCGATTGAGGTCGAACAGAACGAGTTCGCTGCCGTTCGCCGGCAGATGATCGTAAAGCCCGGAAAGCACGGCCTGGGTGCTGACAGTGAAATCCATGACGGATTGGAACGTCAGGACTGGCGGCAGCGCGGTCAATCGACCCTCTCGACGCGCCAGCGACATCTGCGTTCCGAGCGCATCCGTCAGCAGATAGGATTGGCGGGCGCCATTCACGGGAAAGGAATTATATTTAAAGGGATTGAACTCGGGCAGCACGCTGAGCCAAGCCGCCTTGGCGAAGGCGGGCAAAATGGCCGGCAGTCCAGCCAGGCCAGCAAAACGCGCAAACCGCGTGATCCCCACCATCGGCGAGAGCAGGACTAGACGGTCGACTCGAGAGAGACGCTCATCGTCGATGGCGTCGAGCGTATATTTTACCGCGAGCGATCCACCATTCGAAAAGCCGACGACATGCAGAGGCGCCGGCTCAGGCGCGCGCCGCCGCGCCTCTCTCACGGCAAGACGCGTCGCGGCCAGCCATGTCTCCCACTCCACGTCGGTCAAGGCCGCGGGCACTGTGCCGTGCGCAGGCAGCCTGATCGCAACCACGACAAATCCGCGATCACGGTAGCGCGTTGCAATATGGCGCAAACTATATGGCGAGTCGGTCAATCCATGCAGGAGAACGACGGCGCCGATCGGCGGTCCTGCGGGTTCGAGCAGATAAGACCGGTTCCAATCCCGCGTAAAATGACCCGGGTAGACCGGACTGCCCTCGAAATAGCGATTGAAGGGAACTTGTTCCTCTGGCGTCAACTGCTGGCTGACGTTGGTGCGCAGGGAAGCGAATATTTTCGCCTCCGCCTCAAGATAGCCCCCCCAATCGGCGGCGTCGATTTCTGTCTTGCTCAACTCTTGCGGCACGTAAGTATGCCAGACATCAAGCGGCAGCCCGCGCTGAGAATTGTAAATTCGCACCGCGAAAAACGTAAAGACGAAAAGGCTCAGCAACGCCAAAAACCATTTGGCCATTTTCAGCGCCATGCCCAGCATCATCCGTCCCCATTATGCTTCGATCGGCACGCCGCGAGTCCTCAACTTGCTTCCGCATCAAAACGCCGCGCTGCAGGTGAGCCGAGCATCTAGAGCAATTTCGATGAATAAGCGACGTTAATACGCCGCGCCCGACATGCGGTTGCTCTCGCAAACAGCGGCAAGCGTAGTTTTCATGATCGCGCAGACTTATACAATCGACTCCACGCAAAAGCTGCTTGCCCAATCGAGGCTTCGCACGCAGACTATCATTTATTTCGGACCCAAACCCAGCGGATAAATCGATCGGACGATTTGGACACGAATGAAGCGCAGGGCCGTTTTGGTTGGACTCCGGCCTGCTCGGTCTGACTGACGCAGAGGTGGAGGCCAGCGGATATGACGCGCGACGCGGTTCTTGTAGATCTTGCCTTACAGGGCGGCGGCGCGCATGGCGCCTATACGTGGGGCGTTCTCGACCGTCTGCTGGAGGAATCCTGGCTCCAGATCGAGGGCATTTCGGGCACGTCCGCTGGAGCGATGAATGCGGCGGCGCTCATCAGCGGCTATGTTGATGGCGGGGCGGACGGCGCGCGCGCGGCGCTCGAACTTTTCTGGCGGCGTGTTTCGCAGGCGGCGCGGCTCAGTCCGTTGCAGCGCAATCTTGTCGACGTCCTGATGGGTCGCTGGACGCTGGATGCCTCCCCCTTCTTTGTCGCGACCGATATCATGTCGCGCCTATTTTCGCCCTATGACCTCAATCCGAAGGGCGTCAATCCGCTGCGGGAGATTCTCGCCGAAACCGTCGATTTCGAGCGGCTTTCGCGTGCGCGGATAAAGCTTTTCGTCACCGCGACAAGCGTCTCGAGCGGCCGCGGCCGCGTCTTTAGAAACGCGGATGTAACGCCGGACGCGCTTCTGGCTTCGGCGTGCCTGCCAACCATGTTTCAGGCCGTCGAGATTGACGGGGAGGCCTATTGGGACGGCGGCTATTCCGGCAATCCAACCATCACGCCGCTGGTTCGCGAATGTGAATCGATGGACACAATCCTTGTCCAGATCAATCCTATCGAACGCAAGGGCACGCCGCGGTCGGCGACGGAGATACTGAATCGCCTCAACGAGGTGTCGTTCAACGCGGTTTTGCTCAAGGAACTCCGCATGATCGCCTTGCTGCGCCGCGCCGCCAATCCCGGCGACAGAGAGGGCTCACGCTGGGCTGGCATGCGCATGCATCGGATCTCGACACAGATGATGACGGAGCTGAGCGCGTCTTCGAAACTGATCGCCGAATGGGATTTTCTTTGCATGCTGCGCGACGAAGGTCGCCGGTCGGCGCAAAATTTCCTTGATCGGCATGAGCGCGACGTCGGAGTCTGTTCGACTCTCGATCTTGACGCGCTATTGGAGCGGGTCTGACGCGATGCGCTTTGCTGGCGTCAGGGTTCAAGCGCTTTGGCGCCTCGTGCGCCCGAGGCGTCGGCGCGCCGCAAGGGAGAAGGCTACGGCGATCCATGTCGACGCTACGCTGGATCAGGCGATCCGCGACATGCGGCAATCAGAAAAGTTCTTGTGCTGATATTAAAAAGGGGCCCGATCGGGCCCCTTTGTTTGTCCGTTTCGCCCGAAAGGCTTGGTTGGTTCCGACCGATGATCGAAATCAGCCGGCCGCTAACTCCCAGGCCAATGCATTTTCTATCGCCATTGGACACATCGGCGTCGCGCGACTCCGTGCCGCGGATTCCATGTCCGGGTCCATTTAATGCATTTGCGTCCGGCAGGAGCGTGGAGCGTCGTCTTCTGTATGAAGGAAGAGGCCGACGCGCCAACGACGTTGAGATCTGCCGTCGTGGACAAAACCGCCGCGCCCGAGGGGCTTGACGCAAATAAAACCGAAGCACAAATAACCGCAAACAAATGCGTTTTCAGGTCCCGGCGCATTGAGGAAACTCCCCCTTCTTTAAGCAAACTGCTTACCCTTCAAGATTTTCAATTCTTGTCGATACCACGGGAAAGTCAAGCTTCCTGCATGCAAACGCACTCTCTCGATCCTCAGCATCGCTCTCGCGAACGGAGCGGCAAGACGAACGACGCATGTCTTTTCAGGTAATTGGCGCACGTAAAGCTCGATGAGGGTGCGGTTCGCGGCGCCGCACGCGTCGTTCATGTGGCGATTAGACGCGCATTCTCGTCGAGCGCTCTTTGAGGATCAAGCAAGCCGTCGTGTCATTATAAAAAATGCGGACGGCGGCGGCGCGCCGTTGCGGCTCTAAAAACGCTGTCGCCTTCCCGCTCCGGCTACGAAATAATCATCCATCTTTTCACCAGTCAGAACCGCCGCAGCTATCACATGAACGCACCTCAGATCAGAAGTCGCTACTGGGTCCCACTTCAAGCGAGCCACCAGGCTGGAGCCTGGGAGGCGCTTGACGCCGCTTATGGCGATTTCGGGCGCGCCTACCATAGTTGGCGCCATATCAGCGACCTCTTGCAAGCATTCGAAGAACTTGCCGCGCTCGCAGCGCGGCCCGAGCTAATCGCGACAGCTATTTTCTGGCACGACGTCGTCTATCGAACGCGCGGCGCAGGCGAATCCCGACGGGCGGATTTTTTGAACGTTCAAGACAGCGCTGATCTGTTTCAAAGCTTTACGCTTATGAATTCAGCTGACGTCGAGGCTGTCCGCGAAATGATTATGGCGACGACCAATCACCTTGAAGCCAAGGCCAGCAAAGAACGTTATGTGGGGTTCTCGCGAGATCTGGACCTGTTCGTCGATCTGGACCTCAGTCCGCTTGCCCTGCCATGGGAGCAGTTCGCTGCAAATTTTCAAGACATACGCTTTGAATTCAGTTGGATTCCCGAGGAGGTTTTTAACGCGGGGCAGGCGGCCTTTCTCAGGAATCTTCTGTCGCATGAGGACAAGCTATTCCGGCGACCGGAGACCATAAAAATGTGGCGGGCGGCGGCGTTGATCAACATCAGGCATTGCCTGAACAATCTCTCAATAGGCGATGTCGGTATAGGCGATGTCGGTGCGCCGCAATGTCCGTGACATGATTCATGCTTTGACGATTGCTCTTGCGGAACCAGCCTTTCAGGTCTGCGAGCGAGCGCCTCGGGGCTGACACCATAAAGACATGTCGAAGTGCAGCGGCTTGACGACGATCATGATTCTGATCAGGAATGCGGATGTCAAAACAAAAAATTGGGAGGGTGAAATGGATGTCGGGATTGTAGAAGACAGGAAACTGTCGCGCCGCTCATTCATCTTAGCGCTATTTTCTGCAGCCGCTGTGATCCCCGCGGCGACGCTCGCGTCCTCCGATGCGGAGGCGCTGGAGTCAAACGAGCGGCAATTTACGACCTTCCATCACCAGCCGCGTGTGTCACGGCCCCGAAGTTCAACGAGAGGGTCACGCCGTCATAGACGCGTCGCCCGCGTGCGACGCACTGGTCCCACGCAGACAGCTCCTGAGGTTAAACAATAGATATTGGCTCATTGACGCGCGTCGCTTTGAATCAAAGAGCGGCGCGCGCGACTCTTATCGATTTTCGGCGAAGACGCTGTACGCGATGGACAGAACGACCGTCGCGGGCACCGCCAGCACCACGCCCATCGTCCCGAAGAGCGAGGCGAAGGCAAGCATGCAGAAAAGCAGCACAACCGGCGGCACCATAAGTGAACGGCTCTGTAGATAGGGCGTGATCAGATAGCCTTCGATGAAACTCGCGGATCCGATCGCAAGCGCCGCAAGGGCCGCGTTGTCCAGTCCGTGCGGCAACGCGACCAGCACCCCGACAATCATCGCGATGATCGAGCCGAAATAGGGAACGAACGCTAGTGCGCCGCTGATTGTCGCGAGCGCCAGCGGCGCTGGAACACCGAAGGCCCAGAGAGCCGCCCCTGCGAAGAGCGCGTTCATGACGACGACATAGAGTTGGATGAAAAGCCACTGCCGTAAGACGGCGCCTGACCGGTCCAAAAACAGCGCCATGTCGGTGCGCCGCGACGCAGGCGTCAAGGCGAGTACGCCAGCGGCGTACCTCCCGGGATCGGCCGCAAGGTATGCGGCGCCTATGATCGTGAAAATTCCATAGCCGAGGCCACTGCCGACAGAACCGAGGAGCGCGCCGAAGTGTTGGGCGACCGGGGTCGTCATTTTGGAAAAGTCGACGTGCACCACGAATTTTTCAACGAAACGACCCCACGGGTGCTCTTCTACTAAGCGCTCCAGCAGGGCGATCGCAGCGGGAATGTCGAGAGCAACCTCGTCATATTGACGCACGAGTTGACCGCCGAACAGCATCAACGCCACAACGATGGAAGCGAGCGCGCCGAGCGCGACCAATCCAAGCGACATGCCTCGCGACAGACCGAGAAGCGAGGAAACTCGCCCGGCGACGCCATGCCAAGCGAGCGCCATGAGAATCGTCGCGAAAACCGCTGGGAGAAGGTCCGTCAGCTGCCAAAGGACGAGTGCGACCGCCATGGTCGTCGCCGCGACCATAGCCACGATGGCTGTTCGAGAGGCGAAGTCGTTCTGATCGATGCTTTTAGTTAGAAAATTGATCTTCATCTCGGACCCGCTCTGCTAGGACCAGGATATTAAGCGACCGCGCGCGTTAGAGAAAGAGTTATACTCTTGGTCACGGGCTACGCCTCGAACCGGTTGTGCGAATTTGAAAACCTTAGAGCAATTTTTGATGATCGGACGGTGACGCAGTCAAGTGCGCGCAAACAGTTGCTTGCTTTTGAGGAGGTGTCCTTGGCGACTCTGTCCTTGGCGCGGCGCCGCCTAATGGTTTCCCGCAGGATCATCTGCGGCTCACGCACCAATATTGAGCGGCGTTTCAGCAGCGCCTCAATCATAGGGCGGGAGTTACCACTGTGCGCGAGCGCGCCAGCAAGCCTTCGCCGATCGAGAGGACCAAATCTAAGTTTTCGGCCTTTTTGCCTCACATCGGCCGCAGCTGCAGGCCGTTGCCTGGGGGAGTGGGAAATCCGCCTAGCTGGCGGTCGTGGCGAAACGTAGAGATTTTGCAAAGATGCTGGGCGCAGCCACGTCAGCGCGTATCGTCCAGGGCCGCTTTCACCCATTTTCAATTATTTCAGCCCGACGCCAATAACTGGCGCAGGATCGGCATGCCAAATGACTATACTTTTTTAAGTGGTTAAGTGGTGGGCGCACAGGGGCTCGAACCTTGGACCCGCTGATTGAGGGTCTCACCCACGGGCTATTCTGCGCTAACCGTTCTTACGCCCGACACGGCGCAGCCTGAGCCTGAACGTTATGTAGTCTGGGACAGCACGTTGAAAGGCTTGGGGCTTAGTCAGTCTTTCCTCGCGGTAAAGCCAGTAGATGCGGTTCTTACCCGACTTCTCGCCGTCCCGCCGCCTGCAATGGGCCGGACTCTAATCGCTTCTATGGAATTTCTCACGGGGAAGGTCGATGTCAGCAAGGATGACGCTGAATATAAGCTACCAAACTCGGGATAAGTTCCCTATTAAGACAAGACATATTCCCGTGTTGTGCTTATGCAACACGCTGATATTAAATGATTTAATCGATTGATCGGCGCCGTTCGCCAGCATAAAAACATCTAGGCTGAACTCGGAACCGCATTTCTGCGAACTCGGAGCCGAATCTTACGCGCGCTTGTTGCCGGGAACGCTCGGTAGACTGCCAAGGAAATGTTGAAATGGGGAATAAGCGTAGAATTCCGTTTGCGTCTATCTCGCTTCTGGCTTTGACAATCGCTGTCCCTGCCTTTGGCCAGCAAACGCTGCCCGTCATCGATGTCGGCGCCAGAGGCGCGGTCAATGGACGCGCTAGGTCGAGTTCGGGGGCCGCCACTCGGGCGCGCATCAGCGCCAGTCAACAGGGCTCGGGTACCGCCACAACCCCGCTGCCGACCTTCACGAACGCGACATTCAGGAGCGGCCCAACGGGCGTCGACAATTATCTCGCCACAGGAACCTTCACGGCCACGCGGACCAACACGAAGCTGCTGGATATTCCGCAGGCGGTGAGCATCGTTACGAAAAAGCAGATGGAGGACCGCGCTGTCCTGAGCCTTGGTCAGGCGCTGCAGTATACGCCGGGGGTCGTCGTGTCGCAGGGCGAAGGCAGCCGCGACCAGGTTCTTATTCGCGGTCAAAACACGACGGCCGACTTTTACGTCGATGGGATGAGAGACGACGCAGAATATTTCCGCGATATTTACAATATTGATAGCGTCGAAGTGCTGAAGGGGCCAAGCGCCCTTATCTTTGGCCGAGGCGGCGGCGGCGGCATCATCAACCGTGTGACCAAGAAGGCGGACTTCAATACGATTCGTAATTTCTGGGTTTATACGGGCAGCTTTGCCCAGAAGCGCTTAACGGCCGATGTCGGCCAGGCGATCAACAACGATCTGGCCTTCCGTCTCAACGGGATGTACGAGCACTCATACGGCTTCAGAGACCATTTCAAGCTGGAGCGATATGGCATAAATCCTGCGTTCACTTGGCGGCCGCTCGAGAGGACATTCGTCACCGCGAGCTATGAGCATTTTTCAGATCGCCGCACGGCTGATCGCGGCATCCCATCCATTGGCGGGATCGTCGTTGGAGACTATGTCCTTCAGCCTGGTCAGCCGTGGTTCGGGGGGAGCCGCAGTGACCTGTTCGGGATGCCTTCGAATATCGTGCATAACAGGTTCGACGCCGTGCGCGTCGTCGAAGATCACACTACGGATTTCGGCCTGAACATCCATAATCAGACGGCTTTTGTCAGCTATGGCAGACAAACCGAAATGGCTTTTCCGGACGACGACGGCGCCGTCAACGCCAACCTTCAAGTGCCATTGCGCGGATACAGAAACGACAAGCCAAGAGTGAACATCTTCAACAGGACGGATCTGACGTACGGCTTCGAAATGACGCCCGATATCAGACACACCGTGCTTGTCGGCGCTGAATTCGGCTATCAGAAGAGCTTCGATTGGCGCAATCGGGGATTGTGGAACGATCCGGTGCCGAGGAGGGCGAATCGCGTCTTGTGGACGACGGTCTTCAATCCGACGGTCTATAATCAGATGTTTTTCACTCAGATGCAGCGTCGACGGCGTACGGACCTCGATGTCGCCTCCGGCTATATTCAGGATCAGATCGCCATCACGCCATACATCGATGTGCTGGCGGGCGTTCGCTTCGACAGCTTCAGTTTGAGGTTTCAGAGCAATCTGAACGAGGATGGAGTTTATACGACCGGCCCGGATGCGACACGCCTTGGGCGGGTTGACAACGTCTGGTCGCCCCGTTTCGGACTGGTCGTAAAGCCGTGGGATGGCCTGTCGCTTTATGGAGCCTATTCGCGTTCCTTCCTGCCGGCGGCGGGCGATCAATTCACCAATCTCGATGGCGAACTGGTGCGCGGGGCCGTCGATCCTCAGACGCTAGCGCCTCAGAGCTTCAAAAATATCGAAGCCGGCTTCAAGGCTCAGGTGATGCCGCGGCTTCTGTTCACCGGCGCGATCTATCAGCTCGATCGCAACAACCAGATCATCGAGTATCAGGAAGACTTCAATCTCGTTACGAGCACTCGCACGAGTGGCGGGGAGATCGCTCTCATCGGCAATCCGACGGATGAATGGTCCGTTACTCTGGGTTACGGCCATCAGCGCTCCAACATCACGCGTGCGGACAGGGATTTCGCGGTAGGGAAAGTGACGCCGTCCGTTCCGCTGAACACCTTTTCGTTCTGGAACAAATACGACATGTCGTCGCTTTTCGATGCTTCTCCGGGAACGATCGGCGTCGGCGGAGGCGTCATTCACAATTCGAGCTTCTTCCCCTCGCCCGACAATGCCGTCTTGATCCCCGGATATACGAGAGTTGACGGAGCTGTGTACGTGCAGCTATCCGAAAACATCTCTGGCCAGCTGAACATCGAGAATATCGGCGGTATCCGATATTACCCGACAGCTCACAGAAACAGCCTCATTTCCCCCGGCGCACCCCGTTCGGCCTTGTTCACGCTGCATGCACGATTCTGACGAAGGTGGTCTGCCCCCTGAAAAGTGATCCTCCGTGAAGTATGGCTTTGAGCCTATGAGGAGGATTTGAGATGGGCAGGAAACGGCACAAAACCGAGGAGATTGTCGCGAAGCTTCGTCAGGTCGACGTGCTGACGACGCAAGGGCAGTCGGTTGCGGAAGCCATTCGATCGATAGGCGTTATGGAAGTGACGTATTACCGCTGGCGCCAGGAATATGGCGGGCTGAGTCAAGCGGCTGAAGGATCTCGAGCAGGAGAACGCCCGGCTTCGCAAGGCGGTGTCTGATCTGACGCTTGAGAAGCTGATCCTGAAGGAGGCTGCGTCGGGAAACTTTTAAGCCCCGCCCGCCGTCGCGCCTGCGTTGAGCGCGCAAGGGAGGCGTTCGGCGTGTCCGAACGCTTCGCAAAGCAGCCCAAGCGAAAGCGACTGTGGCTGAACGACGGATCATGCATTCGGTTACGGCCGGCACATCCGAACCATGTTTGGTCCTACGACGTCGTCGAAGACCGAACACATGACGGACGCAAATATCGTATGGTTGAACATCATCGATGAGTTTACGCGTGAATGCCTGGCATTCGGATCAATCGCAAGCTTAACTCGACGGACGTCATCTACCTGCTGTCCGATCTGTTCATTCGGCGCGGCGTTCCTGGCCATGTGCGATCAGACAATGGCCCCGAGTTCATCGCCAAGGCCGTGCAGGATTGGATTTGCGGCCGTCGGCGCCAGGACCGCTTACATCGAGCCAGGCAGTCCATGGGAGAATGGCTATTGCGAGAGCTTCAACTCGAAGCTTCGTGACGAGTTGCTGAACGGCGAGATCTTCTACTCGCTCAAAGAAGCGCGGATCATCATCGAAAGCTGGCGGCGTCATTACAATGAAGTGCGGCCACATTCGTCGTTGGGGTATCGGCCGCCAGCCCCGGCGGTTCTGTTCCCCGAGCGCCCGGCTGCGCTACCTCAACCAGCTGCGCCGGGCGCGTTGCCGCTGGTCCAAACGCCGCTATTAAACTAACATTGCTCCTGGATCACCCAACGGGGGACGGCCATGGCGAAATCGCCGTCGGCGCCATGCAGGCGACGCTCGACATCGAATATGGACTAACCTCGGTCGCCTTCGAATGGGTCGGATTCGGCGAAATGGACGAAGTTTCCGGTGAAGGCGACGCAGAACTGATCGACGATGACTCCATCAAGATCGAATTCGCTTATGACAACGGCGACGAGCCTGTCCTCACAGCTCGCCGCTGACCTCTTCGACAGCCCTGCTCGCTAGACTAGAGAAGAGAGGCTCACGCAGCGAGAGCTGCACTGCTCATGCGACAATTGACAACTAGCTCCGACTCATGGCCGCTATCGCGGCCAGTCACCATAAGATGTCTTAGCTCTCTCTTGAGGATGCATTCTGCGTACGGGCACTTCTCGATTGAAGCCAGGGCAGTAGAGATTCCTGCTCGAATAAGGGTCGCTCCGTTAGGATCATTCACCTGAATAAAGGCTCCCTCCGAGCTGGCCACACGAAGAGCTAGGGCTTCGACGGAAGGCCAAATGGCTTGGTCTTCCGGCAGCGACACGATTTCAGCCGCCGATTTCACATGTCCCAGTTCCACAATCTCAAGACTGTAATCACGCATTAGGAAGCCCTATTCCCTCGGGCGCCTGCAAACCTGCTGAGGGCGTCGGGGGCTAAAAAGCATTTAAATATGACGAAGGAGCTTCAGCGGTGCTCTACTCAACGTAACGGGCGCGCGCGGCGCGGCGATCGACGCAAGGAGCGCCGCGGCGACCACTGCGCAAGATCGGGAACCTTGCCGGGCTCGAGACGTCGTTTAACTCCGTGAAGGTGAAATCGGCCTCGCTCGGTGAAAAGGCGCAGCAGCTTGACGCCGTTTTGTCGCCTATCTCGAACTAAAAAACCAATTTCAAGATGCGGGTGCTGCGTTGGAGTTGGCGAGCGGATCTCGAGTTGCGACAGAAAGTGCGATTCGCGGAAGACCAAGCGCGGCGCGGAAGCGCTGAAGCGTGCGGACCGTGTAAGGCTCCATATCGTCTACGGAGCCCGCTATGTATTCGACAACGTCTATCGCATCCTGGCGTCGGCGTTCGGGTAAGAGATTGGGCAGCGTCTCTATGGCGCGATCAGGTTCGAACTCGGCGATAATCGATTGCTCTCGGATGAGCGCGGCGCGCCGCTCCGCTCCAAGGGAGGCGAAAGGCTCGTCGTTGGTTAGAACGTGCGCCGATCGTTGGAGCCGATCGCGGCGGACGGAGCCACGCGCCTCGGCAAGAAGAATCAGCATCCGGATGACGGCTTCTTCGAAGCCTCCGCGATCAATGCCCACTAGAATGGCTTGCACCTCGGGCAGCCACCGAAGATCCTTCGGATCCTTGCGCGTCCGCTCGAAAGCATGGGGAGCGCCGATCCAAGTCATCAAGGGCGAGCCGTAGGTTGAAAGAAAGATCGCTTCATAGGCCGCGTCGCGGAAGTCGCGCATAACATCTATGGTCTGCAACACGCTCGAGGCCCACCACCTCTCAAGTGCGAGGAACGGATGGCTCGGATCCAAAGGTTCGCAATCCTTCGAAATGCGCGCTGCAAATTCACAAACCGGCTGCATTAGGGGATTTTGATCGGTGAAAATGAGGCGCTGAGCCCGGGCGGGATGCGTCGACTTGATCATTTTAGCGGTAAACGGCGTCACCATCGCTTGCACGAAAGGGCGCATCGCCAGATCGTAAAGCTCGACGCTCAACTCCGATAGGCGCGCAACCGCAGCAAAGCCGACTTCGTCGGAACGGTCTTCGTCGTCAAACGCGAGCACGTCGCTAATCGTGCGCTCCTCGAAGCTCACGAGGAAGCGCGCATCCAATCCTTCGCCAATCTGCTCGTCGATCTTCATTTCATAGAGCCCGGGCGACAGCGCCTCGATGGTTTTCATCGTCGAGGCGACTTCCGAGTGCTCCTTTTTGGCGATCGTGGAGGAGACGAAAATGCCGAGATGCCCCGTGGTCTCGTGCACCATGTAGATGATGCGCTGACCGCGGATCTTGATCTCATGCTCGTCCGCATAGGTGTCGACGATCCAGTTGAGCGCCTGCTGGGGAGGGGTGATGTTGTCGCCCCGGCTGGTGAAGACAATGATCGGCGATCGGATCGCCTTGACGTCGAGCTGGCGCCCTCGCTCGATTCGCGCCTCTCCGCGCGAGAGACGATTCCCAATGAAAAGCTGTTCGACGATCCACCGGATTTCGGGCTCGTTCATGAAATGCAATCCGCCCCACCAGCGCTCGAACTCCAGGAAGGCGGCGCGATCGCGGTCGATATTTGCAAAGAGGTCGTAATATTTGCTGAAATAGTTGCGGCCAGGATTGAGCATTTCGAAATTGGTGACAAGATGCGCGCCGTCGAATTCTCCATATCCCAAGTCTGCGAGAACTAAGGTAGGCAAGGTTCCTCCAAAAAGCCCGCCAAGGTAGCGCATCGGGTTCTCGCCGATCCTGCCCGACCAGAAGGCCAGCGGCGCGCCATTGATGACCAATGGTCCGGTGATGTCCGGATTTGCGGCCGCAAGGATCATCGTCGCCCAGCCGCCCTGACAATTGCCGACGATAATCGGCTTGGGAGCTTCAGGGTGGCGCCGACGTATTTCGCTCACAAACGCCGCCTCGGCTCGCATGACGTCAGCGAGCGTTTGGTTCGGCTCGGGATGGGGACGAAACACCGGAAAATAAACCGGATGGCCATCGCGGAGGGCGACGCCGACCTGGCTATCAGACTTGAAGCCGCCGATTCCGGCGCCGTGGCCGGCCCGCGGGTCAATGATCAGATAGGGGCGCTTCCAGTTCAAGCTTTCGACGCCCTTGGGAGGAATGATCCTCAAGAGGAGGTAATTCACCGGCCGCGGCAAATTGCGGCCATCTACGACCACCTCGTTGTCATAGATGAGAGCAGGGGGCATGCCGGCGGCTTCGTGAGCGATGTCGTTGTTTCCCCTCTCGCGAAGCGTATCTAGCGTCAGCACAGTCCGTCGCCCGGCGTCGACGGCGTAATCATATGCGGCGCGATAAAGATCGCCCGCCTCTTGCGCCCTGTTCAATTCGGACCGTATCGCCTCGGCGTCTGTCCAGAACTGCTCTAGGCGCCGACCGTGGTCGCTCGCCATCTTCTCCATTCGCCGCGCATAGCCGGTCATGACGCGCTGCTGCGCTGTCGCAGCGACTTTCTGATCCTCGACTGAGCGTTTTGGAGCGTTCTGAAGACTGAAAAGCGGCGTCATCGCCCGAGTTCTCCTGTAAGCGGACGAAGGCGAGCGCATCTGTCGGGAGGCGGTTCGGCGTGGCTCCTTAGAGAGCCGTTCCGAGATTCGGGCGCTCGACGACAGGTGCAAGTCGCGTGCTTGATCCTAGCCCTGATGACAAGCGACTGCGCCCCTTCACGAAAAGACAACCTTCCGACGGGAAGGCGTCAGATCCCATGTCAGAAGTCATTGTTGCGGCGTCAAGTGACAAAGCGGTGACTCCCTCGCTCTCCGCGCAGAGCGCCGCGTCATTCAGAGCGCGGTTTCATCAAGTTGTCATCTGACGGCCTCAAGCGACCCGGACAATAGACGCGCGAAGCGACTCCTTTACGCGTCGTCACGTCATTGCCGCGGGTCTACGAACGACGCCCGGCGCGAATTTGCATTCGAAGAAACGATGATGTCCTCAGATGCGCGTCAAAACGGCGGCTCCGCTCCCTTCCTAATTTGCGGGCTTGGCGATGTCGGCCGGCAATGCGCCCGTCTGCTACGGCAATTTGATGTGAAGGTCATCGGCGTGGACAGCGCCGCTTCGCTCTCGGACGACCCTGACTTGGTTGCGCTGCTGGAAAGACGGATCGTCGGGGACTGTTGTCGAGCCGAAACGCTGGAGCGGGCGGGCATTGCCGACTGCCGCGCCGCGCTCATGGTCACGGGAGATGAGCGAGCCAACATCATGGCTGCATTTGCGGCCCGGTCGCTCAATCCCAACGTGCGCCTCATCATCCGGTCGGCGCAGGGCGCGCTTGGCTCCCTTCTTCAACAAAATATAGGGAATCTATTCGCGTTCGAACCGACGCAGTTTTTGGCAAACGCTTTCGCCCTCGCTTCTCCTCAGGGGCTTTTTGAGGTGGCGGGGGAAAAGATGCGGCTGACGCGGATACAAATTAGGAGAGACGATAGATGGAAAGGCCGATTTCTTTACGAGCTGAGCACTTCATCCCGGCGGATTCTCAGTCATGCCAGGCAAGCGGAAGAAGCGGCGCCGATATTTGCTTCCTGGATCCCGGATGATGTGCTCCGCGAAGGCGACACATTGGTCTATGTAGAGGACATATCTGCAGTCTCCCAAGCCCCATGGCGTGGTCGCAGCAAGACCGCCCAGCATCCTGTGTCCACGCGGTTTGCGGACCTCTTTGCCAGCTTAAGGCGGCTTCCGTTTAGCGCAGGCGTTCCCCGGGCGGCGCTGGCGTCAGCTGTCATCGTCGCCTTGCTCATCTTCGCCGGCACAGTCTTTTATCGTATCGAAAACCCGGGAATTGGCTGGTTCGATGCGTTCAACGTTTCGGTCGTCTTGGCGTTCGGCGGCTTTGACAACGTGTTTGGCGCTCTACGTGTGCCCTTTCCGATTTCTTCACGGCTTTACCTCTTCTCCGTGCTCGCGACAATCTCGAGCGCCGTGTTCCTGGGCATTCTGATCGCTACTTTGACGGAGCGGACTCTAAGCGCGCGACTTCAGATAGCGCGACGGCGGCCTCGCGTGCCTGACGCGGGGCATACGGTGATTGTCGGCATGAGCGCCACGGGACGACGTGTTGCGGCCATCCTTCAGGACTGGATGCATCCAGTGGTGGGACTTTCTGAGCAACCAATCGGCGAGGAGGTGCTGCCGGACGTCCCGATACTTGTTGGCTCGTTCCGCGACACCATGCAGCAGGCGAATGTCGCAACAGCCGAGAGCGTCATTGTCGTTACTGACGACGAAATCGCCAATCTGGAGGCCAGTCTTATCGTCAGGTCCCTCAATCCGAACTGCGTCCTGATCTTTCGGGCCTTCGACCACCGACTTGCACAAGACGTCGCTTCTCTGATTCCCGCTTCCGTGGGGATCGGGGATTATGCGATCGCCGCAGAAGCAATCACCGCCGCCGCTTTCGGAGAAAACATTCACTGCGCCTTTCATCTCGAGGGGCGCTCAGTCTTCGTCACGGAATATGCCATCGCAGCCGGCGACACGCTGATAGATCGTCTTTTAGCGGAAGTCGCCTACGGTTATGAGATCGTGCCGATCCTCCATCGGCGAGGAGAGCAAGTTCGTCTTATTCCAAGCGACGATATCCGTTTGGAGGCAAATGATCGCCTGGTGGCTCTCGCGACGATGGGCGGCTTAAAGCGCGTCGAAAATGGCGATCCAATCGCCGCCATGTGTTATCTGCAAGTCGACCGTTCGCACGTCGTTGACGTTGTCTTCGACGCCGCCAATACGATCGCACGAATATCTGGCTGCGATTTCCGCTTGGCGCGAGACATCATGAACCGCCTTCCTTCAAAATTAGCTGTCCCACTCTACCGACAACAGGGTCTGCGACTGGTGCGAGAATTGAAGACTCTCGGCGTCCTGTCTCGATTACAGGCGAATTAGAATCGTAATTGTCTCAATCACTTCACCGAAAGTCTTGGTTCAGCGACGCATCTTAGAATCCACATTTTGCTTAACTGTCACATTGCCTTTGCGAATTTGTCGGGAGGCGCGAATATCGATGATCGGTCAGCCGCTGCATTTTGACGGAGGCGGGCGGCGGAGGAAGATTATGCTCCAAGGCAAGACAGCGGTTGTGACCGGCTCGACGAGCGGCATCGGATTGGCGATTGTGCGCGCCTATGCCGAGAAAGGCGCGAACGTCGTCCTCAACGGCTTCGGCAAGGCCGACGAAATCGAATACAAGCGCAAGGGCATCGAGGAGGAGTTCGCCGTCAAGGCGCTCTACTCGCCGGCGGACATGTCCGCGCCGGCGCAGATTGCGCAGATGATCGCCGAGGCTGAACGCGCCTTTGGTTCGGTCGACGTTCTTGTCAACAACGCCGGGATCCAGCACGTCGAGCCGATCGAGCATTTTCCGATTCAGAAGTGGGACGCGATCATCGCCATCAACCTGTCGTCGGCGTTTCATGCGATCCGCGCTGCTGCGCCTGGAATGAAAACCCGCCAGTGGGGGCGGATCATCAACACCGCTTCCGCTCATGCGACCATCGCGTCTCCTTTCAAATCCGCTTATGTCGCCGCGAAGCATGGCGTCGCCGGCTTGACCAAAACCGCCGCTCTCGAATTTGCTCGCGACCACATCACCGTCAACGCCATCGCGCCGGGCTATGTCTGGACGCCGCTCGTCGAGCATCAAATTCCAGAAACAATGGCGGCGCGGAACATGACTCGCGAACAAGTTATCCACGACGTTCTTCTTGAAGCTCAGCCGACCAAGGAGTTTGTCACGTCGGAACAGGTCGCCGCACTCGCCGTCTTTCTTGCTTCCGAGGACGCTCAGTCAATCACGGGAGCAATTCTGGCCATGGACGGCGGCTGGACAGCGCATTAGAAGGCCGGCGCGGTCGACAAAGCGAAAGCAAGCGAAGGCGACTGTCGAATTCGCAGCCGATATTCTTCTTCGCAGCAGTCTGTTGCTCACAGGCTGATGCGCACGGCCACAATCGCCTGCCAGTTGCGAAAGAGTTGAGGGCCATTGAGATTTTGGTAAATCGGCACGCCAGCCTCGATGGCGAACGTCGCCCTCTCCAATTCGAAAAGGCTCCCGGCGATCGTCGCGCCGCCATAAAGCTCGACGCGCTGCCCGCCATAGAAGAACGGGTTGGCCGACTGCGATTTGCCGTCGATTTTCGGATCGAACCCGCGAATAGGGCCTCGGGTCGTGCCGGTCACGCGAAGCGTCGTCGTCAATTCCGGGATCCAGGAATATCCGATCCAGCCGTGGAAGTCGTGTAGATCGCCGTAACGGTAGCCCTCGGGATTTGGCGCCAAGGGCCAGCGTCCGCGATAAGCGATTCCCCAGGAGTAGGGTCCGATCACGCCGCCATAGGTGAAGCCGGGAAGAAAATCATAGGTCCCGGTCCCAGGCTGCATCGAATAGAAGGCGCGCACTGTCCCATAGGCGCCGTCGCTGAGGAGTAGCCTGAACTGGGATTCATTGCTTCCTGTCGGAAAGGTCATTCCCAGCGAAATGAGAAGCCGATGAACGTCGTCGCGATAGATCCGCAACACCGCGGCGGCTTCCATATCCGTTACGCCCGCGACCGTGGCGTAGCTCTGACCGAGAAAACGCGCTCCGCTTGGCGCGGCGTAGGTCAGCGCGGCGACTCTTTTTTCTACCGCCCCTGCCGCAAGGACAATCCCGAGGTTTTCCGCCACGCCGTAACTAAGGGAGATGGACTGGATGGTCGCGAAGACGCTCGATGGCACGAGGCGAACCGGCTTCCTGGGGTCGAAGAACCATGGCGTGGTCGTAACGATGTATTCCGGCGACACGACTCTGGTGCCGATCCTTGAATTCGCGAGTCCCGTGAAGACGCCGGAGAACGCGACTGAAAATTTTCCGACCGCGCCGACGTCCGCGCCGAATACGCCCAACGGAGCGGGAGGCGCTTTTTGCTTGGTTAGCGTGGTCGAGACATCCGGCACGCCGCCGCTGCCGCCCGCCTCTTGCGCAAGAGCGGTCGCGCTGAACAGCAACCCCAGGACAGACAGAAATTTTCCGGGAAAGCCCATCTTCTCACTCAACCGGTACTCTACGGCTGTCGGATCAGTGCGGTGTGCGCTGATTTTGCAGCGCGTTTTGCATAAGGCGCTTGTTAAACGTCCTAATGACTTGGCCTGTGAGAAGCTTGGCGAGAATCGCTTTTTCCCGCGTTGTTGCAGCACTGTCACGGACACATGCTGCTTTAGGCAGACCGCCTCAGCCGAGGCTCAGATTGCCGAGTGGTAGAGTGACTTCGACAACTGCAGCCAAACGGTCAGGGGCCGCACGCCCTCGGCCGGCAGCTCGCGCCCTCGACGCGACAACGTCGCTGGCATCGAATGATCCAGGGCGTTTTGTCAATCGCGAATTGTCCTGGCTTGCCTTCAATCGACGCGTTCTCGAAGAGGCGTCCAACGAATCTCATCCGCTGCTCGAGCGGCTGAGGTTTTTGGCGATCTCGGCGAGCAATCTCGACGAATTTTTCATGGTCCGAGTGTCCGGCGTCATCGAGCAAATTGAGCGCGGCCAGACGCCGGGAATGGATGGTTTGACGCCGTCCGAGCTGCTCGCCCGCATTTTCGAGTCGACCGATAAAATGAGCCGCGACCAGGAAGCGACCTGGCGATTGTTGCGCGAGCAACTCGAAGGCGTCGGCGTCAGTCTGCTGGAGCGCGCCGATTGGACGAGCGCGGATCTTGACCGGCTCGACGCTCACTTCAATCGCCACATCTTTCCCGCGGTGACGCCCATCGCGATCGACCCCTCGCACCCCTTTCCCTTCATCCCCAATCTGGAATTGTCCCTCGCTGCGCAACTGGTTCGGGAGAACGATGGGCGCGACCTCACGGGTCTCGTTCGCATTCCGGGAAAGCTGACGCGATTCGTGCGCCTCGACGACGGTCCGAATGACGCGCTGCGTTTCGCGCGCATTGAGGACGTCATCGCACAATTTCTCGACCGGCTGTTTCCCGGTTGCGTGACCGCCGCGCTCGGCCTGTTCCGAGTCGTTCGCGATCTCGACATCGAATTCGCGGAGGAAGCGGAGGATCTCATCCGCGAATTCGAGGCGGCCATCAAAGAACGCCGGCGAGGCTGCGTCATCCGTCTTGAAGTCAATTCCTCCATGCCCTTGGCGCTGCGCGATTTTGTCGCGTCGCAGGTCGATGTTTCGGCAAGGGGGATGATCGTTCAGAGCGAAAAACTAGGTTTGAGCAGTCTTTCGCAGATCGTCGGCGTCGACCGACCGGAGCTGAAGTTTCCAGCTTTTTCGCCGCGCCATCCCGAACGCGTCAGCGAATTCGACGGAGACTGTTTCGCAGCGATCCGCGCGAAGGATATCGTCGTTCATCATCCTTACGAGTCCTTCGACGTCGTCGTGACTTTCCTGCAGCAGGCGGCGCGCGACCCCAGGGTCGTGTCGATCAAGCAGACGCTCTACCGGACTTCGTCCGACAGTCCGATCGTTCATGCGCTCATCGAGGCTGCCGAGAACGGCAAATCGGTGACCGCGCTCGTCGAGCTCAAAGCGCGGTTTGACGAAGAAGCCAATATTCGCTGGGCGCGCACCTTGGAGCGAGCCGGCGTTCAGGTGGTCTTCGGTTTCCCCGAACTAAAGACTCACGCCAAGCTCTGCATGGTCGTTCGCGAAGAAGAGCATGGCGCCGTCGCGACTTATTGCCACGTCGGCACGGGCAATTATCATCCGATCACCGCGCGCATTTATACAGATCTGTCGACCTTTACCGCCGACGCGGCAGTCGGGCGCGATGTCGCGCGCATCTTCCACTACATCACCGGTTCGGGCGTTCTGGCCCCTCTGGAGCGGATGTTCGTGACGCCGGTCACGGCGAAGCAGCGGCTGCTTGAGCACATAGGAATCGAGGCGGAGCATGCGGCCGCGGGTCGACCTGCCGGAATCTGGGCGAAGTGCAACTCGCTCGCCGATCCGGAGATCATCGACGCGCTTTATCGAGCCAGCGCCGCCGGGGTCGAAATCGACCTCGTTGTGCGGGGCATCTGCTGTCTGCGGCCCGGCGTGAAGGGGCTATCTGAAAACATTCGTGTGAAATCGATCGTTGGACGCTTTCTCGAGCATTCACGCATTTACGCTTTCGCCGGCGGTCACGGTCTGCCGCACAACAAGGCGGCGGTCTATATCTCCTCGGCTGACCTGATGCCGCGCAATCTCGATCGGCGCGTTGAAACGCTGTTCCCGATCATGAACGAGACGCTGCACGAACAAATTCTGGAACAGGTGCTGCTCGCCAATCTGCTCGACAATGTCCAGAGTTGGCAAATTCTCGACGACGGTTCGAGCCGGCGCATAACGCCGCTGGAAGGCGAAAAGCGCTTCAGCGCGCAAGATTATTTCCTGGACAATCCGAGTCTTTCCGGCCGCGGCGGGGCGTTGCGCGCTTCGGCCCCGCGGCGCTTGACGAAGAACGAGGAGTCGGTCGACGACGCCGCGGAATAGCAAGCCTATCGCGTTCGAAATTCGCGCCAATGATCTGAGCAGTTAAATTTCGTCTCTCGGGCAAAGTTCATGGCCGCGTCATTTACGCGGCCTAACCTCGAACCGTATCGACGACGATCGTTGAAAAGATCAACAGCCGCGATCCAGCAGAGCCCGCGAGATCAAGAACGCGGTGCAGCACCGTCGCGACACATTCACTCTCATGCGAGGCGCCATTATGAACGATGTCGCTCTACTCACTGACCCGCTGCCCAAGGTTTGGAATCCCGAAAGCCGCATCGGAGACATGTTGCGCGGCAAACGGGGTCTTGTCGTCGGCGTCGCGAACGAGAATAGCATCGCCTTTGGATGCGCGTCTAAGCTGCGCGCCTTTGGCGCCGAACTGGCGGTGACTTACGCAAACGAGAAGTCCGAACGCTATGTTCGTCCACTCGCCGAACAAATTCAGGCGAGCTTGATCATGCCTCTCAATGTCGAGCATCCCGGGGAGCTTAAGGCCGTTTTCGACCAGATTCGCACGGAATGGGGACGGCTGGACTTTGTTATTCACTCCATCGCCTTTGCGCCGCGCGACGATCTTCATGGTCGTGTGATCGACTGTTCGCTCCCAGGCTTTCAGCAAGCGATGCAGATCTCCTGCTATTCATTCATCGAGATGGCGCGTCTCGCCGAGCCGCTGATGTCGGAAGGCGGGGCGATACTGACGATGAGCTATTATGGCGCCGACAAGGTCGTCAATCACTACAACATCATGGGTCCCGTCAAAGCCGCGCTGCAGGCGACGGTGCGGTATTTGGCCGCGGAGCTCGGCGACAAGGACATCCGCGTCTACGCGGTTTCGCCCGGTCCGCTGAAGACGCGCGCCGCAAGCGGCATCGCGCAGTTCGACGAACTCGTCGACGCGGCGGTCGCGCGCAGCCCGGCGCATCGACTCGTCGACATCGCCGAAGTTGGACGCGTCGTCGCCTTCCTCGTTGGAGGCGGCGCGTCCGGAATGACTGGCGACACGATCTATGTGGACGCCGGCCTGCACAACGTTGCCTGAGGAACACATAATGCAAGACGGCATTTCGGCTGAAAGGGCGGCGGCGATGATCCCTGACGGCGCCAGCGTCATGTTCGGCGGCTTCTTGGGCGTCGGCTCTCCGGATCGTGTGATCGACGCTTTAGTGGCGCGCGGCGCGCGCGGGCTGACTTTGATCTGCAACGACACCGCCTCGCCAGGAAGAGGCGTCGGCAAGCTCATCGAGGCCGGATGCGTCGCCCACGTCAAGGCGTCGCACATCGGGACAAACCCGATTACGCAGAAGAAAATGATTTCGGGCGAAATTGAAGTCGAGCTTGTCCCGCAGGGAACCCTCGCTGAGCGAATTCGCGCCGGCGGCAGCGGGCTTGGCGGCGTGTTGACGCGAACAGGCGTCGGAACCGTCGTTTCAGAAGGCAAGCAGGTGTTGGAAATCGACGGCGAGAGCTTTCTGCTCGAGATGCCGTTGCGCGCGGATTTCGCGCTGTTGCGCGCGCACGAGGCCGATCATTTCGGCAATCTTACCTACCGGCTGACGGCGGCGAATTTCAATCCGGTGATGGCCTTCGCCGCTGACTGCGTCATTGCCGAGCCCGAAGAGATCGTTCCGGTCGGCGTGATCCCGCCGGACGCCGTGCGCACGCCTGGCGTGCTCGTGCATCATCTCGTGAGGAGGCCGCAGTGATGGAGGCTAAAGAGGTCATTGCGCGTCGGGTCGCTCTCGAATTGCGTGACCGCACCCTGGTCAATCTGGGCATCGGCTTGCCCACGCTCGTTGCGTGCTACGTGCCCGCGGGAATCTCGGTGGCGTTTCAGAGTGAAAACGGCATCATCGGCTTTGGCGAGCCGCCGCCGGATGGTCTGGAAGATCCTTACCTCACAGACGCCGGCGGCGGATACATTTCGGCTCTGCCCGGAGCCGCCGCATTTGACAGCGCGACCAGCTTTGCGCTGATCCGGGGCGGACATCTCGACATGACCGTTCTCGGCGGCCTGCAAGTCGATTCAAGCGGCCGTCTCGCCAATTGGATGGTGCCAGGCAAGATCGTCCCGGGCATGGGAGGCGCGATGGATCTCGTCGCCGGCGCGAAGCGCGTCATCGTCGCCATGCAACACACGGCCAAGGGGCAACCGAAAATCGTCGAGGCTCTAACCCTTCCGCCCACAGCGGCGCGGCGCGTCAGCCTCATCGTCACCGAACTGGCGGTGATCGAGCCTACGGACGAGGGGCTGGTGTTGCGCGAGCGGGCGCCCGGCGTAAGCGTGGACACAATCGTCGCAAGCACCGGAGCCAAGCTGTTGCTCGACGGCGATACGCCGACAATGCCGATCGTTTCGCCTGAGCGCGTGGCCGCCTGAGGCGCACGCGTCCGCCCCGTGTCGACACCGCTGCCATCGCTGCCGAGCGATCCTTTTGGAGAGAGCCTGCCATGTTGAACGTCTCGCCTAGAAATTTGGCTTCCTTCGAAATGGATGACAAATCGGGCGTTGCTCAAAAAGGAGCTCTCCTCAACGGCGACCTGTCGAAGTTGGCGGAGCTGGCTCAATCTCTCGTCGAACTGAGCGGCAATCATTTCGAGAAGATCGCCTCCAGCTATGGCGACGCCTCGCGCGCGCATCTTGGCGAATGGCAGATCATAAGCCGCGATCTATCGCAGTCACGCGATCTGCCTGCGAAGTTCACGGAATATGTGACCGACGCCGGCCAACGCTGGATCTTGTTTCTCGACATCATGCGCGAAGTCGGGAATTTCGCCGTTGAGCAGATGGAGGGCGGCGAGCGGCTCGTCCTGGTTTACGACTTTAACGTCGTGATCGACGGCCGCACGCTCGAGCGCCCGACGAATTACTTGCTTGTGCAAATCCAGCCGCCCGAAGGCGTCCAGACCGACCCGACGTTGCGGCCCTATATGATCATCGATCCGCGTGCGGGCCATGGAGCAGGGATCGGAGGCTTCAAGTCCGACAGTCAAGTCGGCGTCGCTCTTGCGCATGGCCATCCTGTCTATTTCGTGATCTTCCTTCCCAAGCCTCAGCCCGGTCAGACCTTGGCCGATGTTTGCATGGCCGAAGGCGCTTTCGTGCGCGAGATCGCCAAACGTCATCCCGTCGCGCCTCGGCCGGTGATCATCGGCAATTGCCAGGGCGGCTGGGCGGCAATGCTGCTTGCCGCGTCCAATCCCGATCTGACTGGCCCAGTGGTGGCGTCCGGCGCGCCTCTCAGTTACTGGGCGGGCGTGCGGGGAAAGAATCCGCTCCGCTATTCAGGAGGCCTTGCGCTCGGCGCGCTGCCGGCTGTGATCACGTCGGACATTGGCAATGGCGTTTTCGATGGCGCGCATCTGGTCCTCAACTTCGAGATGATGAACCCGCACAATACCTGGTGGTCAAAATATTACGACGTGTTCGCAAAAGCGGACACCGAAGGGCCGCGTTTCAAGGGGTTCGAGCGGTGGTGGTCGACCTTCTATTTCATGAACGAGGCCGAGATCCGCTGGATCGTCGAAAATCTGTTTATCGGCAACAAGCTTCAAGGCAGTCAGGCGTTCCTCGGCGGGCGCGCCCCAGTAGACTTAAGGAAAATCAAAGCTCCCATCATTGTGTTCGCCAGCCAAGGCGACGACATCACGCCGCCGCAGCAGGCCTTGAACTGGATTCCGGTGGTCTATGGCGACGAGCGCGAGATACGGGCGCGCGGCCAGCGGATTGTCTACATGGTCCACGAGGACGTCGGCCATCTGGGCATTTTTGTCTCGGCCAAAGTCGCACAAAAACAGCACGACAGAATCGTCACGACGTTGGAGATGATCGAATCCCTGGCGCCCGGCCTTTATGAGATGCGCATCGAGAAAAAGATAGGTGAAGGCACGAGCGCCTACTACGTCATGTCCTGCGAAGAAAGGGGCGTCGCCGATATCCGCGCGCTGGATGATGGCGCTGGCGACGAGAAGTCTTTTGCGTTGGTCGCGCGTTTGTCGGAATTCTGGGTCAATGCATACGAGTTCGGAGCGCGTCCTTACGTCAAGGCGCTGGCTTCGCCAGCCCTCGCGGACGCATTGGTATGGTCGCATCCGCTCCGCGCGCGCCGTTACCTGCTATCGGACAAGAATCCGGCGGTGGCGCCGATCGGGACTTTCGCCGAGACGGTGCGCAAAGAGCGCAAGCCCGCGGATCCGTCCAACCCCTTCCTGAAGAGCGAGGCGTTGGCCGCCGGCTTGATCGAGCAAACATTGAAGTTCTGGAGCGACGTCGGCGCCGCCGGCAAGGAACTGATGTTTATCAGCCTCTACGCAAACCCGTTCCTGATGCGTATGAATGAGGGATACACGCCCGAGACGGACGCCAAGCTCGGCGAAACGCTGCGCGAATTGCCAGAGGTGGAGGCTGCGCTCGCGAAAATCGAGCAGGGTGGCTTCGCCGAGGCGGTCGTCCGCATGCTGATCCTGATGGCCCGCTCGCGCGGCGCGGTGCGCCAAAGCAGGCTAGAGCGATCCAACCTCATCCTCCGATCGACGGAGCCGTTCAAGAGCCTCGGGGACGAACTCCGCTCAGCCATAATTCATGAGCAGACGCTCATCATCGACTTCGAGCCCGAGGCCGCGATTGCGGTGTTGCCCAAGATGTTGCCGACATTGGACGAACGCCTGCGCGCGATCGCGCTCGTTGAGGAAATCGCCGGCGATCCATTGGAGATGGCCGAAGCAACGGCAAGGCTACTCGCTGTTCTGCGCGAGACGCTGCAAACTCAAGCGCTTGTCGAACCGCGAGAGAAGTCCCTGCAAGCTTGAAACAAGAGTTAGAGATATGCGCTCGAACAAGCTCTTCAATGAATTGGCGGTGGGGCAGGAAGCGTCGATCGCCCGAGTCGTCGCGCCAGAGGACTTCATCGTGTTTGCCCACGCCAGCGGCAACCTCAATCCCGCCCACCTTCCGGACGAGAAAAATGATCGAGGTTCGGAAGCGGTGGCTCCTGCAATGTGGGTCGGCTCGCTTTTTTCCGCTGTTCTCGGCAATTTATTGCCGGGCGCCGGAACGAGCTATCTGTCGCAGACGCTGCGGTTCAACGCCAGGGCCCATATCGGCGACTCGCTCCTCGTCTCGGTGCGAGTCGAGGAATTGCTGCCGCCCTTGACCGTCATGCTGCGCACCCAGGTCCATCGTGGTTCCGAACTCATTGTCGACGGTATGGCCGAGGTGCTCGCCCCGACCATCCGGCAGACAATCGATGAAGAGGCGCTCCCTGGACTGACGCTGCAGCGCCATGTCCATATGGATCGGCTGCTTGCCGCCTGCGCTTCGCTGGCGGCGCTGCCAACCGCCGTCGTCGCTCCGGAGGAGGAAAATGCGTTGCTCGGCGCTCTGGCCGGCGCCCGCGAAAAACTGATCGTGCCAATCCTCATCGGCGACGAGAAGAAAATTCGCAGCGTCGCCGCGTCTTGCGGCGCGGATCTTACGGGCATCGCCATCGAGAACGCCTGCAGTCATGACGCTGCTGCGGCGCGAGCCGTCGAACTCGTGCATCAAGGCGCGGTGGCTGCAGTGATGAAAGGGCATCTTCACACCGACGAGCTGCTAAAACATGTGGTGAAATCGCAGGGCGGCCTGCGCGTCGGCCGCCGCATCAGCCACGTCTTCATCATGGATGCGCCGACGCTGAAACAGCTTGTGCTGGTGACCGACGCAGCGGTGAATATCGCTCCGACGCTCGAAGAAAAGGTCGACATCATTCAGAATGCGATCGATCTTGGCATCGCCTTAGGGATCGAACGCCCCAAGGTCGGCGTTCTCTCCGCGGTCGAGACGGTCAATCCGAAAATTCAGTCGACTCTTGATGCGGCGGCCTTGTCGAAAATGGCTGAGCGCAATCAAATCCGGGGCGGCGACGTCGATGGGCCGTTGGCGATGGACAACGCCCTCAGCCTCACCGCCGCTCGCAGCAAAGGCATCCATTCGCTGGTTGCTGGAAGAGCGGATATTCTCGTCGTTCCCAACCTCGAATCGGGCAACATATTGGCGAAAGAGCTGACCTACGCGGCTCAGGCCGAAGGCGCCGGCCTGATCATCGGCGCGAAGGTTCCGATCCTATTGACGAGTCGCGCGGATGACGAACAATCCCGTTTGTTCTCCTGCGCCGTTGCGGTTCTATACGCTCATTGGCTGTCGACCGGGCAAAGCGCAGTCGAGACGGAAGAAGCCCTGCGGGAAGCCGCACAGTGAGACGCCATGTCGTCACCTTGAACGCCGGCTCCTCGTCGATCAAATTCGCATTGTATGTGGCTGAGGACGGCGAGGCGTCGCCGCTCGCCCTGGGCCTCGCGGAGATGACGGGAGAAGAGCGGCGGATAAGAGTGCGAGATAACTCCGGGGCAACGCTTTACGACGACGTCTGGTCGCAGACGGATGGCGCGGCTTTCCATGAGGAAGCTTTGAGGCGAATCCTCTCCTGGCAGGACGAAGCATTTCCCAGCGCGAACATAGACGCGGTGGGCCACCGTGTCGTTCATGGCGGCGTCCACTACGACGCGCCGGTGATCATTACCGGCGAGGTGATCGATCGGCTCGAGAAGCTCGTCCCGCTTGCTCCCCTGCATGAGCCCCACAACATCGCCGGGATCAAAGCAGCGCGTGAGGCTTGGCCCGAATCTATTCAAGTGGCGTGTTTCGATACGGCGTTTCACCGCAGTCACCCCTTCGTCAATGACGTTTTCGCGCTACCGCGGCAATATTATGCTGAAGGGGTTCGACGCTACGGCTTTCATGGATTGTCTTACGAGTATGT
>Ga0351889_10015_pt2 | contig 51810 bp, 41 predicted proteins | sample TotcelFGM3001M14_FD_206767 | JGI IMG/M metagenome (GOLD analysis project Ga0351889, IMG submission 206767) | Enriched cells from coal bed in the Powder River Basin, Montana, United States - Total cells FGM rep3 HSBNCT.FGM.300.1.M14 ...
ATAGAGAGTCCAACCATCGAGCCGAGCCGTGGTCGGCCAAAATTGAATTTTGAACGCCCGACCCCTGAGCATTGGACTGCAGCCAAAACGCGTCCGCCGGTTCACGCCATCAGGGACTGCAGCAGTTCGCACGTCTTGTCGGCGGCGCCGGCTTGCTCCAAAACCAGCTGGCGGGCGCGCCGGCCCAGTTCCTGGGCGAAATCCGGATTCGCCAGGCAGCGGCGGACGAACGCGGCCAATTCCTCGCGGTCGGCGACTACGACGGCGGCGTCACGTTTTCGCAGCAGAGCCACCACATCGCGGAAATTGTCCGTCGACGGACCGAACGAGACCGCCACGCCATAGGCGGCCGGTTCGATCATGTTCTGGCCGCCTCGCAGGCCCATGCTGCCGCCGACGAATCCGATCTGGGCGGTGCCCCACCAGGCTCCCAGTTCGCCGATGGCGTCGACCAGCAGCACGCGCGCGTGCGGATCGGCCCCGTCTTCGTCCAGACGACTGCGGCGCTGCCAGCGGACGCCGGAACGGCCCAGCAGCGCTGCGACCTCTTCAAATCGTTCCGGATGCCGCGGCGTCACGATGAACCGCAACGCCGGGTACTCGGCGGCCAACTCGCGGTAGACCTGCAGCGCCAGGTCCTCTTCGGGTTCCTGCGTGCTGCCGGCCAGAAAAACAAGGTCGCCGTTGGCGATGCCGGCCAGTTTGGCCAGCTGTTGCGTTTGTGGATTGTGTCGATCCGTCTGCGCGCCGTCGAACTTGATCGAGCCGGTCAGGGTCACGCGGTCCGGGCGAGCGCCGAGTTCACGGAAACGGTCTGCGTACTCCGAGTTCTGTGCCGCGACGGCATCCAGGGACTGCAGCATGCGTGCGACCAGGGGACGGATTCGCCGGTATCCCCGCAGGCTGCGGTCGCTCAGCCGGCCGTTGACCAGGGCGACGCGCGCGCCGTGCTTCTGGGCCGCGCGGATCAAGTTCGGCCACAGCTCCAACTCGGCCAGGACGAGCACCTTGGGACGGATTCGCTTGACGGCCGACCGCACGGCCCAGCTGAAATCCAGCGGGCAGTAGAACACCGTGCGCGGGGCGTATTTTTTCTTGGCTAAGTCAAAGCCTGTCTTGGTGGTGGTGGAGATCACGCAGGCCCAATCGGGATGCTGTTGCTCCAGCCGTGCCAGCAACGGAGCCAGCAGATTCACTTCGCCGACGCTGACCGCGTGCAGCCAGATGCAAGGTTCGGCTCCCGACCGGACCGGGACGCGGCCCAAGAACTTGGCGGCAAATCCCTCCCGGTACTTTCCCTTGCGGATCGCCGCATGGACGAGCCACGGCGAACCGGTGATCAGCAGCAGCAGGTAGACCAGGTCGAGCAGGTATGCCATCAGGATGATAATCTCAGCCCACGCCCATTTTTCTCATGCAACAGTTCTTGAACTTCTTGCCACTGCCGCATGGGCAGGGGTCGTTGCGTCCCGGCCTGGGACCGCGGTTGCGGATCGGTTCGACGGCCGCTTCCCCCTGGCTGCTCCGAATCGCCTGTTGCTGTTGCCGGGCGATGTCGCTGGCGCTTTCCGCGGCGGCGTGGCTGGCCGAGGTCTCGACAAAGGTGCTGCCGACGAATCCTTCGTCCAGCTGCTCCATGCGATAAACCAGGTCGGTAACGCGGCCGCCGATCGAGTCCCACATCGAATCGAACAGTTTCATGCCCTCGCGCTTGTATTCCACCTTGGGGTCCACCTGCGCATAGCCCATCAGGCCGATCGAACTCCGCAAGTGGTCCATCGCCAGCAGGTGGTCTTTCCAGGCGGCATCGGCGATCTGCAGCAGCACGGCCCGCTCCATCCGCCGCATCTCGGGCCGATAGCGCTCTTCGACAACGTCGCTGAGCTTGCGTTCGAGTTCGTCGCGTTCCAGCTGGACCAGTTCGTTCGGGGCGAACTCGCAGTCGAACTTCGAGTTCATCCAGTTCGCAAGCGTGTCCAGAGCCCGGCTGTCGTCGGCCGCGGCGGTCAGAGGCTGTTCCCCGTCCCGCGCAGGGAGCAATTCGGCCACCTTCTGGCGGACTTCGTGCAGCAGATGCTGCGCCCGCTGCTGATACACGCGGCTATGTTCCATCAGCACCGCGCGGATCTCCTCGCGCTGCTTGTGCTTGAGATCCTCCAGCGACAGCGTCGCCTCGAACCGTTGGCTGGCCCAGGCGATCAAGCCTTCGCGGTCCAGTCGCGAGCGGCCGGCGCCCGACGAGAAACGGTACAAGGCCGCCATCACCGGGTATTGGGCTTCCTTCTCGTCGTACGCCTGCACGGCCCGCGCATAGGCCAAATCCTTGAGTTCCGTGGGCTCCAATTCTTCGACTTCCTCGAACTCCAGTTCGATTCCGAACTTGTGCTTGACCCATCCCAGGGCGCTGCGCAAGCTGAAGTCCTCGCGAAGAAAGAGCGCCCCGTCGCCCAGATCGATATGCCCGATGGCTTCTCGAGCCCGTTCGATCAACAGTTCGGCGGCCCCTTCGCGGCCGGCTTTTCGGATGTCTCGATCCCGCAGATTCAGGCCCCACCGCGCGTTGGCGAATTTGGTCAGAGCCAGCCAGTTCCATTCCTCCGGGTTGTCCTCGTCCGTGACTTCCGGCAAGTTCTCTTCGATAGCGTCCAGGACCTGGGTCTCCGCGTATTTTTCCGCTTCATCGCGGGCGTAACGTTCCGCCTGGGCAAAGTCCATGCCGCGGTAATCGCGGGCTTCCAGCGTCGTCCCCAGACGTTTGCCGCTCCATTCGGCAAACGTCTCGAAGCCGAAATCGCGGCTCAGATAGGTGCCCAGGTGGTGATCGATCTGGTGCCGGACGGACTCCAGGATCAATTCGCGGCAGCTGGCACCGTCCAGGATCCGCTGGCGATAGCCGTAGACCCGCTTCCGCTGTTCGTCCATGACTTCGTCGTATTCCAGCAGGTGCTTGCGGCTCTCGAAGTGGCGCTCTTCGACCTTTTTCTGAGCGGCTTCGATCCGCCGCGTCACCATGCGGCTTTCGATCGATTCCCCTTCCTTCATCCCCAGCGTTTCCAGGATCCGCTTGACCCACTCGCCGGCGAAGATCCGCATCAGATCGTCTTCCAGCGAAAGGAAGAAGCGGCTGCTGCCGGGGTCGCCTTGGCGTCCGCACCGGCCGCGCAGCTGGAGGTCGATGCGGCGGGCGTCGTGCCGCTCGGTGCCGATCACGTGCAAGCCGCCGATCCGCTTGACGTGCTCGCCTTCCTCCTTCATGTTCTGTTCGCGTTCAATCTGGGCGATCAGCGTATCCCATTCGTCGCGGGGGACGTCCAGCCGCGTGGCGTAGGTGTCCTGCAGTCGGGCCCAGGCCATGGTCTCCGGGTTGCCGCCCAGGACGATATCCGTACCGCGTCCGGCCATGTTGGTGGCGATCGTCACGCCGGCCAAACGCCCGGCCTGAGAGATGATCTCGGCTTCTCGCTTGTGATGCTTGGCGTTCAGCACCTGGTGCTTGACGCCCCGCTTCTCCAGCATGGTGGAGAGCCGCTCGCTTTTTTCGATGGACACGGTGCCGATCAGGATCGGCCGGCCGCGCGGCTGAATCTCCTTGACCTTGTCCCGCAGGATCGTTTCGCGGCGGCGGGTCTCGGCCGCTTGAAAATCCAGTTGGCCGTCCTCCTCCTTGAGGATCGTCCCGACGATCACTTGGCCGTCCGTGGTGGCGATCGCGTCATAGCGGTGCATCTGCTCGACTTCGTCGGCGACCGCTTTGAACTTCTCCCGTTCCGTGCGGTAGATGACGTCCGGATGCTCGACGCGGCGCATCGGCCGGTTGGTGGGAATGGCGATCACTTCCAGCTTGTAGATCTTCCAGAACTCGTTGGCCTCCGTCATCGCCGTGCCGGTCATGCCCGCGATCTTCTTGTACAGCTTGAAAAAGTTCTGCAGGGTGATCGTCGCCAGCGTCTGCGTCTCCTCCTTGATTTTGACGCCTTCTTTGGCTTCGACCGCCTGGTGCAGGCCGTCGCTCCACTGGCGGCCTTCCATCAACCGCCCGGTGAATTCGTCGACGATCACGATCCGGCCTTCCTTGATGACGTAACGGACGTCCTTTTGGTACAGGTAATGGGCCTTGAGCGAGTTGTCGATCAAGTGCGGCCATTCCATGTTACCGGCCGTATAGAAACTCTCGACGCCGGCCAGGCGTTCCGCTTCCCGCACGCCGTCGTCGGTCAGGTGCGCCGTGTGGTCCTTTTCATTGACGACGAAATGGACTTCGCGCTTCAGCAGCCGCGCGATGCGGTCCGCTTCGGAGTACTTGCGGACGTCGTCATAGGCGGGGCCGGAGATGATCAGCGGCGTCCGCGCTTCGTCGATCAAAATGTTATCCACTTCGTCGACGATGGCATAATTCAAACGGCCCTGCGATTGCTGCATTTCCTTGGGATAACGTTCGTCTCCGCGGGCGGCGGGCCGCATGTTGTCGCGGAGATAATCGAAGCCGAATTCGTTGTTCGTCCCGTAAGTGATGTCACACGCGTAGGCCCGCTGCCGCTCCAGTACCGACATGTCACTTTGGATCGCTCCCACACTCAGCCCCAAGCCCATGTACAGCGGCCCCATCCATTCCATGTCGCGGCGCGCCAGGTAATCGTTCACCGTGACCACGTGGACGCCTTTGCCCTCCAAGGCGTTCAGGTAGGCCGGCAACGTCGCCACCAGGGTCTTGCCTTCGCCCGTCACCATCTCGGCGATCGTGCCGCGGTGCAGCACGACGCCGCCGATCAGCTGCACATCGTAATGGCGAAGGCCGATAAAGCGGCGGCCGGCCTCGCGGCATACGGCAAACGCCTCGACCAGCAGATCGTCCAGCGTTTCGCCCGCCCGCAGCCGCTCGCGCAATTTGGTCGTCTGCTCCCGCAGTTCGGCATCCGACATCGCCTCGTATTTTGGTTCCAGACGGTTGACGGCCTCTACCGTCGCTTGCAGACGGCGGACGTAGCGGGCGTTGGAGGACCCGAACAGGGAGGTAATCCCGCGCTCAAACGTCTTTAACAGGCCGCCGAAAAACAGCCCGATGAGTTCCCAAATTCGTTCCAGGATTTGCATGGGTATCGAATTCCGTCTTTGATTCTGAGATTTGCGCGAGATGTGCGACCGGCAAAAAACGCGCAACATCTTCCGAAAAAGCAGTTTATAGCCGTTGTTGGGGCGCGGTCAACCGCGAATGCCGAATAGGTCTGCTTCTAATGGGGTGGATGTCGAAGCGGTTTTGGGCGTTTTCCGTATCCGAATTGTACAGCGCGCTACTTGGATGAGGGTCTCGCCCAGATGATTCGTCGGCCTATAATTGCGCGCTTGACAGTTCGCAGCATTCCGAACAAGGTCCTGTCTGTAAATCATTTGTATCACCCAGCATTCGGATCGTCAGCCTTGAATTCCAGGCTTTGCCCTTCCTTACTATTGCGCAGCATTCGTCTCCGGCAGCTCGTCTGTCTGGTTGCCGCGGCGAGCGTGCTGGGCGCGTGGGTGCCGGCCGCGCGAGCCCAATTGTCAACGATTCGGGGAGTCGTTCCCGCTCCGCCGCTGAGCGGGGCCGGCCGCTGGATGAACACAGCCGGGCCACTGGAACTGGCCGACTTGCGAGGAAAGTTCGTGGTTCTGGACTTCTGGACCTACTGCTGCATCAATTGCCTGCATATCCTGCCGGAATTGAAGAAGCTGGAGCGCAAATACGCCGATTCGGTGGTGGTGATCGGCGTCCACTCGGCCAAGTTTGCCACCGAGCGAGAAAACGAGAACATTCGCCAAGCGATCCTTCGCTACGAGATCGAACATCCGGTGGTGAACGACGCGGATCTGGTGCTGTGGCAACGTTACCAGGTGAGCGTGTGGCCGTCGCTGCGCGTGATCGACCCGGAGGGGAACCTGGTCGCCTACCACCAGGGCGAGATCATGTTTGAACAGTTGGATCGTTTTTTTCAGCCCGCTGTCGCCGCATACCGCCGTAAGCGCGCCCTGACCGAAACGCCCCTGCAATTCGACCGGGAAGCCCACGGAGAACCGCGCACCGCGCTGAGGTTCCCCGGAAAAGTTTTGGCCGACGCGGCCGGCCGGCGGCTGTTCATCGCGGACAGCGGGCATCACCGCATCGTGGTGACCGATTTGCAGGGCCGCTTGCTGACGGTGATCGGCAGCGGCCGGGAGGGTAGTGCCGACGGAACCTTCGGCGAAGCAAGTTTCAAGCAGCCGCAAGGGATGGCCTTGCACGACGAGATCTTGTACGTCGCCGACACGGGAAACCATCTCCTTCGCAAGGCCGACTTGAACCGGCGGCACGTGGCGACGATGGCGGGCAGCGGTAAGCAGGCGCGGGGGTTCGCCAGACGCGTCAGTACCGTGCCGCGGGGCACTCCGCTGGCCAGTCCCTGGGATCTGTGGATTCACGGAGGCGACCTATTCATCGCCATGGCCGGTACACATCAAATCTGGAAAATGGACCTGCAAGGCCGCTCGGTTGGGCCCTATGCCGGCAGCGCGATCGAAGACATTATCGACGGTTCCCTGTTGCCGAGGACGCCCAGTCAAACCGGATACGCGGCGTTCGCCCAGCCCAGCGGTTTGGCTTCAGACGGCGAGCGGCTGTTTGTGGCGGATAGCGAAGGCAGCTCGATTCGAGCCGTACCGCTGTCGGGCGCCGGCAGCGTGAGCACGATCGTTGGCACCGCCGGCTTGCCCGGCCGGCGATTGTTTACCTTTGGCGATCGCGATGGTCCTGCCAGCCAAGCCCTGCTGCAACACCCGCTCGGCGTGGCGTACCACGAAAAAGTGTTGTACATCGCCGATACGTACAACAACAAAATCAAGCGAATCGCCTTGGAGCCCCCCTACGTCGTGCAAACGATCGGCGATTCGTCGAAAACGTTCGACGAGCCTTCCGGCCTCAGTGTGGCCGACGGCATGCTGTACGTGGCCGACACAAACCATCACCGGATCCGCGTTCTCGACTTAAGCAACCCCTCATCCGTTGGGTTACTGGATGTCGCCAGCCTCCTGCCTCCGTCCGTTCAGGCCAGCGGCGAGCACGAAACGTCCAGTCCGGCAGGTTCCGCAGCCGAATAAAACTGTTGGAATTTCCTTTCTGACCAGCTATCCTTATGGATATTGGTGATCACGTTCGGGCCGCGTTCCAGAAAGACCGAGGCCGCGACATCGAAAAAGAGGCAGGAGAAAATCAGATGCGAGTCTCAAATCGACGTGCGATGACGGCGGTTGTATCGGTGCTGAGCGTCGCGGTGCTGGGGTTTTCGGCATACGCAGCGGATAAAGCTGCGCCGGCCGCCAGACAGGTGGAGTTCTTCGAGGCGATCAAGGCGGGAGACATTGCCGTCAAGCTGATCCCCAAGGACGCCAAAGAAGCCAACGTAATCATCGAAAACAAGGGCAAGCAGCCGTTGGAGATCAAATTGCCCGAAGCTTTCGCCGGTGTGCCGGTCCTTGCTCAATTCGGCGGCATGGGCGGCATGGGTATGGGCGGCGGCTTCTTTAATGTGGCTCCTGAAAAAGTCGGCAAAATCAAAGTCACGACGGTATGTTTGGAGCACGGCAAACCGGACCCGAATCCGCGCATCCCTTACGAAATTCGCCCGATCGAGTCATTTACTCAGGATCAGCGTGTGATCGAGGTTTGCCGGATGCTTGGCCGCGGAGAACTGGCCCAAAACGTCGCTCAGGCAGCGACGTGGCACTTGGGCAACGGCCTCAGTTGGGACGAGCTTGCGGCGAAAGATCGCGTCAAATTGAGCAACGGCTACACCGAGAAGTTCTTCTCGCCCCAGGAACTGGCCGTAGCGGCACGGGTCAGTCAAGAGGCGGTCCGGCGCGCGGGCGACAAGCAACCGGCTTACCAAGGTGAGTATGGCTCGCTGAGCCGCAACTAGCGTTGGCGAACGGATCCCGTTCTCCCCATGTAAGAAGCGTCCTGCGGCACCGCCGCAGGACGCTTTTTTTGCGCGCCAGACGTGACGCGAACCCTGAATTGCCGCATTGATTTCTAACGCTGCGCACCCTTAGGCTGAACCGCAAGCGAGTGGGCGGCGAGTGCAAGCATGAGAACGGGTCTCCCTCTCGCTTGCGGATGGGGTTCCTGTCGCCGCTGGGATTTTGAGCAACACACCGGCCAGCGCCGTGAATTGCCGCAGGACGAATTTCCCAAGTTGCCCGAATTCATTGAAACGCCAGCCGGTTTCTAACGTTCGTATTAACTTTTCCCGGCGCATCGGTCGAATTAAAGACGGGTAGAGAGGCAAGGAAGGTGACCTGTGTGCCGGTTGTCCATCATTATTCCGTTGTGTGCAGACGACGTACTGTTCGAAGATACGCTCGTATCGGTCCTGCAACATCGGCCGAGCGAGTGTGAAGTCATCGTCGTCCACTCGCAGGAGTACGCTGATCCGTATGAACTGCGGGGCGAAGTATGCTTCGTCCGAGCGGCTCACGACGCGGGTCCCGTTCGCCTGGTGAACGCCGGATGCGGGGCCGCCCAGGGCGAGATCCTGCATGTGATCCAGCCCGGCATCCTTGCCTGGGATCGCTGGACGGAAACCGCTTTGAAGCCGTTTGAGGACCTGCAAGTTGGCGCGGTGGCTCCGCTGGTGGTCGATGCGCGCGATCCCGACCTGGTCGTGGCAGCCGGGTTGCGATATACGCGGGGCGGTCGGCGCCTGCTCCACGCTGCTGGGCGGCGGGTCTCCGAAGGCCGGCGACTGTTCCATCGGCCGGTCCTCGGTCCGGCTTTGTTCGCCGGGTTCTATCGTCGCTGGCTGTGGGAGGCGATAGGCGGTTTTTGTGAGCAATTGGACGCCGCTTGGACGGATGCCGATTTTGCCCTGTCGCTCCAATTGCTCGGCTATCGCTCCGTATTGGAACCCGCATGTGTCGTGCGGTCATCGGCTGCGACCGTCTGCGAGGCCGAGTCCTTCTGTTCCGGCCGAGGTGCCGAACGCGTCTTCTGGCGTCATGCGGCCGCACAAGGCTGGTTGGCGTCGCTGATGATGCATCCCGGAACGATTTCGGGCGCCGTGCTGCGGGATTGGAAACACCCCCGTGCGTATCTGCACTTGCTCGGGCGATGTGCGGCCCTCTTCGGCTTGCCGACGCACTTGACGCACGCAGCCCACGTTCGCCAAGCAGTCGAACTGTTCCTGCTGGAGAATCCACCTGCCACGGCACCGCGCACGGCCGTCCATTCCGAGCGGCGCGCGAACAGATATCGAGACGCGGCGTAGACTCTTCGGCTGTAAAACGCGCGCACCGTGCGCGCATCTCACCATCCGAACCCTCCGCCGACATGCCTGGCAAACGCCATGGCCGTCGCGACCGCCAGCGAGAGAATGGCCAGCCATCTGAGAAGCTCCCAATGCAGATCGATGTGCCGAGGGATCAACATCTGTCATCTCCTCTCTTTCGTATTCATTTTGCACCATTTGCGAATCTTCTGCTCGTTGCCTAGTTGTACAGCGCCGTTTTGTACGGCAGGACGGTGCAGCACCCCAAAAATCAAGCACTGCGGTCCTCGCCGACCTCGCGTCGGTGGAGCGATGATTATGCACTAGAACAAGCCCCAGAAGTGGGGGGGCATTTGCTCGGGCGTAGCTAATGCAAAATCACGGGCTCCACCGAGACAAGCTCTGGCGCTGAACCGCTAGGAAAACCCGTGCAACCAGCGTGCCACTCGTTGTCTGCAGCCGAATCGGTCTTGGACGTTGCGTCGGGGCACAGCGGAAGCGCCTTTTCGCGAACCTGCAAAAAACCAAATAGCAAATCCCGCTCGGTGCGGCGCGCGGTCAAGTGTGCCGAACCGCACACCTGCACATCCAATCAAAAATCGTGACACATAAGATAGAGCGACTTTTCCGATGGGGATAGCCTTAAGCACTGCATGGCTGTTGACCGATTATGGATGATCAGCAGCGCGGGGTATCGCGCGCCGACATGGACAAGAAACGCCCAGCGCGAGGTTCCACCGCGGTAACCAAAGCCCTACCACGAAAGGTCCTCTCCGATGAAATCTTTTCGCCAGTGCTTGACGTTGAACATTCCTGCACGGATGGCTTTTGTGAACATCACGCCGCAGGTCGATGCGGCGGTCAAGCAGAGCGGCGTAACCGAGGGCCTGGTGCTGATTAACGCCATGCACATCACGGCCTCGGTCTTCATCAACGACGATGAACCGGGCTTGCACGAAGATTACAAGCGGTGGCTGGAACAACTGGCCCCCTTCGACCCGTCGCCGGAGCGTTACCAGCATAACCGCACGGGCGAAGATAACGGCGACGCGCATCACAAACGCCAGATCATGGGGCGCGAGGTCATCGCGGCGATCACGGAAGGCAAACTGGATTTCGGCCCTTGGGAGCAGATCTTCTACGGCGAGTTCGACGGCCGGCGGCCCAAACGCGTGCTGATCAAGATCATCGGCGAGTGAGGCGGGGGCACGACGGTGGGGCACGACGCTGGGATGGTAACCATCGACTCGAGCGCCGCGATCTAGTCTTTTCGGTGAAAAACGCATCCCCAGTGAGGGTATACGCGATAATTCTCGACGCGAAAATCGCGGACGATTACTCTCGTGCCGCTGAGCCGTTCTTCCCACAGGCCGTTGATCGAAAAGGGGACGTCTACCAGTTGCTCGAAGGCGGAGAAGTTCAGCACAATGATAAAACGTTCCATGGAACCGGGGGCATCGCTCCCCCAACGATGATAGATCGCCACGTCCTTGTCCTCGTCGATCCCAAAGCCTTGTTCGTTGAAGTGGGTGGCTTTTTCATCGTAGGACCGGGGATAGAAGTTCGGGGAACGCAGGGCGGGACATTCGTGCCTCAAGCGGATCAGCTGGCGGCACAACATGCGGAGCCGGCCGCCGCTCTCGTCGTCGGCACACTCCCAGCGCAGCGGCCGCGCGGCCACGCGTTCCCGGCCGCTGTCGGGCAACCGGTAATCCTCGCCGAATTCCTGGCCGTTGTGCAACAGCACGGCGCCGGGCGCGGTGAGCAGGGCGATCAGCGCCGGCTGCGCCCGCCACCATTGTTCCCGGCCGCCCATCCGGTTGACGACTGTGGAATGGTCGTGGTTCTCGATATAGATGACCGGTGACTTTCCCGCCGCCAGACCGCGATTGGTATCGAGCACGCGGATCAGCGACGGCGTCACCCTGCCGGCCGCCGCGTACCGCGGCACGTCCAGCAGGAAGCGATCATACCAGCAGCCGTCGGCGTCGATTTGATTGGTATCCTGGATGGCTGCATACGAGTCGTCCGTCAAGTGCTCGATGATCAGCGACACGTTGTGGCGCCCTTGGGAAACCAAGTGGCTCCGCAAATCGGAGATCAAGCGGGGGACGCCTTGAGAGTTGTCGCCGGGCTGGTAGAAGCCGGTGGTATAGTCAAAGCGAACGCCGTCCAGCTTGAGCGTGTCCAGCCAGTATTTGCAGACATCCAGCACGAACTGCTGCGTGCAGCCGTTGCTGTACGCCAGATCCTCGAACGAACCGCCTTTGGCAAAACCGCCTGTGTAGGGCGATTCGTCGGGGTTTTGGTACAGCCAATGATAGGGAAATCCCGTATCCGGATTGAGTCCGGCGCTGACGTGATTGAACACACCGTCCATGATCACGTGCAGACCGCGGCGGTGCAGTTCGTCGACCAGACGCTGTAAGCGAATGAAGCGGTCCAGTGGTTCCGTCGGAGACGCGACATAGTGATTCTCGATGGAAAAAAACAAAAACGGATCGTAACCCCAGCTGAATTCGCCGCCGCGCCAGGCGGTCCACGGCGTGAATTCGATCGCATTCACGCCCAGCTCCTGCAGGTAGTCCAGCTTGTCCCAGACGGCGTCCAGGGGGGCTCGGTCTTGACGATAGCCGGAGGTAAAATCTTCGATCATCAGTTCGTAGATGACCAAGTCCTTCAGCGGCAAACGATGGGCGATCTCCCGCACCGACTGGCGACCGCCGCCGATCACGAAACCCGCATTTTCGTGCTTCGTGGCGGCGTATCTGGCGCAGGGGTCGGTACACCAGCGCGTGGTTTGGTTCTCGAACGTCACGAAGTATTTGAATTGGTAGAACGCCTCGGGTAACTCGGGAATTCGGTAACGGAACAGCCGTCCCTGCGGATGCGGCTCCAACACCAGCTGGGGCGCGGTCTCCACGTCCCAGTTGCGGGAGCCGAGATCGGCTTGGAAGTCGCCGACTACCTGGATTTTCTTAATCCTCGGCAAGCCGCCCTGGGTGTACTGCAGCGGATCTACCGACCGATCCGGAAAAAACAACCGGAATTCGACCGCCGGGCCCTGGACCACAGGGCCGAATTGCTCGTACATAGGAGTCGCCTGTCGCTTGGGGAAGCAAGGGATCACAGCTCCGGACGGACTGTCGCGGAACCCGGGCCTTCCAATAACCCCAAGTGTACGTCCGGTTCAGTCACGGTCAACTGCGCTGCCCGACCGTCCCCGCAGAATCGTCATAGTCGTCTGAGGCATCCCGAAACGCCGACGGTGGCCGGCGTGCTGCTTGTTTTGGCCCTCTGGCTGCTCTAGAATACGGGGCCGAGCCGGCCGGCAGTAAAGCCGACGGTGTAATTCACGTGGCTCGGTCTCTTCGAGACCGAGGGTCGCGTCCCGGCGACACGCAGCTACGTGTGGGAATCCTCGGACAGACGCGGCTACGTGGCGGGAATCGCATCTCGGAAAGGCGACAATCTGGCGATGGCGAAAAAGCTGATCATCGACTGCGACCCGGGCATCGACGATGCGGTCGCGCTGTGCTTGGCCCTGTTCGATCCTCGGCTGGAGGTGCTGGCCGTCACGGCAGCCGAAGGCAACGTGTCGGCGAAACAGGCCAGCTTGAACGTTCAAGTACTGCTCGACCATCTGGATCCACCTCGTTATCCGCGCGTGGGAACCGCCTCGCCCTCCGAAGGGACGCCGGCGCCGGATCTACGGCGGTTGCACGGCGACAACGGCTTGGGCGGCCTTGATTTGCCCGCCGCCCAGTTGCACCATCAGCATCCGTCGGAAAAGATCATTTGCGACGAAATCCGCACGGCCCCGGGACAGGTCACGATCCTGTGCCTGGGTCCATTGACCAATTTGGCCCGGGCCTTTCAGCGCGATCCGGAGCTGGCTCTGAGCGTCGACCAGGTCATCATTTCCGGCGGCAGCCTCTGCGGCATCGGCAATGCGACGCCGGCTGCAGAATTCAACATGTTTCACGACCCGGTCGCCGCCCGCGCCGTGTTTCGCTCGGCGGCCACCAAGACGGTGATTCCGCTGGACGTCACGGACCAGGTGAAACTGACGCTGGAGATCATCGAACAGCTGCCCAGCGAGGCGACGCGGGCCGGCTTTTTGCTGCGGCATCTGATTCCGTTTTCGTTCCGCGCCTATCGCCAGCATTTGGGCTTGGAGAGGATCTACCTGCAAGATGTGGTCGCGCTGACGGCGGCCTTGCACCCCGAATTGTTCGAGACGGAGGAGCTGAGCGGCGATGTGGAAACCAGCGGTGAACTGACCAAAGGGGCCACCATCTTCGATCGTCGCCGCCTCGCTCCCGCTCGGTCCAACTTGGCGGTTGCCACCGATGTGGATGTGGCGGCCGTCAAGGACAGCATCCTCCGCGGCATGGCGGAAGCGGGCAAGGCAACGTAGCCGCGACGGGCGCGGGCGTCCGGCCTGTATTCAATCGCCGGCTCGCTTGCTCGGTGACCGTCCGTGATTCTCCACGGCTGCTATCCGGCCGACGCGGCGTGATACGAGGCGCTCAGCATTTGGTACGCTGATTCCACCGTTTCCGCGTCGATCACGTCTCGGGATCTGTCGGCGGCGGCCAACCAGGTGAGTTCGGCCAGATGCGCGACCCACCGCGGCACCCCGTTGGACAAGTCATACAAGCGTTCGACGGCGGCATCGTCGAACCGCGCCAGATCGCCGCCGGAGCGCGCCCGACTTGCCTGGAGGTACTCCCTGACGTCGTCGGACTCCCAGGGCTCCAAGTGGATCCGCAGCTGTGCCAGCTGGAGCAAGTCGCCGCCCAATCGCGTAAGCCGCGCAGGGTCCGCCGCCAAGACCAACGTCAGGCCGCTGGGTTGTGACTTGAGCAACCGCAGGACAAAGATCAGCACTTCGTGCGCCGCTTCATCGGCATCGTCCAGCAACACGGCGGTCCGCAGACGGATCAATTGGTTGGCGCGGAGCCGGTCGCTGATGCGCTGCCACAGCGACGACAGATCGTCGCCGATTCGCGGCTGGGCATACAATCCGACGGCCAATTCCCACAACAGATCACGGGGTTCCAGCCCCAACAGACTGATCAGACAGGCGGGCCGCTCCGACGAAGGCAGTTGGTTCAAGAAGGTTGCTAGCACGAGCGATTTGCCGCTGCCGTCTCCGCCGGTCAGAATGCCCAGCGAACGTCTCTCGCCGACCAGAAAGTGTAGCCGGGCGAGGGCTTCCTGATGGGTCGGGCTGGCGTAGAACCCAGGCGCATCGAGGGCGCTGCCACATGGCGACGGCAGTCGGCGGTGATCACGAGGCATGATGAAGCATCCTTCTGGCGCGCGTTAGGCGGCTGGTTCCGTATCGCTGTGCTAATCGGTAGAATCGGCGGTAGACTTCCATAAAAAACGGTGGGATAACCTGAATGGACCGAAGATTCTTTAGCGACCGCCCCATCCTCCACGATGCCGCACAGCTGACGGGGCCGGAGGCGGAGCACTTGATCCGCGTGCTCCGCGGGCAAGTCGGTGACGCGGTGACGCTGTTCGACGGCAGCGGCGCCGAGTTCTCGGCGCGGATCACCGGCCTGGGACGATCGGTCGTCGATCTGGCGGTGCTAGCTCGCCATGACGTGTGCCGCGAGACCGCCGTCTCGATCACGCTGGGGGTCGCGCTGCCCAAAGGCGAGCGGCAACGCTGGCTGGTCGAAAAAGCGGTTGAACTGGGCGTGTCGCGCCTCGTTCCCCTGATCGCGCGGCGCGGCGTCGCCGAGCCCGGTGCGGCGGCCGTCGCTCGGCTGAGCCGATATGTGATCGAGGCCTCGAAACAGTGCGGCCGCAACCGGCTGCTGCAAATCGCGGCCCCGTTGCCGTGGGGCCAATACTGCCGGCAAGCGGACGGCGCGGCCAGCCGTCTGCTGGCGGATTTCGGACCGGGCGCCGTACCGCTGGCGGGGTTGTCCGCGCCGGACACGACGCGCGATGTCTGGCTGGCCGTCGGACCGGAGGGCGGTTTCACCGAGGATGAGTTGGCTGCGGCGGCGGATTGGCAGCGGGTCAGTCTGGGGTCGCGAATCCTGCGTGTGGAAACCGCCGCTCTGGCCCTGGCCGCTTTTTTCTCGCTGCAGGATTCCGCTCGTACGGCGCCACTTGGTAAGCTGGGCCCATGACAACCAACGAAGATTCCGTTCACGGCGATCCGGCGCCCCTGGATTCCGCTCCGCAACCCGACAAGGATTCCCCCTTGCGCACGGGAGCGTTCGATGAAAAACCGGAGATGCCTGCGGACGAATCCGCGACGTCCGCCGATGCCCCGGTGGCGGCTTACGCCGCGTATGCCTGTCCGGCGCCGGCTGAAGAGGTGATCGCGGCGGAGTTGGCCGGCGAGCCGGCAGCCAAACCGCGGGCCTGGACGGCGCTGCTGGTGGGCATCCTCGCGATCCCGGTAGCCGCCATCGTGGGCGGGATCGTCCTGGCTGTCGCGATGCTGGCGTCTCACGGGACGGGGTTTCTGCGCGGAGGTCCGGGGATGGAAACCTGGCTGGAGGACTTTGCCCAGACGCGATTCGGTCTGTTCGTCATCATCGTGCCGGGCCAGTTGGTTTTCTTGGCGGCGGCGCTGGGAGCCGCGTGGCTGTCGCCCCAGTCCCTGACGGGGCGTCTTGATTTGGGCCGGGGCAGGCTGCCTTGGTGGAGTTGGATCGTGTTGATGTTGGGCACGCCGATCATCGGCGTGTTGTCCTCGCATGTGCTGTCTTTGCTGGTCGACGATATGAGTGATCAGTTGAAGATGGTCGAAGCGATGATGCGGACGCACGTCCGCGATTTTCCTTTGGGTTTGCTCGTCTTGGTGGCCGTCGTTCCGGGATTCGTCGAAGAGCTGTTATTTCGGGGCTATCTGCAGAGCCGGCTGTTGCGCTGTTGGCCTCCTCTGTCGGCCGTGGGCTTTAGCGCGCTGGTGTTTTCGGTGGCGCACCTCGATCCCGTGCATGTGCTGGGCGTCATCCCGTTGGGCCTGTGGCTCGGTACCATCGCTTGGCGCGCCGGTTCGATTTGGCCGGCGATCCTCTGTCACGCGGTCAACAACGCAGCGGCCGTGACCGCCACCATGTTCCAGGATACCGGCACGTTAGAGCTAACGTGGGATCCCTTCTCCGTGACGCTACTTGCCCTCGGCGGCCCGGCGTTCCTGGCGTCCGTGGGGATTCTCGCCTGGAACGGCGGGCGGCAGGATCGGAGAATAAAAGGGGACATCACAGATGTTGACGGGCCAGCCAAGGAACGCTAGTATGGCGTGATGCCGCGAACCGCCCGATCGACCGAAGCAGGTATGGTGTACCACGTGCTGAACCGTGGGAACGGCCGGATCCCGATTTTTCGCAAACCGGAAGACTTTGAGGCGTTCGAGCGGGTATTGGCCAACGGCTTGCAGCGATACCCTGTGGAGCTGTTCACGTACTGTTTGATGCCCGATCATTGGCACTTGGTTGTTCGGCCCAAGACCGACGACGCCCTGGGCCGCTGGATGAGCTGGGTGGGGGTGATGCATGTCCGTCGCCACCACGAACATCACCACACCCGCGGCGGCGGGCACATTTACCAGGGCCGATTCAAGAGTTTTCCCGTAGCCGAGGACGACTACTTTCTGGCCTTGTGCCGCTACGTAGAAGCGAATTCCCAGCGTGCCGAATTGGTCCAAAGGGCTGAGGATTGGCAATGGAGTGGACTCTGGCGATGGGCACATGGCTCGGCCGAACTGCCATTGAGCCCGTGGCCCGTACCGCGGTCGCGGAATTGGGTTGCGAGGGTCAATCGCGAGCTGAGCGACGAGCAACTGGAAAGAATCCGAACGAGTGTGCAGCGGGGTCGGCCGCTGGGCCCAGAAGCGTGGGTGCGGCGGACGGCGACCCGCTTGGGCCTGGAGTTCACGCTCCGTAGCCCCGGCCGCCCTCGAAAAACGACAAATTAGTGACGTCCCCCTTTTCATGTCGCCGACTTCGTCAAAGGCCCCCCCGTGAATGCCGCGGTTGTCGGCTTCGGTCTTGGGCGCTGACAGTACCCGGACTCTTGCCGCGTCAAGTTCACCGCAGATCGGTTTTCAGCTCGATCAACTCCTCTTCCATCGCCTTCGTGAACCGCACGAGCCATTGATTCGGCAGTTCGTATACCGTCCGCTGGCCTCCCGTCCTTGAACAACGCCAGTTCTCGTTGTACAACCAATCGCTGTCAAGCTGTCATCGCTGGGCGGCGACCGTGCCGCAGGCGGGGCAGCGTGGGGATGGAGTCCCCCCTAACCGCCGTGCCACGGCTGATGACTCCTACCTGGGCGCGGAAGGTCCGGTAGGAGTCTCGCCTGACGCCGAACCGAGAACCGAAGCTCCCAGGGTCACTCCCTAGGGAGCTTTTTTTCTGGAGATCGGAATGACCTCGTCAGGCACACCAAATGACAAAGGAGTTACTTATGGGACGGAAGATTGCCTCAGTTCGTGCGTTGGAGATTCTCGACTCGCGCGGCAACCCCACCGTGCGGGTCCACGTGACGCTGGACAACGACGTTACGGCTTCGGCCTCCGTGCCCTCGGGCGCTTCCACGGGCGAGAACGAAGCCCTGGAGTTGCGTGACGGGGACAAGAAACGCTACGGCGGCAAGGGCGTGCTCAAGGCGGTCGCGAACGTGAACGACAGCATCGCCCCCGAGCTGATCGGCCGGGACCCGGCGTGCCAAGCCGAAATTGACCGGCTCATGATTGACTTGGATGGCACGCCGACCAAGAGCAATCTCGGCGCCAACGCGATTCTGGGCGTTTCGATGGCGGTCGCTCGAGCCGCGGCCACGGCTGCGGGACTGCCGCTGTATGCGTACCTCGGCGGCACCGGCGCCGTGCGGCTGCCCGTGCCTATGATGAACATCTTGAACGGCGGTAAGCACGCGGACAACAGCGTCGACTTCCAGGAGTTCATGGTCATGCCGATCGGGGCGCCGAACTTCGCGGAGGCGTTGCGTTTCGGAGCGGAGACCTTCCACGCCTTGAAAAAGACCCTGCACGACCGCCAGCACGCTACCAGCGTCGGCGACGAAGGCGGTTTCGCCCCAAACCTGAAGAGCAACGACGAGGCGTGCGAAGTGATTATCGAGGCAATCAAAGCGGCCGGCTACCAGCCCGGCACGGATATCGCCATTGCGCTGGACCCGGCAGCCAGTTCGTTTTATGAAGACGGGGCGTACAACCTAGCGAAGTCAGGCCAGGGCAAGAAGACGGCCGCCCAGATGACCGAACTGTACAAGTCGTGGGTCGCGAAATACCACGTCATCTCGATCGAAGACGGCTTGGCCGAGAACGACTGGGAAGGATTCCGCGCTCACACGGCCGCTTTGGCTGACCGGATTCAAGTCGTGGGCGACGACCTGTACGTCACCAACACGAAGTTCATCGCCCGTGGCATCCAGGAGAAGTCGACCAATGCCGTGCTGATTAAGCTGAATCAGATCGGCTCGGTCACCGAGACCATCGAAGCGATCCAGATGTGCCAGAAGGCGGGCTGGGGCTATGTGGTGTCGCACCGTTCCGGCGAGACCGAAGATGCGTTCCTGGCCGACTTCGCCGTCGCCATGGGTGGCGGTCAGATCAAGACCGGCTCTGCCTGCCGTAGCGAGCGGATCGCCAAGTACAACCGGTTGCTGGAAATCGAGGCCGAACTGGGCAAGGCGGCGGTATTCGGACGGAAGTAGACGCGGCGCGGCGGGCGCGGTGTGTACGTCCGCAGGATGAACTTGGAATCACAAACGGGGACGGGAGTATGAAGAAGGCGATTTGTCCGGCGTCTCGCGAGCGGCGAGGCTTCACGTTAGTCGAATTGCTGGTGGTCCTCGGAATCATCGGCATCTTGGTCGCTTTGCTCTTGCCCGCCATTCAAATGGCGCGCGAGGCGGCCCGCCGCTCCCAGTGCAGCAACAATCTGAAGCAGATTGGATTGGCGCTGCAGAACTATCAGGGGAGCCACAAAGCCTTCCCGCCTGTTTCGGTAATGCCACGCGACCACACGTCGCAGCCGTGGTCGGCCCATGCCCGGCTGTTGCCCTTACTGGGATGTGGACCATCAGTACATTTCGAAGCCGCCGGTAGCCGGTATCCGAATCAAGATCTATCTCTGCCCGAGCGAGATCAACGATCGCCCCCGTCCCACAGCCAGCATGACGCACTATCCGCTCTGTTATAGTTTCAACGAGGGGACCTGGTTCGTCTACGATCCGCCTTCGGACAAGGCGGGAGATGGTGCCTTTGCGCCCAATCGCGCGATGCGTCCCGGGGATATTGCCGATGGTCTCAGCAATACGCTGGCCGCGGCCGAGGTCAAGGCGTATCAGCCCAACCAGAACCGTCAACTTGAGTTCCTGGTGCCTTTCCGTGATCGCTTGCCGTTGAATCGCTCCGCGGCCGATGCTAAAATAAGACACAGGCCCCGCCGGGAGCGTCAATGTCCCGCTGGGGTCTTCTTTTTGCCCGGGCTGGAGTCTGGCCGATGAACGTGATCACGATCACCCGCGAATACGGCGCCGGGGGCGCTGAGCTGGCCCGAAAACTTGCCCAATCCTTGGGCTGGGAACTGCTTGATCGGGAGATGTTACACCAGGCGGCGGAAACCCAGCATGTTCCCGACGCCGAACTGGAGCGGCTGGACGAGCAGGCCATCGCCATGACCGACCGCTTTCGATTGCATCCGCCTCATCAGAGATATTTGGAGGGGCTTCGACACGCCACGAATCAGGCAGCCGACCGGGGGCGAGTCATTCTCGTGGGCCGCGGGGCTCGGCATCTGCTGGGTGAGCGGCCCGACTGTCTGCACTTGCGGCTGGTGGCGCCCCCCGCGTGGCGGGCGGAACGCTTGGCGAGATTGGAGGGCTGGTCGCGGGACGTCGCGTTGGCCCGCTGTACCGAAGTCGATCGGACGCGCCGCCAGTTCGCCCGCTACTTCTTCGGCGAGGCGGCCATCCAATCGGCGCAGTACGATCTGGTGGCAAACACCGGCCGCGTTCCCTTGGCGAACCTAGTCGACACGATCGTCGAAGTCGCCGCCGGCGCGACCGCGACGTCAGCCCCACCTGTGGAGGGCAAGCGAGTGTTGACCCTGTCGCGAGAACTCGGGGCGGGTGATCGGGGGTTCGCGCCGCCCCTGGCAGAACGGTTGGGTCTGCATGCCTGCGATCGTGAGATGCTGGAACAGCAGGCAATTCGGTTGGGCGTTCCGGAAGCAGAGTTGGAGAAGATCGACGAGCAGTCGGCGAGCATTTTCCAGCGGTTTCGGCCGAGCAGTATCCACCAGCGGTACTTTCAAGCCCTGGAGCAGTTGACTCGGGAATTGGCAGAACGTGGTGGGGTCCTGCTGGTGGGCCGTGGCGGCTGTTGGTTCCTCCGCGACCACCCCACGGCCTTTCATGTCCACCTAACGGCGACAGCGGAGGTACGCGTACGGCGGGTCATGGAGTACCGCTGGGTCCGCGAGGACGTGGCGAAGAAATTGCTGGCCCAAAGCGATGCGCAACGCCGGACCTTCTGTGAGAACTACTTTGGCGCCGATTGGTCCGATCCGTTGGAGTATCACCTGACGATCAACAGCGGCCGGTTGGGGCCGCTCGCTGTGGACGTGGTTGCGTGGAGCGCTCAACGCCATTGGGGCGTACGAGCGGCCCAAGGCTGACGAGCGATGGAGCCGAGAACCCTGAGTTACGATGAGGAACGCACCGTGGAAGGCCCGTGGGGAATCGCCGTCGTGTGGTTGGGACTGGCACGGATTGCCAGCCTGCTCTCCATCCGCTTCAAGATGAGCGCGGCTCGGGTCGAAATCCTGACAGGCATCGCCGCGGGTAACTTGTCCGCGGCCGACGAGATCATCCGTAAATTGAAAAGCGTCGAGTTGTTGATGAGGTGTCCATGAAGATCGAAGCCGATGCCAAGCTCGTTACGATTTACGTCAACAGCACGGACCATTATGGCGGGCAATCGCTGTATTCGGCCATCGTGGCATTGTGCAAGGAGCGGGGGATCGCCGGGGCGACCGTGCTCCGCTGCGTGGAAGGCTACGGCGGAAGTGGGCACCTCCACACCTCGCGCCTGCTGGAACTGAGCGAGAACCTGCCGGTACGCATCGAGATCGTTGACATCGCCGAACGGATCGACCCGCTCCTTACGGCACTGGAGCCGTTGATTGGCGAGGGGCTGGTCACCGTCGTCAACGTTCACATCGCCCGATACCTTCCCGATCCCAAGCCCTGAAGTTGCCTTTCCACTGATGCAGGAGGCAAACCGTGCAGGACGGAGACAGCAGGCCACGCCAAAAAACGCGGCACGGCTCTCCCCTTCCGAAGACAGGCAATAGCTAAAGAAAAGAATGACAAGAAGAACGACCAGCCGGGCTGCCCCGTTTCCCGCCTTTACGCGGCGCGGCGAGGTTTGACCCGCTTGCGGTGATCCGGGGCTGGCGGGGCGGCGGTGCTTTCTTGCGATTCGGCGCGGGGCGAATCGGCGACCAGGCTCACCGCTGCCGCCTCGGATTGCGGTGTGTCGCCGTCTTCGCCGGACGAGTTCTCCGCATATCCGTAGCCGGAACCATACCCATATCCGTAGCCGCCGTAGCCATAGTAGCCCGCACTCTTGTCCGAATTGATGCGATTGGCCACGATCCCGCCGACTTGGACGCCGATTGCGGCCAAGCCGCTCACGGCCCGCAAGACCAAGCGGCGATGGTTCTTTTCGGGCTGGACGACCAGGATCAGGCTGTCGGTCAAGCGGCCCACGACGGCCGCATCGCTGGCGGCCATGATCGGCGGACAATCGACCAGGATCTGGTCGTAGTGCGACTCGGCCCACGCCAACAGATCGGACAGCCGCGAGCCGCCGATCAGTTCGGCCGGGTTCGACGGCTTGGGGCCGCAGGGGATGATGTCCAAGCCCTCGATACCGGTCGCTTGCACGCGCGCTAGGCACATCGCGGCGATGTCTTCGTCGTCGCGGAGGATTTCCGACACGCCGCCCGAACCGCGCAGCTCGAACAGCTTCGTCAAGCCGGGCCGCCGCAAGTCGCAATCGATCAGCAGGGTGCGTTTGCCGGCGTGAGCGTACGAGACGGCCAGATTGGAAATCACGGTCGTCTTGCCGTCGCCCGGTTCCGTGCTGGTGATCGCGATCCGCTCCATGTCCTGGCCCGAGAACGCCAAGGTCGTTCGCAACGTCCGGAACGCTTCGCTCTCGACGGACTCCGGAGCCACGTACACCTGGATCGCCTCCAGGCCCGTGGTCTTCGCCAAGGACAGTTGGCGGATCATGGCCAACACGGGCACGCGGAGCTGTTCCTGCAGTTCTTCGGGCGAGCGGAAGCGGTCGTCCAGCACGTCCAGCACATACACCAGAGCCACGCCGACGCCCAGTCCGCCCAGCAGGCACAGCATGCCGACCAGGGACAGACGCGGCGACACGGGCAAGCCCGAGGATTTCGGCTCGCTGACCACGGCCACTCGCAAGTCCGATTGATCCTTGCCGATGTCGATATTGTTGATGCGGGCCAGCAGGCCGTCGTGCAGGTTGCGGAGCCGCGTCAAGTCGTGTTCGACCATCCGCAGTTCGGCCATGCGGTCGTTCAGCTGAACCGCTTCCTCCTCCGCCTGGGCATACTGGCGGCTCAATTTGCTTTCGTGCTGCCACAGGCCGGCCAAACGCTCCTCGACCATCGAGACCAGCATGGGCCGGAGCCGTTGGTCGTCCAGGCCCGACAGACGCTGGTCCGCCAAGGATTGGTAGTTCCGCAGGTACTCCTCCGCACCGCGGATCGCCTGGGCGACTTCGAGGACCTTGGGGTGCGCGTCGCCGTAATGTTTCAACAGCGTCTGCAGTTTGGCCTGGTCTTCCATCACCTTGCGTTCGACATTCGACCGCATTTCGGCGTCCTTGGTGTTCAGCCCCATGCCGCTGAGCATCATCTCGCGCCCGATCAGAGGTTCGAGTTCGTTCAGGTGCTGGCGCAGATCGGCTCCTTCGCGGACGGCGTTGCGGATTGCGGCCAGCGAGGCTTCCAGCTGCAGCCGATCCTGCTGGACCTTGACCAACGCTTCGTTCAGCCGCATGACGCGCTGGACGGCGGGGTGGACGACGTCCTGCTTGCCGGAGATGCCCAGGTCGCGGACTTTTTTCTGGACGGTGAGCATGTCGTGCTGCCGGCGGTCCAGTTGCTGGGAGATATCGGCGCGTTCCTTTTCCAGGATCTGCACGATCTCGGCGGACACGTTCTTGTGGTTCCGCTCCATAAACGCCAGGTACGACTGAACGACCGCATGCACCACGGCTTCGGCTGCTTTGGGTTCCCGCGACCGGTAGCTGACTTCGATCACGTTCGTGCGGCGGACGGCGCTGGCCGTCAAGCGGCTTCGCAGCCCTTCCGCCCATTTTTCCCGCGGCACGCCGACGAAATCGACGCGCATCTGGGGAGGCGCTTTGAGCAATTCCTGGATCGCCCCGTCGAGCACCACGGTGCTGCTGAACAGCCGTTCGTAGGTCGGGATCAACGCCTCGCGGTTCGTGGCGCCGCCCATCGCCGGAGAGAGCATTTCCTGGCCGGATTGCAGGATCAGCAACTGGGCCGTGGCCTGGTAGATCCGGTTGGCGGTGAAGTAATATAGCGCGCCCAGCAGGCCGGCGACGACCAGCGCGCTGACCACATACGTCCGCCGGTGCCAGACCACGCGGAGGAACCGCATGACCGCCAGGATACTGTCCGCCGACGACGGCGGGGCGACTTCTTCGGCTGGGACTGGATGTTCGTGGGTCATGATTTGCAGTCTGGGCTGCTTCTCGGACTCAGAGGCCGGGAATGGCTGCCGAGAAACCGAAACGAATGAAGTTCTGGATCGTCGAGACGGTGAATGTCAGCGGTGTCTCCTCGACGCTTACGACATCGCCGGCAGCCAGCCGCAAGTTTGCTGTGCCGCCCCGTTTGGCTTCGCGCATCGAGGCTTGAATCACGATCGGCTGGTCGGAGTCTTCCAAGTTGCGGATCACGTGCACTTTGTCCGCCAATTCCGTCGTCAAGCCGCCGGCCATGGCAATCGCGTCCAGCAAACGGACTTCCTTGTCGGGTGGGATCGTCAACTGGTCGGCCTTGCGAACCAAGCCGATGACCTGGATCGTTTTCGGTTCTTGTTCGCGAACCATGATCACCGAGCCGTCGTCGATCCGATAGTCGGGATTCAATCCGTGCCCGGCCGCGATCAAGTCGATCCGCACGGAGCCGGTTTGGGCCACCGTGCGGCGCGCGTCGGCGGCGGCGTACGAAGCGCCGGCATCCGGCATGTTGCGGATTTCCACGATGGTCGAGGCCTCCGGCGTCAGGCCTCCGGCGGCGATCAAGGCGGCCAGCAGATCACAGTTGACTGCGGGCAACTCGTATGTGCCCGGCTTCGCCACGGCGCCCACCACGCTGACGCGGACGGTCTTGCGGTTCCGCAGCAGGACGGAAATCTGCGGATCGCGGTACAAACGGCGATTGATGCATTCGTGACGAATCGCCTGCTCGGCGTCCGGCAGCATCAGCCCCGCCACGTGCACGGGGCCCACCAGCGGAACGCCCACCTCGCCCGCATCGGAAACTCGCAACGGCCAGCATTCCGGGCTCTTTTCCTCCAGTCCCGTAGCGATCGTGATCTCCAGCACGTCCCCCGGATAGATCGCCTCGCTCCGCACGGACGTCCTGGCCAGGCTGGATAGATCGACTTTTCGCGCGCCCTCGACACGACCGGCCGCGACTTCCGGCGGCAGTTTGGACGCTTGGTAGGTCGCGCTCTGACAACCGCCACACCCGATCAGCGCCGCGATCAACAGCACGGCCCGGCGACCGGCGGCGCCCGGCGATGAGATCAGGAAACGAAATCCGGGTGACCTGAATAACGACATCGGCTCGCAGGGGAAGGAACAACGGAAAGGAGAAACGCCGCGTTGGTCGAAGGGTCAACTTCCGGGCGGACGGTCGTTCTGCGAATTATGGACCGCGATGGGAATCGCAATCGCCGCCGCAATCACCAGACCGATGAACAAGGGATTGGTGAAGATGGCGCTGAACGGCTGCTGGCCGCGCACGATCGAGTGTTCGGCGACCAACGTCAACTGGTCGGTGGCCGACGGCGGAGCGGCCGCATGCGTCCAGACTCGACAGTTCAACGTCTGGTCTCCCGCGGTCAACCGGTGGACACCTGCGCTGACGTGTTGCAGCACGAAACCGCCGCCGGCATCGGACTGCGCGGCTCGGCTTGCGCCCTCGGTGTGTTGCAGGATCACCGGCCGATCCGCCAGCGGGCGGCCGGCGACATCCAGCAACCGGCCGCACACCGCTCCCCGCTGGTCGAGCCGAACGTCGACCATGCCGCCCGACGCGCCGACACCCGTTGCCGGCGGTATGGCGGCAACTTCACGCACTGGCAGCAACCATGCCACACAGGCGAGGCTGACTGCGACCCCTCGGCAAAAACGCAGCTGTTTTCTCATGGCTTTCCCCTCGGGAACCCGAACCTCGACAACCGAGTCAACTCGTCGTAACACCTCTGGTCATCTAACCTTCTGTCGCGCGTTCAACTGGCGTCGTCATCGTCCAGGATCAAGGGAATGGCGATGGCCGCAGCGACCCCCAAGCCGATCAGCGTCCAGCCGAACCAGCCGATGCTGCCCAGATTTCCCCGAACCGTCGAGTCGCCGTGAACGAGCAGCGCGGTCGCCGTGGCCGATGGGGGAGCCGTGTTCGGAGCCCATAATCGGTAGATCGCGGCGCCGGCCGGGGTTTCGACGCGGTACACGCCGCCCTTCAATCCGTTGACGGCAAATCGCCCTTGGTCATCCGTCTGCACGATCGTCACGGGGGCTTGGTCGCTGGTCCGCACGACGCGCACCGCAACTTGACAGGGATTGCCTTGGACGTCGACCACTTGTCCCTTCAAAGCGCCGCCCGCCTGCAACGCCACGTCCCGGATCTCCGCGGACGGAGCGGCGGACGAGAGCCCGGCCTGACCCATCAGCTGCGGGTTGGCTGCCAGCAATTGCTGCAACGGCAGCATGACGATGGAAGCCGTCAAAATGACCAAACGAATCCTTGTGCTGAACACCATCTTCATTGAGGAGTCTCCTCTTCACGAAACAACGTTTCACCGCCCACGAGTCACAGACGGCCAGGGGCCGGCCGGATCGGCCTGCCTTGCGACGAGATCCCTGGCCTTGAAAAGGCCGGGGGATATTAGCGAAAGCAAACTGCTGGAGAAAGGCCGAATCCGCGGAAACTTGCGTCTTTTGCCGCAATTCCGCCCTCTTTGTCGAACATTTTTCTCCTGCGAACGCCGGAAACCCGCTGGCTGCCGCACGCGCCCGGCTCGTCGCGCGGCGGCCGCGCTCGACAAGCCTCAGGCTTTTTCCGTCACGCAGGCAAGTTGGATTCATGAACCTGGTAGGTTGTGCCGATTTTTCTGGATGTGCGGATTTTACGGCCGCGCCTCGTGAATTGCACAGCCAGCAGTCTCGTGGACTGCCGAACGGCGAAACGCGGCGGCCGGTGAGGACCCCTTGGCCATGACAGCACGAACCCGATTGCTTTCCATTCGCCGTCTCGCCCCGTTGTGTGGAATGGCGGCACTGCTGGTGGGATTTGCTTGGCTGTTGTCCGCTCAAGACACCACACCGCCCGGCTTCCAGGCGTACCGTCTGCGACATGCGCCGGCCGGCGAGGTCGTCCCCCAGCTGGACAGCATGCTCTCGGGCGAGGGCACACGATACGAAGTCGTCGCCGATCACAAGGGAAATCGCATTCTGGTCCAAGGCGGCGATGCGACGCAGCGCTTGGCCGGCCAGCTGATCGAAGCCTTGGACCAGCCGGTCGCCTCGCGGCCGGCCGGCGCCCATCCAGCCGCTCCGGCCATCGTCCGCAACTATCCGGTCGTGGAATCCAAACTGGCCGAGACGCTGGAAGAAATGCGCCGGAAGTTTCCGCCTCAAACAGGTGCGCGAATCGCCGCCGATTCGCGCAGCTCGCAACTGCTGGTCGTCGCCCCCGAAGAGATCCAGCGGCGGGTCGCCCAGACGCTTCGCCCGGCGGCAGCCGCCGAAGCGGCGACGGTCGTCGTCGGTCCCGCCGCGGTCGCATCTCGCACGGTCGCGCTGCAGAACGTTTCGTCCCGCGACCTGGAAGACGCCTTGACCCGCCTCTGGGGCTCGCGGCTGTCGCGCACCGCGACCAATGACGGCGACGTCGCGGTGCTGAGCCTGAGCACCGATGCGGGCCTGCAGCCGGTCCTTCAGCTCGATCGCCGCCGCGATTCCGTCTCCTTCCTCGGCGCGCCCGATTCGGTCCAGCTGTGGCAGCGAGTGGTCCAGTCGCTGGACCGCCCGCCGGGCGCCGGCGGACAGCAAACCGACCTGATCCCGTTGAACCGGGCCGATCCGCGAAAAATCCAGCGCGCCGTAGCTCTGCTGGAAACCGGCGGCGCTGCGAACGGCACCCCGGCCACCCGGCTCGCTTCGACGCTCGTTCAACAGGAAGATCCGGCCGGCGCGAGCACCCCCGCGGCGCCGGCCCAGCCTGCGGCCCCCGGCACGGAACCGCCGAGCGGCCCAACGCCGGCCGCGGGCGAAGGCCCCACGATGCTCGCCGGCGAAGAAGGCGGCGGCCTGATCGGGCCGGTGCAGATCGAGTTCCTGGAAGGCCTGGACGTGATCGTGATCCGAGGCAACAAACGGGACGTCGATCGCGTGCGGAAAATCATCTCGGAAATCGAAACCTTCAGCGCCGAGACCCAGCCGTCGATCGAAATCCTGCACTTGCAGCACGTCGGGAGCCAAGTCCTGGCGGACTTGGTAAGCACCATTTACAACGAAATCCTCTCGCCGCGGCAGGGCCGGGTCACGATCCGGGCATTGGTCAAGCCGAACGCGCTGCTGATGATCGGCCGGCCGGAAAGCGTCGAGACCGTCAAAAGCCTGATCGAAAAGCTGGACCAGCCGACCAAGCCGGAAACGCAATTCCAGCTGTTCCCGCTCAAGCACATTTCGGCCGCCGACGCGCAAGCGACCCTGCAGGCATTTTTTGTGGACCGCTTGGGCCAAACCCAACAGGTAGGAGCGCAAGCCGCGTCGGGAGCGTCCCGTCCAGGCTTAGGGACCCGCGTCAACGTGGTCAGCGACTATCGCACGAATACCGTGATCGTGCAGGCCAGCCCGACGGACATGGAGGAAGTGCGGCGGATGATCGCGGAATTGGACGTCGAGACTTCGGCCTCGGCTAACGAACTGAAGATCTTCCGGCTCAAGAACGCGCTGGCCACCGACGTGGGGCCCGTGTTGCAGGACGCGCTGAACTGGCAGCTGATCGGCAGCCGCGTACCGTTGGGCGCCACGCGCACCGGGACCTTTGGCGGCGGCCAAACGTTTGGCCAGCAGGAGGAGCGGTCGCGGCTGCGGTCCGCGATCTTGACGTTCATGACCATCGATGCGGAAGGCGGTAAGGCCATCGAGTCAGGCCTGTTGGCGGACGTCCGGATCACGGTGGACACCAACAGCAACGCCCTGGTTGTCACGGCGCCGTCCAAGAGCATGGGTTTGATTGAGGCCCTGATCAAGGAATTGGACTCGCTGCCCAACGCCCAGGCACAGATCAAGGTCTTTACGATCGTCAACGGTGATGCCCGGGCATTGGTCAGCATGTTGAACCAGTTGCTGGGCCAACAGACGACCACGCAAGCTGCGACCGCGCTGTTCGGCCAAGGCGCGCTGAGCCCCTTTTTGGCAGCCGGGCTGCAATCCGGGGCCGCCAGCGGAGAAAGCGCGCTGGTGCCGGTCCGCTTCGGCGTGGACCAGCGGACCAACAGCATTATCGCCACCGGTTCCGAGGGCGATTTGGGCGTGGTCGAAGCCATCCTGTTCCGCTTGGATGAACAGAGCCTGCGGGAACATAAGACGATGGTCTACTGGCTGGCCAACGCGCCGGCCAGCGAGGTCGCCACCGCCCTGACCAGCTGGATCCAGCAGCGCACGACCCTGTTCCAGCAACAGCTGCAGATCTCGCCGGAGAGCCCGGACATCCAATGGAACCGTCGGGTGATCGTCGTCCCGGAAACCATCAGCAACACGATCATCATCAGCGCCGCCCCGGAGTTGTTCGACGAGGTGAAACACGTCGTCGAATCGCTCGACCGCCGGCCGCCGCTGATCAAGATCGACGTGCTGATCGCGGAAGTGGCCCTGGATCATAACCTCGAGTTCGGCACCGAATTCGGCCTGCAGGATTCCCTGCTGTACGATCGTACCTACTCGACGGGAAATATCCTGCCGAACTCGTGGGGCGGACGGCCGGGGTTCAACTTCAACAACAAACCCCTCGGCGACACGACGCCGGGCAATCCCGCCAACCTGCTCGGCCAGGGCTTGAGTTCCTTCGGCGTGGGCCGGTTCAGTCCCACGCTCGGCTACGGCGGCCTGGTCCTGTCCGCCAGCAGCGAGGCCGTCTCGGCGCTCATCCGTGCATTGGAACAGCAAGGTCGAGCCCAGATCTTGAGCCGTCCCACCGTGACGACCCTCGACAGTCAGCCGGCCACGGTCAACGTCGGCCAAGTCACCGCCCGCCCCGGCGAAATCTCTCAGAACGTCAATACGACGCAACAGAGCATCAACGAAGTGCAGGTGGGGCTCGTCCTGGGCGTAACGCCGCGGGTGACGCCGGATGGATTGGTGATCATGGAGATCGACGCGGAGCGATCCCGTTTGGACCAGACGTTTGTGACCATTAACGGAAATGACATTCAGAATATCAACAACGTCAGCGCCAGCACGACCGTCAGTGCGCGCAGCGGCCAGACGGTAGTATTCGCGGGCCTGATCGAAACCACCAAGAGCACGGACGTTCGCGGCATTCCTTTTCTGTCGGGAATTCCCGTCCTGGGCCACTTGTTTAAATTTACCCAGGACGTCGAAAGGCGGCGGGAACTGTTGATCGTGCTGACGCCGCACGTCATCCGCGGTGACGATGATATCGACCGAATCCGCATGGCTGAATCGGAGCGTATGAGCTGGTGCTTGACCGACGTGATGGCGTTGTACGGCTGTGTGGGGCTGGGGGCCCGGGAGGGGGCTTGGTGCGACTGTGAGACCGAGGTGCCGATGATCTTCCCGGACGCGAACCCGACGGGGGCGGAACTGATTCCGCCGCCCATGCCGGCGATCAACGAGAACTCGAGTTCGGCCATGCCGCCTCCCGGACGTACCAGCCTGGGGCGAAGCCGGGAATTAGAGCCGTCGGCACCTGGCGACGCTGGCCATGCGACGCCGGGGCCGATGCCGGCGCCAGCGATCGCCAACACGGGCTTCCACACCCCGCCGCCCGCGGATAGCTATCCCGGTGCGATGCTCGGCTATCAAGGCGTGAACCAAGTACCACCGGCCCCGCCCGCGGGGCCGCCGTTACCAAATGCAGCACCGCTGGCCCATGATCCCTATACGGCGGCCAGGCGTCTGCCGCAGCCGCCGTAGGCCGGAATGTCTAAAGACATGACGAGAAGTCCGGCTGAAGCCGGCTGTGAGAGAACCTGAAACACCTGATACCACCAGTTTTATCTGGTGGTTGAAGGGCCAAAGGAAACCAATGTTAGCCGGCTTTAGCCGGGCTTCTCGACCGGGTTTTAACCATTTGAAGTTTCGAGGTCAAGGATGACACTCATAACACCGCGATGCTGGTTGCCCGTCTTCACCGTGGCCTTGCTGGCCGGCTGTCAGGCCCTGGAATTTGGCGGCGTGTCGACGATGTCCGACAAGCTGGCCCTGACGCGCAGCGACGAGAAGCTGAAGGATAGTGAGTTCGAGACTCCGGTGCGGCTGATCTCGATCTGGTCGGACGCCATGTACAACCAGCCGGGCCAAGTGCCGACGCGGGGGTTCGGCGGCCGCCTGTACTTCTATAACGCCAAGGAAAAGACGGTTCCCGTCGAAGGCCAATTGATCGTGTATGCTTACGACGAGTCGCCGGACGGCACGCCGGCCAAGGCGCCCAGCCGTCGGTTCGGCTTCACCCCGGAACAGTTCACTTCGCATTATTCGGCGACCGAACTCGGCGCTTCGTACAGCGTTTGGATTCCTTGGGACCAAGTGGGCGGCATCCGCAAGGCGATCACCCTGCTGCCCGTGTTCACGTCGACCAGCGGCCATGTGGTGATGGGCGAACAGTCGATCAACGTCCTGCCCGGCAAAGCCCCCGAGAATCCGGAACCCGCGCGCAAGGGATACTTCACGCCGTTATCTTCGCACGAACCACAAATGGTTCGGCCGGTCGCCTACGACCAGCCTCAAACGAGGACCGACCCTTTGCGGGACAGCTGGCAGCAGACGCATACGTTTGAACCGGACATGCAGAACACCATGCGGCCGCGATCGACGACCATCCCGCTGCCGATGACGATGGCACGCCGATTGGTCGCCGGCTCCGCGGTCGCCCCGGGGACCGAATTAGAAACCTCGCCGGACGGCGCCGACCGCAACGGCTTGGTTGGCCACATGCCCGACGCCCCCGCGGGAACAGACGCTTCGACTATGGCGCCGGCGACGGCAGCGCCGCCACCTGCAACTCGTTTCGCACGTCCGCGATCCCCGGCTCCAAGAGTACAAGCCGCGCCACTAAGTCCCGTTCGTGTTGGGACGAAACCTCACCTCGCAGCACCGCAACTCGGCCCTCCATCTCCACCGCCAACGAACCCGAGTTCTTCAGCTGGGGGATTCGTGCCAGATGCTTCTGGACGCGCAGATTGGGACCGCTAGCAACCCCGGGGACCATCGCAGAAGACGAAACGCCGTTGGGTCCCAGCCGCAACGGCACGCGTAATTGCTGACGCTGACGGGACATCGCGTTGAACATGGAGGCATTGTTGGCGCCACCGAATTGGTTCATGGCGTTGAATCTAGTGCTTTGATCGTTAAACATTCCGCTGGGCGTTGGGGTGCCCGCATCCGTTTGCCCGCGCAGACTGCCGATGCCTTGGGCGCTGCCGCCGACCAACTGCCCCGGGTCGCGGTTCTGTCGCAAGAACCTTTCATTGCCGGAGATCTGACCGACAGCATCCATCTGCCCGGCCTGCGTCTGCTCGGTCTGCGTCTGCTCGGTCTGATTCGCCTGGCTGGGCTGCGCCAGCGAGTAACGCGGCACCAGTAGGAACAAAGCAGCGACCAAAGCCGCCGTCGCGATGCGCTGCCAATTGCGGGTCATAATTATGGACTCCTCTTCTGCTGCATTCATCAGGCTCGACCAGCCCCTTGCCGATACGGCATTTTAACAGAATCGACCAAGAATTACGAGTTGGCAGCGAATGTTCACCCAAACCGGCATTTATTACCCGAGCGTCAAGGTCTCCGCATTTTGTGCGATTAGGAAAACTTGATCCCTTCTGCCAAGGTATTACCTGTGGCGGCGACAGGCACGTGACGGAATCGCTAGCCCCCCGAAAATCCGCGTTCGTAAGGAGTCGAGAGAATGATTGCTGTCCGCATCCAAGCTCCCAATGTCCTGGCCATCTTCGTGGCCGCCACGGCGCTGTTGATCCCCGGCTTGGGTCACTCCGCGGAACACCCCACTGCGGCCCGCTTGCTGCCGGACAACACAGTCCTGTACCTGCGCTTGCCCGACACGGCGGAAACGGTTGCCAAATTTCAAGAGACGGCGATCGGCCGGATCGCGCAAGATCCCTCGATGAAGCCTCTGGTATCGCAGTTGTACGGATCGGTAATCGAAGCGTTCCAGCGGGTGGAGGCCGAGATCGGCGCCTCGCTGGACGACCTGCTGTCGATTCCGCAAGGCGAGATGTGCCTGGCCCTGGTCGCCCCGGAGCAAGGCCGGCCGGTGATCGTCTTCCTGGTCGATGTCGGCCCGCGGTTGCCGATCGTCGAAAAGCTGCTGGACCGCGTTGGGCAACAACTCGAGACCGGCGGCTCACTGCGAAAAGAAGAGACGCTGGGCGACACGCGCGTCACCGTTTATGATCGCGCAGGCGGCTCGGAACGTCAGTTGGTCTTCCTGGTCCGCGACGCAACGGTCCTGGTCACCACCAATCTGGACGTCGCCAAAGGGATGCTGGTCGCTTGGGACGCTCCGGCCGGCGACGGGCGAACGTTGGCGGACGCTCCCAGTTTCGCGGCGGTCATGCGGCGCTGCGTCGGCACGGACGATCAGCCACCGCAGGCCGAGTTGTTCGTCGATCCGATCACGCTGTTCAGCCGTCTTTCCCAAGGCAACGTCGGCGCCCAGGTGGCCCTCGCGCTGTTTCCCGCTCTGGGATTGAATGGGATTCGCGGCGCGGGCGGCAGCGTGACGTTTGCCACGGAGGAATTCGACGCCCTGACGCACCTGCATCTGCTGCTCGACAACCCCCGCTCGGGCGTCTTGGAGTTGTTGGCGCTCCAGCCGGGCGACACGACGCCGGAAGCATGGGTGCCGGCGGATGCGGCCAGTTATGTGACCGTCAATTGGGATTTGGCCAAAACCTACTCCAAGTTCGCGACGCTATACGACAGTATCCGAGGTGAAGGAGCGCTGGCGGACAGTTTCGAGCGTGATCTGACGGACCGTTTTCAGATCGATTTCCGCAAGGACGTGATGGACGCCACCGCCGGCCGCGTGACGCTGGTCAACGCGATGGTCCGGCCGGCGCGGATCAATAGCCGAGCGAATCTAGTGGGGATCAAGCTGAAGGATGCCAAGGCGTTCCAGAAGACATTGGACACGCTGATCGCTAAAGCGGGGCCGCAGATGAGCCGGGAGACGTTCGCGGGCGTGACCTATTTCCGCGCGCCGGTGGGGAATCCGCCTGCGGAAAAGCAGCGCCGAGGTCCGGCGCTTCGCCAGCCCGATCCGGCCGTGGCCATCGTGGACGACTATTTGCTGCTGAGCGACAGCACGGATCTGCTGAAGCAGGCGATCGCGGCCAAAGGTGACGCCTCGCAGTCTCTGGCGGATCAACTCGAATTCCGCCTGATCGCCAGCAAGATCCGCCGGCAACCCGGCGGCGATCGTCCCGGCCTGATCGCGTTCGATCGTCCCGAAGAGGCCCTGCGGCTGTGGTACGACATCGCCACCGCCGACACGACCCGCCAGCGGCTGGCCCAACGCGCCGAGAACAATCAACTGTTGCGCGGCGTCAACAGCGCCCTCCAGGACCATCCCTTGCCGCCGTTTTCCGTCTTGGCCCGCTATCTGGCCCCCGGCGGCAGCCTGTTGACCGACGACGAATCGGGTCTGCATTACGTGAGTTTTACGCTGCGGCGCAAGTGAGCACCAAAAGAAAAGACCCTCGACGCCAATCCGGCGAAGAGGGTCTTGAACGTGTCCTAAAGAGGAAAACCTTGGAATCGACCAACACCTAAAACATCGCGAACAAAAAACCTCCTCTTGCTGTGAGAGACTAACACCCCATCCTTCTTGCCGCGTTGCTCGCCTCCTGCACCGCGGCGGTTCCCGCGTCGTGGGAGGAGCGTTTTCCCCTTCCGCTCCTCAGCGTTCGATACCCGGTGGTGTTTGCATGTCAGCCCTCCCGTTTCACAAGTCCGCTGTTCGTCACTTCCTTTTCCCCTCGTTCACCCATGTCAACCGCAACTGTAAGTACATACCCGCCGGAACGTGGCCGAGCAAAAAATCCATCTCGGGATTTCTGCACTTGTTAAGCTGTGCCGCCGTGCGGGTAAGCGAAGCGACGGTCAGGAAAAGTTTGACAGCCGCGGGCCTTCGATTAGACCTCGATTCCGAAGCCCGCCCGGTACTTTTTGCGGATCAGCGGCTCCGCTTCCGGCGCGTTGCTCGCGCGCATCGCGGCCGCGTCCCATTCGATAGGCTTCTGCAACTGCAGCGCCAGATTGCCCACCAAGAGCGCTTCGGTGTAGGGTCCGGAGTAGGCGAATCCGGCCTGAGCCCCCTCCGGCTTCCGCTGTTTGCAGGCCTGGATCCATTCGGCATGGTGGCCGATCGAGCGCGGAATGGTTTTGGGCGGCAGCGGGGCTTCTTTCATGCGGCTTTCCGGGATCAGCCGCGGGGTGCCCGACCAGCCGCCGCCCAGGATCGTGCCGCGTTCGCCGGCGAAGTAGATTCCGTTGTCTGCCAGTTGGCGATGCGGCTCCAAGTCGGCGGGACGCGGCGGCAACTTGCCGCCGTCGTACCAGATGACTTTGACCGCCGGCCGATCGCCTCGCGCGGCGAAATGGTAGGTGATGATCGACCAAGCCGGATAGGATTCCTTCATCAGCGGCTGGCTGGTCTGAGCCTCGGCCATCACGGGCAGGTCCAGGTCCAGGGCGTAGAACGCCGGATCCATGTTGTGGACCGCCATGTCGCCCATCGCGCCGGTGCCGAAATCGAACCAACCGCGCCAGGCCCGCGGACAGTACACGGGATGGTAGGGCCGCTCCGGAGCGCCGCCCAGCCACAGATTCCAATCCAGCGTGTCCGGCACGGGCGGGGTGTCCGTCGGACGCTCGAGATTCTGTTTCCAAAACGTGCCGGGCCGGTCGCTCCAACAATGCACTTCGCGGACCGCCCCGATCAAGCCGGCTTGGATCCACTCGCGCGTCAGCCGCAAGCCTTCGCCCGCGTGGCCCGCGTTGCCGACTTGGGTGACCAAGCCGGTTTCCTGCGCCAGACGCGTCATGACGCGGGTCTCCTCGATGCTGTGGGCCATCGGTTTTTCGACGTACACGTGCTTGCCGGCCCGCAGCGCCGCCATCGTTATGGGAGCATGCATGTGATCCGGCGTGGCGATCACGACGGCGTCGACGTCGCGGCGGCGGTCCAGCAGGAGGCGATAGTCCTGGAATGTTTCCGCCTGCGGATAGGTCTGAAACGCGCGCGCCGCGTACTTGCTGTCCACATCGCACAGGGCGACAACGTTCTGGCCCAACTCGGCCAACTGCCGCAGCACCCCGCCGCCTTGGCCGCCGACCCCGATGCCGGCGATATTCAGCCGCTCGCTGGGCGGCGGCAGGTCGGCGCCCGCCAGGACGCTGCGCGGAACGATCCGGAATCCGGCCACCGCGCCGGCGGCGGTGGCAAGAAAACGACGGCGATTGTACATGGAAAGGTCTCCTGGGAAAGTGGTGTGCGGTTTAGATTAGGACCGCCAAATCAATAACTGTCGCATTGTCGTCCCTGGCGCGTCATGCGTGGCAATCCACGGCCACCTTGACCGCGCCCTCGCGGTACGCGGCGTTGGCGGCAAAGGCCTCGGGCGCTTGCTCCAAAGGATAGTGGTGCGAGACCAAGGCACGCAAGTCGATTTGGCCATGTTCCGCCAGGTAAATCGCGCGGGCATAGCTGTGTTTCATGCGGCGCACCATGCGAATTGTCAGCCCCTTGCGGCGCAAGGTCGAATGCCGCAGCACAAACCGGTCGTCCTCGTCGATTCCGACGGCGATCAGCCGGCCGCCGGGCGCGAGAATGTCCGCAGCCTGCTGCAACGCCGGGCCCCCCGAGGCTGCCTCGAAGGCCACGTCGACGCCGCGGCCGCCCGTGGCATCCAGCACGGCTTGGACGAAATCCGTGCCCGGCGTGCAGAACGCCGTCGCGGGCCCGAAACCCGCCGCCAGCAGGACTCGCCACGGCAATCGATCCGCGGCAAAGATCGCTCCCGCGCCCGCCGCCGCGGCCAGGCGAAGCAAGCACAAGCCGATCGGTCCGGCGCCGATCACCGCAACGCTTTCGCTCAGCCGAATTTTGGCCAAATCCGACGAGTGGATGGCCACGCCCAGCGGTTCCAGCATCATGGCGGTCGTCGCGTCCATCCCGGCGGGCACGGGGAAACACGTTGCCGCGGGAACGTGCATCCACGGACGCATGGCTCCCTGATGCGGAAACAGACCGCAAAACACGATCTGCGGGCACAAGTTCGGATCGCCTCGCAGACACCATTCGCACTGGCCGCAGGGCTGCGCCGGATCGACCGCGACGCGGACGCCGGCCGACAGGGCATGCCCGTGACCGTCCCGACAATCGGCGCCCACGCGATCGACGATTCCCGCGAATTCGTGCCCCGGGATCAGCGGAGCCGCCAGCGCGGTGTCTCCGATCCGCGCGTGCCGGTACGTGTGCAGGTCCGATCCGCAGATGCCCACAACCTCGACGCGCAACAACACTTGTCCCGGCGGCGGCTCGCCGGGATGCGGCACGAGTTCGACACGGAGATCTTCAGGCCCGTGCAAGCGGGCGGCGGGGATCATGGTTGTCATCAGAAGCCGCCCGCCAGCAGGTAATACGCTTCGTTCCAGCGCAGTTCCTTTTTGAATTCCGACAGCTTCGTATCGCTATCGATCCGCAGGAATTCGACGCCGGCCATGTCGGCAAAGTCTTCCAAATGCTCGCCGGACAGCGCTTGACTGAAACCTGTATGGTGCGCGCCGCCCGCCAGGATCCACGCGGCGGCCGCGATTTTCAAGTTCGGCCGCGGAACCCACAGGGCCCGCGCCACCGGCAGCTTGGGCAACCGCTGCACCGGCGGAACCACGTCCACTTCGTTGACCAACAGCCGGAAGCGATTGCCCAGGTCCAGGAGCGAGGCGTTGAGCGCGGGCCCGGCGGCCGCGTCGAACACCAGGCGGACAGGATCCTCCTTGCCGCCGATGCCCAACGGATGGATTTCCAGCGACGGCCTGCCGGCGGCGATCGACGAGCAGATTTCCAGCATGTGGGCGCCCAGGACCTTCATGCCGGCGGGGTCCAGGTGGTACGTATAGTCCTCCATGAACGATGTACCGCCCGGCAGGCCGGCCGCCATGACTTTCATGGCCCGTACCAGCGCCGCCGTTTTCCAATCGCCCTCGGCCCCGAACCCATAGCCGTCGGCCATCAGCCGCTGGACGGCCAAGCCCGGCAGCTGCCGCAGGCCGTGCAGGTTCTCGAACGTATCGGTGAACGCTGTGAAGTTGCCCGCTTGCAGCCAGGCCCGGAGGCCGGTTTCGATCCGTGCCGCTTCGCGCAACGCCGGGCGAGCATCGCCGCCGGCGCGCAGCAACGGCGCGACGTCGTAACATGTATCGTACTCGTCCATCAGCCGGTCGATGTCGGCATCGGTTGCGGCCTGGATGCATCGTGCGATATCGCCCATGCCGTAGCCGTTGACCGAGTAGCCCAGTCGGATTTGCGCTTCGACTTTGTCGCCTTCCGTTACCGCCACCTCGCGCATGTTGTCGCCCAAGCGGGCAATCTTGGCGCCCTGCGCGTCGTGCCAGGCGCACGCCGCCCGCGCCCAGACGCCCAGCCGCTCCAGCACCTCGGGGTCCTGCCAGTGCCCGACGACGACCTTGCGGGCCAATCGCATCCGGCTGCAGAGGAATCCGAACTCGCGGCAACCGTGCGCCGACTGGTTCAGGTTCATGAAGTCCATATCGATTGTCGCCCAGGGGATGTCGCGGTTGAATTGCGTGTGCAAGTGCGCCAGCGGCTTGCGCAGCGTTCGCAAACCGGCGATCCACATCTTGGCGGGCGAGAACGTATGCATCCAGGCGATCAGCCCGATGCAGTGCTTGTCCTGGTTCGCTTCCAAGCAGATGTCCGAAATCGCCTGCGGCGTGGTCAAGACAGGCTTGAATACGACGCGGACCGAAATCTCGGCCGAGTCGGACAGCGCCCGAGCGATGATTTGGGAATGCTCGGCGACCTGTTTCAACGTCGCCTCGCCGTACAGATGCTGGCTGCCCGTGACAAACCAGACTTCGAGTGATTTCAGTTCGATAGTCATCGATGCTCCGTTTATTGCCCGTAATACGCGTGCGGCCCATGTTTGCGTTGGTAATGCTTGTTTAATACATAGTTTTCCAGCCGCGGTGCGTGGGGGTTCAGCAACCGCGTGCCCAAAGCCATCTCGGCGACCGCTTCGAGCGCGATCGCGTTCTTTAAGGAATCCGTTGCGTCTTTGCCCCACGTGAACGGCGCGTGGCCGGCCACCAACACCGCCGGCATCGCTTGCGGGTCCAGTTCGGCAAACCGCTCGAGGATGACCGAGCCCGTGTTCGCTTCGTAATTGGCAGCGACCTCCTCGTCCGTCAGCGGCCGAGTCACCGGAACCGGGCCGAAGAAATGATCCGCGTGCGTCGTCCCCAAGCATGGAATCTCGCGCCGAGCTTGGGCGAACATAGTCGCATGGCGGCTGTGCGTGTGAGTGATTCCTCCGATGCCCGCAAAGTACCGGTACAGCAGCACGTGCGTCGGCGTATCCGACGAGGGCCGCAGATCCCCCTCGAGCACGCGGCCGTCCAAGTCGACGACGACCATCTCCGCCGGCCGGAGCCGCTGGTACGGCACACCGCTGGGCTTGATCACCACGCGATCGCGAGCGGCGTTGATCCCGCTGACGTTGCCCCACGTCAGCGTCACCAGCCCGCACGCCGCCAAATCCACGTTGGCCTGGCACACTTGGTCTCGCAAGTCTTCGAGCAATGGTTAACCCCTAAATCTAAGGGACCTCTTCGAGGAGGAAACAATGCGAAAACCATTCTCCCGTTAACGGCCGTTGGATTGCAATAGCCCCGAGAACGTTTCCCTAATTTCGATTGCCGTCACGTCTGAGGCTCCCAGAGCATCGTCGCGCATCCGACTCGACCCCAAAGGCGACAGGCGAGCACTCGATCCACGGACGGCGGGCCGCTGACGACGAATAGATTCACCAGATTATCGGCGTACGGCAATCTTGCGGCACGGTTCCAGAGGTCGACGGAGACACGGCCGTAGCGTCCGAGCTGCCCGATGTGTCGGCGGGCTGCCTCGACCTCTTTCGCATCGGCCTCCAGCCCCTGGGCCTTCTTGCTCTTCTTCATCAGCGGGAAAATCCGGCGAGTCGACTCGCGAGTCGGCCATCAAGCTCTCTGGGGCACGCTGCCTGACCTTGGCAAGCCAATCGTCCGGCGGTTCGCAAAGCTCTTTCATTCGTTCGCCTCCATCGGCTTGCCAAAGATCGGCGGCTTCCAGTTCTTGGGCAGTTTGCCTTGGGGTTTCACGCCCGACGAACCGGCTGGGATGGGGTGATTCTCGGCCCGCAGCAGCGGCAGATCGTCGGGCAGGTGCTTGATGCGGATGTCCTTGAACTGCACCTTCATGGCTGGCCCGGCGTGGACTTGCATGGCGAGCACGCCTTCCAGTGCGCGGCCTTCTTCATCCAGGTCGATCAGATCGGCTATCGGATGGCCGCCGATCCAATGCTGGTGATGATTGGCTTCGACCAGTACCCGGTACTCGTGCCACTCGTCCGGCGCGAATGCTTGAAACGGCATGTGCCCCACGATCCAGGGCCGGCCGTCGGGATCGACGATGACACGTTCGCCCGTGTGCGCCAGGATGCGGCGGCCCTTCTCCTCGTACAGCATGCCGTTGTACTTTGGATTGTCGGCGACGATGTCGCACTGGTAGCCGGTCACTACGTCCAGGCCGAGATCGGGGCGCGGCGTGCCGCGGTACTGCAGGCCGCTGTTGCCGCCCGCGGCAATCTTTACCTTCACGCGCAGATCGAAATTCCGGATCGTGGATCCCTTCCAGGTGATGAACTGGTTCATCTTCAGCGTGCCGTCGGTCTGGCCGGTGAGCGCACCGTCCTCGACCGACCAGAACTGCGGATCGCCCGCCCAGCCGTTCAGATTCTTGCCGTTGAAGAGATTCACGAAGCCGTCCGGGCCGGGCTTGACGGTCGCGGCGGCCGAGGCGACGGGGTGCGGCACCGTCGAGGCCTGGAATTCGCCCCGCAACGGCGACAGCGGGCCGCCCAGTTCGGCCACAACGGCGGCCGTGCGCTCGCGCATCGCTCGAAGGGTCGCCGCGTGCGCCGGGTCGGCGGCCAGGTTGACCAGTTCATCGGGATCGTTCTGCAAGTCGTAAAGGAACTCGAGCTCGTGATCGAAGTAGCGGGCGTACTTGAAACGGTCGCTGCGCAGCCCTTCCCAGGCGGGGATGCGGTTGCGTACGGCGAAGTGCTCGTGGAACGTCTCGGTGCGCCAGTCGGCGGGCACCTCTCCAGCGATGATCGGCCGAAGACTGCGACCTTGGTAATGTTCCGGAACGGGCGCGCCCGCCCAATCCAAAAAGGTCGCGGGAAAATCGAGATTCAGCGCCAAGGCGTCCGTTACCTTGCCGCGCTGTTCGGCGGGCACGCGCGGGTCGCAAACGATCAACGGCACGCGGAGAGATTCCTCGAAATGCGACCACTTGCCGGCCAGGCCGCGATTGCCCATGTGGAAACCGTTGTCGGCGGAATAGACGATGATCGTGTTGTCGGCCAGTCCCGCCTCGTCCAGCGCCTTCATCAAGCGGCCGATCGCGGCGTCGATCCCGCTGACCATGCGCAGGTAGGCGCGTAGGTTCGTCTGGTATTTCTGCGCCGTGTTCCACCGCCAGAAAAAGCGTTCACGCGTGATGCTGGTCTGGAGGCAATCGGGCAGCGATTCGAAGATCGCCGGATCGTTCAGTCGCGGCGGGGGCATGGCCACGTCGTCGTACATGCCGTCGGCGCTCGGCGGCCAGGCGAAGTGCAGCCCAGGCCGCCGGTCGCCGTCCTCCGCGTGGCAGGCATTGAACCAGAGATTCAGCGAGAACGGCTGGTCCTTCGCTTGCCGCCGCACGAACTCGATGCCGCGGTCGACGATCAGGTCCGTCTCGTGGCGCAGGCTGCCGTCGGGCTGCTTCTTGTAGAATGGATTACGGAAAATGTCTTCGAATTCATCGAAGTGATCAGCCGGTCTGTAACCTGTCGGCATCTTGGCGTGCCACTTGCCGAAAAAGCCCGTGCGGTAGCCGTGTTCGCGCAGCAAGTCGGAGTAAAGCGTCCGCGCCGCGTCCTCGCGGGTCTGCTCGGGATTGTCCGGCGTGCCGTAGCTGCGGCCGGTCAGGCCGGTCAGGATGCTGGTACGGCTGACCCAGCAGATCGACTGGCTGACGAAGGCGTTTTGAAAACGCACGCCCCGCGCGGCGAGCGAGTCGATATTGGGCGTCTGCACGATCGGATGGCCGTAACAGCCGAGCGTACTGGAGGTCTGGTCGTCGGTGAAAAAGAACACGATGTTCGGCCGCTCGGCGGTGGAGGCGGCGGAAATGGAAGGGGACGCAACGACGAGCAAGCCGAAGAAAATGACATATCTCATGGCTGTTGAATTCCTTTCGTTTCAAGGTCCCGGTGCAGGTACAAGTCGCCCGTAGCGGAAGTCGCCAGACTTCCGGCGGTCGGAAGTCTGGCGACTTCCGCTACGTTCATCGAATCAACCCGGGCAGCTGAAGGCTGCAACCAATGTAACATGGCTCTCCGAGCCGTGCCGCGACAAGGCGCGCAATGTATGCGCGTCTTGCAGCGTAAAGCCGGATTGTAGCGTCTTTTTGCGCAAGTTGGCCAGTCGCGAGCGGCCTTCATCAGGATTACCGGCCGAGCGTCAGCCAGTCACGGGAAAAGGACACGGGTACAGACCTCTATTGCTACGCGGGTCCGCGCTTTCTCGTTCGAAACCAGCGCACCAACGCCGCAGCCACGCCACCCGCCATTCCCACTACGCTCAAGACAATCAGCCAGCGTCGACGAGTGGATAATGGCTCCGCCAACCGACGTTCACTCTCCTTCACCACAAGTCCATTTCTTCGTTCGCATTGCCCACGCGGCAACGACGATCCTGAATCTCGTCTCGCACCCTCGTGCCCGGAGGAAAAGAAAGCTTAAACAGTTTGTCCGGTACGCGGTCATTGACCGCCAATCGGCTGACACGAATCGAAGTGCTGTACGCCGGGCTATTCAAGCGACTTATTGGCCAGACTCCAGCATACGTTACGCTGTCCAGCGATCTAGGCAACCACAAACCTGCCTCCACTTGGTCAAACTCACGGAATACACCTCGCGTTTCCAAGGGCCAGACTACTTTCGGTATGTACTTGCCGCCTTGATACCTCTCGCGAAATCGGATCCCGTAGCCAACGGAAGGATCGATCCAAATGCGTTGTTTGTACCGGGAACTCAAGACATGGCATTCAACTCCCTCAACGAGCTGCAGCTTGCTTTCAACCCTCCAGTCATGGTCAACCAAATCCAATGCGTGCGGTAAAAAAAAATCACTCGTGGCCGCAGCCGCGCGCTCCGCGTCCCTCAGAGGAATCCCCAACGAGTACACGTAGGGATCCACGTCAAGAACGTTCTGTTTCCCCGCCGAACTCCTAATGTTACCTTCCTTCAGGCTTGCATAATAGTCCTGCTGACTGATTTCATCGAATGCGAATGCCGAGCTAGTGTCTGTCCGGAAACCCGCTGGACCTCGTGATTTTCTGGAAAACTTTTCAAAAAACTTCCTCGAAGATGAAACTCTTTTGGCCCGGGGCGCGTAACATATGCGAGGAATTCCAAAAAACCCAAGGTCATCTTCGAAGAGGAAACGATGCGAAAACCATTCTCTCGTCAACGGCGGTTGGATTGCAATAGCCCCGAGAACGTTTCCCTCAATTTCGAGTGTCGTCACGAAATCATTCCGATCTTGAGAAGCCTGCAGCACATCTATTCGCAACCCGTTCTTCGGGATCAAATCTTAGAATTGGTGGCCCAGGATGTAAACGGAGAGAGTCGTGACGATTGTGGCCGCCCGGGTTTAAACTATTGGCAGATCCTCGTCCTAAGTGCTGTTCGCCTGGGATGTGATTACAAGTATGACGCGTTGCAGGATCTCGCCGAGCAACATCGCGCCCTTCGGCAGATGATGGGACTTGGTGATTGGGACGACGAGAACTTCAATTTTCGGCGCATTCGCGACAATATCTCCTTGGTACGTCCCGAGACCATCGGGGCGGTGGATGGCTTAATTGTGAGTGAAGGCCATCGCTTGGCACCAGAAGCCGCGAAGGAAATCCGCGCAGATTCGTTTGTTATGGAGACAAACATTCATTATCCTTCGGAAAGTACCCTGATTCGTGACGGAGTCCGTAAGATTATCGAACTTATCGTCCCACAGGCGGAAGCATTTAATCTGCCTGGTTGGCGTCAGCATAAGCATCTACTGGAAAAAGTGCGAAAACTCACACGCCGCATTGAGCGCATCGCCTCTCGCAAGGGTTCGGATTACAAAAACCGTCTCAAGAAACCTTATCGCCAACTCTTACAGTTGTCTGGAAAGATCTTGCGCAAGGCTCGGGCTCTCTGTGAAGCGTTCTCTGCTTTGGATGATGATTGTTCGATGGTGTTCAATGTGCAAACAATCTCCACGTTCATCGAACGTACACAGCATGTGAGACAGATCGCGCATCGACGTGTACTCAATGGTGAGAAGGTGCCCAACAACGAAAAACTATTCAGCATCTTTGAGCCCCATACGCAACTCTACAAACGAGGGAAAGCAGGAGAGCCAGTACAATTTGGCCGCCTGATCTTAGTGTTCGAGGACAAAGCCGGCTTTGTGGTTCATCTCTTGGCTCGTGACAAAGGTGACCGCGATGTGATCGTGGAACAGACCAGGGCTCTCCAGGATGTCCTGAATGGCAAGATGGAATCCTTGTCGTTGGATCGCGGATTCCATTCACCTCAGAACCAACTGCTCCTCGCCCAAATCGTCAAGCATCCATGTCTTCCTAAACCGGGCGCGAAGCAAGCGGCTGAGCAGGAGGAGACAGCCACGGTCAAGTTTCGCAAGGCCCGACAGCGGCACTCAGGAATTGAGTCGGCCATTGGTGCCCTGCAATCCGGCAACGGCATGAAACGCTGCCGCGACCACACGGAGATCGGCTATCAGCGATATCTGTCCTTGGCCATCCTGGGCCGGAATCTGCACACGCTTGGCCGCCTGCTCATAGCCCAGCAAGCCCCCAAGTCCCTGGCCGCCCAAAGCAAGCGTAAGGCTGCCTAGCAAAGCCCTCCGCATCGTCGACACCCAACTCCAACGTTGCCTGTCCAACAACGTCCCGATCGCTGCTGCGCCTGCTCGACGCTCTGCCGACCCCCGATCCACCCGTTCGGGTCACAGGCAGCAAAGAACCGCCTTCTCGATTGCATCTTCGACGCTGTTTACGTCGTCTCGCGTCGCGTCGCTAACGAAAAAAGCCGTATTTCCGGACGGACACTAGATACGACATCGTAGAAGTGCCGAGCCTCGTCCCATTCGAGACCATCGACAGTGCGGGGGAGGTCGCAGGCCAACTGGTCGTCGGTGTGCTGCCAAACGATTCCATCCAGGGTAGCAGAATAGTCGCCTTCTTCGTAGCTAGCGAGGATGTCTTCGATTGGTGGAAGAGGAATTCGAACGTCGCCTTTCCGAAGGGCCTCGGCAGCCCACATGGCGATGTCAGTCCATTGAACGGGGCGACCGATTCGGCCGCAAAACGCCTCGTTGTCCCGCCAGAGTGCCTCGATTTTCAGAAAACGCTGCTCAGCATCCCGCTCATCGACACCAGCAGGCACTCGAAAACGTTTTCCCGCAACCAACCGACGCAGCCCCTTCCCGTCGTCAGTGCGTCGTCTGTGGCGGCGAATGACCCGGCCGTTGACATCGGACATGGCTACCTCCTGAACTGTTCAGAACCGACACTCGGCGAGGGCTAATTGGCCACCATTGCAGCCCTAATTGGCCACCTAATTGGCCACACGCCACTCATCGTAAGTCGTTTAACAGCAAGGATTGTAGCATAAGTCTAATAAAAAAGCCAGTTTGCGATCAATCGCAAACTGGCCACTAGTGGAGGCGGCGGGAATCGAACCCGCGTCCCGAGACATTTCCGTGACAGCTTCTACGTGTGTAGTCAGTTCTTTGGTTCTCGCTCGCCAAGCCCCAACCGACACGGTCTTGAGCGAGCCAGCCGAGTACTTTGTTTAGCGACCGGCGTTCCCGGCGTGACCAGTCGCGAACCGGATTTGACAACCGACTTTTGAGCCTCTCCGGTTAAGGCTCGCAGCCGGAGCTACCTTTTGTTAGGCAGCCAGGACGAGGTTTTCCTCGGCACTTAAGATTTTGGTCAGCTATTTACGTGGCCAACTGACCAACCACGACACGCCACTGACACTTCAAACTATCCGGTCGAATCCAGTTCGCCCCCGGAATTCATTCCCTATCATCGTCCCGCTGTCGAGACGCTCTTGAATTATACCGCGTTTCCGCTCTTGGCAATAGGCGGCGGCCGACCGGTTTTGGGATTGGTGCAGCGGGGCTCCCGCATTTACAGAAAAGCGTTCATCCGCGTCGATTAGCGGTCTTGCTGCACTTCCGGCCACCTACTCCGGCCGCGGTCGGTGAGAACCGCCAGTCGACGCTGATGGACGCGAATGAATGCAGATCAGCCGAAATTGATGGCCAGTTCGCGGATGTAGTCCAGCGCTTCTTCCAATTCGGGAGCTTGCACTCCCGACTGGCGGCCGTGGCGGTCACAGCGGGCCAACAGCACGAGTTCTTCGTAGCTCTCGTTTTCCTGCAGACGGCGCCGAGCACGAGCGCCAAGCTGACCGTCCAGCAGCCGCTGAGCGGTCATGTGGTGCTCGATCAACCACGCCGTCCGCTCGGTGATCAAGTCCTCCAACGCTTCCAACGCCGCAGCAGTGTGATTCTCCGCATCGATGGCTTTGCCTACGTCGTGCAGCAAGGCGGCCAGCAGGAATTCTTCGTCGTAGGGCAACTCGTCGCGAGCCAAGTCGAACACCTGCAAGCTGTGGTACAAGGCGTCGCCTTCGGGATGGTACTTAGGACTCTGCTTGACGTTCTCCAGCGGCAGCAGCAAGGCTTCATAGACTTGAAACCGGTCCACCTGCTCGGAGGCCGCGAGAAGCTGTTCGTCGAGGTCCACGTTCGGATATTCCCGCTGCAGGAACTGCTCCAACTCGGCCACACTGGCCCGTTCCATCGCTTTGCCGGTGACCGAACTCTTGAAGACATAATGCGCCAAGTCGGCGGCGTAGACGGTCAGTTCAAAGGGGAAGCGGTCGCGGATGTGAATGTGTGTGAACACCCGCTCTTCGCCGTGTTTGCGGACCAGCTTCCGCTGGACGTCGTAAACCAAGCCTTCTTCGTCCAGGACCAGCGCCACGGTGTCGACGCTGTTGGAGAACAGATGGACGTCGATGTCCGAGCCTTGGCGGACGTGCCCGGTCAAGACGCTGCCGATCAGCCGCGGGCGAAAACGGCGGAGGATTCGCATCAGCCGCAAGGCTTCGAGCCGCATGTCTCTCAAGTTTTCGTTGCGCCGGTCGCCTTCGTACAGCCGAGCCATGGACTGGATTTCGTCGCGGATCTCCGCATTGCTAGGCAGATCGGCCGGCTTGACCCAGCCCTGGCAAATGCGCCGAGAGGCCTTTTGTTTCGCCCGGAAGTACTCGGACTCCTGGCGGCTGTACATCAATCGAGCGGCTTCGTAAGCAATCTGACGGCGAAGTTTCGATAAGGTCATATTTCCAGCGCTGAAGCGCTTGGGGCATGCGTCTGCCTCGGTCGAGCCGGCAGGGACGCAGGGATTGGAGGCCAGCCTTTCGGGCTGCGTGATTCACGTTTCGGGTCACAGAGCATTCAGGCGGAAGTTCGGGCTTCCGCTGAACCGCACCCAATCTTACTCGTTCGGCCGCCGTTGGGCAAATAGCCAGGCGTAGAATTCCGGGTCTTTGTAGGTGGCGGTCCACGAATCGTGGCCGGCGTTGGGATACTCGGTGTACTTGGGAGTCCCGCCTGCGGCTGTGATCGCTTCGATCATTTCCCGCGACCGCTGCGGCTTGACGACGCCGTCCTTGCCGCCATGAAAGGCCCAAACCGGCAGCTTGGCGAATCTCTTGGCTTGGGCCGGATCCCCGCCTCCGCAGATCGGTGCGGCGGCGGCAAAGCGATCAGGGTACCGGGTGATCGCATCCCACGAGCCATAGCCGCCCATCGACAGGCCGGTTACGTAGATCCGCGCGGGTTCGATCGAGAACTCTTTCTCCAGCGCCGCGATGGCGTCCATCGTCAGCCGCAACGGCTCGGCCGCCTGGGCCGGCATTTCATGCCCTGTCGCCGACCAATTCACGTCCACCCATTTCTGCTCTCGGGGACACTGGGGTGCGACCACGAAACAGGGATACTTGGCCATGATCTCGTCGCTGGCAAAGTCATTCATGCCATGTACCAGTTGGCGGACATTGTCGTCGCCGCGCTCGCCGGCGCCGTGCAGGAACAGCACCAGCGGATACTTGCTCTGCGGATCGTACCCCTTTGGCTTCAGCAGCCGATACAGCAGCTTCGAGCCGTCGGCATCGGCGTACTCGCGTGCTTCGTAGCGGCCACGATAGTCGTCGGCCGCCAAACCGATCATGGTGCGGAGCGGGATCATGCAAGCTGCGATGGACAGGGTTGCCGCCCAGCGCCAGCCGAGCCCGGCGGACGCTCCGGTCCAGGACGGCCCTGACAGGCTACCGGGGATCGTTCTCCTTTGCCTTGAACTCGTGGTACTTGTCGAACGCCTGTTTTCTCTTGTCTTCATTTTCGAATCCTACGGTGCCATAGTTGAATACATTACTCTCGTTGAACTGTATTCGCTCGAAGCCGAATTTCTTGGGGTCCTGCTTCTTCAGGAACAGGAGTGCGGCCAACGCGACGTCGCGAAGTTGCGTTTCGTATTGTACGTTATCGATCCGGTGCGAACTGATCCGCCGGGCGTCGTCCAACGCGGATTCGAGCAAATCCACGTGGGAGGCATCGCCCAGCTTGGCCACGGTCATCAGCGCCGTCTGGCGAACGAACGGCTGTTCGCCCGGGTTCCGCAAGATCCGCGTGGCCGGGATCAGGCCCTCTTTCATATCGTGACGCATGGCCAGGAACATGCTCTGTTGCGCCACCGCGCCTTCGCTCCGCGTGATCCACCGGCTGAGCATTTTGCGGAGGACTTTGTTCTTGGCCGGATCGCTCATCCCCTGAATAAACGATGGCTGGCTGCACAGGTTCACCAACGCAAAACTGGGTTGCAGCCCCAGATTCACCTCGTCGCCGACCGCTGCAAACAGCAGCGCAGCGACGCTGCCCAGGGAGGTCGCCTCGCCGGCGCGGCGCTGCAAGTGCTGGAGTTGCGTGGTTCTCGTTTCGGCCACTCGAGCCACGCCCTGGGGACCGTTCTCGATGGCTCGCAACAGTTCGGATTCGGCCTGTTGCATCTCGACGAACAAGCCGCGGGTCTCGCCGTCATCGCCATACAAATCGCGAAATCCTCGCCAAGCCGGCAGGTCCGAACCGTCACTGTGACCGGAGGTAAATGCCGTCAGACGGCGCTGAAAATCCATTTCGCCGACCAGCTGAGAAATCCGCTCACAACGATAGCGGATTTCGCGGTCCGGATGCGTGCGTCCCGCCTCGACGGCATGCTTGGCCCCCAGTCCCATTTCGATCAGCAGCGCTGTAGCCCGTTCGCGTACGGAGAACTCCTCGGCACCCAACTTCTCGACCAGTAAGGCTGCTTCGGAACGGCTTCCCGGAAGTTCGGTCTGCTGGTCCTGAGCAAGGACAGGGTGGAAGCCGCCGCTTGACAACAGGATGGATCCCAATATCGTCCTGATAAACAAAATGCGCACGCCAGCCTGAAACGCCAGCCACAGACGCTTCATCCGGCCTGGATTTCGTGACAGTGTTTTCCGCCAAGCCAACAACGGGACGGCGATGTTGTTCATGCTCCATTCCTTCGCATAGTCGTCTGCGATCATTTTAGGCATATCACGAGAGTGGCGTCCAGCGAGCGAGGGCGGTTGATTGAGCTCGCCTCCCTCAGCGGATTTCGCATATTTCGGCCCGATTCGTGCTTGACATACTCCAGATTGGGGAGACAATATCACGAATCAGTGCGAGTATAGCTTCAGAGCCATGCCCTTCTATCGCACGAAACCGAACTCGACTGGCGACTCAACTAGTTGTCTTTTAATTGTCTTTTTTTAGGAGGCAAGCAATGCGTTGGTCTAAGGGAATCTGTGTTCGTGTCTTTCCGTCCCGAATTTTCTGTTGCTCCGTGTCTTTCCGTACGGTGATCTTGATGGTCCTTGGCTTAGTCGCCGCTGGTTGCAGTCCGGACACCGGTGGACGTTCCGGGGTTTTTGGAAAGGTCCAGTTCCAAGGCTCGCCCGTGGCGAATGGGACCATTGAATTCGTTTCCGCCGACGGCTCGCAGCGGAGCGGATCGACGATCACCGCTGGCACGTACGCCGTCCCTGCGCCGAAAGGCCTGCTGCCGGGCACGTACGTGGTCCGGATCAATGCCGCCGAAGAGACGGGGCCGGCGCCGACTGGCCCGCCGGGGCCGGAGTCGATGACGCAGACGGCAAAGAACCGGATTCCTCCGCAATATAATGTCGACACCACGCTCAGCGCCGAGGTCACCGAGGGCGGCCGCAACGAATTCGATTTTGATCTCCAGTGATGTGTCCGGCTCGCTCTGATGTGTCCGGCTCGGTCGAGTCATTACGTCACTCGGAAACCATTACGTCACTGAAAAACTTTGCTGCTCTTCTGTATGTTTCTTCTTCTGATTTGAGTCGGAGGTTCGTCATGTTACGTCGAAAGCACGTCGGGTTTACGCTGGTCGAGTTGTTGGTCGTGATCGCCATCATTGGGATTCTGGTGGCCCTACTGCTGCCGGCCATCCAAGCGGCTCGCGAGGCCGCGCGGCGAAGTCAGTGTGCGAACAACTTGAAGCAAATCGGCATCGCGATGCACAACCATCACGACACACTGAAGAGCTTTCCGCCCGGGACGGGGCCGTACGGCTGCTGTTGGGGAACTTGGCAGGTTCTGATTTTGCGTTACATGGAACAGAACACGTTAACGGAGGAATACGTCAACTGGGGCGGCAACGATTCGACGGTCACGCCGTGGGGAACAGGGACGAGATACGGCGCCGCGCCGAACACGACCAACGTCACCACCAAACGGCTGCCTTCGTTCACCTGCCCCAGCGACCGTCCGAACGCGCCCTTCGGCGGCATCACGAACCACAACTACGCCGTGAATTTCGGCAACACCAGCTACGCCCAGCAGGCAACGTTGAACGGCGTCATCTTCCGGGGTGCGCCCTTTGCAGTCGCCAGGTCCACCGCCGAGCCCTTCAAAGGCAGAACAATGGCCGACATCATGGACGGCACCAGCAACACGCTGATGGTCGCCGAGGTGCTGCAGGGCCAGGGTTCCGACCTGCGCGGGTTTACCTGGTGGGGCGATGCGTGCCAATTCAGCAGCTATCTCGCGCCCAACAGCCCGGAACCCGATCGCATCTACACGGCCGGCTACTGCAACAGCACCCCCGAATGGAACTTGCCGTGCGCCGTCTCGGACGCCACCAATCCGACGATGTTCGCGTCGCGCAGCCTCCATCCGGGTGGAGTGCAAGTCGTGATGTGCGACGGGGCCACGCGTTTTGTTACCGGCGCCATCAATCTGAACACGTGGCGAGCGGTAAGCACCAGTGAGGGAACGGAGCCGGACAACCTGCCATAGTGCGAGGGAATCTGCAGGGCGGTAGTTTAGGGGGTCGGGCGTTCAAAATTCAATTTTGGCCGACCCCCTAAACTACCGCCCTGCAGATTCCCTCGCACTATGGC